>R16__coassemble_1252_pt1 | contig 18367 bp, 13 predicted proteins | sample R16__metabat2_low_PE_015 | metagenome-assembled genome bin R16 | reverse complement strand
GAGACGCGCGCGTCTCAAAAAAATGAAAATTCGAGCCTGACCCCAAAGTTTCATTTCGCACCACATCACAGCAACACGCCTAGGGCAAATGGCTGCGATCCGCCGTGACTTGCGAAACGATGAGAGGGATGCAATCTCGAACCATTAATCTGGCGAAAAGTTTCTATGTCGCGCGCGGCGCAGCCTGGCCATTGATCGTGTCGTGGCTGGTCAGCGCCGTATTTATGCTGCTCTTCTACATGACGACGGCCTCCGCGCCAATGCTGGGCGACGTCACGTGGATCGACGCAACCCAGTTCTCGAGCTGCTGGTGGGTAACGGCGTACGCAGGGCGTTGCGTGCTTGCCTCCGGTAGTCAGATCAGCCTCGCGCCGACTCTACTCACCGCCATCTTGGTTTACGCCACTGCTGTGATTACGAAGCGTCGCCGCCTAGATAACTGGTTCGAAGTGGCCGGGGTTGGCGTGATTCAAGCGCTGGTCGTGGTCGTGGTCGGTTTTGCCTCGCAGCTGGCCGGTGCATGGTGGATTGCAGTCTTCGTGGCGGGCGTCCTTGGCGCCCTCGCCGCTGCGTGGTCTGGGCGCGAAACGCTGCTCGGCGATCGCCTGTGGTGGCCGAGCGCGCAAGCCGTATTCGCGCGTGTCAAGCGCATCCTTCTTTTCCTTGTACTTGCAGCCACTCTCGCACTGCTCATCGCGATCGTGGTGAATTTGCGCCAGATTATGGAATTGCATAGCGCCTATTTCGCGGGCGTCTGGGGTGGTATCGGCCTTGTACTGATCCAGATTCTGTATTTGCCGACGTTCCTCGTGTGGGCGTTGGCGTGGCTGATCGGCAGCGGTTTCGCAATCGGCACCGGCAGCTGGTTCAGCATTTTTGGCACCACACTCCGACCGATTCCAGGTCTCCCAATCCTCGGCGCGCTTCCGAGCAACGACGCCTGGGCAGCCCTCGTTCTCATCCCGTTTGTCGCTGCCGTCGTTGCGTTGGCGTTCCTTGAGCGCCGCAAGATCAAGGGTCTCGGCGAGACTCGCGGAGTACGGGTCCGCCGCGCAATCGTAGCGGTGCTGATCGTGGCGTTTGTTGGCGCGGTGGCGGCCGCTCTCGCGCGCGGTTCGCTCGGCACGGTGCGCCTGAGCGAAGTCGGCACGCTCTCTCAGTGGTTCTTCCTCGCGATTGTCGCGGCGGTCGGCATCCCTTATGTGGCCGCGAATGCGGTCGTACTCAAGTCCGAGGCTGCAGCTTCCGGTGACGCCGAGCGCGCGGGTGACGCCGAAACCGCAAGTACCACCGAGGCTGCAGGTGACGCCGTCACCACGCCTCGCGTACAAACCTCGCCTACCTCGCAAGCCGCACCGACCGAAGACTCGGAGCCTTCGCCGTCTGAAGATAACACTGAGTCCGAATAACGGGACGGGCGCGCGTGGTTTTCTGAGACACTCGCGCACGCCTCGCGCAACTTCATGAGACTAGAGACGGAGCATGCAGGGCTCATCTCCAACGGTCTTAATGAAGGAGTATCTGTGAGAATCCCATTTCGGCGCGCGCTAATTTCGGTCTACGACAAAACTGGAGTGGGGGAGATGGCTCAGGCGCTCGCCGCTGCGGGCTGCGAGATCCTCTCCACGGGGTCCACTGCAGGGGTGATTCGAGAGGCCGGCGTGCCCGTGACGGACGTCAGCGCCGTCACCGGTTTTCCCGAGAGCTTTGATGGGCGAGTGAAGACCTTGCATCCGCTGATTCACGGCGCAATCCTCGCGCGCCGCGATCTTGAATCCCACCGCGAGCAGATGGAAGAGCTTGGGATCGCGCCGATCGACCTCGTCGTCGTCAATCTCTATCCTTTCGAGCAGACTGTGGCCTCGGGCGCTTCAGTGGAGGATTGCATCGAGAAAATCGATATCGGCGGGCCGGCCATGATTCGCGCGGCTGCGAAGAACCATCAGGCAGTCGCCGTGGTGGTTGGGGCTGACCAGTACGCGCGTGTTGCCGAGGCTGCGGGCGAAGGTGGTTTTGACGATGCTGAGCGAGTCCAGCTCGCGGCCCGTGCTTTTGCCACGACTGCCGCCTACGATGCGGCGATTGCGCAGTGGACTAGCTCGGTGCTGGAGGGTGCTGAGCTGCCGCGCTATCGCGGCGAGGTGTGGGAACTGGAGGCGCCGCTTCGCTACGGTGAGAATCCGCATCAGGCCGCCGCGCTCTACACGCGCTTCCGTGCTGGCACCGAGGCTGCCCCGACTTTGGCGCGCGCCCAGCAGCTGCACGGCAAAGCGATGAGCTTCAATAATTACCAAGACATCGACGCCGCAATTCGCGCGGCCTACGACTATACCCAGCCAGCGGTGGCGGTGGTGAAGCATGCGAACCCGTGCGGGATCGCCGTGGGCGAGGATATCGCCGCCGCACATCGCCGCGCACACGCCTGCGATCCGGTGAGCGCCTACGGCGGCGTCATTGCAGCAAACCGCGAAGTGACGCTGGAAATGGCGCAGCAGGTGAAGCCGATTTTCACTGAGGTGATCGCGGCGCCGAGCTATGCGCCCGAGGCGCTGGAGCTGCTGGAGACGAAGAAGAACCTTCGCATTCTGGTGGTGGAAGAGCCGCGCGAGCGCGGGATTGCTGAGATTCCGAGGGACTCGTGGGAGTCGCGGCGGATTGCTGGCGGCCTGCTTGCCCAAGAGCGAGATGTGATTGACGCCGAAGGGGACGCGCCTGAGGCGTGGGAGCTAGTTGCGGGCGAGGCGGCAGACCCAGATACTTTGGCGGACTTGGAGTTTGCGTGGCGCGCGGTGCGCTCGGTGAAGTCCAATGCGATTCTGCTTGCCCGCGGTGGCGCGAGTGTGGGTATCGGCATGGGCCAAGTTAATCGCGTGGATTCGTGCCATCTTGCCGTCGAGCGTGCCAATACTCTGGGCGAGCCAGAGCCAGAAGTGAGAAATGGGACCAGGTCCCAAGTTTCAGTGCCGGAGCGGGCGCGCGGGGCTGTGGCGGCATCGGACGCGTTTTTCCCGTTCGCTGACGGATTCCAGGTGCTGGCTGATGCGGGCGTAAAGGCGGTCGTCCAGCCAGGCGGGTCGATCCGAGATGCGGAAGTGATCGAGGCAGCGCAGGCAGCCGGCGTCACCATGTATCTCACGCACGCGCGGCATTTCGCGCACTGACGTGCGCCGGCCATTGAAGCCGGCTACTTGAAGCCGGCTACTTGAAGCGAGCATGCTACAGGGGGACTTTTCGTGTTTCATCCGTCATGAAAAACGGATATTGAACAAAAAGTCCCCCTGTAAGTGCGTGGCCTCAGCGCGGCCCTATATGGCTCAGTGTGCCTGACCGTCACTTTCCACCACGAGTGGGAGCGGGCCGAGGTCCTTTGTGAAGTTCGGGTCGGCTACCACGTACATCACGTCCTTGAGGCCGAGCCACCACGGGTCGTACTGCAGACGGTCTTCCATATCCACTAGATCATCCATGTGGTTGATTGGGAAGTCCATGATTTGGCCTTCATGCTGGCCGACGAACGAGTACTCAACCTTGCCGGCCTTGAGGCGTTCGTCGAGCACCTCCACGGCCTTCGCGACCAAGTGAACTGCGAAGTTACGGTCGAACGGCGATGGGCTTCCGCCTTGCTGCATATGACCAAGCACTGCAGTACGTACGTCGAATACGTCGCCGCCTTCTTCCTCAAACACTCGGCGCATGAGATCGGCCGTGTAGTTCTTCGAAGCGCCTTCGTTCTTGACCACGAGGTAGAGGTTGCGGTCTTCTTCGAAGGCCTTCACCATCTTGGCGGAGTCGCGCGCGAGTTGCTCGAGCGTAATGCCATCTTCGTAGAGGTAGACCTGCTCGGCGCCGGTGCTGATGGCGCTCATGAGTGCGAGGTAACCGCACTTGCGGCCCATCGTCTCGGCCACGAAGCAGCGGCGCGTAGCGGAGGCCGACTGGCGGATCCGGTCGAGCACCTCGGCGTTGTTGTTGAGCGCCGAGTCCGTACCCACGGCGAGTTCGGAGCCTGGCAGGTTGTTATCGATCGACGCCGGCACGCAGATGATCGGAATCTTGAAGGCCGGATAGTGCGAGCGCTCTTGACGCATGTCAAAGACCGCCTTATATCCAACGAAACCGCCGATCATGATGATCGCATCGAGCTTCGCGGCCTCAATTCCCTTGGCGAGTGCGTAATACTCTTCCTCGGTCGGTACGACACGCTTGGTGCCAAGTGCAGCGCCGCCGTCTTCAACCCAGCCTTCGACGTCTGCCCAGCCGAGCTCCCGTACTTTGCCTTCGATCAGGCCACCGAAACCGCCTTGTACGCCGAGCATCTTGAAGCCACGGTCGATACCGAGCTTGACGGCGGCGCGTGCGGCTGCGTTCATGCCTGGTGCCAGACCGCCCGCGTGCATAATCGCCACGCGCGGTGCACCCTCCTTCGAAACTTCAACCCGCGGTGCAGGCTGGGAGAGCGCCTCGAAAATCTCGATCATCTGGCGGTAGCCACGCCCGCGCGAGTCGATCGCATTGTCCCATTCGCCGTTGCTGAGGTAGCCCTTTACGGCGCGGGTGCGCTGGATCGTGTCCATCAGCGGGAGCATGACCACGCGGTTGCGCTGCACGCCCACGATCACTGGCTCGGAATTCTCGTTCGCGTGGATTACCTCGTACGCGGCGGAATAGCCGAGCAGCGTGCTCATCCAACGGTCGTAGGCGCTTGGCGTACCACCGCGCTGAACGTGACCGAGCGCCGTCACGCGCGCTTCTTCGCCGAGACGCTCCTCCAGGACCTTCGCGACCTGACGGGCCGTGATCGGGTTGCCGGAGCGGTCCGTCGCGCCTTCGGCCACGATGACCAGCGAGTCGCGGCGGCCATTCTCGCGACCGACCTTGAGCTTCTCGCACATGTCTTCTTCCCAGCCATCTTCTGGCGGGAGTTCTGGGATGAATACGTAGTCGCAGCCACCAGCTACGGCGCTCATGAGCGCGAGGTAACCGCAACGACGGCCCATTACCTCGATGACGAAGGTGCGCTGATGCGAGGCGGCGGTGGAGGAGATTGCGTCCACTGCTTCGATGATGCGGTGCAGGGCGGAATCCGCGCCGACCGTCATATCAGTGCCGACAAGGTCGTTGTCGATCGAGCCGACGACGCCCGCGATATGCAGCTTCTGATGGTTGCGGGCTTGATCTTCGCTGATATCGCCGTCAGCCACGAGCTCAGCGAGCAGCTCTGGCCAGAGTTCGCGCAGCTCGTCAGCACCGGTGAGGGTGCCGTCACCACCGATGATCACGAGGCGGTCGATCCCGGCGCCGACCAGATTCCTGACGGCTTTCTTGACGCCGGAGCGCTCGCGGAACTCGTCGGAGCGGGCAGTCCCGATTGCGGTACCACCGAGCGCGAGGATGCCCGATGCGTCGGACCAAGAGGCGGGCGTAATGAGGTCGCCGCCGTCTACGGCGCCTTTCCAGCCTTCGCGAATTGCGTAAGGCTGTGCGCCTTCGTGGATTGCAGTGCGCATCACTGCGCGCACTACTGCGTTCATTCCCTGCGCATCGCCCCCAGAGGTGAGTACGCCAATTTTCACCTGTTCGGCTGCTGCCTCAGTCACTTGCACTCCTTGGCTAAAAAGAACATATCGGTGTAATTCTAGCGTGCTTTTCTATGAATGAGTTCGGTCCTAAGGCCAAGGAATGTAGAATGTTTTTTGTAGGTCTTCTAGGAGGTTGACTGTGAATCCAGTAGATGCAACTCAGACCCCAGCGTGGGGCTGGCTCACGCAGTTGCGCGACAATTTGAACGTAGATTTCCGCTCGTGGTTCGCCAATGATCCGGGGCGCACCGATCGCCACAGCTACACGGCTGGCGACTTGTATGTGGATATGTCTAAGAGCTACATCACGGACGAAATCAAGCAGGCGCTGCTGCAGCTGGCCGAGCAGGTCAATCTTGCAGATCGCCGCGAGGCCATGTTCCGCGGCGAGCGTATTAACGTGACTGAGAACCGCTCGGTTCTGCATACGGCGCTGCGTGCGGGCGAGCCTGAAGAGCATCTGATGGTGAACGGTCAGGATGTGACGGCGGACGTGCGAGACGTGCTCGAGCGCATTTACGCTTTTGCCCGCAAGGTTCGCAGCGGCGAATGGGTTGGCGTGACTGGCAAGCCGATCCGCACGATTGTCAACGTAGGTATTGGCGGTTCTGATCTTGGCCCAGTAATGGCTTACGAAGCGCTCAAGCCGTTCGTACAGCAGGGCATCGAATGCCGCTTCGTCTCGAACATTGACCCGACCGATATTGTGGAGAAGCTCAAGGGTGCGAACCCAGAGACGACGCTCTTCATCGTCGCGTCCAAGACTTTCACTACGCTTGAGACGATTACGAACGCGAAGCAGGCACGCACGTGGCTGCTCGAGGGGCTGGAAGCCCATGAGGCGCCAACGGATGGCGCGGTGGCAAAGCACTTCATCGCCGTCTCCACCAACCTTGAAAAGGTGGCTGAATTTGGTATCGATCCTGAGAACGCTTTTGGTTTCTGGGATTGGGTCGGTGGCCGTTACTCGGTGGATTCGGCTGTAGGTACTTCGCTTGCGATTGCGATCGGGCCGGAGGGCTTTGAGGAGTTCCTCGCTGGTTTCCGCGCGATCGATGAGCATTTCCGCTCGGCAGCGCCAGAGCAGAACGTGCCGCTGCTGATGGGTCTGCTGAACGTCTTCTACACGAACTTCTTGGGCGCGCCGACGCACGCAGTGCTGCCATACTCGCAATTCCTGCATCGTTTCCCGGCCTACTTGCAGCAGCTCACGATGGAGAGCAATGGCAAGCGGGTGCGTTGGGACGGATCTGAGGTGACGACGTCGACCGGCGAAGTCTACTGGGGCGAGCCAGGTACGAACGGGCAGCACGCTTTCTACCAGCTGATCCATCAGGGTACGCAGCTGATTCCAGCTGACTTCATCGCTTTCGCAAATCCGGCTTATCCGCTTGCGAACGAGGGCGTGGACCAGCACGAGCTCTTCCTCTCGAACTTCTTCGGGCAGACGAAGGCTCTGGCTTTCGGCAAGACAGCCGACGAGGTGCGCGCTGAGGGCACGCCTGAGGAAATCGTGAGTGCGCGTGTGTTCCCAGGTAACAAGCCGACCGTGAGCATCATGGCTCCGGCTTTGACGCCAAAGGTGCTGGGCGAGTTGATCGCGCTTTACGAACACATTGTGTTCACGGAAGGCGTGGTGTGGGGGATTGACTCCTTCGACCAGTGGGGTGTGGAGCTTGGCAAGCAGATGGCGACCGGTCTGACCGCCGCCGTCGCTGGAGATCGTGAGCTCATCGAGAGCCAGGATCCGTCCACGAAGGGCTTGCTCGAGTACTACCTCGCACATCGCAAGTAGCAGGCTAGACCGCGCGCCCCACGCATATGTGGAGCGCGCGACTAGCAAGCAAGGAAAAGAAAAAATAGGTTTCTTGATATCAAGAAAAGTATGGCGTTTGAGTGTTAAACGACACTCATCGCGGTATCCTAGAAGAGGTGTGCAAAGCGCGTTTGCGCTTGTCTGCGCATTATCTTTAGCTAAGAGAGACAAGGAAGTTTACTTATGGCAGAACTGAAGAAGCCAGTAGTCGTGACCGTTACTGGTGCAGCTGGCAACATTGGTTACGCGGCACTGTTCCGCATTGCATCTGGTGCAATGCTTGGCGCTGATCAGCCAGTTATTCTCAACATGCTGGAAATCACGCCAGCTCTGAAGGCTGCCGAAGGCACCGCAATGGAGCTCAACGACTGTGCCTTCCCACTGCTCGCTGGCATCAACATCACCGACGACCTGAACAAGGCTTTCGATGGCACCAACTACGCTCTGCTCATCGGTGCTCGTCCACGCACCAAGGGTATGGAGCGTGCTGACCTGCTCGAAGCAAACGGCGGTATCTTCGGTCCTCAGGGCAAGGCTATTAACGACAACGCTGCTGATGACGTACGCGTGCTGGTCGTGGGCAACCCTGCAAACACGAACGCCGTAATCGCTGCAAACTCTGCTCCGGATGTTCCGAAGAGCCGCTTCACCGCTATGATGCGTCTCGACCACAACCGTGCAATCTCGCAGCTCGCTGAGAAGGTCGGCGCACCGGTCCGCGACATCAAGAAGATGGTCGTGTGGGGCAACCACTCCGCAGACCAGTACCCAGATCTCTCCTACGCAACCGTAGCTGGCAAGGCTGCTAAGGATCTGGTTGATGAGGCATGGCGCAAGGACTACTTCGTGCCAACCGTCGCCAAGCGCGGCGCAGCGATCATCGAGGCTCGTGGCGCTTCCTCCGCTGCTTCGGCTGCTGGCGCTGCTATCGATCACATGCGCGACTGGGCTCTCGGCACCGCTGAAGGTGACTGGGTCTCCTCCGCAATCATGACCGATGGTTCTCTCTACGGCGTACAGGAAGGCCTCGCCTTCGGTATGCCAGTCACCTCCGACGGCACCGACTGGAAGGTCGTGGAAGGTCTGGAGATCAACGAAGAGACCCGCGCAGGCATCGACTACTCGGCAAAGAAGGCTGCCGAGGAGCTCGAGGCTGTGAAGGCTCTCGGTCTGCTCTGATAGAGCACGATAATTGTCTGGGGCAGGGCCAAACGGTCCTGCCCCAGTTTTTGTGTTTTGATACTTTGGGGTCATTTGCAAGCGGCTTTGAGCGCGTCTAAAGCCTGCGCCAGCAGCTCGTCTGAAATGTTCAGCGCGGGCAGCAGGCGGACGCGATCCTTCGCCGTCAATACCAAAACTCCCGCTTCGCGGCACGCGGTGACTACCTCGCTCGCCGGCTTCACGGTCTCGATCCCGATCATAAGGCCCATGCCGCTGACGCTCACGATCCCATCAGCGCCCTCGAGCGCGCCGCGCACCAGCTCGGCCTTGCGCCGCACGTCTGCGAGCAGGTCGTCGTCAATGCGCGAGAGAATTGAGAGGGCGCCCGCGCACGAAACCGGATTCGCGCCGAACGTGCTGCCGTGATCGCCAGGGCCGAGCACGTCCTTGAGCGCCTCGCTCATCACGGCGGCGCCGATCGGCAACCCGCCACCGAGGCCCTTCGCCGTGGTGAAAATATCGGGCATGATCCCGTAATTCTGGTAGGCGTACAGAGCGCCGGTGCGGCCGTTCCCAGTCTGCACCTCGTCCACGATCAGCAGCGTGCCGGTCTCGGTGCACCATTCGCGCAGCGCGCGCACAAACTCTGGCTCCAGCGGGATCACCCCGCCTTCGCCTTGCACGATTTCGATCATGACGGCGGCAAGCGGTGTGCGTTCGTGCGCGGCAGCAATCGCTGCAAGATTGCCCGCGGGCGCTTGCACGAAACCGAGGGTGAGCGGCTGGAAAAGCTCGTGGTAGTGCGGCTGCCCAGTAGCGGCGAGGGTCGTGATGGTGCGACCGTGGAAGGAGTTGTCGAGCGTCAGGATCGTGTGACGGCGGGGGAGCTCGGTGGTCGGATCGCTCCCGTATTTGTCGGCCGCGTATTTGCGCGCGACCTTGATCGCGGCCTCGTTGGCCTCGGCTCCGGAGTTCCCGAAGAAGACGCGCGCCATGCCGGTGCGCTCGCAAAGCATTTGCGCCAAGCGCGGGCCGGGCGCGGTGTAGTACAGGTTCGAGGTGTGTGCCACCGCACTGAGCTGGGCGTTTACGGCAGCGAGCCATTCGCCGTCACTCATGCCGAAAGCGTTGACGGCGATGCCGGTGCCGAGGTCGATGTATTCGCGCCCGTCCGCGCCGATTGCCACCGAGCCGTGCCCGCTCACGATTTCGAGGGGCACGCGGGCGTAGGTGTGTGCGATGTAGTGCTCGTCGAGCGCTGCGGTGCTAGCTGATACTCCAGTCATGATTGCCTTCTGTTTGATACTTTGGGGTCAGGCTCAAATTTTCATTTTTATGAGACAGGTTTGTCTCAAATTTTTGAAAATTTGAGCCTGACCCCAAGGGTTCACGGGTGGATCCAGGTGCCGACGCCTTGGTCGGTGAGGAGTTCGCTCACGATTGAGTGCGCGGCGGTACCGTCCATGATCACCGCGTTCTTCACACCCCATTCGATCGCGTTTACGGCGCATTCGACTTTGGGAATCATCCCGCCGCTGATCACGCCCGAAGCCTCGAGCTCGCGCGCCTGCTCCACCGTGATTTCTTTGATGAGCGACGCCGGATCCTCGCGGTCGCGTAAAACCCCAGCGATATCCGTCATGAGGATCAAGCGCTGCGCGCCTAGAGCGCCGGCGATATGTGCCGCGGCCGTGTCGCCGTTTACGTTGTAGCTGCGCCCCTCGGAATCCGCCGCAATCGTTGAAACCACGGGGATGTAGCCGGCGCTCAAGAGGTCCAGAATCGGCGCCGGGTCTACGGCGGTGATCGTCCCGACGAGTCCGAGGCGCGGATCCTTCGGTTTGGCCTGCAGCATGTGCCCATCGGTGCCGGAGATCCCAAGCGCGCGCCCGCCCTTGACCTGCAGCAGGTTGACGAGGTCTTTGTTGACCTTCCCGGCGAGCACCATCTGCACGACGCTCATGGTCTCCTCATCGGTGACCCGCAACCCGTCCACAAACGCCGGCTCTTTCCCGATCTTCGCCATCATCTGGTTGATTTCGGGCCCGCCGCCGTGCACCAGCACGACCTTCACCCCGACCAGCCACAGCAGCACGATATCTTCCATCACCTGATGCTGCAGCTCGGGGGATTTCATCGCGTTTCCGCCGTATTTGACGACGACGATCGCGCCCGAATAGCGCTTAATATACGGCAGCGCCTGCACCAGAATCGCAGCGCGCTCGCGTGATGTAATCATGAGATGCCTCCCAGCTCCGCTCGTATTCAGGTCCGATAGTCGCCGTTGATCTTCACGTACTCATACGTCAGGTCGCAGCCCCACGCGGTGGCCGCCGCCTCGCCGTCACCCAAATCCACCTTGATCGTGATCTCGTCCTCGCTCAGAATCTGCTTCGCGAGCTCCTCGTTGAATTCAATCCCGGCTCCGTTTTCGCAGACGGCGACCACCCCGGCTGGGCTGAGGAAGCTTACGTTGACGGCGTTCGGGTCCAGTTTCGCGCCCGAGTAGCCGAGCGCGCAGAGCACGCGGCCCCAATTCGCGTCCGCGCCAAACATCGCCGTCTTCACGAGCGAAGAGCAAATCACGGCTTTGGCTGCCGTGCGCGCGGCGGTTTCGTCGAGCGCGCCGCTCACCTGGCACTCGAGGAGCTTGGTGGCCCCTTCGCCGTCACCCGCGATCATCTTGCACAAGGCGATCGTGACGGTATTGAGCGCGGCCATAAACGCCTCAAAATCCGCGCCTTCGCTGGTGATTTCGGGGTTGCCCGCGAGCCCGTTGGCAAGGATGGAGACCATGTCGTTCGTGGAGGTGTCGCCGTCGACGCTGGTCATGTTGAACGTCCCCTGCACGTCACCCCTCAGCGCAAGCTCCAGCATCTGCGGTGAGATTGCTGCGTCGGTGGTGATGATGACCAGCATGGTGGCGAGGTCTGGATGGATCATGCCCGAGCCTTTGGCGATTGCGCCGAGGTGGCAGGTCACGCCGGGCGCGCTCGGGAGCTCGAAGCTCACGGCCGCCTCTTTCGGAAGGGTGTCAGTGGTCATGATCGCTTTCGCAGCGGCAGTGGACGCGCTAGCTTCGGCGCTAAGCCCAGCCACCAGCTCCGGCACTTTCGCGGCGATTGGCTCGAGTGCGAGCGGTGCACCGATCACGCCCGTCGAAGCGACGATAACCGATTCCGGCGCGATCCCGAGCGATCCGCCAGCCGCCTCGCACATCCCGCGCGCGATCTGCTCGCCGTCGGCATTGCAGGTATTGGCATTGCCCGAATTGCAGATGACGGCTTGCGCGATGCCGCTGGTCGCCGCCAGATTCGCTTGCGTTACGCCGATTGGTGCGCCTTTCACCAAATTCTGGGTGTAGACGGCGGCGGCGCTGGCGGGCGCGTCACTCACGATGAGCGCGAGGTCGTCTTTCGAACGGTTCATGCGGATTCCGGCGTGTACACTCGCCGCCTTGAAACCGAGCGGCGCGCAGATGCCGCCCGCGACCTGGGTGATTGCGTAGTTGTGGTTCATAGCACCAGACCTTCCGATTCATCTGCACCGATTACGATATTGAGGTTTTGAATGGCCGCGCCCGACGCGCCCTTGCCAAGATTGTCGAAGCGCGCCACGAGCGTCATCCTGCCCGCTTGACCGTAGGCCGCGATTTCCATCGAATCGCGTCCAGCCAGCGCCGCGGCAGAAAGGAAACCCGACTCGTCGGCGTCGGGCGCGACCCGAATGAGCTTTTCGCCCGCGTAGTAGTCGGCATAGAGATCGTTGACGGCGGCGGGGGAGAGCTGCGCGCCAGCTTCGCCGAGCATGACGGTCACCTCCATCCCCGCGTAGTAATTCGCCACGACCGGCACGAAAGTCGGTGCGCTCGAAAGCCCGCAGATCGCCGTCATTTCCGGTAGATGCTTGTGGGCGCCACTGAGCCCGTAGGCGCGCGGAGCATCGAGGAGTGGGTCGCCAGCCTCGGCCGCAGCTTCGTACTGGGCGATCATGGACTTGCCGCCACCGGAGTAGCCGGTGAGGGAGAAGCAGGAGAGCGCGGCGCTCGCGGGCACGAGGCCTTCGCTCACCAGCGGAGCGACCAGCGCGATAAAACCGCTCGCGTGGCAGCCAGGGTTGGCGATCTGAGTGCCAGCGGCGATAGCTGCGCGCTGCCCGTGAAGCTCTGGGAAACCGTAGGTCCAGCCTGGCGCGGTGCGGTGAGCCGTGGAGGTGTCGATGAGGACGGTCTGCGAGTTCTGGGCGAGCGCGACGGATTCCTTGGCGGCGGCGTCTGGCAGGCAGAGAATCGCAACCTGCGCTTGGCTGAGTGCATCGGCGCGGGCGTGCGGGTCCTTGCGCAGCGCTTCGGGGAGGGTGATGAGCGTGACGTCGGGGCGCGCGGCGAGGCGCTCGCGGATGCGTAGGCCTGTGGTTCCGGCGCTGCCGTCGATGAAGACTGACGTTGACATCTGTAATCCCTCCTGTTCACTGCGGTGTAGCTTGGAAAGTTATTCGCCAATGCGTATAAGTATGTGATATCTGGGCGGGCTTGGCTAATTAATGTCAGAGTTTGGGCGCGTGAGGGTAGTCACAAGCTGTCTGTGTAAAAGCCTTGCGCGGTTTATCGATTTTCGATATATTGAATATCGATAAGGGATTATCGATTAACGATAAATCCAAGTGGCTCTCGTGGAAGGAGACGATCGTGTCGAAAGCGAAAGCATTTGTCGTCCGAGGTTTGCTGACCTTCTTTATCTTGGTCTTCGGCGCGTTTGGCCTGTGGGGCGCATTCGGCGTACTGACCGGAATCAATGGCATTTCGGGCACGTGGGTGCCTCCGACTGCCTTGCCGACGATTCGCCAGTTTGAGGTGGCTGAAATGCCGCAGCTCGCCGTCACGGATCTTGACCTTGGCGCTAGGGTCCTTGGCGCCATCTCGATTTTGCTCACTGCGGTGATGGCGATCCTGCTGCTGTGGGCGGCGAGGGAAGTCGCTGTCTCGGTCGCGGGCTATAAGCGCGGCGGGGAAGCGGGCGAAGCGGCGGTCTTTACGCCTCGGCTTTCCCGCATGCTCACGCGGATTGCGGTGATCGTGCTGGTAGCTGACGTAGCGCGACTGGTTGTAGACGCCGTCTCCTGGCCGCTCATCTCCCGCAGTTTCGAGCGACTGTTTCAGGTGGCGATCCAGCAGCAGACTCAAGCTGCCTCGGGCGTGAGCGTGGACTTCTCCCCGTATTCGATCGTCTTCGCGCTCGGCGCGGTGGTGTGTTTCGTGCTCGGCGTGGCTTTCGCGCGGGCACACGAACTGGAGGAGGACGTCAATGGACTCGTCTGAAACCTCGGCGATCGTCGTCACTCTGGATCGGATGCTGCTCGAGCGCGGCATGACGCTCACCGAGCTCTCCCATCAGACGGGCATCACGATGGCAAACCTCTCGATTCTCAAGAACGGCAAAGCGCGTGCAATCCGGTTCTCGACTTTGAGTGCGATTTGTGAGGCGCTGGAGTGTGTGCCGGGCGACTTGCTCGGGATCGAAGAGCGCTGAACCTCGGCTCTGCGGTAGGCTGGCGGTATGACTGACGAAGAACGGCTCAATCCGCCAGCCGAGCCTCGCTCCACGCTGAGCGAGGAAGATATGGCGAAGCTTAAGGCTGCGCAGAAGCGTAATTTCATCATTGCCCTGATTCTTGGGCTGGTCCTGATTGTGTGCGGCTTTTACGCTGGGCGCGCGTTCAAGGGCAATATGCAAGAAGACCAGAGCCAGGCGCTGTATAGCGTAAGCGCGGTGGCGAATGTGAGTGAGGTTTGATGGCGAAGAAGAAGGACGTGCCGAGCGAGATCACGGCGGCGCTGGGTAAGACGCTCGTGAAGGCGGAGCCGGCGAAGGTTGCGGGGTCTGGCGCTCAGGCGTGGGTTGCAGTGGGGGACCGGCAGTTTGCGCTCTTGGTAGAGGGCGACCTGGCGCTTTTCGATTGGTTTGAGTTCGCGAACGGCGCCTGGACGGGCGAGGACCGCGAGCTGAAGCTGACGTTTATTGACGATGAGCGTGAGCCGCTGGTTTTGAGCTTCGACGGCGAGGACATTCCGGCCGTGGTGCCAGTGCTGAACGAGCGCATCGACGATTCCGTGGTGTATCAGCAGTTTGTGAAGCTCGATTCTGGCGAGGACGTGCGTGGGCAGATTCGGCGCGACCGCGCTGGCGAGCTTTTCGTGCAGGTGCCGTGGGGTAAGGCTGCGAGTGACGGCGACCGCGCGGCTCTCGAGCAGCTCGCGGTGGAGCTGCGAGATGCGGTAGGGATGTGAGGTTTGTGTGGTCGGCGGTTGGTCGGCGGTTGGCCGGGCGCTCGCGCTGGGTGGCGCGGGTGTGCTGAGCACCACGTGTGAGCAGCGCTGATCCGATTAGCACCTTCTGAGGATCTTTGCTAAAGTATTCTCTGTTGATCCCGCATAGCTCAACGGCAGAGCATTCGACTGTTAATCGAACGGTTGTTGGTTCGAATCCAACTGCGGGAGCTTTTTTATGCCCAGTGGGCGGTTTTGGTGACTGGCAATTGGTGCTGGAAACGACACCCAAGCAATCTCGGTGTGCTAATATGTCTAACATAACTGATTCTCAGTAAGTAACACCGTGTTTGTGTTACCGAATGCTCCACCGCCTAGCGGTAAATTTAAGCGGATTCGCACTTTGCGGGTCCGCTTATTAATTTTCGATGCGGTTATCTGGCATACTCTTCTTATGACTCAGAACACATTTCTTCATGCTGGTATTGATGTTGGCCTGAACTCGGTTGGTCTTGCATTGATTGCCGTTAATGATGACGGCATTCCAACCGAGCTGGCTAATACAGTCGTTTATATTCATGATTCAGGGGTAGATCCAGAGCAGAAGAAGCGGGCAATTACGCGATTGGCTACTGCTGGGGTTGCGCGCCGAACTCGGCGACTGTATCGCCGTAGGAAGCAACGGCTTGCAGATCTCGATCGCTTTCTCGTAGAAGAAATGAACTATCCTCTCATTGACTTGGAGAAGATTCCTGACCCGCATGCGCCTTGGCATGCTCGTGCAGACCTTACTACTCGGAGGCTCAGTGATGAGGAGCTTCCTCGGGCCATGTCGATTGCTCTTCGACATATTGCTCGACATCGCGGCTGGAGAAGCCCTTACGCTCGTGTTGAGTCGCTCCATCTTCCGAGCGAGCCTTCTACCGAGTTGAAGGAGCTTCGCACGCGCGTGATGGAGTACAACGGTTTAGTATCTGACGATGACACGACACCTGGTGAACTGATTGACAGCCTTGCAAGTGATCTTGTCAAGATCCGCGGAGCGGAAGGCATCTTGAAAGGCAAGCTTCGTCAGTCGGACTATGCGAATGAGATCCGCAAAATTGGGGATGTGCAAGGGATTGAGGAAGAAACCCTCAATCGGATAATCGATAAAGTATTTGCAAGTGAATCGCCTAAAGGAAAAGCAGGCGAGCGGGCTGGACATGATGAATTGCCCGGGCAGCAAAAGTTCCCGAGGGCTGAGAAAGCGAACCCTTACTTCCAGAAATATCGCATTGTGTCGACGGTAGCGAACCTCAGAATTAAGGAAGAAGGGTCCTCTCAGGAGCGACATTTAACGAGGGATGAGCAGCAGAATGTTGTTGATTATCTGATGGAAGTGTCTTCGGCAGATGCAGTCACGTGGGATGATGTGGCTGAAGTGCTTAAGATTTCGCCTAACGAATTGCGGGGAACTGCGAAAGCTAGTGCTGAAAACGACCATCCAATGGTTTATCCACCAGTAAACGTGACGAATCAGAGGATTCTTGATTCTGGTTTTGCTGAATTGAAGGATTTCTGGGTGCGTTCAAACTTGGCAGAACGTGTGGCCTTAGTTGCTGCTATGTCCAACGCTGAGACACTCCACGAAGACATGGAAGGGGCTAGCGCGGTTCTCGAATTCTTGTCGACTCTCAACGATCAGCAGCTCGAGAAGCTGGATCAGGTCGATTTACCTGCTGGTAGAGCAGCGTATTCGGAGGATTCTTTGAAGAGGCTGACGCAGCGGATGCTTGATGAAGGAGTAGATCTTTACACTGCTCGACAGGAAGAATTTGGCGTACCTAATGACTGGAAGCCTTCTGCTGAACCGATTGGGGCGCCTGTAGGCAATCCAGCGGTCGATCGAGTCTTGAAGATTGTTAATCGCTGGCTGATGGGCATTGAAAAGCGGTTTGGTGCTCCTGATTCGATCAATATCGAGCATGTGCGAGGCGCTTTTGGCTCAGAAGCGATGGCTCGTGAGTATATGCGTGACGTTGCAAAGCGGCGCGATCGTAATCAGAGCGTTATGCGTAGCATCTACGAGGAGAACGGGATGCAAGGGCGCGTGCGACGCTCGGATATTACGCGGTACTTGGCCGTCTCCCGTCAAAACTCTCAGTGTGCTTATTGTGGTACGACTATTACATTAGACACGGCTGAAATGGATCATATCGTTCCTCGCAAGGGAGTTGGGTCAACTAACACCCGAAACAATCTATTGGCAGTATGTCGATCCTGTAATCATTCAAAAGGCAATCTGCCTTTTGCGGTTTGGGCTGAGCAGCAGAACAATCCAGAGATAAGCCTTGCTAAAGCTCGTGAGCGCGTACACCACTGGCCTAAAGAGGCCGGATATACCGCTAAACAGTGGGCGAATTTTAAGAAAGACGTAGTGCTCCGACTGATGAAGAAGTCGGAGGATGACGAACTAGATGCTCGTTCGATTGAATCAGTTGCTTGGATGGCCCGAGAATTACATCACCGTATCGAGTCTCACTACGAAAAAGCAGGTGCCTCAACTCGTGTGGGAGTTTACCAAGGTAGTATCACCGCTGAAGCACGAAAAGCATCTGGGTTTGAAAATCAGGTTCACATGATTGGCGGAGGTGGCAAGACTCGTCTTGACCGCCGTCACCATGCTATGGATGCATGTGTGATCGCTCTGATGAGTAACCGAATAGCAACTATTCTCGCTGAACGGTTGAGTCTTCGTGATGCTCAGAGGCTTGAGTGTAGGGCAGAAACTTGGAAAGAGTACCAAGGGAGAAGTGAAGCAGCACAGCGAGAGTTTTCTCTTTGGAAAGCTGCAATGGGTCGCCTCGCCACCCTCTTCAATGAAGCGCTAGACGGCGATCAAATCCCAGTGATGGAGCAAATGAGGCTACAGCTCGGTAGTGGAAAAGCTCATGATGATGGAATTAAGTCGCTAAAGATGAAGAAGGTGGGTTCAGCTTGGAACCTGACTGAGATCGACCGCGCATCCACTCCACAAATGTGGAAGGCACTGACTACTTCCTCTGATTTTGATCCCGAGGCGGGATTGCCTGAGAACTGGGATCGCGAAATCCGAGTGAAAGGCACCGTATACCATGCTGATGACCAAGTGGGTATCTTTGGCACCAGTGCGGCTGCAATAGCCGTGCGAGGTGGTTATGCCGAGATCGGTAACACTATTCATCATGCAAGGATTTATCGGATTGAAGGGCGTAAACCGAGCTATGGCATGGTCAGGGTATTTACCACTGATTTGGTGAGATTTGCTCACCAGGACCTGTTTAACGTTGAGCTTCCGCCGGAGTCTATATCGATGAGAGCTTCCGAACCGAAAGTTCGAAAGGCTATCCAAGAGGGGCGGGCTGAGTACTTGAGCTGGCTTGTAGTAGGCGATGAAATTCGGATTAAAACGGAAGCGCCAGCTTTCCACAAGGGGGCTATTGGTGCATTTCTGGTGTGGAATCCAAATCTCCTATCATTCCGCCTAGTGGGGTTTGATTCGCCCTCACGGCTTAGTCTTAGGCC
>R16__coassemble_1221_pt1 | contig 19588 bp, 18 predicted proteins | sample R16__metabat2_low_PE_015 | metagenome-assembled genome bin R16 | reverse complement strand
CGTACAACTATGCCAACCCAACCTCCAATAACACCCCACACAACCTGAAAGAAACGTGCGAAAAAAAGAGAATCGGGACCCGGTCCCACAGGATCACCCCGAATACTTCACTGCTTGCGCTTGGGCTTAAATCGGGCCGCGGCGGAGCGGAAGTTCGGGGAGTGAGTCGGCAGCTGCCAGTTGTATCTGCGCGCCAGCAAGCCGAAAACGCAGGAGATCACGATCGCCACGCCCATGCCGATTTCGTAGTGGCCGGCGTTCTGCCACGCCACCATCTGAGCGGCCGCAACGAAAGAGAAGGTTGCATACAGGGGCTGCCCGCCGAAGATCGAGGGAGTCTCGTGCACCAAGACGTCGCGGATCATCGAGCCGCAGACCGCCGTCACCACCCCCAAAAAGATGGAGGGCACCCAGCCGAGCCCGGCCGCCAAGCCCTTCGAAGCGCCCGTGGCCGACCAACAGCCGAGCACTAGGGAGTCGGCGACGATAATCGTGCGATGCGACCATTTTCGGTCGAAGTTGAAGAGATAACCTGCGACGGACGCGCCAAACGCGCCGCCCAAATACCAAGGGTCTGTGAGTGCCACAGGGAAATCGCGCCCGATGAGCATGTCACGCAGCATGCCGCCGCCGAGCGCGCCGGTCGTGCCTAGGACCAAATAGCCGACTAAGTCGAATTTATGGCGACGCGCCACGGCTGCCCCCAGCAGGCCGTTAGCGATAACGCCCGTGACGTCTACAATGCGAAAAAGAAGCTCCGGCGTCATGCCCAACCTCCCTTTTAGGCGTGGACCTCACCGCGCAGGGCTGCCCAGACGAGGCAGTGGCGCGGCTATTGGTTATGGCAGTTTCAGTCGTTAATCCACGTCGTCAATACGCGAGTGAACGAGGCAAGATCCTGATCGGAGTGCAGCGCAAACACAACCAGCTCCAGCTCATTTTCGTGCCGGCGCATCCACTCGTCCACTGCTTGGAGCGCCGTGCGCGCAGCGAGCTCAAACGGGAAGCCGTTCAGGCCAGTCGAGATGGCAGGGAACGCGATCGACTTGATATTACTCATCTCATGCACGAGCGAGAGGGTGTTCAAGTAGCACGAGCGCAACTGGTCAAATTCGGGAGCGTCCATGGCGCCGTCACCCACATTCGGGTGGCCACCATTCTCAGGTACCAGCGTGTGGACGATGTAACGCGCAGGAAGTCGGTAGCCGCGCGTGATCACGGTTTCGCCAGGTTCGGCTGGGCCGTCGAGCTGCTCTTGAATGACGGCGAGGTCGTTACGGACCCACGGGCCGCTCTGGTGCTGGATCACCGAGTCGAGGCAGCCGTGCAGCGGAATTCGGCAGCCGGTGAGGTCTGGAAGCGCGGAATTGACGACGGCGTCGATCACCATCTGGCGAATGTCGCCAAGGTAAATGGCCGTGTTGTGTGCCCACAGGTAGTCGCATTCTGGGAAGAGCTCGCTCACGCGGCGCAGGTACGCGCCCTCGACGCGCCCGTGCCGACCGCTCTCGCGCAGCAGGAGAGTGTTGATCGCACGCGAGGAGATCGGGTCGATCGGGCCTGGATCGCGTAGCGAAAGCTCGGCCTCCAACCAACGCAGCAGGCCGCGGTCGGTCGAGAGGTGGCTACTCATCGATCCGCCCGTGTAGTGCTTATTCGGCAGTCCTTCGAGCGCGGTGAGGAGCAGGTCGCGGTCCGCACGCTGATCATCCACAGGGAGCTCAAAAGGCTCATCTAGATGGATTAGATCTCGGTAGCTGCTCAGTGCAAGCATTCTTTAGCCTCCCAATTCCACTAGCCATTCAGGCTTTCGGTCTAGCTCAAGACTACTCGAATCGGCGGGGTGAGCGGCACTCGACGGAAGTGGAGTTCGGCACCCGCCTGCGCTATCGTGAAGCCCATGAGTGAAGCGAATGGCGTACATGTACACGAGGCTGGGCCAGTTGGGCGCAGCTATCCCGGTTACGATCTGGTTGTTGCGACTGACGGCGCCTGCTCCGGTAACCCCGGACCGGGCGGCTGGGCTTGGGTCGAGCAGAAGAGCGGCCACGCGGAGAGTGGCGGCGAAGCGAACACCACGAATAACCGCATGGAGCTGCTCGCGATGATTCACGCCCTCGAGTATGTGGGCCCTGAGGCGAATCTGTTGATCCGCGCCGATTCTTCGTACGTCATTAACTCAATGACGAAGTGGGCGAAGGGCTGGCGCAAGCGCGGTTGGCGCAAGGCTGATGGGAAGCCGGTTCTGAACCAAGAGCTGATTGCGCGGTTGCTGGATCTCTACGAGTCTCGCACCGGTGCGACGGATGTGGAGTGGGTGCGCGGGCACAGTGGTGACGCCGCAAACGAGCTTGTCGACCGCCTTGCGGTGGCTCAGTCCGCTCGGTATCGGTAAACTTGTAGACTCTAAGAGGGTAAGGAGGCGCAGTATGAAAGGACGAATAACGGCGGGTGCGCGGCGCGCGTACGCGATCGGCGCCTTGAGTGCGGCGGCTTTGCTCTTCGGCGCCTGCGCTCCGAGTGGCGCTACCGAGGCAGACGTCGTCACTGGGCTCCTCGGCTCCTCGGATTTCGCGAAGTTGCGCGACCTGGGCTATACGGATGCGCAGCTTGAGAATGTGGCGGTTTGCGCCGCGGACGCTGCATACCCTGAGCTCTCGGAGCAGGCGCGCGAGGCGGCTGCCAAGGGCGATTTTGGCGCGACGATTTCAGACGCCGAATATCAGCTTCTCGTTGAGAAGATTACGGACTGCGCGGTCGCCGAGGTGGGTGCGAACTAGCGCTCAGGATTAGCGCTCGCGCGGCGCGACAAGCTCCCACGCGCTGCGGGCCGAAATCTCGGCCACTTCGCTCAGCTCAGCGTGGAACGAAATCGCCTGATCCTCTGGAGAAGCGCACAAATCCGAAATCGCACGCAGCGAGATGAACGGGATTCCCCACTGGTGGGCCACATGTGCGGCCGCATACGACTCCATGTCGGCACTCACGGCCGCTGGGAAAGCCTCGCGCATATCGCCCACGTTAGAATCCGTCACGAACGTGTCGGATGAAAGCACTTCCCCTTCACGTGTGGCGATATCGGCGAGCGGGCCGTTCGGATCAGCGAGCGTGGAGCGCAGCGTCTCGAGCATTGCTGCGTCTGCGCTGAAATATTCGGGCTGACCAGGTACCTGCCCGCGAACGTAACCGAAGGCGCTACCGTCCGCTCCGCCGTCACGATAAGAAGTACCAAGAACCAACTCGCGCACGCGACTCTCGGCGCTCAGGCCGCCCGCGGAGCCGATCGAGACGAGCATCTGCGGTGCGTAGTGGGCGAGGAGCCAGCCGAGGCAGCTCGCCGTGGCTGCGAAACCGATTCCGGTGACGGCGCAAACCACCGAATCTGTGGGTGTCTGCCACTGGGTGATCCGGCCGATCGGGGAAGGGATCGGTGCGCCGGAGCCGGGGTTCGCTTCGAGAATAGCGTGCATTGGCGCCATTTCCTGGGGCATTGCGCTGATGACGAGTGCGCGGATGGGCAGGCGCGAATCGGTCGCCGTCATGCCTGGTCCTTCTTTGCGGCGCAATCAGGGCAGACTCCCCAGAACGTCACCTCAGCTTCGTCGAGGACGAAACCGTGATCATCGGAGGGCTCGAGGCATGGTGCCGAGCCGAGTACGCACGGGATGTCAATGATGCGGGCGCACTCGCGACATACGAGGTGATGGTGATTGTCGTGGTTGGAAAGCTCGTAGAGCGGCAGGGACCCAGCAGGCTCAATGCGACGCAGCAGACCTTTTTCCGTCAAAGTGTGCAACACGTCGTAGATCGCCTGCGTGGAGACCGAACCGAGGCGGTCGGTGACCCCGATGCGCACGTTCTCAGGGGAGACGTGCGGGTGCTCGGCAACGACTTCGAGCACGGAGAGGCGAGGCTTCGTCACGCGAAGTCCTGCTTCTCTCAACTTTTGCGGAAAACCGTAATTCATGGAACTATTCTGAAATTTTTCTCAAACGTTATCAAGATAGGTGAGGCTTAGTTTTAGAATAACTCAATTTAGCAGGGGAAATGGCGGTATTTGGGCCTACTCGGAGGGCTGAGAAAAATTGTGCGCGCCACGCTATGTTGTGCTCTTTTATTTTGAATGCCACTAGGTGTAGTGTTGTGTCTCGACATAATTCTAACCAAGTGCGCGGGTGTGCACTGGTACGCAGGGCGCTTGCCAAGGCGAGCGCAGAGAGAAGGGGAGAGAGCCATGAGCATTACCGTTTACACTAAGCCGTCGTGTGTGCAGTGCCGCGCTACGAAGCGTGCGCTCGAGAAGGCCGGCCTCGCGTATGACGAAGTGGATCTCACCCAAGACGATGCTGCCCTCGAAATGGTCAAGGGCTTGGGCTACAGCTCGGCGCCTGTGGTCGTTGCCGGTGGTGAGCACTGGGCTGGCTTCCGTCCAGACAAGATCAAGGCGGTTTCGCTCGTCACTGCGTGATTTTTGGTTTTTCAGTGCTGCGCGGGCAGGGTTTCGGCTCTGTCCGCGCAGTTTTTTGTGCACATGAATTGGCGGTACTCGGGTAGGTAGGCTGAGAGTATGCAAATTTTAGTGGTGTGTACGGGAAATATTTGTCGATCTGCGATGGCTGAGGTGGTGCTTCGTGCGAAACTTGAGGCTGCTGGGCTTGGTGAGACTGTAGAGGTTCGGTCGGCCGGAGTCTCTGATGAGGAGCGTGGCAATCCGATTGATTCGCGCGCTCGACGAGTGTTGAATGAAGCTGGTTATCGCGGCGGTCGAGTTGGTGCGGCGCATCGCGCGACGGCTGCGGAGCTCCTCGAGTCTGACGTAATTTATGCGATGACCAGTTCACACGCGGCGGCGCTGCGCCGAATGGCCGAGCGCGCCGGGGCTGACGTGGCGAAGATTCAGATGTGGCGCGAAACTGATGTGCCGGATCCGTGGTATGGCGATATGTCGGATTTCTACGAGACTCTCGACGTGATCGAGGCTGGCGCGGATCGAATTATTAGTGAGTTGTAGGCAATGTGAACCATTGGGGTCAGGCTCGAATTCTCATTTTTATGAGACGCGCGCGTCTCAAGATTTTGAAGATTCGAGCCTGACCCCAATGGTTCATTTCGCGCTGCTGGCGATATGCACCCACCTCTAGGCAAATCGGGATAGCGTAGGTACATGGCAAATTTTATGGCGCATGTGGTGGACGTGCTGGTGATCGGTGCTGGGCAGGCGGGGCTCTGTGCGGCGTATGAGCTGCAAAAGCGCGGATTCGTGGGGTATTCGCGGGGGCCTGAAGGGGATGGCCTGGGTGCTGACCGGCCTACGCTTGGCACTTTCGTCGTGCTTGACGCCGATGAAGGCCCGGGCGGCGCGTGGCAGCACCGCTGGCCTTCGCTGCATATGGCTACCGTCAACGGGATCGCTGACCTGCCGGGCCTCCCCGTGGGCGAGATTCCGATGGAGGCCGAATCGCGCAAGTTCGTGCCTGCCTATTTCGCTGAATTTGAGCATGCCAACGACCTGCCAATCATCCGTCCTGTGAAGGTTCACGAGGTGGTCAACACCGGGATTCGAGTGGTGAGCGCGCAGAAACTGGCCGAGGCGGCGCACGCTACCCCCGCCGTCACCTTCCCCTCCAGCAAGCCGAACGTCGAGCCTGAGCGTGACGCCGAAGGGTTCGGCAAGATCGGGGAGCTGCTGGAGGTGCGGACGAGTGCTGGCGTGTGGCGCGCGAAGTTCGTCATCAACTGCACTGGCACGTGGAATCGGCCGTTCATGCCGTATTATCCGGGCGCGGAGCTCTTCCGTGGGCGGCATTTTCACACCCGAAACTATCCAGGGCCCGATGCGTTTTGGAAGCAGAACGTGCTGGTCGTTGGTGGTGGCATCTCCGCAATTGGGCACATCGAGGAGCTTTGGCCGGAGGCGAAGAATGTGCGCTGGGTAACGCGTACGCCACCGCGCTGGAAGGAGCGCGAGCTGCATGCAACGCGCGGATTGACGGCGGATGAAGGCCGCGAGGTTGAGCGCAAGGTGCGCGAGCGGGTGGAGGCGGGGCTGCCGCCGTTGCCGGTGGTTGCTGCGACTGGCTTGCCGCTGACCGACCGCGTGCGTGACCTGCGCGAGCAAGGCGTGCTGGACCGCAAGCCGATGTTTGATCGGCTCGACAAGACAGGCGCCTGGTGGGGTGACCATCACGAGGACTTCGATGCGATCATTTGGGCGACCGGTTTTCGGCCAAATCTCGCGCATCTGAGCCCGCTGAAGCTCAAGACCCCGCAAGGCGGCGTGCAGATGGACGGCATTCACGCCGTCATCGATCAGCGCGTCTACCTGCTCGGTTACGGCCCTTCCGCCTCGACGGTTGGCGCGCGGCGCGATGCGCGCGTGGCGGTGCGGGAGCTCAAGGCGCGGATGCAGATTTTCGGGAAGTGACGGCGACTGGCGCTCGGCGAGTCGCGCGGCGCCAACCCGTCGCCCCGCCGTCACCTGCTTCACCTCACGCCAGCAGCTTTTGAATGCGCTGCGGCGAAACCTTGACGCGCGTGCCGAGCTGCTGGGCGAAGAGCGAGACGCGCAGCTCCTCGATCATCCACCGCGCTTTGACAAGCGTCGCCTCGCGCTGCGGATCGTAAGCCGCCGCGGCAAACCGCTCACGCTCGCGGGAAAGTAGCTCTTCGGCGTCACGCACCTGCCATGCGAGAGCGTCATCGCCAGCCGGATTCGCCTCAGCCTTCTCGATCCGATGGGCCGCGGCTTTCAGGAAGCGCGGAAGGTCGGTCAGGTACTCCTCCGGCGTGGCGGAGATGAAACCGTTGTAAATCAGCCGCGCAACCGCGTCGCGCACGTCCGTCACGGTGGCGATCATGCTGACCTGCCCGTGCGTGCGGATCGCGCTCTCGGCCTCGCCCCACGCCTCCAGCACCCGCGCCACGATCTGCGCGATTCGATACATTTCGTCCTCGGTGCGCTCGCGCGCGTAGGCGCGTAGGTCTTCGTAGTCGCGCTGGGTGCGCAGCCGGCCGAGCGGCAGTTTTTCGGCTTTTGCCCAGCGGGTCGCGACGTTTCGGGTGGCGGCGAGTTGCAGGTCGGCCACCAGCGCGCTCGTGTTCGGGTAGGGTGACGCCGCCAGCGCCAGCGACTCGCGGGAGGTCCAGCGGGTCGTCACGCGCGCTTCGGGCAACGCGAGCTCGCCCGCCAGCAACCGAATAACGCCGCGGCGGTGGTCGCGCACCTGCTCGGCGGGGTCGGTCAGGACGCGCAGCGCGACTGAGGCTGCGCCGCCCCGATTTAGAATCGGGACCTGGTCCCATTTCTCATTTTGATTTTGCGGGGCAGCGCTGCCGGCCGAGACCTCGACCAGCGCGGGGTATCCGCGCACGACCATGCCCGCTGCGCCGGCGGCCGTGCTCACGGTCTCCACCATTTCGGGGAGTTCGCCGTCTTTCAGGGCTGGCCACGTGCGCAGATCGTCGACGGAATCGCTGAGCGCCGCTGCGCCCGCGCGGCTCGCCGCGGCGGCCTGCTCGCGCTGGGCCGCTGCCGCAGCTTTCGCCGCTTTTTGGTTGGTTTCCCGCGCATTCTTGGCAAGAATCTGGGCGCGCGCCTCGTCGAGCGCTTGCGCCACGGCGCCGGCCACCACATTCTCCACAGCCCGCTGCGCCTTTGGCGCCAGATTGCGCTGCAACGCAGTGAGCGAGGTGCTCTCATCGAGCACGGCCCCGCGCTCGGAACGCACAATAAACGTCACCCGCAAATGTCCAGGAAGCGCGGCTTCGGCCTCGGCCCAAGCTTCGCCGTCAATCTCAACCCCGCGCAACTGGGCAACGGCGGAAGTGAATGCTTCGCGGAAAGGCGGGCGGGCGCCGTCACCAGAATTTTGGGACAGAGCACCTGACCCCCTGTCCCACACCGACCCCCTGAGCCACTCGAGAATGTCGCGGGCAACGTCCGGCGCGGGGACCAGGTTGCGGCGCAGGCGCTTGGGGAGCGCGCGGATCGTCGCCGTCACCAATTCCGGCAGCATGCCCGGAACCAGCCAGTCGAAGCCCTCCTCGCGCAGCTGCGGGAGCACGGTGACCGGGATTTCAATGGTGACGCCGTCTGCGTGGCCGCCGGGGTTGAAGGCGTAGCTGATGGGGAGCGTGAATTCGCCCTGCACCCACTCGCTCGGGAAGTCGTCGCTCGCCGCTTCCGTCTCGCCGAGTAGGAATTCCTGCGTGAAATCGAGCAGGTGCGGGCGGCGGGTGCGCTCGTCCTTCCACCACTTGTCGAAGTGGCGGGCCGAGACGATCCACTCGGGGATTCGCTCGTCAAAGAATTGGTATTGCGCGGTTTCGTCTGCCACGAGGCCGTAGCTGCGCAGGCGGGTCTCCACCTCGCGGGCCTGTTCGAGCTCGGCGGCGTTGTGTTTAATAAAGGCGTGATGCGCCCGCCATTGCCCCTCGACCAGCGCGCTGCGGATAAACATGTCACGGGCCATTTCGCGCGCCTGCACCGTGCCGATCGAACTGGCGAGAACTGGCCGATCCGCCGTGACCGTCAGGCCGTAGAGCGTGACGCGCTCGTGCACCATCGCGGCCCCGAGCTTGGTCGACCAAAACGGCTCCGAATAAGTGCGTTTGACCAGATGCTTCGCCAGCGGCTCGATCCACGCTGGGTCCACGCGGGCCACCGAGCGGGCGAACAGGCGGCTGGTCTCGACGAGCTCGGCCGCCATCACCCACGAGTATTGCTTGCGATGCAGGCCCGAGCCCGGCCAGACCACGAAATGCGTGCCACGCGCGCCCTCGTAATCGCGCTTGCGCTCGTCCCAACTGCCGAGGTTCGAGAGCAGGCCGACCAGCAGCGAACGGTGAATCGCGCCGACGGCTGGCGCATCCGAGCCCGCCCCGACCTTCTTGACGGCCTCGACGACTGCGCGGTTTTGGGTCGAATCCTTGCCTTTTTCGGCGAATTCGCGCTCCGCTTGCGCGAGCTGGGAGCCCGTCGGGATTGCGATCGGGCGCAGATTCAGGCCGAGTGGCTTGGCAAGTTCGCGCAGCTGGGCGACCACGTCCTGCCATTCGCGCCAGCGCAGCCAGTTGATATGCTCCGCGCGGCACATCCGCCGAAACGCCGAACCCGAGAGCTCGCGCTGCTGCGTGCGCAGGTAGCGCCACAAATTCAGGTACGCCAAGAAGTCCGAAATCGGCTCGGTGAAGCGCGCATGCAGCTGGTCGGCCTGCGCGCGGAATTCAGACGGGCGCTCGCGCACGTCCTGCACACTCATCGCCGCGACCAGCACCAGCACCTCAGCCGTGGCGCCGTTTTCCTCGGCAGCGAGCAGCATGCGCCCGAGGCGCGGGTCGATCGGCAGGCGCGCGAGTTCACGCCCGATCTTCGTGAGGCGATATGGGGTGACGGCGGCGGTGCCGGTCTGGGGCGCGCCGCCGGTCTGGGTGACGCCGGAGCGCGGATTCGTCGTCAGGGCGCCGATCTCCTCGAGCAGCTGCACGCCGGCTCGCACCGCGCGCATATCCGGCGGGTCAATGAATGGGAAATTTTCCACCGCGCCAAGACCGAGCGAGGCCATCTGCAGGATGACCGAGGCCAACGAGGTGCGCTGAATTTCGGGTTCCGTGTAGAGCGGGCGGGCGTTGAAATCTTCCTCTGAGTAGAGGCGGATCGCAATGCCATCAGCCACGCGGCCGCTTCGGCCCGAGCGCTGGTTCGCGCTCGCCTGCGAAACCGGCTCGATCGGCAGGCGCTGCACCTTCGTTTTGTTGGAAAACCGCGAAATGCGGGCGGTGCCGGCGTCGATCACGTAGTGAATGCCAGGGACGGTCAGGGACGTTTCGGCGATGTTCGTCGCCAAAATTATCCGCCGATGCTGGTGTGGCTCGAAAATCCGGTGCTGCTCGGCGGCGCTCAGCCGCGCATACAGCGGCAGCACTTCGACGGCGCCTGGGATATTCGAGCGCTCGCCCGGCTCAATATATTTGCCGCGCAGCTCGTCCTTAAATGCTTTTTGAGTATCGTGGATTTCGCCCTCACCCGAGAGGAAAACCAGAATATCGCCCGGCCCTTCGTGGCTCAATTCAGCGGCCGCATCCACAATTGCGCTCGTCTGGTCCTGCGAGGTCGGCCGCAAGCTGGCTTCGTCGTCACCGAAACCGTCGCCGTCACTGGAGCCTTCGGCGTCACCCTCAAAAAGCGGGCGATACCGGATCTCCACCGGATACGTGCGCCCCGAAACCTCGATGATCGGGGCCTTATTGCCCGGAAAACCGCCGTACATGTGCTCGCCGAAGTGCTCGGCGAAGCGCTCCGAATCGATCGTGGCGGACGTGATGATGAGCTTCAGGTCGGGGCGGCGCGGGAGCAGGCGCGCAAGGTAGCCGAGGAGGAAGTCAATGTTCAGGCTGCGCTCGTGGGCTTCGTCGATGATGATTGCGTCGTAACGGCGAAGTTCGGGGTCGCTCTGGATCTCGGCGAGCAGGATGCCATCAGTCATGAGCTTCACGAGGGTCGTGTCTGACACGCGGTCGGTAAAGCGCACCTGGTAGCCGATTGCTCCGCCCAGCTCCACCCCAAGCTCGTGGCTAATGCGCTCGGCGACAGAGCGCGCGGCGATGCGGCGCGGCTGGGTGTGGCCGATCATGCCGGTGATACCAAGGCCGAGTTCGAGGCAGATTTTCGGGATTTGCGTGGTTTTGCCTGAGCCGGTTTCGCCGGCGACGATCACGACCTGCGAGTATTTCAGGGCGAGTTTGATGTCGTCCTTGCGCGCGGAAACAGGGAGGTCGGCAGGGTAAGAAATGTGTGGCAGTGCGGCGCGGCGAGCCAAAAGTTGCTCGGCCGTGAAAGGTTTGGGCGCGCGGCGATGCGGGCGCTTTCGATGATTCTGTGCCATAACCCTACAATTCTAGCGAAAAGTGCTGGGTTAGAGAGCGGCGAGCTCGGCGAGCATCGTGGCGGCCGGGTCGAGGAGCGGGACCGAAGTGTGGCGCGCCAGCTCCTCCTTTATATAAGGGAAGTGGGTGCAGCCAAGGACGATCCCCTCGGGCGGACCAAACGGCGGCTGGAGTTCGCCGAACCAATCAAAGAGCTGGCCGAGCTTGAAATCGTGCACAATCTGGGCAGGTGGCAGCTGAGCCTCGATCGCCTCCACGACTGGAAGCAGGCCGAGGGCGACCAGCTCGAGCGTAGGGTTTTGCGCACGCATATGACCCTCGATGCCGGTAGCGGCCTGCGAGTTCGCCGCAATCAAAGCGAGGCGCGAATAACGGGAGGCCCAGGCGGTGTAGGTTTCGAGCGGCGTCACAATGGGGAGCCCCGTGCGGGCGGACGCGCCCTCGTAGTCGACGGCGGTGCTCAGAGAATTGCAGTACAGGAAGACGCGGTCGGCGCCGAGCTTCGCGCCCTCAATGATTTTCTCCTCGAAAACGCGCTGGAGCTCATCGCGCTCCAGATACTGCATCTCGTTCTGCTCCTGCGGCGAGCGCGAAATCGGCATAAACAGCGGCTCGGGGAGGTCAGCCTGCTGGGCGAGGGCGACGCCCATCTGGGTATCGACAGGCGTACCGGCAATTACGATCGTTTTTGATGTGGTCATCTATCGGGTCCTCCAAACAATGAGACAAGAATAGCGGAATTGTGGGAAATCGCGCGAAGGTGAATATCTCGGGCGGTATGGACGTTGGGGCTGATATGCATTACGAGATTTATGAAGGGCGCGAAGATCAGCGCGAACTGCTGGAAGCACTGCCAACCATCGAGTGGGGTGCCGGCAAGTACATGTACAAGATGATTACCAGCGGGGAGTTTCATGCGCGGCTCGGGGAGACGGCGCGGCTGTACTTCCTGCGCGAAGGTGAGGCCGGTGAGGCCGGTGCTGGTGAGGCCGGTGAGGCCGGGAAGCTTGTGGCGTTTGTGGCGATTGTGGAGCAGGACTACCACCCGGTGCCGGAATGGGACCGCTGGATTGCGTTCCTTTATGTGTGGCCGGAATATCGCGGGCGCCGACTCTCGGAGCAGATCATTTCTGACATGGAGCAGGAGATTCGGGATATGGGCGAGCACGAAGTACACATCTTGACCAGGCATTTCGGGCTCTACGACAAGTACGGCTACGAATTCGTGCGCGAAGAGGCCGAGGCCCAGCACGGCAAATCGTACATTTACCGCAAATCGCTCTAGGTTGGGGTGTGCTGGAGGCTAGCTGTGTGCATTTTTGACCGATGGCTGTGCATATTCGACCGATAGAAGCCAATCACATAAAACTAGCCACTCTGCTGACCAGCAAGAACGGATTCGGCTTCTAGTGGATGGTGTCACAATTTTCACCTAGGTGGTCAAAAATGCACATCGGTTGGTCAAAAATGCACAGGCCTTGACTAAAGTCAGGCAGCACGGTGGGATTTCATGCGTTGCAGCGTCGGATTCTTTCTGAATGCGGTAAGGACGGCTTTCCGAATAGTCCCAGGGGTTAACACATCTTTGTATGTGAATCTTAGTGTTGGGTAACCACGAAGAAATGCAGCCCTCGTGCGGTTGCGATCATTTTGAAAGGCGTCACGGTCTGAGTGGAATTCGTAACCATCAATTTCCATAATCAGCACGCCTTCAATTAAGAAATCTACTTCTCCAACTCCGTCTATGAAAACTCCAACTTCTACCGAAAGGCCTGTAGATTCAAGCTCGAGTCTTGCGATGGTTTCAAGACCTGACCGCGCTCTTCCATTTGCCGCATTTAAAGCAAGGGTGGCTTTTGGATCATGGAGATCTGAAACGGCTAATTCTAAAGCGGATGGAGAGATCAGTCTGCGGTTAAGAATCGAGTCGAGCATGATAACGCGTTCATAATGAGATGTTACGCAACGGATAGCTCGCATTGCTGCTTCGATTGGTGGGACAAAAGGCAAGTTCTCGGAGAGTGAGTAGGACTCGCGGTGGAGGACAATGTTTTCTGTATGGATCCGACGATACCCAGCTTTGACTGCAATATGAATCTTTGAAGTGTCGTGGTTCCAGACGGTGACACCGTAGTGAGCTAGAGCTGTAACGCAGGTGATTTGTCCGTGGTGAGTTTTTGCAGCAACGAGTTCTATATTCGTTTCCGGCAGATAAAGAGTGCGACTATTCGAGAGCTTGACGCTGTGATCAGCTAATGCTGCGGCGACTTTTCGCCGGGAGGTCGCTGCGATCGTGTGCTTCCTCGATGCGATTCCACCATGTCGTGCTAAGAATTCTGTAACTTCCATAGATTAAGCATGACACTTTTCAGAGTCGACGAATGGCGAGTGCAATTTTCTGTGGATAACTCTGTGGATAATGTCGATTTTGGGGTGATTCAGAGTATTTGATGAAAGGTTGTGTGCATTTTTGACCACTCGATGTACATTTTCGACCGAGGAAGGAGAAACCTAGAATTTGCGCGTGGCTCTGAGCTGCTGAAACGTCTTATCAGATTTTGACTACTTGTCACAATTTCACCAAGTGCGGTCGAAAACGCACAGCCGTCGGTCGAAAATGCACGCAACTCAAAAATCAACGCTCAGCAGATCGGGCTATCCTTAGCTATATGGGCAAAAAGAAGCAGGAATCGGGCACGCCGGCGCTGCAGGCGCTGATTAAGGCGGGAGTGGCGTACGAGTTGATTGAGTATGAGCACTCCGAGGTGATGGAGCGCGGTTTTGCGCTGGATACTGTGGAGGTGCTCGGCCTGGATGCGGGCACTGTCTTCAAAACCCTGATGAGTGAGGTGGACGGCGAGCCGGCAGTGGCGATCGTGCCGGCAAATGGCCACCTGAATCCCAAGTCACTTGCGAAGGCGCTCGGGGCGAAGCGTGCGCAAATGATGGACCCGGAGAAGGCGGAGCGAATCACGGGGTATATTCGTGGCGGAATTTCGCCACTTGGGCAGCGTCGCGCGTATCCCACGGTTATTGATGCGAGCGCGGAGAATCTGGAGAAAATGGTGATTTCTGGCGGGAAACGAACCATTTCGGTGGCGCTTGCTCCAGCCGATTTGGCGCAGCTTATCAAGGCGAAGTTTGCCCCGATCGCAGACCCAGGAGCGGCACACTAAAGCACTAGAGCCGCTAAAGGCTGGCGGCAAAGTCGGCAAAAGTCTGCGCGACTAAGTTGCCGTAGGCGTTCGCGCCTTCGATCGAGGTGTGGGTTTGGTCGACCTGTAGGAGCTCGGGTTGGGCGGCGGCGAGGGCATGCCAGTCCATGAGGACGACGTTTGGGTATTCGTTCGCGACCTTCGCGATGAGCGCATTCGAGTCGTCTACGAAGGTTGACGGCGAATAGAGATTCGCGATCACGATCATGCGCTCCGCACCGAGCATGTTGATCGCGGTGTAGAGCTCGCTGGCGTCCTGAACTCCGGCGTTGGTGCCGAAATGTAGCAAGACGGCGCGGCGGAGTGTGCCATCATCTTTGGCGGCCTGAATCATCGCCGGGGCGTCGCTCCATTTTTGCGAAGACTGCGCAGCAAAATTGATCCTCGGTAATGCGCTTTCGAGCCCGGTCTTGGAGGCGGTGACCATGGAGTCGCCGATGGCGGTGATTTCTTCAGCGGCGGGGGCGGAAGCGTTGAAATCTTCAGGAAGTGTGGTCCAGGCGGGGGCATCGGCCCATTCGGAAATCTTGGCGAGCTCAAACCCTTCGGCCTTATTTTGAGCGAGTTCGGCTTCGGCAGCGGCGATTGCGGCTGCGGCTTTGGTTTGTTGCGGGGCGACGGCGAGCGCTCCAGCTGTAGCGGCGAGAGCGATGAGTGCGACTCCAGCTGCGACCTTTGGTGGATAGGCGGTTGCGGGACGAAGCGCAGTGGCGATTCTGTGGTAAGTGGCGCGGAAGCCGTCGCGGCGGATGGGTGTCTCGATGTAGCGGTACGAAAGTTCGGTGAACAGGCCGGTGAGGGCAATGGCAATCACGGCGCGAACCCAGAAACCGAGGCCTCCCACGGCGACTGGCACCGCCGCCGTCGCCAGCACCAAAATTGGCCAATGCCACAGGTAGAGGCCGTAGGAGCGGGTGCCGATCCAGCGCAGCGGCGCTGAATCGGCGATGCGGGCGAGGCGCGAGGCGGGGGCGATCATCGCGGCGATGATGATTGCCGTGAGCAGGGAGGCGATGGCCATGCCCCCGCGGTAGGCGAAAGCGTTGGTATCGCTGAGGAAGAGTATCTCGGCTATGAGCGCGGCCAATGCTGTGATTCCGGCCCAGCTCCGCGTGCGCTCCCACCCGCGCGCGCCCAGCACGTGCGCGCGCGGGTCGCTCCACAGAAATGCCAGCGTAATCCCAATTGCCAGCCCAAAGAGGTGCGTGTCGGTGCCGTAGTAGACGCGGGTGGCGGCGTCGGGGCGATAGAGCACGGCCATGAGCACAATGCTGATCAGCGCCAGCGCGCCCGACACGATGATGCGCCGATCCCAGCGTGGCAAAAATGCGAGGATTAGGAGCAGTGCGAGTGGCCAGAACAGGTAGAACTGCTCCTCGATGGCGAGGGACCAGAAGTTTTTGAATAGCAGTGGCGCCGTTTGGTCGAAGTAGGAGCTGCCGTGCGCGATCTCGAGCCAGTTTGTGGAGAACGTCAGCGCGCCGAGCACTTGCCGCCGAATGCCGACGAGCAGGTCAGTCTCGATCAGCCAGGCGAGCGGCACGACCACCAGAATCAGCACCACAAACGCCGGCAGCAGTCGGCGGGCGCGGCGCAGCCAGAACCGCGGCAGGTCGAGCCGCCGGTTGGCGCGGAATTCGCGCAGCAGCAGGGTAGTAATAAGGAACCCTGAAATCACGAAGAAGATGTCGACCCCGAGGAATCCGCCGGGAAACACCCCTGGCGCCACGTGGTAGAGCATCACGGCCGCGACGGCGAGCGCGCGTAGCCCGTCGAGCCCAGCGATGTAACCGCCGGGGTCGGCGGCAGCGGATCGGATGGGCTTTTTGCTTGGCATAGTGCCAGTTTAGCGGTGCTCTAGCAGCACAATCGTCTCAAAATGCCGCGTGTGCGGGAACATGTCCACCACTTGGGCGCGGACGATTCGGTATTCGGGCATTGCGGCGAGGTCGCGCGCGAGGGTGGTCGCGTTGCACGAGGAGTACAGGATCGTCGGCGTGCCGGATTTGCCGAGCCACCCAGCGAGTTCGGTCCCGATCCCGCGTCGCGGCGGATTCACAATGACGGCGATCGGCGTGCGGTCTCGCTCGCGCGCCCAGCTGAGCGCGTCGCCCGTTTCGAAGCGGGTGAAATTGGCGACGCCGGAGGCTTGGGCTGCGTGGTTGGCTGCGGTGACGGCGGCTTCCGTTGTCTCCACGCCGACAATTTGAACCGCTGGCACCTGAGACGTTGGGACCAGGTGCCGATTCTCATTTTTGGCGCGCCCAGCGAGGGCGAGAGCGAAGCCGCCAACGCCACAATACAAGTCCCAAATCTCAGCGCCTTCAGCGCTCGCAGCAAGGCGCGGCGCAAGCCACTCCTGCGCGCGGCGATAGAGCACGGCGGCAGCGTCGGTGTTCGTCTGGAAGAAACTCTGGGCGCGAACCTGCAGGTCAAGAGTGCTGGCTGGGGCGCCGTCACTGGGCGCTTCGCCGTCACTAAAATCCGCGAGCGTGAGGCTCATCGGGAGCACGGTGGCTTCGGTGACGAAGATTTCCTCGGCGCCTTCGATGATGGCTTTGTGCTCGGGCTGGACGTTGATCGAGCAGACGCGCAGCTGCGGGAGCGCGGCCTCGAGCTCGGGGAAATGGCGGAAAATCGCGCCTTGCGCGCCGCGGCGGCGCACCACGAAGCGCACCATCAGCTCGCCGGCGGGCGACTCCATCACGATCACGTACTTGAGAACGCCCTTGTCGGTGGCCATGTTGTAGGGCTGGAGCTGGGCGGTGGTGATGAAACGCGCGAGTGCGGGGAGCGCGCTGCGGATGCCGAGCGTGGGCAGCGGGCATCCTTGCAGGTCAGCGCCGGTGCCGGTGGCGGGGTCGGTGAGGATTCCGAGGTTGGGGCGCTCGATTGTGCCGGTGACGACGAGCTTCACCTTGTTGCGGAAATTCTCCGGAAGCGAGGCAAAGGGCTCGAGCCACTGCGCATCAGCGGCGCAGTAAGGTGCGAGCAGTTCGGCGGCGCGCGCCTGCTTATCGGCGAGCTGGCGCTCATAAGGCTGCTCGATCAAGGTGCAAGACGCGCAAATTCCGCGCTCGAAATAGTCGCACTGCAGGGTAAAGCTCTGCGGCTGGCGGGTCTGCGTGCGGGTCAGCAAAGTCTCACTTGGCAGCAAGGAAATCCTCCACAGCCTGGCGCGCGCCAGCGAGCCCAGTGAAAACGTGCCCGCTCAGGCCAGCCGCGGCGGCGCCGTCAACATTTTCTGGCCGGTCGTCCACGAAAAGCACGTCCTGCGGCGCAACTGGATCTTCTCCGCGGGCCTCGCGGGCGGCGTTAATCTCGCGCACGGCGAGCTTGAAAATCTCGGGGTCCGGCTTGGCAAGGCGCACGTCGCAGGAGAAAATCCGCGGCTCGAAAAGGCCCAGCCAGTCGTAGTCGCGCAGGATCTCGTCCTTGAGCTCCTCAATAATATTGGAGAGCAGGGCTGGGTGGCGGTCGGCGGCGGCGAGCTCGCGGAGCCACGCGATCACCTCCGGCTTTTCGCCCGCGTAGGAGAGGTAGTCGGTGCGGGCAAGCCCGTCCATGTCAGGGAAAGTGACGCCGAGGCGCTCGGCAATCAGCGTGAAATACCCGTGCAGGTCGTAGTCGCCGGCGTCGAGGCCGTCGCGGAATTCCTTGTAGGCTGCCCAGAAGTCGGCGCTCGTGACCCCAATTTCGTCGAGGCGCGCTGCCTGTTCGACGCGCGCGCGGCCTTGGGCGTCCTGCTCCTTCATAAAAACCCCAAAAAGGTCAAACAGCAGCGCTTTCATGGCAGTCCTTTCGCCGATTACCCTCGTGGGCCGTGCATAAAAGTGCGGATTTGCCACCCGCGCAGCGCGAAAACCCCGACTTTTCGTTGATTCTTCGTTGGCCCACTCGAAAAATTAGCACATTTGTGCACGCGCCGCGCAGCTCACTATATGGAATGTCGCTGTCAGGGCGCGGACGCGTGGGCGCGGGCGCGGGCGGAGTGAAACAATACTCTTATGCAGAATCTCGCTGAAATTACACCGCAAATTGCCCTTGGCCCGCTCGATGGGCGCTATCGCCCCGAGGCCGCGCCGCTCGTGAACTATCTTTCGGAGGCCGCGCTGAACCGCGCCCGCGTGAAGGTCGAAGTGGAGTGGCTGATTTTTCTTCTGGAACGGCGGGTGCTCGCTGGGGCGCCGCAGCTCCAGCCGGCTGATATCGAGTATTTGCGGGCGATTCCGGAGAATTTTGGCGCGGAGGCGATCGCTGAGCTGGCCGAGATTGAGGCTGAGACGAAGCACGACGTAAAGGCTGTGGAGTATTTCCTGAAGCGTCGGCTGGATGAGGCTGCTGGGGAATCAGCGCTCGCCCAAATCCACGAGATCGTCCACATTTTCTGTACCAGCGAGGACATCAACAACCTCGCCTACGCGATCACGATCAAGGGCGCGGTCGAGGATGTGTGGCTGCCTGCCGCTCGCGCGTTTACGGAGCAGCTCGCGGAGTTGGCTCGCGCGCAGGCCGAGCAGCCGATGCTTTCGCACACGCATGGCCAGCATGCTACGCCGACGACGCTCGGCAAGGAGGTCGCCGTCTTCGCGCACCGGCTGGTCAGGCAGCTGCGGCGCGTGGAGGCTCAGGAGTTTTTGGGGAAGATTAACGGCGCAACCGGTACGTATGGCGCGCATGTTGCGGCTGTGCCGGGGGCGGATTGGCCGGCGCTTTCGCGCGATTTCGTGGAGGAGCTGGGGCTCACGTGGAATCCGCTGACCACCCAGATCGAGAGTCACGATTGGGATGCGGAGCTTTTCGGCGCGGTGGCGCACTTTAATCGGATCGCGCACAACCTCGCCACGGATTTTTGGACTTATATTTCGAAGGGGTATTTCCGTCAGAATTTGGCGGCGCAGGGTTCGACGGGCAGTTCTACGATGCCGCACAAGGTGAATCCGATTCGTTTCGAGAACGCCGAGGCGAATATGGAGATTTCGTGTGCGCTGCTCGATTCGCTGAGCGCCACGCTGGTGACGAGCCGGATGCAGCGCGACCTCACCGATTCCACCACGCAGCGCAATATCGGAGTGGCGCTAGGGCATTCGCTGCTCGCGATCAGTAATTTGCGGCGCGGGGTGGCGGGTTTGGATGTTGACGGCGACCGGCTGGCTTCCGATCTGGACGCGGCTTGGGAGGTGCTCGGCGAGCCGATTCAGCAGGCGATGCGGGCCGCTGCGATTGCGGGGGCTGAGGGCATGGCCGACCCGTACGAGCGGTTGAAGGCGCTCACTCGCGGGCAGCACGTGGGCGAGACGGAGATGCGCGAGTTTATTCGCGGGCTGGGGATGCCGGCAGATCTGGAGGCGCGGCTTTTGGAGATGACGCCGGCGAGTTACGTTGGCTTGGCGCCGCAGCTTGTCGACTACTTGGGCTGAGTGAAACTCTGGGGTCACCCCACTATTATTAATTTTAATAGTAAAAGATTTAGGACAAAAAATAAAAAA
>R16__coassemble_1216_pt1 | contig 20028 bp, 16 predicted proteins | sample R16__metabat2_low_PE_015 | metagenome-assembled genome bin R16 | reverse complement strand
TGGCGTTGTAGTTGTAGAACTCTAGGTCGTAAGAGTTGCGGGTGTAGTGGATGTAAAGGTTGTCATCGTAATCCACACCCTTTCCAGCAGACGTTGAGATGAATCCACCGCTATCACCGATGCGATATTCAGCCACGGTGAAGCCGGTGTACTTATTCGTAAAGGTCCAGCCAGCGTCACCGGTAGTCGGAGTTTCATTAGTGGGCGTGTCGCTATATGTACCATCCAGTTGTTGCTTGTAATGGCGAATATAGTGATTTCCGCTTTCAGTTCCACGATCACGCAAAGTCAGCGTATCTTTCGCATGATCCGTCGTCGATGCAGCCAAATCATCGAAAATAAAAGCATCCAAGAAAGTCAAATGGCTAACATATCCACCATTTAGGTATTCGCTCCAGTAGTCACCTTTCGGCCACGTGTAGCCATTCTGGGCAAGAGTCTGACCATAAAGGCCAGTCATGGTCTGACTAATACGCCAATCTGGCCGCCACTCCGTACCGTGGTTCTTGTAGAAATTAATCATCAACAAGTTGCGGTCGTAGTAGACGTTCAGAACAGTCGTGCCATCGCCCGCGACGGTTACGCTTTCCGACTTCGCAGCATTGTAGTGGAAGCCGGTGTAATCCTTCGTTGTATCGGCGGTCATCGGCGACACTTCATCACCGGTTGCTGCAGTGCGTTGAACCGATTCGGCGAAGTCGTAGGTCTTCGCATCGTCAGCCGCGTTCTTGTCATCGTTGACGGACTGCTTCCAGATCACGACCGTATAAGTCGTATCCTCCGCCGTCCACACTGCATGGAGCGTTACATCCGAATCAATTTCCGAACCGAAAGCGTATGCTTCACCGCCAGCAGTTGTGGACCAATGGCTGAACGTGTAGCCAGGACGAGTCGGATTGCTCGGCGCCATTGTATTAGCACCCGGCGCCACGAACATCGGCTCGATGTACGTGCCCTGATCGCCCGAATCAAAAATCAGGTAATGGCCGTTCTCGATCTTCGGCCAGAGCTGCTGGTTAGTGGAACCAATCGTGTAGTTTGCACCAACCGAGGAACCAGTAAGATCCTTATTGGTGTACCAACCGGTAATACCCTGATTGGAAGCGATCGGAAGCTTCACGTCAGTGGTGACGGCATCACCCGAAATCCCTTCCTTAGTCTGGAACACGCGAGCATTATCGCCCGTGCCATCCATGAAGAAGACGTAGTGAATCTCTTCAAACTTCGCCGTCACAGTCACGGTTGCCGGAGTTACGGCTTCGACTTTGCCGAAAGTCATCTTCTGGTCTTCGACATACCAGCCGACAAACTTATAGCCTTCGCGCTCCGGAGCTTTTGGCTCATAAAGCGTGTCGCCGGCCTTGACGATCTGCTTGTCCCATTCAGCGTCATTCGCCATAAAGACATAGGTCGCCAGCTCCACTTCAGGAGGATCGATCATCCGCATCGCCTTCATCATCGGCGGGGCGTTCGCAGCTTCCTCAGTGTTTTCCGCAGGTACTGGAGCTGGAGCTTCAGCCTCTACGGCGCCGTCACTCGCCTCTACCGGCTCAGGGACGACAGTTTCTGGCGCAGGTTCCGCAGGCGCGCTATCGCCCGCGGGGTCAGCTAGGTCAGCGGCCGGAGCTACTTCCTCCGCCGCCGGTGCCGGAGTGGCTTCTGGAGCTGGAGCTGGTTGCTCGGCAGCTGGAGCCACTTCACTCGTTGCGACCTGGTCGGTCGCTACTTCGCCTTCGTCAGCAAAGGCGGTGCCAGTGCCCGCAAGAGCACCCACCGCCAGACCGAAAGTGAGTATCGAAGATGTAAACAGCGCGAAGAAGCCCCTCCTATACATTCGCGTATGCGGAGGCACCCCCGTTCGATATTTAGCCATTTTAATCTCCCCGTTTCTAGCTAAAACATCCCCAAGTGTTCGAACGCCCCGAGAACAAACTTCCCAAAATGAGACATACGGCACACTTCGAACACTTTTAGACTACGCCTCGAGATCATGTGGTAACGGCGAATCTCAAAATTCTCATAAGGTAAATTGCGCTATTAAATGGAAAAACTGCGCATTTCCCGACAAACAGGGTCTTCAGTCCCTTTTGTGCACACTCTGCTGCAGGTTTACCGGGCAAACGCGTGCATAAAAGTGCGGATTTTTGCTCCGATCGGCGGTGTGTGACCGAGGAATCAACGAAAAGTCAGGGTGCCTGATTTTAAATCCGCACTTTTGTGCACACGAATCGGAGCAGACCCCGAATTTGGGCAACAGAAAAGGCGGGGAAGCCATGCTCCCCCGCCCTTTCATTGGCTAAACCACCCGGTTACTCGGTCCACCTCCTGCGGGTGCCGAGCATCAGCCCGCCGAGGCCAATCAGCGCGATCGCGCCGAGAGCTGGGACCAGGCTGCCAGAGCCAGTTTCCTTCAGCTGCGGTGGTACTGGCTTCGGAGCCGGAGGCTTGATGTAGGTGTTGGTTACGTTGTACCCATCGACCTTGGTGGTGTACCCCGCTACCTTGTCCTCCGTCACCGTGTAGGTGATCTCCTTGCCGGCCTCGAACTTCGCAAGACCCTCGAAGGTCCATGCCCAGTCGTCCGCCTCGGTGACGGTCTTCATGTCTACCTCAGTGCCGTTTGCGAAGAGGTGGATGACGATCTGGTCTGGGCGGATGCCCGCGGCGTCGTTCTCGTCCTCCCAGGTCTTCATGCCCATGACCTCGATGGTCTCAGGCTCGTGCACATTGGTGACGACGTAGCCTTCAGTCGCCGTGCCGGTCACGGTTGCGGTATAGCCGGCGGGGACTTCCGACTCCTCAACCGTGTACTCGATCTTCTCGCCAGCCTTGTACTCGTCGAGCTCAGTGAACGTCGCCGTCCACATGTTCTCCTCGTTCAAGGTGACCGTCTTGTCGGTAGGTTCGCCGTTTGCGAGCAAGCTGATCACGACTTCAGCTGGGCGCACGCCGTCTTGGTTGGCGGCGTCATCCCAAGCCTTCGTGACCTGCACCGAGGTCTTGCCAGGCGTGTGCTTGTTCGTCACGTTGTATCCGTCGATGGTGGCGGAGTAGTTGTCGACCGCGTCCTCGGAGATGGTGTAGTTGATCTCTTCGCCCGCCGCGTACTTGTCGAGACCCTCGAAGGACCACGCCCAATCGTCAGCCTCGGTCACGGTCTTAGTGGCCTTCTGCTCGCCGTTGGCGAGGAGGTTGATCGTGATCGACTCCGGACGCATGCCGTCCTGGTTGTCGGCGTCGTCCCAGGTCTTCATGCCCTCGATCGTGATCTGCTCAGGCGTGTGAGCGTTGGTGACGGTGTAGCCGTTCGCCGCCGAGCCGGTGATCGCCGGCATCTCGTAGCCAGCTACCTGCTCCTCGGAAACCGTGTACACAATCTCCTTGCCAGCCTTGTACTGGTCGAGATCCGTAAACGTCGCCGTCCACTGGTTCTCTTCGTTCAAGACGACGGTCTTGTCGGTTGGCGTGCCATCGGCGACAAGCGTGATGGTCACGGATTCAGGACGCATGCCGTCCTGATCGTTCGCATCCTGCCAGCTCTTAGTGACGGCGACAGACACCTTCCCCGGGGTGTGGGTGTTCGTGACGTTGTAGCCGTCGATGGTGGTGGTGTACTCAGGTACGCCGTCTTCGGCGATGGTGTAGTTGATGAGCTTGCCTTCAGCTTCATACTTCGGCAGCTCGGTGAAGCTGTACTTCCAGCCGGTTTCCGCCGTCACCTTTGCCGAGGCCTTCTCTACCCCATTCGCCTTGAGGCGGATCGTGATCTCGGTCGGACGCTTGCCGTCCTGGTTGTCGGCGTCGTCCCAGGTTTTCATGCCTTCGACCTTGATCAGCTCAGGCGCGCGCGAGTTGGTCACGGTATAACCCGTGGCGGCGTCACCCGTGATCTTGGTGGTGTAGCCATTGCCAACCTCAGACTCTTCGACCGTGTAGGCGATTGCCTTACCTTCCTTGAACTCGTCAAGGTCGGTGAAGGTGCCGGTCCAGTTGTTGGCTGCGTTCAGTACGAGCGACTTGTCGGTCGCTGCGCCATCGGCCAACAGGTTGATCGTCACGGAGGCCGGACGAACGCCGTCTTGGTTCATCGCGTCATCCCAGACCTTGGAGACCATGACTGAGGTCTTGCCAGGGGTGTGGGTGTTCGTCACGTTGAAACCAGAGACTTCGCTGGTGTAATCGGCTACCGTATCTTCGGTGACGGTGTAGGTGATTTCCTTGCCAGCCTCGTACTTCGGCAGGTCGGTGAAGGACCACTTCCAGCCATCCGCCTCGGTGACGGTCTTCGAAGCCTTCTCTACCCCGTTCGCCTTCAAACGGATCGTAATCGACTCAGGCCGTACGCCGTCTTGGTTGTTGGCGTCTTCCCAAGTCTTCATGCCTTCGACCTTGATCAGCTCAGGCGTACGCGAGTTAGTTACGGTGTAGCCCTTGGTGGCGTCACCCGCGATCGCGGTGGTGTAATCGTTGCCGACTGCCACTTCCTCGACCGTGTAAGCGATCTTCTTCCCCGCCTTGTAGACGTCGAGGTCAGTGAAGGTGCCAGTCCAGTTGTTGGTCTCGGTCAGCGTGAGAGTCTTGTCTGTCACCTCGCCGTCAGCCACCAGGTTGATCGTCACGGAAGTCGGGCGAACGCCGTCTTGATTGTTAGCGTCATCCCAAGCCTTCGTAACCTGCACTGACGTCTTTTCCGGCGTGTGGGTGTTGGTCACGTTGTAGCCATTTACCGCCGAGCTGTAACCAATCACAGCATCTTCGGTGATGGTGTACTCGATCTCCTCGCCCGCCGCAAACTTCGGCAGCTCGGTGAAGCTCCACTCCCAATCAACGGCTTCCGTGACGGTAGCCGTCTTTACCTCTTTGCCATCGGCGAGCAAGCGGATTGTGATGGAGTTCGGACGTGCACCATCTTGGTTGTCGTTGTCGACCCAGGTCTTCGAACCGGAAATCTCGATGGTTTCAGGCTTGTGGGTGTTGGTCACGGTGTAGCCCGTGGCGTCGCCCGTACCTGCGATCGCAGTAGTGTAACCGTCAACCGCATCTTCGGTAATCGTGTAGACGATCTTCTCGCCGGCCTTGTACTCATCGAGGCCAGTGAAAGTGCCCTTCCACTCGTTGGCAGTGCTCAAAGTCAGCGACTTGCCTGTCGCCTCGTTGCCGGCGAAAAGGTTGACAGTCACCGAGTCTGGGCGCAGACCGTCCTGGTCTTCGCCGTCAACCCAAACCTTCGTGACCGGAATGTCGATGACGCTCGGCTCGTGAGTATTCGTGACGTCGAAGCCGTTGACCGTCGTGGTGTAGCCCTCCACGGCGTCTTCAGTCACTGTGTAGGCAATCGCCACCCCCGCTTTATACTTCGGGAGATCGGTGAAGCTCCACTCCCAGTTGTTTTCAGCAGTCACTACCTTTTGGTCGATCTCAACGTTATCTGCCAGCAAGTTGATCGTGATCGACTCAGGGCGCATACCGTCCTGATCATTGGCATCAGCCCACGTTTTCTTACCGGTGATGTTCACCTTTTCAGGGGTGTAGGAATTCGTCACGTCGTAGTTCGTAACGGTAGTGGTATACCCCGTGACGGTATCTTCCTTGATGGTGTAGGTGATGAGCTGACCTTGGTTCTTATACATCGGCAGGCCATCAAACTCCCACTTCCAGCCGTCTGTGGCAGTCACAGTCTTGAAGGCAACCTGGGTTTCGCCGTCAAAGATTCGGATCGTGATCGACTCTGGACGCTTACCATCCTGGTTGTCGGCGTCGTCCCACGTCTTCGAGCCAGAGATCTTCACGGTCTTTGGCGTGTAACTGTTTGTGATGTTATAGCCGGAAACTGAAGTGGTGTATTCAGAGACGGAATCTTCAGTCACCGTGTACTTAGTCTCTGCACCCGCAGCGTTGTACTTCGGCAGATCGGTCCACTTCCATACCCAGCCATCGGCAGCGGACACAGCCTTTTCCGCGATTTCATTGCCATCGGCAAGCAAATTGACCGTGATCGAGGCCGGTCGCAAACCGTCCTGGTTGTCGGCGTCAACCCACGTCTTCGCCCCCTCGACGGTCACAGTTTCGAGTTTGTTCGTAATCGAGGCGGCGTTCGCGGTGGCATCACTCTTGTTATAGGTGCCCTTCCACACCATCGACCAGTCGCTTTCAGCGCTCCAGTTAATGGCGGTCTCATCGACCGTCATGCCCCAATACGAGCCAGTGCCAGAAATAAAGGTAAACGCCGATCCGGCAGCGTTACCCGAGCCTTCTGGGTGAGCACCAATGAAGTCGTTCTTAACGAGCGCGCGTTCAGCCTCCGTCAGAGCATCTGGCGTCCACACGACGAAGCCAGCGCTACTGGTCAATTTGCCGACAACCAGAGTCTTGTTCGGCCCAAAAGCGGTAATAGCCAGAGCATTATTCGGGGTGTAACGAGAATAGCCACCAGTCGTCGACGGTGGCTTGAAAGTGACGGTCGAGTTGCTGACCGTCGAAGTGTAGTGAGGCACCGGCGCTTCACTGACCGCAAAGGTATTTGTGCCAGGTTTGAGCGGGGTGCCCGTTGGGAGCACGAAGGTGTAGGTCCAGTTGTTTTCCGCAGTTACAGTTGCGTTGAGAGTTAGGCCAGAGCCAGTCAGGGTGACGGCGATCGAGTCCGGTCGCAGCCCAGCTGCGTTGCCATTGTCGTCCCAAATCTTCGTGAATGGGATCTGAATTTCGCCAGGCGCAGTATTGATCGTATCGTTAGTCTGCGCCTGCGCCGTTGATGGTCCTGCTACAACCGAGAAGCCCAAGGTGACCAGGACCGCCGTCACCAAGGCTACGAAACCCCGTTTTCGGACAAAACGGGAGTTATCGAACAAATCCGAAATGTGCATTATATCCCCTAAAATCCCCACGTCAAGCTATAATGACGTTTCAATTCAAGGATATGCCTTAAATCACATATGTATAGGGTCTTTCTCCCTATTTGACCGTATTTTGATACATATGATTTTTCGTTGATATCTCAACGGTTTCGCAATATTCGCAATCCACACAATACGGACTTTTTGGACGCTCGCACAAAAATGAGAATCGGGACCTGGTCCCAGTGTCTCACAAGTGAAACCTTGGGACCAGGTTCCGATTCTCACGCAGCAACACCTACGCTAATCAGAACATAGACGTGTCGTACTCGTGCTTCGCCTGCTCCGAAAGGCCGAGCACTTCGCCGTCATCCCCATACACGTAGAAGCCCTCCTTGGTCTCCACGCCGAGCTTGCCCTTGTCGATGAAATCCTCCTTCAGGCGGCGCGCAAACTCCTGCATCACCGGATCAGGATTCATCGACGAGACCGCGTACGCCACGCCCGCGCCCACAATGTCGTAAGTACGGAACGGCGCAAACCGCGGCGAATTCGTAATGCCCGCAGCCGTGCCGTCGATCGTGGCAACATCCGCGATCCCCTTCACCCACAGCTCCGCGCCAGCCTCCAGCCACGGCACCAGCAGCGTATTAATGATGTACCCCGGCTGCTCCTTCTTCAGCAGAATCGGCCGCATGCCCATCTCCGGCGCAAACCCCGCCACCGCGTCGTACGTCTCCTTGCTCGTACCCTTGTGCGGCATCACCTCCACGATGTTCATCACGTGAATATCGTTCGCGAAATGGAAGTTCATAAACTTCTCCGGCCGGCCCGTGAACTCCACCATCACACTCGGTGGCAAAGTCGAAGAATTCGAAACCAGAATCGCTTCAGGCTTGAGCACATCCTTAATCTGCGTAAACGTCTTCTGCTTCAGCTCCAGCACCTCTGGAATCGCCTCGATCACCAGATCCGCATCAGCCACAGCAGCCAGCAGATCCGAGCTCTGGGTGAGATGCTCGAAAGCCGCAGCTACCTGCTCATCGGTGGCTTCGACGTCGCGCTTATAATTCTCGGCGATCATCTCGAACCGCCCCTTTGCGGCCGCGAGCGCCTCCTCGTTAATATCGTAAGACGTAACGTTCTTCCCGAAATACGCCGCTCGGAACGCGATCTGCGCACCCAAGTTACCAGCACCAAGAACCGTCACATTATTGATTGCCATGAGATTCTCCCTCCTCGCAGTTTCTCACTCTTCAAGTATTACACTCATTGATGTGGCAAAGCGCGATATAACAATTCCTCCAATGAGTCCGCCCTGGTTCGGGTCGGTGATGGGCACCGGTATTCTCTCCACACTTCTCGCGCGCAGGACTGATGCGCTGAGTTGGCTTCTTGTCCCAGCCACGATCCTGCTGATCATCGGCGCGATTCTGATGGTTGTCCTGAGCGTGGGGTACATCGTGCGCTGGGAACGCAACGAGGCAAACGTCCAGCACGACATCCGCTACCTGCCACAAGTCGACCCCGCTTGGGGCCAAGTTTCCATGGGCTACCTCTCCGTCGGCTCCGCCGCGCTCACCGTGCTCCCGCAGCTCGGGGTCGGCCTTGGCACCGCCGTCACCATCGACACCGCCCTCTGGTGGATCGGCACCATCATCGGCCTCACCACCAGCTTCACCTTCATCGCACACGTCATGCTCCGGCAGGTCGGCCAGCCACGCCCAGCCTGGGGGCTCGCCGCCGTCGGTCCAATGGTTTCAGCGACGACGGGGGCCACCTTGCTCGTCCACTACGAGTCGCCCGCGCTGCGTTTCGTGATGCTCACGCTCACGTTCCTGTGTTTCATCATCGCCCTCGCGAACGCCATTACGATTTTCACGCTCGCCTACCTCACGCACGCGCACATCGGGAAACTGCCGGTCGCGCTCGCCGTCACCTCATGGATCCCGCTGGGCGTGGTGGGTCAGTCGACGGCGGCCGCCGTCTCGATCGAGAGCGCTTCCGAACTCTTCCTTGCGGCTGAGTACCACCAATATGCGGTGGCGGTGACTGAGATGTACGGGCTGGTGATGATCGTGATCGCTTTTCCGGTGATCGCCTTCGCTGCCTATGAGACCATCCTCGGTTTTCGGCGCAATATCCCATTTACGCCCACTTGGTGGGCGCTAACCTTCCCGCTTGGCACGCTCGCGCTTGGCGGGGAACTCCTCGGGCTGCTGCTGGCTGAGCAAGGCTCGGGTTTTGCTGCGCCGGTGAGCGGTGTGGGTCTCGCGGCGCTGCTGCTTTTGTGCTGCACGTGGACTTTCTGTGCCGTAAGCACGGTTTGGGCGGTGCGAATTGGGCCGCGCAAGGCTGCGGCTTAGGCTGGCTGTGCGAGCAATCAGCCTCTCTGCCCACCGCCTCGACCTCTCTGCCCGATCGCTCAGGCTATTGAAAACCACGCCAACGCTCTGACCTGCAGTTTTCTCAATATTCACATCGATTTGGGCGTTTAATGCCGCTCTCAGCGGGCGGAGAGGTTGTGCAGGTGGGCAGAGAGGTCGAAAGATTGTGCATTTTTGACCGGTGGCTGTGCATTTTTGACCGCTCCATGCGGCGCATGGAAATCTGCACAAGCCCGTGACCAGCAGAAACGCCTTTTGCACTGACGAGCAGATTCACAATCGTCACAGAAATCGGTCAAAAATGCACACAGGTCGGTCAAAAATGTACACACTCGCAAGTGACTGAGAATCGGGACCTGGCCCCAAGGGTTCACTGAACCACTGAACCACTGAACCACTGAGCCGTTGAGACGTTGGGACCAGGTCCCGATTCTCACTGCCCAGATATCAACATTTGTTGATAAAAAGTCGCAACATTTGCCAGTAGCGGCCGAGCCCCGAAATCAGGAATCATAAAGGTGTGGAAACGAAGCCCCCAGCTTTGCGGAAGCCGAGACCATCCTCATGGCTGGGAATTCCACATACAACTTAATAAATATCGAACAAATAATCCCCGTTCCTGCGGCTAGCCATTTGAACTTGATGCGTGAAGATCTCCCCTCTTTCACTAGACTCCCCAAATGGCTAGCCGCCTAACTACATGCAATGGGCATTGCTAACCCAAAGATGGGCTGCAAAACGATTAAGATGTAATTGAGACCGAGAAAGGACTGCACAATGTTTGGTTTTGAAAGTCTGGGCATCCTCGAGGGCTATATCAACATCAATATGCGTTTCTATGATCCGCTCGTTAGCCTTTTCCGCCGCTGGTTCCTCTAATAGCCCTTCCACCTAATACGGGAAGCGCACGCTACCGGAGTTGAGAATTGGGGAAAATACTCACTTCTACACGCGTCAGCAAGTTCGAGAAAGCAATCTTCGTGCTTCTCGCTATCACCTTCGCTGTCGCCGATTTACTCTTTGCCACCTCAAATGCAAGCCTAATTACGCCACTTAGCATCGGCGCAATGCTAAGCCTCGCTATACTTCTGAGCCTGCACGGCTGGTTTGGCCTGTGGGCCGATTTTGCTTACCTTGGCCTGCTCACCCTCCTCATCCCCAGCGATCTGAGTAACGGTCTTGGCTTCGACCTTCTGGGCATTGTGGCGATTGGCATCTCCTGGATTGCCCAAAACCGCGTGCTACAGACCTGCACGATTTTCTTTCTCACCAGAGTCGTCGTCTTTTCAGTGACGGACGACTTCCCGTCTTTCTGGCTCGACACTCTGCTTCAAGCGATCCCGCTTTTCACATTCGGATTCTTCCTGCGCTACCAGCGCCAACACACGCACGAGCTGCAAATGCAGGTAGAGACGGCGAAGAAAGAGGCTGAGGTACTAGGCGCGCGTGTCCGCCGTGAACTGGCTACCCAGCTGCACGATACGACTGCCAAAGACCTCGCCCGCATCGCCGTCGTCGCCCAGCGCCTGAGCGACCAGCCGAGCACGGCGAGCCCAGAGGAGCTCTCGCAACTGGCCCGCCTCGCCGTCACCGCATCGAAGCGAATTCGGCCGATGATTCTGAACCTCGACTCTCACCGCGAGACAATCAGCCTTGAGGCCAGTATTCGGGAGGCGCAGAAAATGTTGACGGCGCGCGGGATCACACTCACCGCAGCCGTCCCGGACAACATTGACTCCGCACTCACGCGCCAGCAAAAGCTCGTCTCCGCCTTGATCGTGCGCGAATGCGCCACGAACATTTTGAAATACGCGCCCGAAGATTCGACCGCGAGCCTCGAGATGAGTCTCGATACCAGCGCGACCCTGACGATTACGATGCACAACACGATCGCACCAACACCTGACTCCAGCATTACTGGCGGGTTTGGGCTGCGAAATCTCGAGGACCGACTCTACGAAGAAGGTGGCGAGCTTCTTTTCGGCCGCCGCGGCGAAGACTGGACTCTGAGTGCTGAGATTCCGGTCCAGAAAGGAACGCATAATGGGCAGTAAACTCCGAGTGGCCATCGCAGACGACGACGAAATCTTCCTCGAAAACTTCAGCAAACTCCTCGATCTGCAGGAGGGGTTCACCGTGGTGGCTACCGCTTCGAACGGCGCCGATGCGATTGCAATGGCCTCTTTACACGAGCTAGATATGATCCTGCTCGACGTGGACATGCCGGTGCTCGACGGCATCCGCGCGGCTGACACGATCCAGAAGACTGCGCCTGGGGTGACCGTCGTGATGTTGACGGCGTTCGCTCACGAAGACTCCCTCGAGGAGGCGCTTGCGACGGGCGTGCGGGCGTTCCTGACGAAAGATACGCCGATTACCTCAATGGTCGCGCTCTTGCGGGAGGCGCACGCAGGCAAGATGGTTATGGGGACGCGCCCAACTGAGCTGCTCACCCGCCAATACATGGAGAAGCGCGAAAAGCAGCAGATGTATGAGAGGTTTGTGCAGGACGTGAGGGATCTCCCCCATCACCTGAAGCCGATTTTCTCGCTGGTGATTCAGGCAATTCCGAACAAGGAAATCGCCCAGAAACTTGGACTATCGGAGTCGACTGTGCGCTCGTACGTCTCGCACATCCTCGATTTCACTGGCTGCGCCACGCGCGGAGAATTGGCGATCACCGCTGTCCGCGCCGGCATCCACGAATGAGAATTGGGACCAGGTCCCGATTCTCAGTTAGTCCTGCTCAGTGCGCTCACGGTACGTGAGAGCACCGGACGGGCAAGCATCAATCTGGGCGCGCAGCTGCTCGGTGGTCGCATTCAACGGGCTGATCCACGGGCGCGCATTCTTGTCGTAAACCTGCGGGAGCGTGCGGATGCACACGCCGGAGTGCTGGCAAACGTTCGGGCGCCACTGCACAACCAGCTCTTCCCCTAGGTACTCGTGCATCTCTTCTTCTTGGGTCTGAACCGCGGCCATAATGCCCTCCTCTACTGCTTACGCATGAAGGATTCTAACAAATCTCGGCCGCCTCGGGTGGAACGCTTCTGCGTTCAGCACGATGATCGCCACGACGACCAGCGCGACCCCCGTCGTCATCGGCAGCGTCAGCCGCTCAGCGAAAACCAGAACCCCAACGAGCGAGGCCACCACCGGCTCTATGGATGCAATGACGGCGGCGCGTCCATTTTCGAGACCGCCCAGCGCCCGCGTGTACAGGTAGTACGGGATGAACGACGTCACCACGCCAAGCCCGAGTGCCCACCCGAAAGCCTCGAGCGACGAGAACATAACCTTAACCGCCCCGACCGGCTGCCAAATCACGAGCGTTCCTAGCGCCGCCAGCACGCAGGCGTAGAAGTTGATGGTCGCTGATGTATATCCGCGATTAATCGCGTAGCGGGAGAAAACCGTAAAAAGCGCGTACCCGATACCGCCACTCAACCCCAGAAGCAGGCCGGTCGCCGTCACCCGCACTCCCCCAGCGAGCCCCGAGACGAGCGCGCAACCGGCGAATGCGAGGGCCATCGCCACGAGTTTCGAGCGGGTCAGGCGCTCACGGAAAAGCACCGCCGAAAGAATCACGACAAACATCGGCGCCGTGTACAGCAAAATCGCCGCGGCCGAGAGGCTCATGAGCTCGATCGCACGGAAATAGCAGAACGTGAAGAAGAGCAAGCTCACCACACCCACGCCGAAGAAAACCCAGAGGTCGCGCAGGCGGATGCGGAGGCGGGAGGGCTCGGTGGCGAGGATGAGCGCCAAAAAGCAGAGCGCGCCGATGATGCAGCGAAGCATGACCGAGCCAGCGGCGTCGATCCCCAAGGTATTGAGGTGGCGAGTGAAAAGACCCATGAAGCCCCAGGCAAATCCGGCGCAAAGCACCGCCATCACATACCGATTCATGCTGAATATTATGCCTACGCTATTGAGCTGCGAGGTAGCCCATTTGTCCTGTCACGAGTGAGACTTACAGCACCCACATGCCCCAGCCGAGCAGCACGAGACTGAGGGCCGTCGCCGTCACCTCAAGCAGGATCGAGCTTCCCACGCCTTTGAGCGCCACCTTGGTTTTCGCCCATGCCTGCGCTCGGTCGCGCGCGAACTCCGCCACGTAGACGCCCAGCACAAAACCGATAAAGAGCCCGACCACAGGAATCACGAAGAAACCGACGACCGCGAAGAGCGCACCCACGAGCAGCGTGCGGTTCGAGATGCCCTCGCGCTTCATGTACTTCCCCGGCAGCAGGTACTTTGCGACCAGCGCGACGACGAAGACCAGCGTGACGCCGGCGAACCACCACCAAGCTTGGCCTCCAGTTTCGGACGCCCAGATTGCCGAGCCGATCACGACCAAGATCAGGCCGGGGTAAATCTGCGTGAGCGAGCCAAAAAGGGCGACCAGCGCAAGGATCACAAAGAGCACAGTTTCGAGCATGGGACTATCTTAATACGCGCTCGGCTCGCAGCCATTGCCTTGCGCCGCTATTAGTGTATATATTGTCTATATACAGTTAAGCGTGGGCGCGGAGATGCGCCTGCCATGGACTTAGCGAAGGAGGTGCCCGTGGAGATTCAAATACGCAATTCGAGCTCGGACCCGATCTACCTGCAGATCAAGAACCAGCTCAAAGCCGCGATCATCAGCGGCGAGCTCCCCGAAGCAGCGCAACTCCCCTCGATTCGCCATCTTGCGAAGGAACTCAGGGTCTCAGTGATCACCACGAAGCGCGCTTACGACGAGCTGGAACTAGAGGGATTCCTCGATTCCGTGCCCGGCAAAGGCAGCTTCGTCACAGCTCGGAATTCCGAAATCGTGCGCGAAGAATACCTGCGCAAACTCGAGGCGGCGCTTGCTGAGGCTGCGAAGTTCGCGCGCCTGTCCGGCGTCACGCCCGAAGAATTGACGACCATGCTCCACCTAGCTACCCAGGAGGACGACGATGAATAGCATCGAAATGAACGCGGTGGAAATGCGGCTGGGGTCGTTCCACCTTGGCCCGATTGACCTCGAGATTCCGCGCGGCGCGTTCGTCGGCCTCATCGGCGAGAACGGCGCCGGCAAATCGACCCTCATCAAAGTGCTGCTCGGGATCATGCCGTCAAGTGCTGGCAGCATCTCCGTCCTCGGCCACGACCCAGTGACCGGCGACCCCAGCTACAAGGAGCGCGTCGGCTTCGTCTTCGACGAGCTACACCTCCCCGCGCAGTATTTCAACGCCAAGCACGTGGGGAAACTCCACGCGCTGCTCTACAAAAACACCTGGGAGCCTGAGACTTTTGCGAAGTTCCTTGAGCGCTTCGAGCTGCCGGCCAAGAAGAAGATCAAGGCCTATTCGCGCGGTATGCGCATGAAACTCAGCCTCGCGATTGCGCTCTCGCACGGCGCAGAGCTGCTGATTCTGGACGAGCCGACCGGCGGGCTAGATCCGGTAGTGCGCGACGAGGTGCTCGACGTGATCCTCGAATTCCTGCAAGACGAGCGCCGCAGCGTGCTCTTCTCTTCGCACATCCTCTCCGACCTCGACAAAGCCGCGGACTACATCGCGTTCCTCCACAAAGGGAAGCTGCTGCTCATGGAGGGCAAGGACGAGCTGACGGAGAAGTACGCGCTGCTGCACGCCTCCCCCACCACGCTCGGCGAGCTTGACCCCGCGGCGGTGATTGGGCGGCGTCACTCTGAATTTGGAGAGACCGCGCTCGTCCAACGCGCGCTCGTGCCCGCCGGCTTCGAACTCGAAAAACCGACGATTGAAGACGTCATGGTCTACCTCGTCAAAGGAGGAAACCGATGAAAGCCTTGATTTATCGCGATTACATCCTCGGGCGCGCTGCTATTATCGCGCTGGTCGTGCTGATCGTCTCGGTCAACGTACTGAATATGCTCACCGTCAGCACAGACGGCGGGCGCACCCAGTCGCTCACCTTCGACGCGGCCTCGATGATCACGTACGGCGTAATGTTCCTGTCGTTCGCTTTCGCGTCGATGGACGAGACGGCGAACATGCACCTGCACCTCAAGGCCGCGCCGCTCTCGAGCCGCGCGATCGTTGGAGAGCGGTACCTGCTGCTGGTCGCGGGGATCATCGCGGTTGCGGTGGCGGCAGTGATTGGTGACGCCGTCTCCCCTTCGACCTTCCCGCTCGCTTTGAGCCTTGCCTTCCGCATCGCCGTGATGTGTCTGCTGATCGGTCTGCTGACGCCGATTGCCTACAAGTTCGGGGTGCAAAGGGCGGTCATCGTCTTCTTCATGCTGACTTTTGTTGGATTTGCTGGGCTCTTCTTTGTCGCAGGCGTGATTGCGAACGGGTATCAGACCCAAGCAGACGAGGCGCTCGCGTGGGTCATCATGCACGCGGGCGGGGTTGGCGCCGCGATCATTGCGTTCAGCCTGCTCATCGCGCTGGCCTCATACTTCGTATCAGTGCGCGTCTACGCCCGCAAAATGTGACTGATACTTTGGGACCTGGTCCCGTTTCTCATTCAGTCCAGTCTTCAAGCGGAGTCGTATCGAAGAACCTCACAGGTCCGCTACTTCGCGAACGGTATGTGCTGAGAGATCAGTCGGTTCATCTTCAAGCTCGAGATCCGCACCCGCTCCAAACAGATCAAAGAATTCAGCGGGATAGGTCGCGTGCGCGTCAACCGGAGAGATAACTTTGCGGCTCAGCTTGCCGTCCGTGCCCACTGCATTTGTTGTGTCCATCCGCCGCACCTCCCCAATGATATCGCTGGTACATCTTCAGATCCACACTAGCACTGTAGCAAGAATGAAGATCTAGGCTGCCACAAGCATTATTGAGAAAGCCCACGCTTCTTGAGGGCGAGTTTTCGTGTTTCATTCGTATTGAAAACGCGATTTTGGACAAAAAGTCACCCTCGAGCGGCGAGCGCACGCGGCGCGCGTTTCTTCATAGGTACTTTTTGTGCATCGCCCGAGAAGAAAAATGGGGATAGGTGCAAAAAGTACCTATTTAAAATACGCACAACAAAAAATGAACCATTGGGACCTGACCCCAATGGTTCATTTTCACGCGACGAGTTTGGAGAGCGCGCCGATCAACGTGCGGCGCTGGTCGGACGTTTGCTCGTTCAGGTAAATTTGCCAATCCCCTGCCGGGTCGAGCTCATTGAGCAGCAGCGCGATCTGGCCACCGCTCTCGTAGGGCAGTCGGTCACGCAGGAAGTTCTCGCTCAGCTTGCCATCCCGATAAAACGGCACCACGTCAGCGAAAGGCACGTCCTTCGTATTGTCGAAGTACAAAATTCCGAAGTCGTAGCCTACGACCCGCGAGGCCATAATCCCTTGATATTCCGCCGTTCCCTCGACGGTTTCCATCCACTGCTCTTTGGTCACGTAATCAGGATTGGCCTCAGCGCGCCGCGCCTCCACCTCGACGAGTCGCGCCGCCGCGTCACGCAAGCGACCGCTATCTGGAGCGTCGGCCTTCAGCAGCTCACGCACCTCGTCCAAAATCCCCAGCTTCTCAGCCATCAGGTCATAGTCCGCCTCGGAAAGCTCCGCGGAGAAACGCGACGACGGATCCCACTGCGTCTGCCCGTAATAGTGGAAGGACTCGTGCGCAAGGAACGTCATGAAATGCTCCGACGAGTACTGGTCGTTGATCGCCGCGTCGTCGAACTTCACGTAATACACATCCGAGCCGAGCACGCTGGTCGTCTCATCGATCGTGTTGAAGCTGCCGCCAAGAATCTTGATTGGCCAGAGGCGCGGATAGAGGCGGGAGATCCGATAGACGGCGACCTGGCCGGGATTCTCGGCCAGGTCAATTTGCTGCGCAAAGACTGAGCTCACCGGCTCGCTGGGATTGACGAGGTAGGAGTAATGCGATTCCTTGCTCATCACCAGCACTGGGTGGTCGGCAAGGGTGACGTCGATCCAAGACTGATCGCCATCACGCTCGGAAGCCACGTATTGGCTGAGCTCGCTGAGCGCGACCTGATCGCCCGCAGGAAGTGCCGACGCCTCAGCGCTGCTCATCTTGTTGATCGCGGCGTCAATACCGATGGCAGCAACCACCACGAGTATCACTGCCACAAGGAGCTTTAGGAAACGATGCTTTTTCTTCACACCTCGATACTACCCAACTCAAAAGTGAGAAACGGGACCAGGTCCGGATTCTCACAAAGCGCTCCGCGCTCAAAAGTGAGAATCCGGACCTGGTCCCAAGGGTTCACTAGATAATCAGATTACGCCCAAGTCCACCATTGCATCGGCAACCTTGATGTAGCCGGCGAGGTTCGCACCCATCTGGTAGTTGCCCTCGTGGCCAACTTCCTCGGCGACCTCAACGCACTGGTTGTGGATGTTGATCATGATCTCGTGCAGCTTCTGGTCAGTCTTCTCGAAGGTCCACTTGTCGCGCGCGGCATTCTGCTGCATTTCCAGACCGGACGTGGCCACGCCACCGGCGTTTGCTGCCTTGCCTGGAGCATAGACGACGCCCGCCTCGTTCAGCGCGTCGATCGCCTCTGGCGTGGTTGGCATGTTCGCGCCCTCAGCGACCAGCTTCGCGCCATTCTTGATGAGCGCCTTCGCGCCCTCGATTCCGAGCTCGTTCTGGGTGGCGCATGGGAGTGCGATATCGCAAGCCACATCCCAAACCAAACCGCCCTCGAAGAAGCGAGCCTTGCCACCGCGCTCATTCGCGTAGTCGCTCACGCGCCCGCGACGGTCTTCCTTGATCTCACGAAGCAGATCGAAGTCGATACCGTCTTCATCTACCACGTAGCCCGAGGAGTCGGAGCAGGTGATCGGGTTAGCGCCGAGCTGCTGCAGCTTCTGAATCGTGTACAAGGCGACATTGCCCGAACCGGAGACGACCGCCGTCTTCCCTTCCAGGCCATCATTCTGGCGCTTGAGCATTTCCTGTACGAAGTAGACGAGGCCGTAGCCGGTGGCTTCGGTGCGGGCGAGCGAGCCGCCCCAGTCGAGGCCCTTGCCGGTGAGCACGCCGGCGTCGTACGAATTGCGCAGGCGCTTGTACTGGCCGAAGAGGTAGCCGATTTCGCGGCCGCCTACGCCGATGTCGCCTGCAGGCACGTCCACGGACGGGCCGATGTGGCGGTAGAGCTCGGTCATGAAGGACTGGCAGAAGCGCATGATTTCAGCCTCAGACTTACCCTTCGGGTTGAAGTCCGAGCCACCCTTGCCGCCGCCCATCGCGAGCCCGGTGAGCGAGTTCTTGAAGGTCTGCTCGAAGCCGAGGAACTTGATGATCGAGAGGTTCACCGACGGATGGAAGCGCAGGCCGCCCTTGTATGGGCCGAGTGCGGAGTTGAACTGGATGCGGTAGCCGCGGTTCACCTGCACCTTGCCGTTGTCATCGAACCACGGCACGCGGAACATAATCTGACGCTCTGGCTCTACGATGCGCTGCAAAACCGACCACTGGTCGTGCAGCGGCCTGCGCCCTTCGAGCGGGGCGAGGCTGAGAAGCACCTCGTACACAGCCTGCAAGAATTCAGGCTCATTCGGGTTGCGGGTCTGGATTTCTTTAAACGCCGACTGCAGCGACGGAGCGAGGCGCTCTACATCAAAACTATTCATGGAGTTATTTTTATGCGCATTGAAACTATGCGTCTAGCGTGTTCATATTCTGGATATGTGCGATATATCTCTATGAACCGCAATTCTACAGAGGTGTACAAAGATGCATAAGTTTGCAGTACGTCACATATTATCTAGGACGTTCTGCCCAAATCTGCAAGTAGCAGCTCAGCTTCCCAGAGCGCTCCGTCTCGCTCGAAGACGACGAGCAGGCGGTTGTCGCCCGCCTCGCCGTCCGCAACGAGCACCGCGTCGCTGTACCCGAACCCGCCGTCACCAAAGCGTGAAAGCACGCGCGCGCCGTCACTCAGGTTTTCGGGGACGGCGACCACGGCACCTTCCCGCCGCGCCTCGGTCGCGTGCGGGTGGACGAAGAGCGCACCCAGTTGCTTCGCGTTGCACCCCGGATCGGGCAGACACCAAGGCTCGGGCTCACTGAAGCGCACGCCGTCACTCGAATGCGCGAGGTAGCGCACCCCGCTCCCCTTCCCTGCGAAGCCCTGGGCGCGAGAATTGGTGACGACGCCCGCGGGCGTGAGCGCAAGCGTGGTCTCGTCGAGCGCGGCGCCGGCCGGCCCCACAATTGGCTCAGAAATCGCAGCGATCTCATCACCCTCAAAATGCACAACGTAAATGGCCGTGCGGTCCGCGCGGCGGGTGACGTACGGGACGAGCACGCGACTGCCGAGGCTGATCGTGGAGCCGGAGGTGGCGAAAATGCCGTCCGCGCGGGTGAGGTCGTAGAGCTCGGGGACTGGGCGGTGGTGAAGCTGGTCGGGCGTGGGGCCGGTCGCGATCCATGGCATGAGGCGTTCGCCCGCGAAGCTGGATTCGAAGTAGCCCACTCGCTCGGTGGAGGCATAGGCGACGAAGAGGCCGTCGGGGGTGGCGGCCGTTGCGGCGTCGGAGGAGATGGGCGGGCCGCCGATTGGCTGGGGTTCGGTCCACGTGCCATTGGCCAAGCGGCGGGAGAAGTGGATGCGGTTCGGGTTTGGCAGGTCGGAGGCGAGGGCGGTGCCGGTGAAGGTGGCGCCGTCACCACCCGCGATGGGCTGCGGGCGCGCGTCGAAGAAAAGGTAGGTCGCACCCGCGAGGTGCGCAAGCGCAGGAATCCGCACTTCGCCGCGCCCTGGCCGAGGAAAAATTTCGCGCATCTGCTGCCTCCTATGAGACTTTGGGGTCAGGGGGGCAATTTTAATTTTTTTTTTTTGAACCCCGGAGAAAAAAAAAAAAA
>R16__coassemble_1181_pt1 | contig 21800 bp, 15 predicted proteins | sample R16__metabat2_low_PE_015 | metagenome-assembled genome bin R16 | reverse complement strand
TTTTGTGTCTTGTTTTGTTGTTTTTTTTTTTTGTGGTTTTTTTTTTTTTTTTTTATTTTTTTGTCCGGGCCTGTTTATAAAAAAATAAATTTTCCCCCCGGACCCCAAGGTTTCACTTGCCATATCCACCCATAAAGAACGGCGGCGAGAAGCATCAGTGATGACTTCTCGCCGCCGCCCTCATTCACATACTCAATGAAAGCTTTACCGCCATAGAACCTTAGAACGGAGTCTCAGATCCCACGTAGCAGGTCAGGCCACTCGCGTTGATCTTCGCTGCGATCTCGCGCATGTGTTCGTCTGTTGGCGGGCGTAGGTCGCGCGCATCGTAGATCTCGTCGAGCTGCTCGTACTTCGACTCCCCTAGCCGGTGGAACGGCAAAATATTCACTTCCTGGGTGCCGATCGACTTGATGAAATCGATGCTCTCTTGGATGTTTTGATCGTCGTCGTTATACCCCACCACGACCGGGATACGAATGATCTGGCGCAGCCGCCCTTCGTGAGCCATATCTGCAATATGGCGAATATTCTCAAGGATCTGGCGGTTGCTCTTCGACGTGCCATCCTTATGCTTCTCGGGGTTCATATGCTTGAGGTCGTTGAACGCCCAGTCCACATGCTCATAAATCTGCTTGAGGTGATCCCACGGAGCCATCGACGAGCTCTCCACCGCCGTGTGGATGCCCATCTCCTGCAAACGCTTGAGGAACCGCGAGACGAACTGGTACTGCACGGCAATCTCGCCGCCACCGACCGTGACGCCGCCGCCGTCACCCCAGTACCGAGAGTCACGCTCGATGCGGTGCACTAGCTCATCGAGGGTGTAGACCTGCCCGGCGATGCCAAGAGCGTCGTGGTAGCAACCTTCTACACAAGGCATGTCTTCGCAATGGAGGCACTTGGAGCGGTCGATCGTAATGTAGCTATCGGGCCCTTCGGCGCTAATCGCATCGAACGGGCAGACATGGCGATCGATACAGCCGTGGCACTTGTCGCACTTCGTGCGCCGGTACATGATCTCACGGTGCATGTGCAGGCTCTCCGGGTTGCAGCACCAGTAGCAATGCAACGGGCAGCCCTTGAAAAACACCAGGGTACGAGATCCTGGACCATCATGCACAGAAAAGCCCTGAACGTCGAATACCATTGCTTCGTTTTCCGGATCGAGTTTCATCGTTGAACCTCCATTCAAACTGGCCGTTACCGGCGTACGTGGCCACTCGGGCCGCAGCTGGGGGCGAACTTCGTATCCCCAGAATTCATAAACTTATGTAGGCGCATCGCGAGCCACACGGCTCCGCGCCCATCGATCGTCGTAATATCCACGGGCAGGAGCGCCGCAATCTTGCTCATGCGATATCGCACAGTATTCACATGCATGCTCAGTTCCTTCGCAGCCGCCTGATAAGAGCCAGATACCTGCAAGAAGGTCCGGAGCGTGCCGAGTAGGTCATCGCTGTACCCTGACTCCCCTTTGAGCAGTGGACCAAGCACGTAATCCACATAGCGGCCAGCGGCCTCAGAGGAACACAGCGACGCTGAGAGAAATAGATACGAGCCGAGCTGGTCGTAGCGAATGACCTGATCGGTCAGCTCGAATGTCTGGATGCAGTTCAGTGCGTAGAAAGCGTTCTCCGCCGATTCGTGGATACCTCTAATGCCCATCCCTGACTGGCCGATACCCACCAGCACGTTCTCCACTTTCAGGCGCATCTGCAAGCTCTGCACGGCGCGCTCCATGATCGCCGTGTACTGCGTTTTATCGCGGCGCTCCCCCGTAAAGATCACGGCCAACCCGCGCTCCCAACCTGCTACGAAGAAGTCTTCGTCCGCTGGAAGCACGGCCCCGAGCATCTCGGTGAGGTAGTTGATTGCGCGCCGCTCGGATTCGCCGAAGAAAGAGTACTTCGAGGCGAAATTCGCCGATTCGTCTCCGATGCTCATCACTGCCACGCGCATCGGCTGTACGTAATTCAGCCCGATAAGGTCCGCGAGATGCAGCGCTTTGCGCTCGTCCATGTCCGGCTTCGAAATCTCAGCCAAAAACTCCGAGCGGGACATCAGTGCAGAGGTCTCGACCAGAATATTTTGCGACATATCCACGGTCAGCACTTCGGCCAACGACGCAAAGAAGTAGATGTCGTCCTGCGAAATCCCGTTGGGCTCGCCGATCAAACAAGCATAACCGAGCGTTTCGCCGTGATAGTTGACCTCGACCACCACCAAGTGGCGCTCCAGACCGGTGGAGTCCTCAACATATGATTCCACAAGCAGTTGTTCGGGTGACGCCGCCAGCTCCGGTAGCACCGCACCTTCCGCAATCGTTTGCTTGATGAGGTTCAGCATTGAAGCCAGGTTTGGCTGCTGCGCGGAATCACGCAGCGAAACGCCCACGAATTTGAAATCTTTGGTGACAATCGCAATCGATTTATCCAGATGCTCCGCCATCTTCTGGGCATCGTGCGCAAGCACATGCGGGCCCGAGAGATCGCGAACCATCTCTGCGAAGAGCTTAGTGCGCTTGGTTTCCCGCGCATGCTGGGCATCGAGCAGCATCGTGTAGATGACTTCCGAGACGTGCGCCTGCACGGTATCGTCTGGGAGCTCAATAATCGGGAAATTCTCACGATCGCCCAAGTCGAGCACCGACTGCGGAATCTCAGTGATGTAGCGGTTCGTTTTCAGAGCCAGACAAGCAGCCCCGCCACCGATCAGTGAGGCGACCCAGCGCTGCAGGCCCTCTTCGTCAACTCTGCCTTCGTCGTCAACGAACATGCGACCTACGCCGTGCACGAAGTCGTGCCCCGAGAGCCACTTCGAAATGTCAGGAATCTCAGCTACCGTCACTGACGAAACAGGACGGTCGATACCCTCTGCTCCGGCTAGGATCCGCGTGCCTTCGAATCCGCGCTGGCGCAAAATCTCTGCTAAAGAAACGCTACTGTACATTCCGAATCACCGTGCCTCTCGGGGCACAATTTTACTTCTTCCTCGGCTTGGCCATCATCACAAATACGGCTGCCAACAGGCAGAACACCCCAAGGTAGGTGAAGACCACCGTGTAGGAGCCGGTGACGTCAAGTACGTAGGAGGAGAGCAACGGTCCCACAAGACCGCCAACGAAACCGTAGGCCGTGAAGATGTAACCGAAGATCAGACCGAAGTACTTCAGGCCGAAGAGGTCGGTACCGAGTGGAGCCGTAATCGCGAAGAGCGTACCGAAGGCGAAGCCTACCAGTGCGCACAGGATACCGAGGACCACGACGTTATGCGCGAACGGAAGGGCGAAGTAGCCGATAGCAGCTGCCACGAAGCTCACCGCACCGAGCAGGTTGCGGCCGATGACGTCGGAGAGCGCGCCAGCCACGATACGCGAGAAACCGTTCGTCAGGTTGAACGCCGTCAACAGTGCGACTGCGGCTACCACGTAACCCGAATCGTTGAGGAACTCGCCGTAACCGGTGGAGAGCGTCACCATCGAGATACCTGCGGCGCCCATGAAGCACCAGGTGAGCCAGATGAACCAGAACTCGCGGGTGCGCACCGCAACCTTTGGCTCTACGTCTGGAGCAGGAGCAGCACCGCTTGCGGCGCCGGCCTTAACCTGAGCCAGCAGATCCTCGTGAGCTGCGCGCTGAGGCTCGGTCATATTCGTGCGCTGAGGCATTTCAGTGAGGAGCGCGGCGACGATATTGGTAGCGACCAGCAGGCCAATGACCAGCCAGCCCATGCCCTCGTAGCCCAGGCCGTCGAACATCACCTTGAACAGTGGCGACATGATTGCGGCGGACAGGCCGAAGATCAAGTTCACGATGCCAGTGACCAGACCGCGACGATGCGGGTACCAGTTCTGGACCGTGCCGAGCGAGGGCGCATATACGAAGCAGGAGGCTGTGCCGTTGAGGAACGCGAAGAGATAGATCATTACGACGTTCTGCGCGTAAATCACCAGAAGCATCGCGACGACCAAAATTGCGGTACCGACGAGGTAAGACTTGCGGGTACCCAATTTCATATGCCACTTACCAGCGAAGAATGTGAAGATGCCGAGTGAGACCACCACGAAGGTCATAATCCAGCCAAGCTGACCCGGAGTAGCGCCGAAGCGCTCCGCCCAAATCGATTTCATCACGCCTGGATAGCCGAAGATGAGTGCACCAGACCAGAAGGTCGACATTGCCGCGCCGATGACGGCACGCCGTGCGTATTTTTCGCGGCCAGCGTGATCGAGCACCTGCACATTGCGCGCCTGTGCTCGCGGGGCCGATGTAACAGAAGTAGCCATGACAAATCCTCAAAATATGAGTCGGATCGAAACGTCCGAACGAGTGTGTGAACCAGTCAAGCCAGTGACTGTGCTGTGAGTAGCAACTAGGGGTGCGATGCGTAACGTATGCACGCACCGCACCCCTAGCACTAGCAGGATCAGACCTCTTCGTACTCGGTACGAGCGATCAGCTCATCCTGGATTGGCTTAGCAACTTCGACCCAGTACTGAGTGAAGCCAGCCACGCGAACCAGCAGGTTGCGGTACTGATCTGGCTTAGCCTGTGCTTCCTTCAGCATACGGGAGTCAACCACGTTGAACTGGATGTGGTAGCCACCCTGATCCATGAAGGACTTGATCATCTGCAGCATCTTCTTGGAACCCTGTGGGCCCTTGATCGAAGCTGGGTGAACCTTCATGTTCAGCTGAGTGTTCTTGAAGTCGGAGTGGTCAATCGACACTGCCGAGTTCAGCACGGCGTATGGGCCGTTCACGTCGGTGCCTGGGTAAGGCGACTGGCCGCCATCGGCGAGGGTCACGCCGGCCAGACGACCGTCTGGCGAAGCGATATCGGCCTGGCCGAGTGGGCCGTGGGTGGAGGTGGAGAGCATCGAGCCGACCCACTGGCGACCGAAGACGTCGGTGGTGGACTCTGCGGCGTCCTTGAAGGTGCGGGAGACCTGGACGTAGATGTCGTCTACGTAGTGGTCGTCGTTACCGAACTTTGGTGCGCGCAAGCACAGTGCGTGGATACGCTCCCAATCCGGATTCTCTTCCTTCTTCTCCTGCTCCATCATCGAGAAGTTACCGGTGATCAGAGCGGACTCGTAGCCGAAGTTGTTCAGCATTGCGTCCTTGAGTTCATCGAGCGTGAACTTCTTCTCTTCGTACACGTTCTTCTTGAGCGATGCGAGCGAGTTCGAGACGTTCACCTGACCAGTGATCCAGGTGGTGAAGCAACGGTTGTAGCGGTTGCCTTCGTGGTCGATATCCGCGCCCTTCTCCAAGCAGTCGCTGGTGAGAGCCGAGAACAGGATTGGCTGGTCGAGCTCGAATGCGCTCTTGGTCTTGAAGTTGTAGAGCTCCTGGAAGATTCGAGTTACCTCGAAGAACTTCTCCTTGAAGTCGCCCATCACTTCTTCGAAGGTGTCGAGCTTGAGGTGCTTCTCTGGGAAGACCTGGACGCCAGTACGTGGATCCAAGCCATCGAAGAGCACCAACTCGAGGATCTTCGGTACGTTGATGAAGTTAATACCTGACGAGGAGTAAGCACCTGCGCCGACCTTGCCGTAGGCCATTGCACCTGGCTGGATCTCCAAGCAGCCACCGACGGACCATGCACGAGCATCTTCCATCGTAATGTGCTCATCCTGGAAGTACTTCATGCAGTACTCGATGCCTACGCGGTTGTTGACCCAAGCTGGCATGCCAGCACCGGTCTTGTTGCACTCGATTGCCTTGGTGAGGAACTTGTTCGAGAGCTTGCCATCGTAGAGCACGGTGAGCGTTGGGGAAACCGTCGGCATGTTGATGCAGGCCTGCAGGAAGAGTTCTTCGAGCTCGTTGTCGCCAGCGGTGCCGTCTGGGTTCTGACCACCCAAGCAGATGTTGTTGAAGGTGTTACCAGCGAGAATACCGGTGGTAGCGGTGGAGGTTGCGATCTCGAGCTCGGTGTACTTCACGCGCATGCACTCGAGTACCTCGAGGGTGAATTCGCGGGTGATACGACCTTCGTCGATGTCCTTCTTCCAGTATGGATAGAGGACGGCGCCCAGACGCCCTGGGGAGAAGCCGGAGCCCTGCATCTCGTTGTAGGTCTCGAGCTGTGCGGTCCAGTGCAGCTGTACAGCCTCCATGAAGGTACGTGGTGGGTTCTCAACTACCCACTCGAGACGATCCGCGATATCCGTGTATTCCTGCTTCTGTGCTGGGTCGGTCTCAGCTTCAGCGAGACGACGAGCCTCAGCTACATACTTGCGCATCCAGGCCTGTACACCTTCGATGGTGGCGATGGTGGACAGCCAGAAGGCTACCTTGTCTACGTTCTGGCCATCGTGGCAATGCTCATCGATCAGCTCGCGGCAGCGCTTCTTCATGCCTTCGAAGCCGAGCGTGAAGACCACTGCGTAGGAGTTCACGGAACGACCGTGGCGGTTGCCGTACTCCATATCGGAGCTCATCAGCACCGCATCCTTGAATTTGATGAGGGTCTCGTACTCTGGGTGCATCTTGCCCCACATCCAAGAGGTCTCCTCCACGGAGGTGCGCTCCCAGTAACGGCAAGCTTCAAGCATTCCTTCGTACTCTTCGCGAGGGAGGCCGTAGCGCTTGGAAATCGAGATCAGGTCTTCGGTGTCTTCTGCCACCACGCCACCGCCAGTGGCGAGGATCGTGACCTTTTCGAGAGCTGCGTTCGAAGCCTGACCAGCGAGGCGCTGAGCGCGTTCCTCCTCAGCGAGGATTGCGCTATTGGCAGTCCATGGCACGAGCGATGCGCCACGTACGTAGCGGTTGCGGCTCATCACAATGAGTTCGCCTGGACGGATGTTTGGCTCGAGAGCGGAGAAGGCAGCCTTGAATGCGAGGCCGCGGCGGTATACCGGGTGATTGCCCTTTGCCTCTTCCCAGGCCTTGGTGTATTCGATCGGGAAGGTGCAGTCAAGCATCAGCTTGGCATCGTAGTAATCCTGAATGAGTTTCTCTGCACGTGGGCTAGCCTTGCCCTTAACTTCGCGGTCGCTTACATCCTGTGGGCGCTGACCATAGGTAAAGGTGAGATCCGCTTTTTCATTAACCGTAGCAGTCATTTTCAATCTCCTCGAAAAATGTGAATGACCGTTCAAGCCAGAGGTGCATCTTTGCACTCTCCTCTTGAGACACTTAAATCCTATGAAGCGCGCAAGATTCAATCATCGGAGGTTTAAACAAAGGTTTTTTGTACTTTTTAGAGTTTCATACAAAACCGCTTTAGGTTGCCAGAAATTGCCAGCACTCGCCCATTTACTAGGGAAAATGTAAAAAACGGGGACCGTGGAATTAGATTCCACAGTCCCCGTCAGCGTCTTGTGTAGCCGCTTTTGTGCTCAGTGACTACTCAGAAGCTCGAACCAAATCCGTAGCCGAGCGCCGAATCGTACCCGCCCAAACCGGAGTATGGGTAGATGTCATCGAAGTTGTCGAAATCGGCAGACACGATGTTGTTCAGCTGCTCGTACTCGCTACGAGCCTCAGCGGTTGGCTCCACCTTTGGCTTACGCAGCGATTCCATACCGGTACCGGCTGGGATGAGCTTGCCCAAGATCACGTTCTCCTTCAAGCCGACCAGCGGATCGTACTTGGAGTTGAGCGCAGCCTCGGTGAGCACCTTCGTCGTCTCCTGGAAGGAGGCGGCCGAGAGCCACGAGTCGGTTGCGAGCGAAGCCTTGGTGATACCCATGAGCTCTGGACGACCGGAAGCTGGCTTGCCGCCGTCCTTCAGTGCCGCGCGGTTCGCATCCTCGAATGCGGTGACGTCGACCAGCTCGCCTGGCAGCAGCGTAGTGTCGCCAGCTTCGAGCACGGTCACGCGACGCAGCATCTGGCGCACGATCACCTCGATGTGCTTGTCGTGGATTTCCACGCCCTGCGAGCGGTACACGTTCTGTACCTCGCTCACCAAGTGCAGCTGAGCCGCACGGCGACCGGAAATACGCAGCACCTTCTTCGGATCCACGAAGCCTTCAACGAGCTGGACGCCGACCTCGACGTGCGAGCCCTCAGGTACGAGGAGCTTAGCGCGCTTGCCCACGATGTAGACGATGTCTTCCTCAGAATCGTCGCGCTTGATGATCAGGCGACGCGAGCGTTCCATATCCTCGATCTCGAGGGTACCGGCAGCTTCAGCCAGTGGCGCTTCACCCTTAGGCGTACGAGCTTCGAAGAGCTCCTGTACACGAGGAAGACCCTGAGTAATATCCTCAGCGCTAGCAGCACCACCAGTGTGGAAGGTACGCATCGTCAGCTGGGTACCAGGCTCGCCAATGGACTGAGCCGAAACGATACCCACGGCTTCGCCGATGTCCACAAGCTTGCCGGTTGCAAGCGAGCGTCCGTAGCACATGGCGCAGGCGCCGTGACGCGAGGCGCAGGTGAGCACGGAACGAACCGTGATGTCCTGAATACCAGCTTCGATCATCTCTTCGAGAGCCACGTCGCCGATATCGGTGCCGGCCTCCACGATCAGGTTGCCGTCGGCGTCAATCGCGTCCTTAGCGAGAGTACGAGCGTATACCGAGGTATCGATATCCTCGCTGAGGATCTTGTTGCCGTTCTCGTCGTAGTCGAAGAGGTGCTTCGGCAGACCGCGGGTAGTGCCACAGTCGGCCTCGTTCACGATCACGTCCTGAGCCACGTCGACCAAGCGGCGGGTCAAGTAACCAGACTCAGCGGTACGGAGTGCGGTATCGGCCAAGCCCTTACGAGCACCGTGCGAAGCGGTGAAGTACTCGAGTGCGGACAGACCTTCGCGGTAGTTGGACTTAATTGGGCGAGGAATAATTTCACCCTTCGGGTCTGCCACCAGACCACGCATACCAGCCACCTGGCGAATCTGCATCCAGTTACCACGAGCACCGGAGCTAACCATCTGGTTGATGTTGTTCCAGTCGTCGAACTGGTCGCGCATCTCGTCAGCCACGTGGTCGGTAACCTCAGTCCAAAGAGCCACCAGATCCTTACGGCGGTCTTCGTCGCGAATGTTACCTTCCTGGAAGTCCTGCTCGATCTTCGCAGCCTTCTTCTCGGCTTCGTCGAGAATGGCCTGCTTCGTGTCAGGCACCTTTACATCGGCGACGGCGATGGTCACGCCCGAGCGACCGCCCCAGTAGAAGCCGGTGTCCTTGAGAGCATCGAGCGAAGCGCCAGCCTCAACCTTCGAGTAACGCTCAGCGAGCTCGTTCACGATCTGGCCGAGGACCTTCTTGTCTACAACCTTGTTGATGTAGGAGAAGGTGGTTGGCAGAGTCTCGTTGAACTTTGCACGGCCGAGGGACGTCTCGAGAATGACCGGATCGCCTGGCTCGTAGCCCTCTGGGGCTTCCCAACCACGCGGAAGCACGATATCGCCATCCTGGAAACGGATCTTGACCAGTGCGTTCAGGTCGAGCTGACCGAGATCGTTCGCCATCTGCGCCTCAGAAATCGAGGAGAAGATGCGGCCTTCGCCGGTTGCGCCCTCGCGAATCATCGTCAAGTGGTACAGACCGATAATCATGTCCTGCGATGGCACCGTAACTGGGCGGCCATCGGAAGGCTTGAGGATGTTGTTCGCCGAGAGCATCAGGATGCGGGCCTCTGCCTGCGCCTCTACCGAGAGTGGCAGGTGCACAGCCATCTGGTCACCGTCGAAGTCAGCGTTGAATGCCGTACATACGAGTGGGTGCAGGCGGATAGCCTTACCTTCGATGAGCTGTGGCTCGAATGCCTGGATGCCGAGGCGGTGCAGCGTAGGTGCACGGTTCAGCAGAACTGGGTGCTCCTTAATGACCTCTTCGAGCACGTCGAAGACCTCATCGCGCTGACGCTCGATCAGGCGCTTTGCAGCCTTGATGTTCTTGGCCAAGCTCAGATCCACCAGACGCTTCTGGACGAATGGCTTGAAGAGCTCAAGTGCCATGGTCTTTGGAAGACCGCACTGGTGCAGCTTCAGGTCTGGGCCCACCACGATTACGGAACGGCCGGAGTAGTCCACGCGCTTACCGAGCAGGTTCTGACGGAAACGACCCTGCTTGCCCTTGAGCATGTCGGAGATCGACTTGAGCGGACGGTTGCCAGCACCCTGAACTGGGCGACCACGACGACCGTTATCGAAGAGCGAGTCCACAGCTTCCTGCAGCATGCGCTTCTCGTTGTTCACCATGATCTCTGGCGCGTTGAGCTTGATCATGCGCTCCAAGCGGTTGTTGCGGTTGATCACGCGGCGGTAGAGATCGTTGAGGTCCGAGGTAGCGAAGCGGCCACCATCGAGCTGTACCATTGGGCGCAGGTCCGGTGGGATCACTGGGAGCACGTCGAGCACCATAGCTTCTGGCTTGGTACCGGTGTGCAAGAAGGCGTTCACGACCTTGATGCGCTTGAGCGCGCGGGTCTTGCGCTGCGCGGTACCGGTCTCGATCTGCTCGACGAGCGCATCGTGCTCAGCCTGCAGGTCGAAATCGCGCAGACGGCGCTGCACGGCTTCGGCGCCGCGGTATGCCTCAAAGTAGTCACCCCAGCGCAGGTGCATCTCGCGGTATGCGTCCTCATCACCCTCAAGGTCGCCCACCTTCAGGCGCGAGAACTTGTCCCACACCTCTTCGAGACGCTCAAGATCCTGCTCGTACTGGCGACGTACGCGGCGAACCTCGTTTTCGCCGTTACGCTTGATCTTCGCGATCGCAGCCTTGTCGGCGCCGTCCTTCTCAGCCTGAGCAAGCGCTTCTTCCTCAGCCTTGAGAGCCTTCTCCACCTCGGCGTCACGCTCGGACTCGAGGTTGTCATGCTCCAGCTGGTACTCAGCGGAAAGCGTTGGCAGGTCGTCGTGGCGCTTCTGCTCGTCCACGAAGGTGACCATGTAAGCAGCAAAGTAAATGACCTTTTCAAGGTCCTTTGGAGCGATGTCCAAGAGGTAGCCCAAGCGCGACGGAACGCCCTTGAAGTACCAAATGTGGGTAACTGGAGCTGCGAGCTTGATGTGACCCATGCGCTCACGGCGCACCTTGGAGCGGGTAACTTCTACACCGCAGCGTTCGCACACCACGCCCTTGTAACGTGGGCGCTTGTACTTGCCACACGCACACTCCCAGTCACGGGTTGGACCGAAGATCTGCTCACCGAACAAGCCGTCCTTTTCTGGCTTGAGGGTGCGGTAGTTGATCGTCTCCGGCTTCGTCACAGCTCCGTGGCTCCACGAGAGGATGTCCTCCGAGGTAGCCAGCGAGATATGAAGCTGATCAAAGAGATTAACGTCGAGCACAATTCCTACTTCCGATTGTGATTACGCCTTTAGTTCTGTTGCTTTCATGGGTGACGCCGGGGCGCCCAGCGCCACCCATTTGTGCAGGCTTGAAACCTGTGCGGGTTATCAGAAATCAGCACCCGTCTGGAGATCTTCGAGACCAGTTGCGATGCCCGCGCTCTGCGGCGAGCGGAAGGCATCCTCGTCAGCATCCTGAAGCGAAATCGCGTTGCCGCCGGCATCGAGTGCCTCTACGTTCAAGCAGAGCGACTTCATTTCCTGTACCAACACCTTGAAGGACTCTGGCAGACCAGGCTCAGGGATGTTGTCACCCTTCACGATCGCCTCATAGACCTTCACGCGGCCCACGGTGTCGTCCGACTTGATGGTGAGCATTTCCTGAAGCGTGTGAGCAGCGCCGTAAGCTTCGAGCGCCCACACCTCCATCTCACCGAAGCGCTGGCCACCGAACTGTGCCTTACCACCGAGTGGCTGCTGGGTAACCATCGAGTACGGACCCGTAGAACGGGCGTGGATCTTGTCGTCCACCAGGTGGTGCAGCTTCAGCATGTACATGTAGCCCACCGAGACTGGCTCTGGGAATGGCTCGCCGGTACGGCCGTCGAAGAGACGAGCCTTACCATCGGCGTTCACCAAACGCTGACCATCCGAGTTTGGAAGCGTGTTGCCGAGCAGGCCGTGCAGCTCGTCGTAGAGCACGCCGTCGAACACTGGGGTTGCCACGTTCTGACGACCAGCGGTCTTCACCGCGGACTCAGGAAGGCGCTTTGCCCACTCTTCGCCAGCTTCACGAGCTGCAGATGCGTCCCAACCCTGGGAAGCAATCCAGCCGAGGTGCAATTCGAAGACCTGACCGAGGTTCATACGGCTTGGCACACCGAGCGGGTTGAGCACGATATCCATCGGGGTGCCGTCCTCCATGAACGGCATATCCTCAATTGGCAGGATGCGGGAAACCACACCCTTGTTACCGTGACGACCAGCCATCTTGTCGCCAATCGTGATCTTGCGGCGCTGAGCGATATGTACGCGCACCGTCTGACGCACGTCAGCTGCGAGCTCGTCGTGGTTCTCAGCCGAGAATTCCTTCACGGCGATCACGATGCCGGACTCACCGTGTGGCAAGCGCAGCGAGGTATCGCGAACTTCCTTAGCCTTTTCGCCGAAGATGGCGCGCAGCAGGCGCTCCTCGCTGGTGAGCTCGGTCTCGCCCTTAGGCGTAATCTTGCCGACCAGGATATCGCCAGCCTGAACCTCGGCACCGATGCGGATGATGCCACGCTCGTCGAGGTTCGAAAGCATCTCCTCGGAGACGTTTGGAATATCGCGGGTGATTTCCTCTGGACCAAGCTTGGTGTCGCGAGCGTCTACCTCATGCTCCTCGATGTGGATCGAGGTGAGCAGATCCTCGCTCTGGCAACGCTGGCTCAGAACGATAGCGTCCTCGTAGTTGTAGCCGTTCCACGCCATGAAGGCCACCAGCAGGTTCTGGCCGAGCGCGAGCTCGCCACCCTCGGTAGCTGGACCATCAGCGATCAGCGAGCCCTTCTCCACGCGATCGCCCTCGTCCACAGCTACGTGCTGGTTGGTGCAGTTGCCTGGGTTGGAGCGCTCGAACTTGAGCAGGCGGTATACGCGGTGGTTGCCGTCATCCTCAAGTACGTGTACAGCATCGGCGGAAACTTCAGTGACGACGCCTGGAGCGACAGCCACCGTAACTTCACCGGCGTCCACTGCTGCGCGGATCTCCATGCCCGTGCCCACGAGTGGAGCGGTTGGGCGGATCAGCGGCACAGCCTGGCGCTGCATGTTTGCACCCATGAGTGCGCGGTTTGCGTCGTCGTGCTCCAAGAATGGAATCATTGCGGTACCCACCGAGCACATCTGGCGGGCCGAAACGTCCATATAGCCTACGTCTTCTGGCTCGATCAGCGCCGGCTCGCCACCTGGGAGGCGCACAAGCACTTCTTCTTCGAGGAACTTGCCGTCGCCGTCAACTGGAGCGATTGCCTGTGCGATCGAGTACTTGTCTTCGTCGGCAGCATCGAGGTAATCGATCTGGTTGGTGACCTTACCGTCCACAACCTTGCGGTATGGGGTCTCGATGAAGCCGAAAGCGTTCACGCGACCATAGGTTGCGAGCGAACCGATCAGACCAATGTTTGGACCTTCTGGGGTCTCGATTGGGCACATACGGCCGTAGTGGGACGGGTGCACGTCGCGAACTTCCATCGAAGCGCGGTCGCGCGACAGACCACCAGGACCAAGAGCCGAGAGACGGCGCTTATGGGTCAGACCAGCAAGCGGGTTGTTCTGGTCCATGAACTGCGAAAGCTGAGAAGTACCGAAGAACTCCTTGATCGCAGCCACGATTGGACGAATGTTGATCAAGCTCGAAGGAGTGATCGCTTCCGCTTCCTGGGTGGTCATGCGCTCGCGCACCATGCGATCCAAGCGCGAAAGACCGGTGCGGAACTGGTTCTGAATCAGCTCGCCCACGGCGCGGATACGACGATTGCCAAAGTGGTCGATATCGTCGGTCTCAACCGGCACCTCGCGAGTGCCCTCGGCTACCTCAACCTTGGCCTCACCTGCGTGCAGAGCGAGCAGGTAGCGCAGCGTAGCCGTAATATCGGTGAGCGTGAGCTGACGCTCAGCCTTGTCGATATCCAGACCGAGCTTCTTGTTCACCTTGTAGCGGCCGACCTTCGCCAGATCGTAACGCTTGTTGTTGAAGTAGAAGTTGCGCAGCAAGTTGCGGCCAGCTTCTGCCGTCGGCGGTTCGCCTGGGCGGAGCTTGCGGTAGAGATCCTGCAGTGCCTCTTCCTGGCTCTCGATCGTGTCCTTATCCAAGGTATCGATCATCACTGGGAAGGCCTTGAACTCCTCGCGGATTTCAGCATCGGACATGCCCAAAGCCTTAAGGAAGACGGTCACGGACTGCTTGCGCTTGCGGTCGATACGCACGCCTACGGCGTCACGCTTATCGATCTCGAACTCGAGCCAAGCGCCACGGCTTGGGATGAGCTTCGTACCGTAGATGTACTTGTCGGAGGTCTTGTCCGCGGTGCGCTCGAAATACACACCTGGGCTACGAACCAGCTGGCTCACGACGACGCGCTCAGTACCGTTGATCACGAAGGTACCCTGAGGGGTCATCAGCGGGAAGTCGCCGATGAAGGTCGTCTGGCTCTTGATTTCGCCAGTCTCGTAGTTCTGGAACTCAGCGGTAACGTAGAGCGCTGCCGCGTAAGTCATGTCTTTGTCTTTACACTCGGCGATGGAGGCCTTCTCCTCTTCCAAACGAGGATTAGAGAGCACGAGGCCCATCGTGCGAGCGGTATTCTCGATCGGAGAAATCTCTTCGAGGATCTCTTCCAAACCGGTCTTCTCATTCGGATGCTCGTTGCGCCATTCTTCGGTGCCAATGAGCCATCCATAGGAGGAAGTCTGCAAGCTGAGCAAATCTGGCACGGCCATTGGCTCAGTGAGCTTTGCAAACGAGATGCGATCTGCGGCAAGTCTGCCGTCTACAACTGCGGGGTGAGAGGTGCGCGAAGCAGCCAAAAGATGTTCCTTCCCTTGATCTGGTAAGGGCATGTGAAGATACAAGTATCCACACGACAAGTTCCAAATCTACCAAATAAGGATGAAGAAATCTAGCCCCACCCAATATGGGAGGGGTCACAACACCTAATGTCCGGCAACCCTCGAAGATTCGTGCGGTGCGGTGTGGCGGTGCACGGCTTCATCGATATGCTCGGAGTTTGAAGTGACGGCGCGGCGGGACTTTCGTACCACCTTTCGTCACAGAAGACTTTCGCACACTCGCGCCCCTCTGCGCAAGTAGAACACGCAAAAGCGGAGCAACTCGCGATGAGTTGCTCCGCTTTTATTAAGTATCGCTAGTGCGAATGACTCACTTAAGGACGACGGTAGCGCCGGCAGCCTCGAGCTTCTCCTTGGCAGCCTCAGCGGTCTCCTTGTTGACGCCTTCGAGCACAGCCTTTGGAGCGGAATCCACGAGATCCTTAGCTTCCTTCAGGCCGAGTGGGGTGAGGGCGCGAACTTCCTTAATCACGGCGATCTTCTTGTCGCCAGCGGCTTCGATCACTACGTCGAAGGAGTCCTTCTCCTCTTCAGCAGGAGCGTCAGCAGCAACTGGAGCAGCAGCCACAGCAGCAACTGGAGCAGCAGCTTCTACGTCGAACTCTTCCTCGAACTTCTTGACGAAGTCGTTCAGTTCCACAAGGGTGAGCTCCTTGAAAGCTTCGATGAGCTCTTCAGCGGTGAGTTTGGCCATGATGACCTTTCCTTCCTTAGCCTACGCGAGGCAATTTTGTAGTTTATGCTGCTGAAACTATCAGGCAGCGGTTTCCTGCTTCTCGCGCAGGGCGTCGACAGTGCGCACGGTCTTGACCAGTGGCGCAGTGAATACGTATGCAGCCTTGTAGAGCGAGGCTTTGAGCACTCCAGCCGTCTTGGCCAGAAGTACTTCGCGCGATTCGAGATCGGCGAGCTTCTGCACACCAGTAGCATCCAGGTACTTGCCTTCGAGCACGCCAGCCTTCACGATGAGAGCTGGGTTGTCCTTAGCAAATGCCTTGATTGCTTTAGCAGCGGAAGCGATATCGCCAGTGACGAACGCAAGCGCAGTTGGGCCCTTGAGGTCGTCATCGAGACCCTCGATGCCGGCTTCATGAGCGGCAATGCGCGCGAGCGTGTTCTTCGCAACCGTGTACGTGGCTTCACCGGCCATCGAGCGGCGCAGCGTCTTCAGCTGGGCCACCGTAAGGCCACGGTATTCAGTCACGATAACGGCCGAAGATTCACGGAAAAGCTCCGTAAGCTCTGCGATCGCTGCAGACTTGTCGGTCCTTGCCATTGGACCTCCTTCCGAATAACAGCCGCAGCGTCTGTTTTCGAGTGATTGGCCACGCGCAAAGGCAATAAAAAATGCCTTGCTTCAAACGCAAGGCAAAACACATGCACGCACTTCTGGCATAAATATGCCGATATGCGATTCTCTTATCTCACCTGCGCTGGCTTCGTCACGACGAATTTCACCCCGTTGGCTTACGGGCAGACCTGCGGTCTTGGGCGTCCTCTAGGATACTACGGAATTATCCAGCGCATCAACGCAATACATTTCCTTATGGCGGAAATCACAGGCATTGAGTACACTTTTTCGATGTTATTCGATATTTTTAGTTCTACGCGCCTCATCGGCGCCAACCATTTATACTCAATGAAAAGGGTAACAATGAATTTCTTGCAACTTCGTGCGCTTGACAAGAATCCTCGTGTAGACCTTGGTCTTCTTATTCTTCGTATTGGCGCCGCGTTCTTGGTTTTCCACGGCATTGACAAGCTTTCTGATATCGCCGGCACTGCGGGATTCTTCACCAAGGCTTCGCCGATCACCGCAACTGCCCCAACCTTCTGGGCAGTGATCATCGGCCTCGGCCAGCTCGTTTTGCCACTGATGATCCTCTTCGGTCTCTTCACCCGCTGGGCAGCTATCCTCATCGTCGTAATGTTCGTTGGCATTGCGTTCGTTGAGCTTGGTGCTTTCAAGCCAGAAGGGATTGCTTGGATTGGCAAGTCCGGTGGCATCGGCTTCGAAGGCTCGCTGCCATACCTCATCCCAGGCATCGTCCTGTTCCTCACCGGTGCAGGCAAGTACTCCTTGGATTACAAGCTGGGTTCGCAGGTCAACGGTCGCTGAGACCAACTGCCCACACAGTAAGACTTTGGGGGACGGAGCAAATGCTCTGTCCCCCATTTCTTTATCTAAAAACTGAGAATCGGGATCTGGTCCCGATTCTCACTCTCAGGCTTTAATAGCGCCCAGCTCGTGCTCAATGCGATGGAAGAGCATATCCAGCGCCACAAGATTGCGACCGCCCTCGGGCACGATAATGTCCGCGTGACGCTTTGAAGGCTCTACGTAAAGCTCGTGCATTGGTTTTACGGTGTTGAGGTACTGCGCCTCCACGCTCTCGATCGACCGCCCGCGCTCAAGCACGTCGCGCTTTATGCGGCGCATGATCCGTACGTCAGCATCTGTATCCACGAAAATCTTGATATCCAGAAGCTCGCAGATGCGCGGATCAGCGAAAATCAGGATTCCCTCGACGAGCACCACTGGTGCTGGATCCACGTGGATCGTATCGGACGAGCGGTTGTGCACCGCATAGTCATAGACTGGCGACTCGATCGGGTTGCCTGCGATGAGCTCGCGCAGCTGCTCGAGCATAAAGTCATTATCGAAGGCATCCGGAGAGTCGTAGTTCAAAGCGGCGCGATGCTCATAGTCGAGCTCATCATGAGCTTTGTAGTAATTGTCGTGGTAGACCACTGCGGTCCGCTCGGGATACCGAGCCGCAATCGCATTTGTGAGGGTGGTTTTACCGCTACCAGTGCCACCAGCAATACCAATTACAAACGTACGCATCGAATCATCCTCACTTGGAGCCAAACTTAAAGACTATATTAACGCGATATACAAAATAACGGGGACGAAGCAAATGCTTCGTCCCCGTTAAAGTCAACATTCTCAGGCGAGATCCTTAGCCTGGATCTTCGTCACGTCAACTGGAATGCCAGGACCCATCGTGGTGCTCACGGTGGCCTTCAGCACGTAGCGACCCTTCGACGTCGCTGGCTTGAGACGCAGGATCTCGAGAGCCGCAGCGTTGAAGTTCTGGGTCAGCTGCTCTACCGAGAAGCTGGTGTTGCCCACGATGAATGGGAGGTTGCCGTGCTTGTCCACGCGGAACTCGATACGACCGCCCTTGATGTCGCTCACAGCCTTGGCGGTATCCATCGTCACGGTGCCGGTCTTCGGGTTTGGCATCAAACCACGTGGACCGAGCACGCGACCGAGACGGCCGACCTTGCCCATCATGTCTGGGGTGGCTACAGCGGCGTCGAAGTCAGTCCAACCGCCCTGCACCTTCTCGATCAGCTCGTCGCCGCCGACCTCATCAGCGCCAGCCTCGAGAGCTTCCTGAGCCTTTGGACCCTGAGCGAAGACGATCACGCGGGCCGTCTTACCAGTGCCGTTTGGCAGCGACACGGTGCCACGCACCATCTGATCTGCCTTACGTGGGTCTACACCAAGGCGGAAAACAACTTCCACCGTGGATGGGAACTTCGTTACCGAAGTCTTGCCAGCGAGGTCCAGTGCCTCTGCTGGGCTGTAAAGCTCACCCTTCTGAATGAGTTCGGCGGCTTTACGATAATTCTTTGAGCGCTTTGCCATTCTGCATTTCTCCTTAATTAGCAGCTGTGGTTATACGAGCCAGCTCCGGGCCCAACCACGGATGCGTTTAGCATCAAGTTTTCTGATCAGATCTCGTCGGTCGTGATACCCATCGAGCGAGCGGTGCCAGCGATGATGCGAGCAGCGTTGTCGATGTCGTTAGCGTTGAGATCTGGCTGCTTCGTCTTAGCGATTTCGCGCAGCTGATCGGCCGTCACGTGACCCACCTTGTTGGTGTGCGGTACGCCCGAACCCTTCTTGATACCAGCAGCCTTCTTGAGCAGCTCTGCAGCAGGTGGAGTCTTGAGCTCGAACGTGAACGAGCGATCCTCGTACACGGTGATCTCGACTGGTACCACGTTGCCACGCATGGATTCCGTTGCAGCGTTGTACGCCTTGCAGAACTCCATGATGTTTACGCCGTGCTGACCAAGAGCAGGACCTACTGGCGGTGCCGGGTTAGCGGCGCCAGCCTGGATCTGCAACTTAATGAGACCGGTTACCTTCTTCTTCGGTGCCATCTAGATTGTTTCCTTCATTCTTCTAGTGTGCCGCCACATGGCAATAGTGGCGGGCGTCTTCCACGCGTACTCAGAAAATCTCGCCAGCGCTAACGCGCGGACGCTCATTCCATCTTCTGAACCTGCCCGAAAGACAAGTCGACAGGGGTTTCCTGACCGACAAGCGTCATCAACACAGTGAGCCTCTGATTCACTGGGTCAACCTCAGAAATTGTAGCGGGCATTCCGACCCAAGGCTCAGTGGTAAGCGTCACAGTCTCGCCTACCTCGAAGTTCGCCACCATCTGCGGTGCGCCGCTCACAACCGGCTTACCAGCAGCAATAGCTTCGTGCGCAACTTCCTGCTCAATCATTGGAGTGAGCATCTGCACGACCTCTTCGTTCGTGAGTGCCACAGGATTGCGGCCATTACCCACGAAACCGGTGACGCCGTTCGTCTCCTGAACTACTCGCCACGAGTCATCGGTCATCTCCATGCGCACCAGCGCATAGCCAGGCATACGCACATGCGAAACGAGCTTGTTCTGGCCCTTCTTGACCTCGATCTTCTCCTCCATCGGCACCTCGATCTGGAAGATGTAATCCTCCATGTTCATCGAGTGCATACGGATTTCGAGATCCTGCTTCACGCGCTTTTCGTAACCTGCGTAGGTGTGCAGCACGTACCAGCGACCAGGCAAGCCCTTGAGGCGCTTGCGAACCATTTCTTCGGTAACGACGCCTTCAGGAGCCTCTTCCGCAGCGGTGGGCTCCTGCTCAACTACAGCTTCTACAGCTTCGAGTTCTTCTTCTGCCATGCTCATTTCCTCACTTACGCCTTCAAACAATCGCGCCTAAGCGGATCAGCTTTACCCAAAAATCCAGAAAATTACCTGGCTAAAGAGCAGATCGAGGAGTGTAACAAAGACCATCACGACGATGAGGAATGACACCACAGTGAGGAACATGCTCCACAATTCGCTGCGAGTAGGGCGCTGCACCTTCTGAAACTCAGCAATTACCTGCTGGAAGAAAGCTACGATCCTCGCGAAGAAACCCTGCTTCTGGGCGCTCACGTCACCTTTTGCACCTGAGTGCGCTACTTCGTTCACGTGTAATCCTCCCCGTGCTGGATTCTTTTACGAGCTAGCCTAGCTAACCTCCTCAGGTCTAATGGCAGGGCAGGAGGGACTCGAACCCACAACCGCCGGTTTTGGAGACCGGTGCGCTACCAATTGCGCCACTACCCTATTCGTACCATCAGCAAACCTGCTGGCACTCGAAATAGTCTAATAGCTAAGTGCCCATGAATCAAAGCCGAGATTCAAAGCGTGGGGCACTTCTCACGAAACTGGCCCCTACGGCGTCACGAAAACCCAATTCCTTTGGCAACCGTATTGTGATTTATCCGCTCACGCTGGGCGAACATGTGAAATTATAGTGATATGACTACTTCACCTAAAGGCCGCGTATCGGCCCGCCTCGGCGCAATTCAAGAATCTGCAACGCTCGCCGTCGATGCCAAAGCAAAGGCACTGAAGGCAGCTGGGAAACCCGTAATCGGCTTTGGTGCGGGTGAACCTAATTTCCCGACCCCAGCACATATCGTGGAAGCGGCGGCCCAAGCTGTCCGCGACCCCAAGAACCACAAGTACACCCCAGCAAAGGGCCTGCCTGAGCTGCGCGCCGCAATTGCAGCAAAGACGCTGCGCGATTCGGGCGTGACCGTCGATCCGAACAATATCGTAGTGACGAACGGTGGCAAGCAGGCCGTATATCAGGCTTTCGCAGCCGTGGTAAACGACGGCGACGAGGTCATTCTGCCAGCGCCATACTGGACGACCTACCCAGAGGCTATCCGCCTGTGCGGTGGCACGCCTGTCGAGGTATTTGCCGGCGCAGATCAGGGCTACAAGGTAACTGTCGACCAGCTCGAAGCCGCTCGCACCGAGAAGACGAAGGCACTGCTCATGTGCTCGCCTTCGAACCCGACGGGCGCCGTCTACACTCGCGAGGAGCTCACGGCAATTTGCCAGTGGGCTCTGGAGAATGGCGTATGGGTGATCACCGACGAGATTTACGACCACCTCGTGTACGAGGGCGAGATGAGCTACGTGCTGCAGGTGTGCCCAGAGCTCGAGAACCAGACTCTGGTGCTGAACGGCGTGTCCAAGACGTACGCCATGACCGGCTGGCGTGTGGGCTGGATTCACGGTCCAGCTGACGTGATGAAGGCGGTCGCGAACTTCCAGAGCCACGTGACCTCGAACGTCGCAAATATCAGCCAGCGCGCCGCAATCGCCGCTCTTGAGGGCGATCAGGAAGTCGTGGCGGAGATGAAGGTGGCTTTCGGCAAGCGCCGCGAGAAGATCCTCGAGATGCTGCGCGAGGTGAAAGGCTTCCACGTACCAACGCCGCAGGGCGCTTTCTACGTGTTCCCAGACGTGCGCGAGGCGCTCGGCAAGGAGATTCGCGGGCGGGTGGCCAATACCAGTAGCGAGCTCGCTGAGATCATCCTTGAAGAGGCCGAGGTAGCTGTGGTGCCAGGCGAGGCTTTCGGCGCTCCTGGCTACTTGCGTCTGAGCTACGCTCTGGGTGACGACGATCTGGTCGCGGGCATCACCCGCCTTCAGAAGCTCTTCAACGAGTAATCGTTTTTTGATCCATTGGGGTGGGGGGCGAATGATAAAAAAAATTATAAAAAAGACCGAACAAAAAAAAAAAAAAAAAAAAAAAAAACAAAAAAAAATTAATATAAAACAAAAAAAA
>R16__coassemble_1169_pt1 | contig 22397 bp, 21 predicted proteins | sample R16__metabat2_low_PE_015 | metagenome-assembled genome bin R16 | reverse complement strand
TTACTAAAATTTACGCTGGGGTTCTCAATATATTTTTTATTTTTTTCCGCCCCGCGTTTAAAAAAAAAATAAAAATTCGAGCCTGACCCCAATGGTTCACTCCGTTAGAATGTCCCCATGACGAGAATTGTGGCTGGGAGTGCCAAGGGCAGGCAGTTGCGGGTGCCAAAGAGCGGGACGCGCCCTACTTCGGAGCGAGTGCGCGAAGCGATTTTTTCCGCTCTGGAGCATCGCGGGTATGTGCAAGACGCGAGCGTGCTCGATCTCTATGCCGGCTCTGGAGCGCTCGGGCTCGAGGCAGCCTCGCGCGGCGCTGCCCGTGTGGTGTGCGTGGAAGCCAGCGCTTCCGCATGCAAGCTGATCGCCGCGAACGCCCGCGAAACGCGACTCTCCGCCGTCACCGTGGTCAATAAGAAAGTCGAGTCCTACCTCGCGCTGCCACCAACCACGCAATTCGATCTCGTGATGCTCGACCCGCCTTATGACGTCGACGGCGAAAGCCTCGCGCAAGTCCTCGTGGCACTCGAACCCTATCTCGTGGAAGACGCCCTGGTCCTCGTTGAACGCTCGCGGCGCTCGGGCGAGCCGAATTGGCCGGCGTTCCTCGGCAGTGTAGAAGAGCGCAAAATGGGAGATACCCGAGTGTGGAGCGCGTATTACGAACCGAATAGCAATAGCATTGAGGCATGAGTATTGCCCTGTGTACGGGATCCTTTGATCCGATCACCTTTGGCCATGTAGACGTCGTGCGCCGCGCTCGCGATATGTTTGATGAAGTGATTGTGGGAGTCGCGCGCAATGCTGGGAAGCGCTACATGTTTAGTGACGACGAACGCGTCGCCTTGGCGCGTGAGGCCCTGCAAGATCTGCCAGACGTAACCGTCGAACTCGTGGATGACCTCGTCGCGGAATTCGCGAAAGAGCGCGGGGCAAATGCGATCGTCAAGGGGCTGCGCGGAGCTGGCGACTTTGATAACGAACTGTCGATGGCTCTTCTCAATCGCCACCTGAGTGGGATTGAAACGGTTTTTGTGATTGCGGACCCGCAGTATTCGCATATTGCTTCGTCGTTTGTGAAAGATATTGCGCGCTATCATGGACGCATTGATGATTTGGTGCCCGAGTGCGTGGCACGTGCGCTGCGCGAGAAAGTAGGAACCGATGAGTAGTCAGGATCAGATTCAGGAAAACGGTGCTTCGCTGCTCGAGATTCTCGAAGAGATCACCGAGATTGTGAGCCACGCGAAATCGATGCCACTCTCTGCTTCGGTGTTGGTGAACCAGAGCGAGCTGCTGGCGCTGTTGGAGACGGCGCGTGCGATCGTTCCTGAGCAGATCGTTGCCGCTGATTCGGTGCTCCAGGAGGCGAGCGCCGTCACTGATAACGCTCGAATGGAAGCCGAAGAGATCGTGGCACAGGCGCATTCGGACGCAGACCAGATCGTGGCACAGGCCCAGGCCGAGGCGAAGCAGCTTATCGAGCGCGATGCGATTACGGTGGCCGCGAAGTCGCAGGCGACTAAGCTCGTGGACGAGGCGAATGTGAAGGCCGAGGCGATTCGCCGCGGCGCTGACGAATACTCGGATAGCCAGTTGGAGCAGTTGGCTGAGCGTCTTGCGAGCGTTCAGAATACGCTTGACGGCGTGCAGGATCAGATCGCGGCGGGCCGTGAAATCCTCGCTGGCCGCGTGGCTGGCACCGAGGAGAGTCCAAGTAAGCGCAAGTGGGGTAAGAAGGAAGCCTGATGACGATTAATTTTCGTTCGCCGTTTGTGGCGTCGATTGCTGATTTGCCGCGCCAAGAGGGAGCGATTAAGGATTTCCACGCCCAGATCAAAGCGCCCGAAGATTTTGGCATCGACCTTTACCGCGTAGAGCCAGGCAGCGATATCGACGTAGACCTCACCTTCCAGTCAGTTTCTGAAGGCGTGTACGTCTACGGCACGGTATCCGCGCACGCCACCGGTGAGTGCGCCCGCTGCCTGCGCGATCTCGAAGAGGATATGAACGAGCAGGTCAGCGAGCTCTTCTACTATCCGGAGCGGCTCGAGGCTGCGCTCGCGAGCCCGGATGAGGATGACTCTCTCGAGGATGCGCCGGTGATCGAGGCCGACCATATCGACTTGGAAGCTCTCATCCGCGACGGTCTCGTAATTGCCATGCCGCTGCGCCCGCTCTGCACTCCGGATTGCTCGGGTCTGTGCCCAACCTGCGGTCAGCGCCTCGACGATTTGCCAGCCGATCATCACCATGAAGTAAAGGATTCGCGGTTTAGCGCGCTCGATGAGCTCGCTGCGAAACTGGCTGCTGGCGAGAGCGAGTAGCGCTCGCGGGATGCGATGGAGATACTACAACCATGCACAAATCTGATACGACGAAGCTCATGGAGGCGTGGGGGATTGACTTGCCCGGCCACCTGCGCACGCTCGCTCTGACCCATCGGTCGTGGGCGTTCGAGCATGGAACTGAGCATAACGAGCGCCTTGAGTTTCTTGGCGACTCGATTTTGGGCTATATCGCTGCCGATTGGATCTACCACAAGTACCCGCAGGATTCTGAAGGCGATATGTCGAAGGTGAAAGCCGCGAGCGTCTCGGAGAAGGCGCTGGCACGAGTCGCGCGCGAGCTCGAGCTGGGCGACTACATCCGCTTAGGTCACGGCGAAGAAATCACCGGCGGCCGTGGCAAGGACTCGATTCTCTCCGATACCGTGGAGGCCCTGATCGCCGCCACGTACCTTGCTCATGGAATCGATGCCACGCGCGAAATTGTGGAGCACCATATCGTGCCCGAGATTCGCCACGCGAACGAGCTCGGTCCAGCCCTGGACTGGCGCACGGCTTTCGAGGAGAAAGCGCGCGGAATGGGCATCCCGAATGTGGACGACCTGCGCTACGAGATGCAGGGCGAGGGGCCCGACCACGCCCGCGTATACACCGCCCGCGTCTTTTTGGGTACCCAGTATTGGGGCGAGGGCACTGATACCTCGCAGAAGTCCGCGAAGCTTGCCGCCTGCGCCGATGCGTATCGGCGCTTGACATCCGGTCAAAGCGATCAGGCTGACCAAAACTGATAATCTATAGTTGCGTTAATTGCTAGAGATTGAAGGTGCGAAGTGGCTGATATTCAGGTGATGATCATTGATGACCACGAAGTAGTACGTCGAGGTATCGCAGAGGTGGTCGATCGCTCAGAGGGTTTGAGCGTGGTAGCCGAGGCGGGCACGGTGGCCGAGGCGCTTCGCCGTGCAAAACTCACGCACCCAGAGGTGGCACTGGTGGATCTGCGACTTCCAGACGGCACCGGCATTGATATTATTCGTCAGCTCAAGGTCGAGAGCCCAAACACGCATTGCGTAGTGCTCACGTCTTTTGATGACGACGACGCCCTCTCCCAGTCCCTCGAGGCGGGTGCTAAGGCTTACTTGCTGAAGTCGGTTCGCGGCGCTGAAATCACGGACGTGATCCGAGCTGTAGCTGAAGGTCGTGTGCTGCTTGATGAGCGCACCTTGACTCGCCGGCGCGCGGGCCACGATGACCCAACGGCGAACCTCACGCCTTCCGAGCGGCGGGTCTTGGAACTGATCGGCGACGGCCTGTCGAACCGCGAGATCGGTGAGCGCCTTGGCGTGGCGGAGAAGACCGTCAAGAACCACATCACGTCACTTTTGGCGAAGATGGGTATGCAGCGCCGCACCCAGGTGGCCGCGTGGGTTGCCGGTCAGCGCGCTACCGGTTGGCGCACGGTCTGATTTATTAGCACCTTTAGCGCAGCGGCACTTCCCAGTGCATATGCGTGCCTGATACGCCGTCCTCACGGGAGGTCATCCTAAAGACGCCGTGATGGCGCAGTGCTCGTGCAGCAAGATTCGAGAGGCCTGAGCGCCTGGAGGGGGAGGGAGCAAGTCCCGCTCCGTCGTCAATCACATCAATTGTGACGGAATTCTGATCTACGGCGATCGATACTGAGACCGACGACGCGCGCGCATGGCGAGCAGCATTCGACAGGCCCTCGCGCACAACGGCCACTACGTCGTCAGCGATATCAGATCCCACAGCATTGTCGATGACGGTGATATCTCCATCGTCGGGGAGGATCGTCCCGTTGTAGGTGATGACGAGTGACGGCGCATACCCCAGTGACTGCAAAGCCATATGGCTCTCGTGCTCGAGTCGGTCGACCAGCGCCTCAGGAGAGCTCTCGTCGCGCAACGAGTGGACGATCTGGCGAATTTGGCTCACTGATTCGTCGATAGCGGTGAGCGCATCGTCAAGGGACGCGAGAGTTTCAGGATCGGCTTGGCGCGATTCTAGATCTTCCCGCACGGCGGTGATGTGCATGCCCGAGGCGAAGAGCTGCTGGATCGCGAGATCGTGCAGGTCCTGCGAAATTCGCGCACGCTCATCGAGCTCAGCGGCCATCTGCGCCGCGTATCGAGCTTGTGCGAGCTCGAGGGCAAGGGCGGCTTGCTGGGCTGCATTCTCAGCCATGGAAAGATCGTGAAGGTCAAATTCCGGTGCCCCGGTATTGCGCAGCAGAATAATCACGCCGCGGCCTTCGCCGTGCGAGACCAAGGGAGCGTAGAGGGCCGGGCCGAACTGGCGCAGCTTCGAGACTCGCACCGTAGAAATCCTCTGCATGGAATCAACCACGATACCGGCCTGCTCACGAATTACCGTCTGGGCGCGGCCGGAGGGTGGGAACGTGATTCCAAGGAACTGCCCCGCATCTTTGCCTGCCACAAACTCGCATACCCACGCATCTTGGATGGACGGAAGCACCATGAGGGAGACGTCGGCGCCAGCGGCCACCCTCATCTCCTCGGTAATGACCTGCAGCGCCTCTTCTTCATCGGTGCCTTCCAACAGCGAGGATGCGATCTTCTGGGATGCGGCCATCCAACGGGCGCGGTTCTGGGCTTGTACGTAGAGGCGAGAGTTTTGCACGGCGATCGATGCGGCTTGCGCGAGCAGCTCCATGTTGTCGGCGTCGACCTGATTGAAACCGCCTGGCTTATTGCCAAGGTGGAGGTGGCCCCAGACTTGATCGTGCACAATCACGGGCACATCCATCGCATTCTTCTCATGCAGCTTCGCAAAATCAGAGGCTTGGACGTGCGAGTATGGGCTTGGGAGGGTGACGTCGTTTGCGTAGAAAGCTGAGTCTCCAGCGGTGGAAGCCGTGAGATCGAGCCAAATGCTTGAGTTTTGGATCAGTTCGGCTTGCTCGTCACTCATGCCTACCTGCACGAATTCTGCGATATCTCCGCGCGAGTCCAGCACCCCGAGAGCGCAAATTTCAGCGCCGGTTAGTTCTTGTGCTGTGTGGACGAAATACTGGAGCGCTGAGCGACGCTCGAGCTTCCCAGTAAGGGTGAGCGCGTGGCGAAGTATGCGTGAGAGGTTATCGTTCGAAGTCATCTTATCCCCGCGTTGTCTTTTCCTGTTCCACAGCCCAAGCATAGTCCTGAACTGAAGCGATCAATTGGGCATGAGTCCCACGTGCGACCACCTTTGCTGGCGAACCGCCCAGCACAATCACCTCATCTGCATGCGAAAGTGCTTGGAGTCGATGGGTGACGACGATGACGCCGCGTTCGCCGTCACCCGCATGGAGCAGGTCTCGGATTAGAGTGTCGGCTGTCTCGGGATCAAGATGTTCGGCAGGTTCGTCGAGCAGCAGGAGTGGGGCGTTCGAGGCGAGAGCGCGGGCGAGTAGCAGTCGGCGCTTTTCTCCTCCGGAGACTGTCGTGCCCCCTTCGCTGATCATGGTGTGTACGCCTTCAGGGAGCGCGGAGAGCCATTGCGAGAGGCCGGCGCGATCGAGGAGCGCGGTCGCCTGCTCTTCAGTGAGATCGGCCTTGGCCACTCGTAAATTCTCGAGAATGCTGGTACCGAAGATATGGGCATCTTCGGCGGTGAGGGTCAACCATCGAGCTACACTCGCACGGTCGAGCTCGTTGATATTGACGCCGTCAAGGGTGAGTTGGCCCTTCTGGGCGGGAATCATCGCAGCCAGAGTAAAGAGCAGGGTAGTCTTACCGATTCCCGATGGGCCGACGATCGCAATACTCTTGCCAGGCGTAAGCTCGAGTGAAAGCGGGCCACCGACGGTCTCGTGGTCGGGCCATCCAAATTCAATGTCGCGGGCCACGAGAGTTGGAGCCTGTGGCTCGCGGCTAGCGGAAGTGGATTCTTCTGCGCTCTTGCCAGCCGGTTCCAGAATTTCCATAATTCGCAGCGCGCTGCGCGCCGAGCGGGAGAGCTGGATCGCTGCCGCTGGGAGTCCCTGAGTCGCCTCGAAGGCCGAGAGCGGGAGCAGAGTACATACCACGAGACCAATGGCACTGAGCGTGCCAGCACCAACCTGGCCAGATCCAATCCACATCGCCCCGACCACTGCGCACCCGAGAGCGATATTCTCGATTGCGCTGCTCAGAGCGCTGGCTCGTGCGCTGCGATTGCGCTCGCGCACGATCGCGTCTTCTACACTCTCACGCTGAGAATCGAGGGCGTCTGCGCGCCGCGCAACCTGGAGCTGGGTGGCGTTTTCGAGCAACTCGAGCGCATGCGCATTGAGTTCAGAGCGGGCGAGGACTTGGCTCATCTCGGCATCGCGGGCGGCTTTCATCGCGATCAGCGGCGATACGATGCCACTGACAATCAAACTTGCTGCGAGCACGAGCGCGATGAGTGGCGAGTAGAGGGCTGCGATGGCGACCGAAATCGCGCTCACGATTACCGCCACGCAGATTGGCTGCAGGGCTTTCACCACTACATTGCCCAGCTCGTCTACGTCAGAGCCGGTGCGGGCGAGCAAATCACCGCGCCGAATGCGAGAGACGACGTCTGCTCGCGAATCTGCAAGCTTGCGGTAGACGGAAGTGCGCACACTCGCCATGCCGTAGAGCGCAACCCAGTGCGAGGCAATTCGCTGCAGGTATCGGAAAATCGCTTTACCGATGCCGAATGTGCGTACGGCGGTAGCCGCAATGGAGAGGTCGAGGACTGGAGGCAGCTGGGCAGCGCGGGCGATCAGCCATGCAGAGACTGCGCCAAGACCTACGCCAGAGCCGATTGCTCCAGAGCCGAAAAGTACTGCAAGGATGAATCGCTTCGGGTTAATCTCGAGCATCCGAATCGCTTCGCGCAGGGCGCGACGCTCGTCGCGAGGAAAAATACTCATTGCGCCACCTCCGATCCGGCCTCGAGCGCGCTTTCAACCCACACTTCTTGATCTGCTATGCGGGAGATCGCCTCTCGGTGGGCGATAACGATCACTGTATGTCCTTGAGCTTTGAGCTCGAGGATGGCGTCTTTGATTTGCTCTTCACTAGTGGCGTCGAGATGGGCTGTGGGCTCATCGAGAACGACAAGCGGAGCCTCGGATAGCAGGGCGCGGGTGAGTGCTAGCCGCTGACGCTGGCCCACAGAAAGACCGACGCCACCTTGACCAATTGCCGTATGCCAACCATCGGGCAAGCTCGCGACTACCGAATCGAAGCCGGTCACATGACTAGCATGGGCCAAAGCCTCGGCACTATCAGGCTCGTGCAACCCGAGCTGCTCGGCGCGGTCAGGACTCACGAGGTTCGCAATATTCTCGGCCACGGTCCCAGGAATCAGTGCTGGTTGTTGTGGCACCCACGTAATCTGCTGCCACCATTCGTCACGGTTGATATTGCTCAACGGGACGTCACCGATACGTACGGCTCCGGCGTCAGGCGCAAGGAGACCAAGAAGGACGCTCACGGTGGTGGACTTACCGGCGCCCGAAGGGCCTCGAAGGGCAGTGACGGTCCCCGGCGTAATCACGGCGCTCAGGTGAGCAGGCGCGACGGTAGCGCGGCCCGGGGCTCGCACGCTGACGTCGTCAATCTCAATAGAGCTCGTGCGCAAGTCGGGCGCTGGCAGCTTACCGTCCCGAGGCGGGAGAGGAGTTTCGAGCACGGCGAACGCTTCCTTCGCTGCGCTGATGCCATTGGACGAGGCGTGGAATTGGGTGCCGACCTCGCGAAGTGGCTTGAATACCTCAGGGGTGAGCGTGATGATGACGAGCCCCTCAAAGAGCATCAAATTGCCCGCAACCATGCGGAAGCCGACCTCGACTGCCACGATCGCCGTGGAGAGCGTGGCAAGGAACTCGAGTACTGCGCCAGAGAGGAAAGCTACGTAGAGGGTCTGGAGTGTGGTGGCCGCGAACCGGTTGCCCAAGCGTTGAACCTGCTGCTTTGGGCCTTGCTCGCGCCCGAGCGCTTTGAGTGTGGTGAGACCAGCGAGCAGGTCAAGCAACTGGCTGCCGAGCTCTTCCATTGCCTTGAGGCGGCGAGACGAATAGTGCGCCGTCATTTTGCCGATCAGCACCATGAAGATCGGGATGAGCGGGATGCACAGCACAATTGCGAGTGCGGAGATCCAGTCGAGGTAGAAGATGACGGCGATCAAAATCGGAGTCGCCGTGACGCTCAGGAAGAGCTGGGGGAGGAAAGCAACGAAGTATGCTTCGAGATCGTCGAGACCGCGAGTGGAGAGAGTGACGACGCGCGAGGTGTTTCCCTTGGAGAGCCAGCGGTCGCCAAGGGCGGCAGCGTGGCGCAGGACTTGAGAGCGCAGGCGTGCGATTACCCGAAGGGCCGAGCGATGCCCGAAGGCTTGCTGCACGTAGCTTAGAAGAGCGCGGGCGAGGAAAGTGAGTGCCACCGCTCCGATCAGGGGAGTGACGTCTTGCAGAGTCTTCTCTCCATAGAAAACTGGCGAGATCGCTGCAGAGATAAAGAACGTTTGGCAGGCCACGACTCCGCTTGTGATCACGCCTAGAACAACCAGAAAGATGATGTATCTGCGAGTCTCGCGAGCGTATTTGAGCAGACGCGGGTCGAATGGTTTCACAAAAAGTCCTTCTGAACCAGTGGGACCAGGTCCCAATTCTCACTTGAACCAGTGGGACCAGGTCCCGATTCTCACTTTCTATATATGAGCCTACTGTAGCGAATATCGGGAAAAGAAGTATGTGGGGCACGGCGAGTAGCCATGCCCCACATAACCAGAGACGAAACTGTGCTCAGCTATCAGTGAGCGAGTTCGAATTCGCGGATCTTCTTGAGATCGAGCCCAGCAGGCTCATCCGGAATGTTCTCAACCGTCATACGGCGCGAGAACTTGATGTATGCCCAAATGGTGTAGGCCAGCACGATCGGCACGAAGATGATAGCCGCAACAAGCATTACGGTATGCGTCGGTGCCGTGGCAGAAGCCTGAGCCAAGGTGAGCGTGTAAGCCGGATCGACCGAGCTCTTGAGAGCGTTCAAACCGATCGTCGAGAAGATGAACACTACTGCGAATGCCAGACCAGCGAAGTGTACGAAGAACGCACCCTTCTCGTTGCCCTTCACAACCAAGCCCAGCGATGCCAGCAGCGCGAGCGCAGCCAGAACCAGTGGGATCCATGCCAGAGCATTGGTCGAGTAAGCGATCTGACCCCAGAGCGCCCACACTGCACACAGTACGGTGGAGACGAGAGCAGTCTTCGGAGCGAGCTTGAGTGCGCGCTCACGAATCTCGCCGCGGGTCTTGAGGGCGATCCACAGAGCACCGTGGTTCAGGTAGAGCGTGAGCACTACGAGGCCGCCAAGAATCGTGAATGGGGTGAGCAGCGAGAAGAAGCCACCGGTGAGGAAGTGCTGGTCGCCTGCCATGAGAGCTGCGTCTACACCAGCTGGGTCAGCCGCTACGAACGAGCCGTTTTCCCAATGGCCTACCTCGATCGTCATGCCCTGTACGAGGTTCGCGAAAGCGACGCCCCAGAGCAGGGAGACGATCCATGCGACTGCAGTGTGCAGGGTGTCCCAAGTATTGCGCCAGCGAGCACTGCTGACCTTGCCACGCCATTCGATAGCTACGATGCGAATAATCAAGCACAGCAGCACTGCGACGAGTGCAAAGTACATGCCGGAGAACATAGTGGCGTACCACTCTGGGAATGCTGCGAAGGTCGCGCCACCTGCGGTGAGCAGCCATACCTCGTTGCCGTCCCAGTGAGGGCCGATCGTGGAAAGCATCAGACGCTTTTCCTTGTCGTTCTTAGGAAGGACCTTGAGCAACATGCCGGTACCGAAGCCGAAGCCTTCGAGCGTCACGTAGCCGATCCACAGGACGACGATGAGTAGCAGCCATACTACTTGCAATGGATGATCCATCATATTCAATCCACCCTCTCTCAGTATGCGAAGCTCAACTTGGCGTTAGCGTCGGCAGGATCAATCATCTCAGTAGGCATAGCCTTCTTCGTGTTGATTCCTTCCTGTGCGTAACGCTTGACCAAAATAAACCACACGACGCCGAGGCCGAGATAGAGCACGGTGAAGAGCACCAGCGAGAGGACGATCTCGATTGGGTTCACGGTGAGCGATACGCCGTGCTGCGTGAGCTGTGCGACGACCATCGATGGGTCAGTGCTCTCCATAGGCTGAGCCTTGAAGTTTGGATATACAACCCAAGGCTGACGACCCATTTCCGTAAGGATCCACCCGAAGGTTGAAGCCAAGAACGGCAGCGGGATAGTCCCAATGAATACCTTTGCAATGAGGTCGTTCGTCGGCAGCTTCTTGTCGTCCCTGATGAGCCACAAGCCGATGACTGATAGCGCAAGTGAGACGAAGCCGAAGCCCATCATGATGCGGAAGGAGTAGAAGCTGACGAAAACGTTCGGGATGTAGTTGACGTCGGTGCCATACTTACCCGCGAAGTACGTTTCGTACTGCTCCTGGAGGTTCGTGACGCCCTGAATGGTGGATTCTTCGCCCGAGAAGTGGTTCGTCACCATGAAGGATTCGAGACCAGGGATCGGGAGGGTAATCACGTTGTCTGCAGTGAGTTCGGTGCCGAGGAGAGCAAGACCAAGCTTTGCGCTCTGTTCGGTTTCATAGATACCCATTGCGGCAGCCATCTTGGTTGGCTGCTCTACAGCAATATGCTGACCCATGAAGTGGCCGGAGCCTACGACGAGCACCGAGCCAACGAGCATAGCAACCAAGCCAAAGTGCGTGGCTGGCTTCCAGAGTTCCTTAGCTTCAGCCAAGTTTCCATTCTTGACCGTCTTCACCAGCCACCACATGGCAATGCCAGTCACCATTGAGCCGGCTACCAGCAGGGAAGCGGTGAAGGTGTGGAGGAAGGCGTACATCGAGGTAGGCGAGAAAATCACCTTCAGGAAGCCCGCAGCTCCATCGAGCTCTGCACGGCCAGTCTCTGGGTTGAAGAACGTGCCTACAGGGTTCTGCATAAACGAGTTAGCCGCCAAGATGAAGAGTGCGGAAATATCCGAACCGATGGCGAAGAGCCAAATTGCGAGCGTGTGGAGCTTTGGAGAAATGCGGCCACGGCCGAAAATCCAAATCCCAAGGAAAGTCGATTCGAGGAAGAATGCGAGCAGTGCCTCGAAGGCCAGTGGAGCGCCAAAGATATCGCCCACGTAGCGGGAGTACTCGCTCCAGCCCATGCCGAACTGGAATTCCTGAACGATGCCCGTAGCCACGCCGAGAGCAAAGTTGATGAGCAGAATCTTGCCAAAGAACTCAGAGAGGCGGAGCCAACGCTCGTCACCACGCTTGAGCCACTTGGTCTGCATAATCGCCACGAGTGGAGCAAGACCGATCGTGAGCGGCACCAGAATGAAGTGGTACACGGTCGTGATCGCGAATTGCCACCGGGCGAGGTCAAGGATGTCCACGTGATCTCCTTTCCCTTAGACCTATTCATTGAGTTATGAGTGATAGTTACAGGCCTTCTGTCGTTGAAAACCTGCGCGGACTATAGTGCTGGGCTCTGCGCACAGCACAATCCCTTAGCTGTAATCATGCCTTGCTTCAGGTTGTTTTTTCCACTTTTTTACACAGCGAGTTTTTATTGATTTTTCAACGTTTTTCACATTTATTAACGGAAAGCGCGGAAATGACTTGATATGACTTGGATTACCCTCGCTTGCGATGACTGAATTCGCACGAAGCGTGTAATTTTCGACACAAATTTGTTACGAAACTCAGTTGTACCTCTTATATGTCACGTGCTTGTGCGGGTGTGGGCAATTCCATGAGGGCACGGGTGTGATCGAGCAGCATCACACACGCGTTTCTGGTGTAAAATGACGTTCGGACACGCGGAGTGAGCATCCACTCCGTACGCATTGATCTTGTGCGCCGCTTGCGTTGCTGCCGGATTGATGCGGGCGCGTCAGGATTATTTGGCCTTATACCTGAATCAGTCCTCGTTGGTTGATTTGAGCCATACGAACTCGGCCAACTATTCCTCGGCGCAGAGAAGTAAACTTCCGCAGCTAAGGCTGCGCACAACTAAAGAGTGGTAGGGCGCGTTGGAATGCGAGCGTGAGCCTACCAAGGGAGATACCCATGGCCAATAACGCCAATTCTGCGGGGCAGAATGCGGAGCGGTTCGAGACGACGAATGACCTCTTTTTCTCGGCGAGTTCCGAGCCTGAAAGCACTCAGCCAATCTCGAAGCCTGTCGCCCCGATGACTGCCCTTCTTTTCCAAGCACCTGACGTATCGCGCGCAATCGCAGCTCGACGCGCTCGCCGTGAAGCTGCCGAGGTGGAAGAGTCGGAGAGTCCCGAGACGAATCAGACTGAGGAGAACGAAGGTTCAGAGTCTCGCGAGCAATCGACGAAGCGTTCGCGCCGCGGTTCTCGTGGCGGTCGGCGAAACGGCGATGACAATTCTTCAACGAACGCTTCGCAGGCAGCTGCTGAGTCCGAGGAGAACGGCGAAGCTCAAGATACTCAAGAGCCTAAGAGTACGAAGCGCACCCGCAAGCGCTCGAGCAGTGCTCGCAAGTCCGAGGAAAACAAGTCTGCTTCGGCTTCAAATGCCTCGGAGAACGAAGAGTCTGATTCGAATTCCTCGCAGTCTGGTTCCGATAAGAAGGACGGGGACTCCGCTTCTGCAGGCGTCACGGTTCGTCGCCGTCGCCGTCGCTCGAGTGAGTCGTCGCCAGCTGATGAGGTGACGGCGCCTAAGGGCTCGACTCGTCTGGAAGCTAAGCGTCAGCGCCGCAAGGAAGGACGTGAGGCGATCCGTCGCCGTCACACCATTACTGAATCTGAGTTCCTCGCTCGCCGCGAGAACGTTCACCGCGAAATGTTGGTGCGTGAACGCGACGGCCTGAACCAGATCGCCGTACTCGAAGATGGAGTGCTGGTCGAGCATTACGTGGCGCGCCATACTCAGTCTTCGATGGTCGGCAATGTGTATCTTGGCCGCGTGCAGAACGTGCTGCCTTCGATGGAGGCTGCGTTTGTTGATATTGGCAAGGGCCGAAATGCAGTGCTTTATGCCGGCGAGGTGAACTGGGACGTAGCTGGGCTTGAGGGCAAGCCGCGCCGTATCGAGAACGCACTGAAGTCGGGTGACGCCGTACTGGTCCAGGTGACGAAGGATCCGATCGGTCACAAGGGTGCTCGTCTGACCAGCCAGGTCACGCTCGCTGGGCGCCATCTGGTGCTGGTGCCAAGTGGTGCTATGACGGGTATTTCGCGCAAGCTTCCGGAGCGTGAGCGCACGCGCCTGAAGAAGATTCTGCGCGAGATCGTACCTGCGGAGCACGGCGTGATTGTGCGTACCGCTGCCGAGGGCGCGACTGAAGAGCAGCTCAAGGCGGACGTTGAGCGCTTGATGAAGGCCTGGAAGGATATCGAGGCTAAGTCGAAGAGCTCGAAGAATGCGCCGTCGCTGCTGAAGGGCGAGCCGGAGCTGGCTGTGCGTGTGGTGCGCGACGTGTTTAATGAGGACTTCAACGCGCTCAAGGTTCAGGGTGACGGCGCGTGGACGACGATCTGGGATTACGTCCAGGAGCTGAGCCCAGAGTTGGTTGCCCGCGTGGAGAAGTGGGAGTCGGATGACGACATTTTCCACAGCAACCGAGTTGATGAGCAGTTGGCGAAGGCCTTCGATCGCATGGTTCACCTGCCTTCGGGCGGTACCTTGGTCATCGACCGCACCGAAGCAATGACGGTGATTGACGTCAATACCGGTAAGTTCACTGGTAGTGGCGGCACCCTTGAAGAGACGGTAACGCGAAACAACCTTGAGGCTGCGGAAGAGATCGTGCGCCAGTTGCGTCTGCGCGATATCGGCGGAATCGTCGTGATCGACTTTATCGATATGGTCTTGGAAGCGAACCGCGACTTGGTGCTGCGCAGGCTGATCGAATGCTTGGGCCGCGACCGCACCCGCCATCAGGTGGCTGAGGTGACGAGCTTGGGTCTTGTGCAGATGACGCGCAAGCGCGTGGGGCAGGGGCTCGTGGAGGCGTTCTCGACGACCTGTGAACACTGCGATGGGCGTGGCTACATCACGTATGACCATCCGATTGAGAAGGGGGAGACCCCTGACGCTCAGACGGCGGTCAACGGCTTCACGCCGACGAATTCCAAGCCGGCACCAGCAAAGGCTGAGGCAGAGCCAGATCCTCAAGCTGAGGCGAAGGCAGCCGAGGTGCGGGCAGCGCTGAATAATATCGCTGCAGCTGCGGCGGCCGCGCATTCTGGCGAGCGTCACCAGCATGAGGCCAAGAAGGCAGAGCCCGCGAAAGGTAAGGATGCGCCTGCGAAAGAAAAGGCTGCGCCTTCCAAGGAGGTTGTGAGCACTAAGGCTGAGGCTGGATCGAAGGCGGTGGTACGCCAGCGAGTTACGTCTGCTGGAACGATCATCCCGGCGAGCTCGGCGACCAGCGCAATCATGACATTCCCGAAGAAGAAGTAGGGCAATGGTAGTCTTGCGGGCGCGATTCTCGCGCTAAATCGTGATGAGAATCGCGCCCGCTTAACTTGTCTAATTTAGGTTGAGGCAAGTAAGCTAGTTCGGTGGCTCGTGGAAGCGTGCCACAAATAAGTTTTAGTGCAGTCCTGAATTCGGGGCTGCAGCCGAATCGACAGAGATGAGCAGAACGTGGTTTACGCGATTGTGAAGGCAGGCGGTCATCAGGAGAAGGTGGCGGTCGGATCCATCATCGTAGTGGACAGGATTAGCGGCGAGGCTGGCGATAAGGTCGAGCTTGAGCCAATCATGCTCGTCGACGGTGATAAGGTCACCACCGCAGCCGATGGTATTTCCGCCAAGGTTACCGCTGAGATCGTACGCGATGAAAAGGGTCCAAAGATTACGATCATCAAGTACAAGAACAAGTCGGGTTACCGTAAGCGCCAGGGGCATCGCCAGAAGCTCACCCGTTTGAAGGTGACTGGCATTCAGTGATCTGGGATCGTGACGATCTCCGTTTGGCGAGCTAACAAAGTTTTCTAGGAAAAGGTACGAGTCATGGCACATAAGAAGGGCGCTAGCTCTACAAGCAACGGACGCGACTCCAATGCCAAGCGTCTTGGTGTAAAGCGCTCTGGCGGGCAGTTCGTGAACGCTGGCGAGATCATCGTGCGTCAGCGCGGCACTCACTTCCATCCAGGCAACAACGTAGGTCGTGGTGGCGACGATACGCTTTTCGCTCTCGCAGCTGGAAACGTAGAGTTCGGTATGCACCGTGATCGCAAGGTCGTGAGCGTGGTGGAGGCTGCTGCCTGAGAAGGTAGTCCAACCGCTTTATGAAGGGGGACGGAGTGAGTACTCCGTCCCTCTTTGTTATCTTGATATATGAATGGCCTTGCAGGTGTGCTGGGTTCAGGTGAGATGAAGGAAAGGGTATAGCGTGGCTGAGTTTATCGATCGCGTGACTCTGCATGTGCAGGCAGGCAAGGGTGGCAACGGTGCCGCTTCGGTGCACCGCGAGAAGTTTAAGCCACTCGGTGGGCCAGACGGCGCTAACGGTGGTCACGGCGGCGACGTCATCTTGCACGTCGACCCGCAGGAAACCACTCTGGCGAGCCTCTACCACACCCCACATCTAAAGGCTGGCAACGGCGCACCAGGCGAAGGTGATATGCGCACTGGCAAGCGCGGCGAGGATCTGATCGTTGACGTGCCTGCCGGTACCGTGGTGAAGGATACTGACGGCAATATCCTCGCCGATCTGGTGCTCGGCAGTGAAGACTTCGTACTTGCTCAGGGTGGCTACGGCGGTCTAGGCAATGCGGCATTGGCGTCTCCGCAGCGCCGCGCTCCGGGCTTTGCCCTGCTCGGTGAGCCTGGCGAAGAGGTTGATGTAGTGCTTGAGCTCAAGTCGGTGGCAGATGTAGCACTCGTGGGCTTCCCGTCAGCGGGTAAGTCTTCGCTGATTGCAGCGATGAGCGCAGCGCGCCCGAAGATCGCCGATTATCCATTCACTACACTGATTCCTAATCTCGGCGTTGTGGACCGCGAGAATGTGCGCTTTACGATTGCAGACGTCCCTGGCCTGATCCCAGGTGCATCGCAGGGCAAGGGCCTGGGCCTCGAGTTTTTGCGTCATATTGAGCGCTGCGCGACGATCGTCCACGTAATCGACTGCGCGAACGAAGAATCCGATCGTGATCCGATTTCAGATCTGGACGCGATCGAGAGCGAACTTGCCCAGTACGCGAGCCAGATTCCGCCAATTGAGGGTCGGATTCCGCTGATGGAACGCCCTCGCGTGGTGGTGCTGAATAAGCTTGACGTGCCACACGCACGCGAAATGGCCGATTTCGTGCGAGAGGAGCTCAAGGCCCGCAAGCTCCCGGTCTACTCGGTCTCCGCCGTCACTCACGAAGGCCTGCGCGACCTGACCTTTGGTCTGGCCAAGATCGTTACGGCTGTGCGCGAGCGCGAGGCTCAGGTGGAGGAAGAGCTCAAGGCGCGCCCAGTGCTGCGCCCGATGGATGCGCGAGAGGCGTCTGGCTTCAGCGTAGTGAAGCGCACCCGCGGGCCTCAGGAGTTTTATCAGGTTCGTGGCACGAAGCCGGAGCGCTGGGTGTTGCAAACCGATTTTGGCAACGACGAAGCCGTGGGGTACCTCGCGGACCGTCTCGCTCGTCTCGGCGTGGAAGACACACTGCTGAAGGCAGGTGCGCGTGCTGGCGATATGGTCGTGATCGGTTCTGAAGAAGACGGCGTGATTTTCGACTGGGAGCCGACGATTACCGCTGGTGCGGAGCTGCTCAGCCCGCGCGGTACCGATTCGCGCTTGGAAGAGAATCGCCGCGCCTCGCACCGCGAGCGTAAGAGCGCTTATCACGAGATGATGGATGCGAAGGAAGCTGCCCGTCAGGAGCTTTGGGCTGAGCGTGACGCCGGTCTGTGGACGGATCCAAGCTCCGAGTAGTTGCCACGTCACTGCCAGTCTTGGAACGTGAGATAGCGCGGAATTTTCTTTACAAATTGACCGCACCTATAGTATGCAGGTAACTTCACAGTAGGTAGACTGGTGTGTACTAAGCAGGTTCATCACCAGCGGATCCTGTGAATTTCGAGGAGGATGGACGCGATGACGCTTAAAGTGCCAGCTACTGGGCGAGCGGTTTCCGATCCAAGTCCAATCGATCTTGCCGATCCGCATTTCCTTCCAGACATGCTTGTTGACGCCTTTGTGGGCGTGAATTTGACGGCGTTCGGTGCGTTTCCGACGGACTTTCCGGGTGACGACGCGCACGGAGTAACCGTCGAGCACCTGAATCTTGCTCATCTGCTTTCGTCGATTTCAGCTGCCTTCCACGGCGGACTGGACGTGGTCACGCTCGATCGGGATTTCCACACCCGCTCGGACGCTGACGCTCAAGCAAACGCACTTGATGGTGTGCGTACAGTTGTGAAGATTTGGGAGCGCGCGAAGAATTTCGTGCCTTCTGCAGACAACAACAACTCGCGGGCGGCGCTTTGCGCGGAGGTCCCATCGGATCCTGATTACATTCGCCAAGCCGTGAAGATTTTGAGCGATGGGGAAGTCAAGCGTGCTTCGATCCTCATTGCCCTGCAGGATACCTCAGATTTTGACGACTTCGAAGCCGCTGCGAACGAAGCGCGCGCTGCCGGCTACAAGATTTGGCTGGTGGTCACGAACCCGCAGCTGACCCTCAACTATGTTGACGTCGTCGCGAGAATTGCGGACGTTGTACGCGTACGTACCACGGACCGTTCTCTGGCGCGTACCCTGCGTTTTTCGCTGCTTGAAGCAGGGGAGAAGCTCGGTCGTAAGATTTTGGTCCTCGCCGACTTGGGCGTCGTCATCTCAGCAAGTTTGCAGGCTGCACACGAACGCGACATTCTCGTCTCCCAGATGATTGGTCATGAGCTCTTTGCCGGCCAGTCGAAGATCGTGGGTACTGTATATGACGTAGCTGATGCAATCGAAGGGTGGATTGGCGCTGGCGCAGCAGACGGTCTGATCTTTACTCCAGCTTCGCTCCCTACGGACTTGGCCTCGTTGCTCAAAGGCGTACTGCCGCTCATTTCGGCGCGTATCAAAGGGCACTGACGGATTCCAGGCAATAAAAACGGAGCCACTCGATACCGAGCAGCTCCGTTTTGTTTTAAGCGTTAATCTCAGTTGTTGCCCTGAGCCTCTACCTGCTTGCGGACCTCGTCCATATCCAGCGCCTGAGCCTGGGTGATGAGATCTTCAAGGGCGGCCTTTGGCAAAGCGCCTGCGCCTTCGTAAACGCGGATGCCGTCGCGGAAGACCATCAGGGTTGGGATCGACATGACCTGGAAAGCCTGTGCGAGCTCGGTCTGCTCATCGGTATTCACCTTGCCGAAGGTGATATCTTCGTGAGCTTCCGAAACGGATTCGAAGATTGGGCTGAACTGGCGGCATGGGCCACACCACGATGCCCAGAAATCGAGAAGTACGGTGCCTTCTTTTACAGTGTCGTTAAAGTTCTCAGCGGTAACTTCCACGGTGCTCATTGTGGATCTTGCTCCTCATTAGTTTGAAGTCGATTAAATAAATTCTATATCAGCTATGTACGCCCCGCGGGGTGCGCGAGTTCATATCTGTGTTTTAACATTGAGCATAACGCGCATAGTGCCTTCCTATTCCCAGGAGTTTGCGCGAGTTGCATGAATCACTGAAGGGATAGCTATGGCTGGGGAGAAGCAGCTGGTACGACCACGGGCCACAAAAAAGGGCGGGGCAAAGGGGCGCCGCCGAATTGGCGTGATGGGTGGTACGTTTGATCCAATCCACCACGGGCACCTTGTGGCGGCTTCTGAGGTGCAGCATGAGTTTCAGCTGGACGAAGTGGTGTTCGTCCCAACTGGCGCACAGCCTTTCAAGAAAGACCGAAACGTCACGTTCGCTGAGCATCGCTATTTGATGACCGTTATTGCCACGGCGACCAATCCGCGGTTCTCGGTGAGCCGTGTAGATATTGAGCGCGGCGGTACGACTTACACGATCGATACCCTGCGAGACATTCGCGCCGAATACCCCGATGCTGACCTCTTCTTCATTACGGGTGCGGACGTGCTGCCGCAGATCCTCAAGTGGAAAGACGCCGATGAACTCTGGGATTTGGCCCATTTTATCGGGGTCAATCGGCCAGGACATGTGCTCGATACCAGTGGTTTGCCAGAGAGCGGGATTGATTTGCTGGAAGTTCCTGCGATGGCAATTTCCTCCACCGATATTCGAAACCGCGCAAATCAGGCAAGGCCAATCTGGTACCTCGTGCCAGACGGGGTAGTGGAGTACATCAGGAAGTATCACCTCTACCGACCCGAGCAAGCGAAGTCTACGGCCCTCGCTCCAGTAGTTGGAGACTACAAAGATGCGGTATATCAGTGCTAATACCGCTAAACTGGGAAAAGACTGATTTGTGGGTCAAAGAGAAGTTTTGAAAGGATCAATGATGGCTGACACTCCACGCCTAAGCCGCAAAGAATTGCGTGAGTTAGGGAAATTGGTCGTGCGGGACCCAGACGCTCCTTCGCTCTCTGAGACCCAAGAGCTCAGACTCACTAGGCCGTCTCGTAAGGAGCTGCGCGAGGCAATGCGCGCGAACGAGGCTGCTGCTGAGCGTATTCGTCGCTCCGCACAACAGACGACTGAAGCGCCAAAGGTAGAAGAACCTCCTGCGCCGGTCGAAGAGCCAAAGGTCGAGGAGCCCTCGACGGTTGACAGCTTCTTCGATGATTTCGCTGAAGAGGAGAAGCAGCCAGAAGCGCCACAGGTTGAGGAAGTTCCAGAGGTGCCAGCCGAGGCTCCGCAGACCCCGCACCTTGAGCGTCGTTCCGTCTTTGACCGTTTTAACGACGATTCCGAGCTTGACGCTCCGAGCCGCTCGCTGCGTGAGCGCCTGTTGGAGCGCACTGAGCAAGATGCTCCTGAGGTTCAGGCCACCGAGCCAGATACCGATGCAGACGCGGTAGTTGAGGAGACGGCGCCGGAGCCCGAAGCCCCTGAGGCTGAGGCTCCCGTCGTTGAAGAACCTGAGGTTGAAGACGAGCCAGCCGCCGTCACCGAGCCTGAGGTCGTCGAGGAAGCAAAGGCTGCTGAGCCTGAACCAGAACCGGAGCCAGAGCCAGAACCTGAAGCTGAACCGGAAGTGACGCCGGAACCCGAGGCACCTGTGGAACCGGAGCCGGAGGTCGAGGAGCCGGTCGCCGTTACCGAGCCTGAGGTTGTCCAGGAGGAGAAGGTTGCTGAGCCTGAACCTGCTCAGGAGCCGGAGGTAGAAGAGCCTGCGACTGAAGTGGCAGAGCCAGTGGCTGCCGCTCCGGAAGCCAAGGTGGAAGAGACCCAGGTCGAGGAGCCTGAGGAGATCGAGGAAGAGGCTGACGAGACTGAAGAAGACGAGAAGCCAGGGGTTCTGAACTGGATCCTGCTGCTCCTGCTGATTGTGGCTGGCGCGTTCATCGGCTTGCTGCTCGGCCAGTGGTTCAGTGCGACGTTCCTCTCGGAGGCTGGAATGGCCGGAGGTCTCTATTCGGAGTTGCTGCTCTGATTTAGGGCATACGTTTTGTGATAAAGGTGGAAGCGCTTTCGAAAGATTGCGCTTCCACTTTTTAGTGGGTAGTGTGCTCACTGCATAGGAATTTGTTCAAGAATAGAGGAAAAGTGGGCGCAAGCGAAGTAGCAGTTGAAATGGTGGTGACGGCGGCGCGCGCGGCGAGCGAGCTGAAGGCTACCTCGATCGCGGCGATCGACGTGTCGGAGCGTTTGGTGCTGACTGACGCGTTCGTCGTCATTTCTGGATCGACTGAGCGTCAGGTCAGGGCGATCGTGGATGCGGTGGAAGAGGCCGTAGAGAAGAGCGGGCATCAGCGCAAGCGCCGCGAGGGCCTCGATGGCGAAGCGCATTGGGTGCTGCTCGATTTCGGCGAGATCATGGTGCACGTGCAGCAGGATGAGGACCGTGAGTTTTATGCACTTGAGAAGCTGTGGGCGGATTGCCCAGCAATCGAGCTTCCTGAGGACGTGAATGTAGAAGGGGAGTACCAGCAGTCCTCGCTCTCGCAGTACTTCGACTTCTCGGATTTGGGTAACTGATGAGCGTAAAGCGAATTGTTTTCTTGCGCCATGGGCAGACTGATGCGAATCTGAACCAACGGATTCAGGGCGCGATTGACGTGCCGCTGAATGCGACTGGTCGGGCGCAGGCGGCTGCGGCTGCGAAGGAAGTGGCGCTGCTCGAGCCGAGCCGGATTTTTACTTCCGATTTGTCGCGTGCGCGCGAGACTGCGGCGCAGGTCGCAAAGCTCACTGGGGTTTCGGTTGTGGCAGATTCGCGGCTGCGCGAGCGCAACTACGGCCCGTGGGAAGGGTTGACTGCTGCGGAGATTGTGGAACGTTGGCCTGAAGAATGGGAGACGTGGCGAGTCGGCGATGAGCCCGGGCTCGGCATTGAGACGCGCCAGGCATGCGGCGAGCGCCTTGCTGCGTGCGTGGAAGACGCGGTAAAGAGTAGCCCTGAGGGTGAAGAAGAGACTCTGCTCTTTGTGGCGCACGGCGGTGCGATTAGCTGCGCACTTGGCGTGTTGCTAGGGGAGAACTCGTCTCTCTGGGCTGGTTTTCGGGTTCTTGATAACTGCCACTGGGCGATGCTGATCCCGAAGCCGCAGGCGAATCCCAAGTGGCGCGTGGTGGTGTACAACCGCGTAGAGGCTGTAACCACTGATTTCGACTACACGTGGGATAAGTGAGTCTTCGTGACTGGCGTCACCGCATTCTAGGCCGCTACGAATTGGAAATTTTGGTCTTCGACAGGTACTATTGTTGAGGTCCGAGGGGCATTGGCGCAGTTGGTAGCGCGTCTCCATGGCATGGAGAAGGTCAGGGGTTCGAATCCCCTATGCTCCACCATTAGGAGTCCGAGCGATACGAGAATTCGTATCGCTCGGTTTCGTTTTTGCCGCCGAGCCGTGCTTGCACGAGCGAAGGGGCACAAACGAAACCGAAGCTGATTGGAAACGAAGTTTCGCATCAGCGAGGACGACGCAATGGTGCGCAATTTTGCGTAGCAAAATTGCTAGCACAATAAGT
>R16__coassemble_1167_pt1 | contig 22486 bp, 15 predicted proteins | sample R16__metabat2_low_PE_015 | metagenome-assembled genome bin R16 | reverse complement strand
GGGGGGTTGTGCCTCTTATTTCGGGTCTGCCCCAAATAAATTAAAAATTTTGGGTTCTGTCTTTTTTTTTAAAAAAAAAATAAAAAATCGAGCCGCACCCCAATGGATCATTTTAAATGTCAGAGCGAGTCGACGAGCTCCATTGCTTCGCGGGCGATGGCGAGCTCTTCGTTCGTCGGTACGACCATGACCTTCACTGAAGAATCTGAAGTGGAGATCAAGCGTGGCTCCTTGGATGGAGTCTCGTTCACGGCGGGATCGTACTTTACGCCGAACGGTGCGAGTCGATCCATCACACGCGCGCGGGTGAAGTGATCGTTTTCGCCTACGCCTGCCGTAAATGTCAACACGTCGAGACCGCCCATCTCAGCAGTGTATGCGCCGATATAGTGAACCAGGCGATGCACGTATACATCGTGTGCTTCCTGAGCGATGCGGTCACCGGCAAGCGCGCGCTCGCGGACGTTGCGCATGTCGTTATCGCCAGCCAAACCCTTGAGACCCGACTTCTTGTTGAAAAGAGTGTCGATCTCATCGGTCGTCATCCCAGCAACGCGCTGCAAGTGGAACACAGTCGCTGGATCGATATCACCCGTGCGGGTACCCATCACCAAACCTGCGAGAGGGGTGAGTCCCATCGAAGTATCGATTGCGTGTCCGTTCACTACTGCGGAGGCCGAAGCGCCGTTGCCCAAGTGAAGAACGATCTGCTTCAGGTCTTTACGGCCCGTCATCTTGCTCACCTTGTTGCTCACATAGCGGTGCGAGGTGCCGTGAGCGCCGTAGCGGCGGATCTCATACTTCTCGGCGACCTCACGGTCGAGCGCGTACAGGGCCGCTTCCGCAGGAAGGTCCTGGAAGAAAGCAGTATCGAAGACGGCCACGTTTGGAATATTCGGGAACAGATCCAGCGCTACCTCGATGCCCTTGAGGTGGGCAGGATTGTGCAGTGGCCCGAGTGGCACGAGCTCGCGAATCTTCTCGGTCACGGCATCGTCAATTAGAGCGGCCTTCGAGAAGTACTTGCCACCTTGCACTACACGGTGGCCAATTGCTTTGATGTGGACCAGATCCAAGCGCGGGCCCTTCGTGTTGAAGAGCTCCACAACCTTCTTGAGGCCCACCGCATGATCGGGTACAGGTTCTTCAATATCCGTCACTTGACCAGCAAACTTGTGGCGGTAGTGACCGATTTCTTCACCAATGCGCTCCACGAGACCCGATGCGAGAGCGTCTCCCGACTCTGGGTCGATGAGCTGGTACTTAATGGACGAAGAGCCCGAGTTGATCACGAGTACGGTCATATTTTGTCCTTTCTAAAAGCTACTGGGTGGTGGCTGAGCCGCGCTCGGCGCCCGCAGCCACCACCGCACAAGATTCGTTACTGCTGAGCCTGAATGGCGGTAATCGCTACGGTGTTGACAATGTCTTCCACGAGCGCACCGCGCGAGAGATCGTTCACTGGCTTGTTCAGGCCTTGGAGTACTGGTCCTACAGCTACAGCACCACTCGAGCGCTGCACCGCCTTGTACCCGATGTTACCCGCGTTCAGATCTGGGAAAATAAAGACGTTCGCCTTGCCAGCCACTGGCGATCCAGGGAGCTTCTTCGCGGCAACCGTCTCATCCACCGCTGCGTCGTACTGAATTGGGCCCTCGATAGCGAGATCTGGTCGGCGCTCTTGCGCGATCTTCGTCGCTTCGATCACTGCATCCACGCTTACGCCGTGCCCTGAAGAGCCGGTGGAGTAGGAGAGCATTGCCACCCGCGGCTCAATCCCAAACTGCTGAGCCGTCTCCGCACTAGAAATCGCGATCGAAGCCAGCTGCTCTGGGGTTGGATTAGGCGTGACGGCGCAGTCGCCATACACGTACACACGATCTTCCATCAGCATCAGGAAGCATGAGCTGACTAGGTCTACACCCGGCTTAGTCTTGATCGTCTGGAACGACGGCACGATCGTGTGTGCGGTGGTGTGCGCCGCACCCGACACCATGCCATCGGCATCTCCCATGTACACCATCATGGTGCCGAAGAATGAGATATCCTGAACTACTTCGTAAGCCTTCTCGTAGGTCATGCCCTTCTTCTCACGCAGCTTTGCGTACTCAGTGGCATACTTCTCGAGCGCTTCTGGGTCGGTCGGCGAAATGATGGAAGCATCAGAGAGGTCCAAACCAAGTTCTGCCGCCCGCGCCTGCACATTATCACCGTCGCCAAGCAGGATAAGATCGGCTACTCCGCGGCGCAGCAACTCGTCCGCAGCGATGAGTACGCGATCGTCGTCGCTCTCAGGGAGCACGATGCGCTTGCGATCCGAGCCAGCGCGATCGATCAGGGCTGCGGTAAAGCTCAGCGGGGTGACCACTCCGGACTCAAACTCCATTACTTCACGCAGTGCCTCGCCGGCCTCACCGATCTCAACCGGATTCTTAGCATCCGCAACTACAAGCACACGTGCGTGATCGCCGTCTTCAGGAAGACCCGCAAGCAGATCGCTCGGCGCTCCGCCTACGATCATGGCGCGCACAGGTGCGTGCTCACCCTCCAGCTCTTTGACTACGAGATGCGAAACGGCACCAACCTCAGCCGCCGAACGGCCCTTGCCGGAAAGTACCGGAACCACCGAAGCGCCAAGATGCGCTGCGGCGCGCCCGATGCGGCCCAAAGCACCTGGATACACAGGATCGGACTCGAGAATGCCCACGATTACTACGGCATCGCACTGGGCGGCATATGCCTCGAAGCGCCCGAGCAGCTCCACCATTGCCGCCTCTTCATCAGTGACGAGCGAGCTTCGCACTACGCCCCAAGCGTCTTCGAGTGGAGCAGCAATTTCGGCCGCAGAGTACAGATCGGCAAACGCCGTATCCTCCTCAATCGGACCGCCAGGAAAAGCGCGGAAAAGCCCGAGCTTCGGATAACTCTTCTTCAGTGCAATGATGCACTCCTTGAGAAGAGCGTCGGTGGCCACATGGGCCTGTGCAGCTGTGAAATAAAGACTTTTTGTCAAGATTCGACCCTTCCCTTCGGGGCAGGCGGCATCGCCAGCCATCGCACTCCATTCTACTCAAGCGCTAACGCAAATTTTCGAGGCCGAATGTCGAAGCCGAATGATTATTCATGGAGTGTCAACAAAGTTTCTCATGTTAGTGGTATATGCCACAACAGATTCCATGAAAATTTCGCGCTAAACTTAGCCAGATGAATACGAGGAAAGCGCGCAGTGTGCGCCGCAGTGAGAAGCGCAGGCGCGTGAGTCCAGACCTGCGCGCGGGCGTAAACGCCTCGCCAATCCGTCTCCCACAAGCGGATTTCGCCACGGTAGGCGAGTGGTTCGAGCAGCGTTTTCCGAGCGAGGGCCTCGCAGCTTTCGATCGCGGGGACGTGCTCGCTGGCCACGGAATTGAGATTGGCCCCGACTATCCTTACACTCCGGGCGAGCGTCTCTGGATTTTCCGCCCGATTCTCGATGAGCCTTCCGAGCCGATTGTGCTCCGAATTGTGGCGGAAAATGAACGATATGTGGTGGTTGATAAACCGCATTTGATGGCGAGCGTGCCCAAGGGATCGCACGTGGCTCACACTGCGCTGGTCGCTGCTCGGCGCCAGCTTGGCAACGATCTCCTCGTCGCCGCCCACCGGCTGGACCTCGAAACCGCTGGCCTGCTCCTACTTATTAAGGATCCACAGTGGCGCGGGGCCTACCAGAAACTCTTTGAGGGGCGCCGCATCACTAAGACTTATGAAGCTCTCGCGCCGCTCATTCAAGGCGCGCACGTCGGCCAGGAGTGGGACTCGGACCTGCGGCTGCGCAAGGTTGAGGGCGAGATGTCGGTTGAAGTTCTGCGCAACGGCGACGACCCGAGTGAAGGCGAAGAGGCCAGTTTCGTGGGGGAGACTGGATCGAACGACGTCACCCCAGGGCCTGCGGATTTCTATTACGGCGAACACCGCCGCGCTCGGGTGAGAGTTGCCCCACACGTCGTCACTCATATCGTGCTCAGCGAGCGGGTCGCGCCGAACGTCGGAAAATATACGCTCTACCCGCACACTGGTTTTACGCACCAGCTGCGCGTGGCGATGAACGAGCTCGGCGCGCCGATCCTTGGTGATCCAACCTATCCGCGGATCATGACGCTGGAGGAAGTCGCTCAGCGCCCATACCCGCTGCAACTCGTAGCGCGCACGCTCGAATTCGTCGATCCAGTGACGCACGAAACCGTCCACCTAGAGTCGCGTGAGGGCTTTGAACAGGCTATTGAGCTAGGCTTATAGCTATGACGAATGAATCGCGCGGTGCTTCCGGCCTCAATGGTGTTTCCTCTGACATTCAGCCAGTTCTCGTAGTCGATAACGGCGCTCAATACGCCCAGCTAATCGCGCGGCGCGTGCGCGACGTGGGCTTTTACTCGGAGCTCGTTCCTCATTCCTGGAGCGCCGAAAAGATTTTGGCCAAACGCCCGAGCGCGATTATCCTCAGCGGCGGTCCGTCCTCGGTGTACGAGCCGGGTTCGCCGCAGCTCGATCCAGCCCTGCTCGAGGCTGGCGTTCCGGTGCTCGGAATTTGCTATGGCTTCCAGCAGATGGCGCAGGCGCTCGGTGGCGAAGTGGCGCACACGGGCACTAGCGAATATGGCGCGACCGATGCTGAGTTGGCCGCAAGCGCAGGTGAATCGGGCGTGCTACTCGCGGGTGAGCAGGGGAGCAAGCGCGTGTGGATGAGCCACGGAGACGCCGTCACTCGCGCTCCCGAAGGTTTCACGGTCACGGCGAGCACCCCCGGTGCGAAGGTCGCGGCTTTTGAGAAGCCAGACGCGGGACTGTTCGGCGTGCAGTGGCACCCTGAAGTGCGGCACAGCGAGAACGGCAACCAGCTTTTCGAGAATTTCCTGCGTGGCGTGGGTCTGGAGCTGAACTGGCGCACCTCCTCGATTATTGACGAGCAGGTTGCGGCGATCCGCGAGCGTGTGGGCGAGGCGGAAGTGATCTGCGGCCTCAGTGGCGGGGTGGATTCTTCGGTGGCGGCTGCGCTGGTCCACCGCGCAATTGGTGACCAACTCACCTGCGTCTTCGTCGATCACGGGCTGCTGCGCGAAGGCGAAAAGCAGCAGGTCATTGAGGACTACGGCGAAGCGCGCGGCATGAAGATCATGGCTGTGGACGAGTCGGAGCGATTCTTGAGCGCGCTCGCGGGCGTGAGTGAGCCTGAGACCAAGCGCAAGATTATTGGTCGCGAGTTCATCCGCAGCTTCGAAGCGGCGCAGCGCGAGATCGTGGCGCAGGCCGGCGAGAGCGGGCGCGAGGTGAAATTCCTCGTACAGGGCACGCTCTACCCAGACGTCGTGGAGAGCGGCGGGGGCGACGGCACCGCAAACATCAAGAGTCACCACAACGTCGGCGGCCTCCCTGAAGACCTCGATTTCGAGCTGATCGAGCCGCTGCGCAGCCTCTTTAAAGACGAGGTGCGCGCGATCGGACTGGAGCTCGGGCTCCCTGAGAATCTCGTGTGGCGCCAGCCCTTCCCGGGCCCAGGACTCGCGATCCGTATTATCGGTGAGGTGACGGCAGACCGGCTGCGGATTTTGCGCGCGGCGGATGCGATCGTGCGCGAGGAACTCACGGCAGCCGGGCTGGATCGCGAGATTTGGCAGTGCCCAGTCGTGCTGTTGGCAGACGTGCGTTCGGTGGGTGTGCAAGGCGATGGCCGCACCTATGGCCATCCGATCGTTTTGCGGCCAGTAAGCAGCGAAGATGCGATGAGTGCAGACTGGAGCCGAGTGCCGTACGAGGTGCTGGCGCGGATCTCGAACCGGATCACGAATGAGGTGGCCGAAGTGAACCGCGTGGTGCTCGACGTCACCTCAAAGCCGCCGGCCACGATCGAGTGGGAGTAAAGCCGAACCTTAGGTGTACTCTTGATCCGTGATTTTTCAGAGACGATCGAGCCCGAAACGGCCAAGTAGCGCCGAAGGCTGGGTGCTGGGGGCGGGTGCATATGCGCTCTGGGTCGCGTTCCCGCTCTATTTCTCGATGGTCGCTCAAGCTGGGGCGATCGAGGTGATTGCGCACCGCGCCTTTTGGGGATTGCTCACCTGCCTCGCCGTCATCGCGCTGCTACGGAAAGGCGCCGAGCTGCGTGCGATTCTCCGCAACCGCGCGCTCACCTTGCGCCTGCTCATTGCGGGCGTGCTGATCGTGATCAACTGGACGGTGTACGTCTACGCGGTGCTCACCGGCCGTGTCGTCGACGCCGCCTTTGGCTACTTCATCAATCCGCTCGTTACGGTGGCGCTCGGCGTGATCGTGCTACGCGAGCGACTCACGAGAGCCCAGAAGGTCGCCGTCACGCTCGGGACGCTCTCGGTCGTATACCTCTTTATTTCGCTGCACATCGTGCCGTGGATTTCGCTCGCGCTGGCGCTTTCATTTGGTACATATTCGCTGGTGAAGAAGGCAGTTGCCGCACAGGTTCCACCGCTGGCGGGGATGGCGGTTGAGACTAGCGCGATGGTGCCGATTTTGCTCGTCTACTATGGGGTGCTCGCGAGTCGTGGTGGTACGTCACTCCAGCATTTGGCGGCTGCGGGTGAACCGTGGGGCGGGCATTTCCTGCTGCTGATTGGCGGCGGGATTCTCACCGTGATCCCGCTGCTCATGTTCGCCCGCGCTTCGCAATCGCTCCCGCTCGGTTCGCTCGGGCTCATGCAGTACATCAATCCGATCGGGCAGACTCTGGTCGGGGTGTATGTGATGGGGGAGGCGATGCCGACCCAGCGTTGGATCGCTACGGGGATTGTCTGCCTTGCGCTCGTCGTGCTCTCGGTTGATGCCGTGCGGGCTTTCAGAGGGCGGCGGTAGGTTCAGATCATCGGCGGGTAGAGTTTTACGCTAGCGAGTTCATCGAGGCTTTCCCACGTAGTGCTCACTTCACCGAGCGCGAATGTTGCTGGTGAAAAACCTCCGCGGAGCTCTTCGCGCTGTTCGAAAGGCGTGAGGTGGTAGGTGAGCGAGCCGACCCCTGGTTGGTGGAAAAGTACGAGCAGGGTTTTGATGGAGTCATCGAGGCGGCGGATCATTTCGAGCGCGTCATAATCGCCAGCGAAGTAAAGCTCTCGTTCGTCCCACTTCTCCGCGACTTTGAGACCGCCAGAAGTGAGGGCTGTGAACGTCTGTTGGCAGCGGCGGGCTGACGAAACGATGGCCAGATCAATCGGGCCTGCATCAAGAGCCATGCGGCTTCCTTGGAGGGAGGCGAGGCGACGACCGTGCTCGGTGAGCGGGCGGTCGAAATCGGCGCCGCCGTGCGCTGCCTGCGAATGGCGCATCAAAATCAGTCGTTTGGTCATGCTTCCCTCCTGTTTCAGCTTCAATGTACACGGGTTTTGATTGGCTGGCGTGCATAAAAGTGCGGATTTCGAGGCTGGGGCTTCAGTAAAACCGCGGAATTCCGCCATTTTCTGCTCTGCGAATCGTGAAATCCGCACTTTTGTGCACACACTTTTGACCAGACCTTGGCGAATGGGAGGTTCGAAGCCGGCTCAAGCCGTGGTGAATTCACAAAAGTTCAAATATTGGAACGCGCGAGTCCACACTGCAAAATCTGTGTCGTGCGGAGCCTCCACGCGCTTAGGCTCAACTCGTGATCTCACGAATTATTGCGAGTCAGGCTATCTTGATGGTTATTGCTGCGCCCAAAATGGAGGGCACGCGATGAGTGGCGACGGGCGATTGACTCATGTGCTCGATCCAAGCGACCGCGGGCAGGATGAATGTGGAGTCTTCGGCGTTTGGGCGCCGGGCGAGCAAGTCTCGCACCTCACCTACTTTGGTCTTTACGCCTTGCAGCATCGCGGTCAAGAAGCAGCTGGCATTGCAGCCAGCGATGGCGACAAGATTTTCGTGTACAAAGATACGGGCTTGGTTTCGCAGGTTTTCAATGAAGACGCGCTCTCCACTTTGCGGGGCTATATTGCGATCGGGCACACTCGCTATTCCACGGCCGGCGCGTCCACGTGGGCCAATGCGCAACCGATGCTCGGCCCGACCGATTTTGGCACGGTCGCGCTCGCGCACAACGGCAACCTCGTCAATGTAGCTGAGCTTGCGGCTGAGCTCCACGAGATTTCCGGCGCGGATCTGCGCGGGGAGCTGCGCCACGGATCGTCGACCGACACCGCAATTCTGACGGGGCTCATGGGCGCTCTTGATGGTTTTGAGTCGCTCGAGGATCTTGCTGCGGATCTGCTGCCCCGGCTTCGCGGCGCGTTTTCGCTGGTTTTCATGGATGAGCGTACTCTCTACGCTGCGCGCGACCCGCACGGTTTCCGGCCTTTGGTCTTGGGGCGGCTCGAGATGGGCTGGGTGGTCGCTTCGGAGACGGCCGCGTTAGATATTGTGGATGCTCAGTTTGTGCGTGAGGTGGAGCCTGGAGAGCTTTTGATTATTGACGACGACGGCGTACGCTCCCGTCGATTCGCGCCTGCTTCACCCCGTGGTTGCGTTTTTGAGCACGTGTATCTCGCTCGGCCAGACACCTGGATTTCTGGGCGCAATATCAACTCTGTGCGCAATGCAATGGGGGCGAGGCTGGCGGTTGAGCATCCGGTTGATGCCGACATCGTGATTGCTACTCCGGATTCTGGCACCCCTGCCGCGATTGGTTATGCGCAAAAATCTGGGATTTCATACGCACAGGGTTTGGTTAAAAACGCTTATGTTGGACGTACCTTTATTCAGCCCACTCAGGCGATGCGCCAGTTGGGCATCCGTCTCAAGCTCAATCCGCTACGCGAGGTAATTGAAGGTAAACGGATTGTGGTAGTGGATGATTCAATCGTCCGTGGTAATACCCAGCGTCAACTCGTGCGGATGCTGAGGCAAGCAGGTGCCGCTGAAGTGCACGTGCGTATTTCTTCGCCTCCTGTCTCATGGCCGTGCTTCTTCGGAATTGATTTCCCAACTCGCGGGGAACTGATTGCGAATGCGCTCAGCCACGATGAGATTTGTGCGTCTATCGGTGCGGATACGCTCGGTTACTTGTCACTCGAGGGGATGTACGAGGCGATTGGTTTGCCTGAGAATCAGCTTTGTAGCGCCTGTTTTACCGGCGATTATCCTGTGCCAGTGGACGTCCACGCCGAGTATCTCGCCAAACACCCAGATCTTTCAATTCGGCTTACGACGGTTTGAAAAGTGAGAATCGGGAACTGGTCCCAACGTTTCACTACAGGACTGAGACATTGGGACCAGGTCCCGATTCTCATCGGCATTCAAAAAATGCATAAGGGCTCGAGTACTCTTATAGCGTTATGAATGCTTCAGGTTTTTCTTCTCAAAGTAAGTCGGACGCCCTGGCTGCTGCGCGGGCGCGTCTTCAGGCGCGCATTGATAAGGCGAAAGGTGTGCCACGCTCTGGCGCGGGCGCTGCTCCCATGCCAGCGCCGAGTGCGCCTCCGCGTCTTGATTCCAATCCGAGCGCGCCTGCAGATACTGATCCGCGCATCGCCGAAATGCTGACAGGCCTGAATCCTCAGCAATACAAAGCGGTGACCCATCGTGGAGGCCATTTGCTGGTGGTAGCCGGTGCAGGCTCGGGCAAGACTCGTGTGCTCACTACTCGCATCTCTTACCTGATCGCCACCGGTCAAGCGCAGCCAGGTAACATCCTCGCCATCACCTTCACCAACAAAGCTGCGAAGGAAATGCGTGAGCGCCTCGGTACCATGCTTGGCCCAGTCGCTCGCGGAATGTGGATCTCCACGTTCCACTCTGCCTGCGTGCGCATTTTGCGCGCTCAGCACGAAGCAATCGGTATGCGTTCGACTTTTACGATCTACGATCAATCTGATTCTCAGCGCCTGATGAAGATGGTGTGCGCTGAGGAAAACATTGATACCAAGCGCTATACGCCGAAGCTGCTCGCGTATCAGATGAGCGACCTGAAGAACGAGATGATTACGCCTGACGAGTTTGCCTCGGCAGCTAGCTCGGCGGATGAACAGGTGCTCTCGCGCGCCTACAGCGCTTATCAGAAGCGGCTGCGCGAGGCGAACGCCGTGGACTTTGACGACCTGATCATGCTCACGGTCCTCATGCTGCGTCGGAATCCGGATATTGCAGCGGATTATCGCCGTCACTTCACCAAGATTTTGGTGGACGAGTATCAAGACACGAATACTGCTCAGTACCAGCTGATCCGAGAACTTGTTGGAGAGGATCGGCGGGCGGAGGGAAGCTCCGGTGAGCTCACTGTAGTGGGTGACGCCGACCAGTCCATTTACGCCTTCCGAGGTGCCACGATCCGCAATATTCAGGATTTCGAAAAGGATTTCCCTTCGGCCACCACGATCGTCTTGGACCAGAACTACCGCTCCACTCAGAACATCCTGACGGCTGCGAACGCCGTGATTGCCAATAATGCAGGCCGGCGCGCAAAGAACTTGTGGACAGATTCGGGTGAGGGGGCGAAGCTCGTCGGTTACGTGGCGGATTCAGAATCGGATGAGTCGCATTTTGTGGTGGAGGAAATCGAAGACCTCCATGAAAACAAGGGTTATCACTACAAGGATTTCGCCGTCTTTTATCGCACGAATGCGCAATCGCGTTCGATTGAGGACATGCTGGTTCGCAGTGGGATTCCGTACCGCGTGGTTGGCGGAACGAAGTTCTACGATCGCAAAGAAGTGAAGGACGCGCTCGCGTACCTGCATGCGATCGTGAATCCGGACGATGCTGTCTCCCTCCGTCGTATTATCAACGAGCCGCGCAGAGGCATTGGCGCGAAAGCTGAAGGTGCGCTTAGCGCCCACGCGAGGTTCTGGGCGGTTTCGTTCGGTCAGGCTGTCATGGACGTGGCAGATCCGGATGCTGCCCGCGAGCAGGGGCGTGGGGGAGCGCAGGGCCTGACTCCGCGCGCCGAAGCTGCAGTGGCGGATTTTGCTCGCATGCTGGCGAAGATTCGTGAGCAGGCGCTCGCGGGGGCGGCTCCCGAGGATGTGCTTGACGCCGTCCTCGATGAATCGGGCTACACGGATGTGCTAGCGCAATCGAAGGATCCTCAGGACGAGGGTCGCCTTGAGAACTTGGCTCAGCTGCGGGCAGTCGCGGTGGATTTTTCTGCGGCTGATCCGGAAGCCACTTTGGCGTCGTTCCTCGACGAAGTCTCGTTGGTGGCAGATTCGGACCAGATTCCAGACGCGGAGGCTCAGCGCGAGGGTGAGGTCGTGCTGATGACGGTGCACACGGCGAAGGGTCTGGAGTTCCCGGTCGTGTTTGTGACTGGCCTCGAGGATGGTACTTTCCCGCATATTCGCTCCTTCGACGACGAGGATGAAATGGCGGAAGAGCGTCGCCTTGCGTACGTAGCGCTCACCCGTGCGCGTGAGCGCCTCTATATTTCGCGGGCTGCTTCGCGCTCGCAGTGGGGTGCTCCGCAGCAGATGGAACCTTCGCGGTTTATCGATGAGATTCCGCCGGAAGTTATCGACTGGCGCCGAGATGAAGCGTTTGTGGAGGGGCTGCGCAGTGGCTTTGGTTCGGGAAGCGGCTGGGGTTCAAATAGTTGGGGTTCAAGCAGCTGGTCAAATTCCTCGAAATCGAAGCGGAGTTACTCCAGCAGCAGTTGGGATGACGACAACTATGCTCCTCCTGTTGGGAGCGGATCTTCGAAGCCGTTTGTGCCCGAGAAGCTTGGTACTACGAGTACCAAGAAGGTCGAAAAGGTGACGGCGGATGAGAGCCTCACTTCGCCGTCAAGCTCAAGTACGCCTGAAACCGGTGGTCTCAAGGTTGGCGACGCGGTGCGTCACAAGAGTTTTGGCAAGGGCCGGATCTTGGGATTTGAGGGCGTAGGGAAGTCTACGGTTGCGCAAGTGCGCTTCGCATCGGGCGCTACGAAGCGGCTCATGCTGCGCTTTGCGCCACTGGAAAAAGAGTAGGAAAGCATGCGCAGTCCGCAGTTGTCAAGGTGAGTTTCGACCTACGCGAAACCTAGGCGAAAAGTCCTACAAAAGCGGGTGTGCGCGGTATGCTTGTGGGTGATGTCTCAGTGCCTAATTCCACTAGTTAGGCAGAGGCTAACTTAAGACGACGCATAAGTGGGAGGAATTTCGTGGATCTTTACGAATACCAAGCGCGAGATTTATTCGAAAAGCACGGCGTGCCGGTGCTTCCCGGTATCGTAGTGGATACTCCGGAAGGCGCTGAGGAAGCGGCAAAGAAGCTGCTCACCGAAGGTGGCATCGTAGTTGTAAAAGCTCAGGTAAAGACGGGCGGCCGCGGTAAGGCCGGCGGTGTGAAGATTGCCAAGACCCCAGAAGAAGCTCGCGAAAAGGCAGAGCAGATTCTCGGCATGGACATCAAGGGTCACACTGTACACAAGCTGCTCATCGCAGCTGGTGCGGACATCAAGGAAGAGTACTACTTCTCGGTACTGCTCGACCGTGCTGAGCGCCGTTACTTGGCAATGTGCTCCAAAGAGGGCGGCATGGAGATCGAGGTGCTCGCAAAGGAGCGCCCAGAGGCATTGGCAAAGGTGCCAGTCGATCCGATCGTCGGTCTCGATGAAGCAAAGGCAAAGGAAATCGTGGATGCTGCTGGATTCGATCCAGAGCTCGGCGCGAAGATCGCTCCAGTGCTGGTCAAGCTCTACGACGTATATGTTGGCGAAGATGCCACGCTCGTCGAGGTGAACCCACTGGTCCAGAGCGAGCAGGGCGAGATCATCGCTCTTGACGGCAAGGTGACGCTCGACGACAACTCTCGTTTCCGTCACGCTGAGCACGAAGAGCTCGTGGACATTCAGGCAGAGAACCCACTCGAACTCAAGGCTAAGGGCTTGGGTCTGAACTATGTGAAGCTCGAAGGTGGCCAGGTCGGTATCATCGGTAACGGCGCCGGCCTCGTGATGAGCACGCTCGACGTAGTCGCATACGCTGGTGAGCAGTACGGAGTTGGCCCAGCTAACTTCCTCGATATCGGCGGCGGTGCAGACGCTACGGTTATGAGCAACGGTCTCGACGTGATCTTGGGCGACCCAGAAGTACGTTCCGTATTCGTGAACGTCTTCGGTGGTATCACCGCCTGCGATCAGGTGGCAGAAGGTATCAAGGAAGCACTCGCTACGCTCGGTGACTCCGCTACCAAGCCAATCGTCGTGCGCCTCGATGGCAACCGCGTGGAAGAGGGTCGTGCAATTCTCAACGAGTTGAACCACCCATTGGTCACGATGGTAGATACGATGGACGGCGCTGCAGCCAAGGCTGCGGAGCTCGCTGGACAGGCTAAGTGAGAGCGGGAGAAAACGAATTATGGCTATTTTCTTGACTAAAGAAGACAAGGTAATCGTTCAGGGCATGACTGGCTCTGAAGGTTCGAAGCACACCCGCCGCATGCTTGGCGCTGGTACCCAGATCGTCGCTGGTACCAACCCGCGCAAGGCTGGCACCTCCGTTGAGTTTGAGGTAGAGCCAATCGGTTACGGCAAGGAGAACCGCAAGGCTGAGACGGTAAGCGTGCCAGTGTACGCAACCGTGGCTGACGCAAAGGAAGCGACCGGCGCTGAGGTGTCCGTCGTATTCGTGCCACCGAAATTCGCTAAGGGCGCTGTGTACGAAGCAGTAGACGCTGGCGTGCGTCTCATCGTCGTGATCACCGAGGGCATCCCGGTGGCAGATACGGCTGACTTCTTCACCTACGCTCAGCAGCACGGCGTACAGATCATCGGTCCAAACTGCCCAGGCATTATTACGCCAGGTCAGTCCAACGTGGGCATCACCCCACCAGACATCACCGGCCCAGGTCGCGTGGGTCTGGTCTCGAAGTCCGGTACGCTGACCTACCAGATGATGTACGAACTCCGCGATCTTGGCTTCACCACCTGCCTCGGCATCGGTGGCGACCCAGTGATCGGCACCATCCACATCGACGCTCTCAAGGCATTCGAAGAGGATCCAGAAACTGACCTCATCGTGATGATTGGTGAGATCGGTGGCGACGCCGAAGAGCGCGCTGCTGCTTACATCAAGGAGAACGTGACCAAGCCAGTAGTCGCATACGTGGCTGGCTTCACCGCTCCAAAGGGCAAGACGATGGGCCACGCAGGCGCAATCGTGTCCGGCTCGAGCGGCACCGCTCAGGCAAAGAAGGAAGCTCTCGAGGCTGTAGGCGTAAAGGTTGGCAAGACCCCAACCGAGACCGCAAACATCGCTCGCGAGATCTTCAAGAGCCTGCAGAAGTGATCCTGAAGCGCGAATAGCGTAAACCGAGGGGGCGAAGCTCAAAGCTTCGCCCCCTCGTTCTGTCTCATGAACCATTGGGACTAGGTCCCGATTCTCACTTACCTCATTCATCTACGCGCGCTCGACCAGTCGATTCGCGCGTAACAAACGGGATTGGCACGTTCACAATCTGGCGGCCGCGATGCTCGAGGTGAGTAGCCTGCCAGAGCAGTAGCTGCGCGCCGCGCACCCCGAGAGTCTCAGGCTCGGAGCTCAGCGACGCGAGGTGAGGAGAGCATAAATCGCAAATAAAAGTATCATCGATGCCAACGACCGAAACCTCATCGGGGATCGCTACGCCCCAAGTGTGGAGCTGAGCCATAAACCCAGCGGCCATCATGTCGTTATAGGCAACCACCGCGGTATTCGCTGCCCCTGAATCCTTCCACGCCTCAGCCCCAGAGCGCCCGCCATTCACATCCGGCATCTGCGGTTCCGTGCGCGTGACGACCAGCCCGTTCTTTAGCCCGAGCTCACTGAGCTGCCGCCAGCGCATTTCATTCGCCCAGGAGCGCGGTGGTCCAGCCACATACAATACGTGCGAGTGTCCGAGCTTCTTCAAATGCGTGACCACCTGCGACATGCCACTTGCGGTATCGGGCAGTACGCAGTTATGCCCAGCTACGAAGCGGTTGAGCAAAACCAACGGCTTGAGCCGCTCGATCTGATTAATCGTGTTCGCATTCAGGCGGGAGGCGGCGAGAGCTACGCCGTCGACGTTTCGAATCACGTCCCGAATCGCGCGACCCTCGAGCACCTCCGACTCCTCGGAGTTGATAATCACCGTGCCGTAACCGGCGCTCGCAGCCTCATTCTGGAATCCGCGCAGCACCCCAGCAAACATTGGGTTCGCAATATCGGCCACCACGACCGCAAAAGTCTTGGTCAGCGCGGCATCCTGCTGGTAAGACGAGCCCGAGATCGCGTACCCTAGCTCCTTCGCCGTCTTAAAAATCCGAGCGGCGGTATCGGAGGAGATCCGGTCGGGTTGGCGAAGCGCGCGACTCACGGTTGAAGCGGATACACCCGCAGCTTTTGCTACGTCGTAAATCGTGACTTTCTTTGCTTGCCCCATGCCAACCTCCTTTGGTTCGCTTCGCGAAAATAACGGCCCCGCCATATGAAACAAAGCGGAGCCCGGTGCCAGAAACCCAGCTCCGAGCTCCGCCCCTGTATTTACCTATATTACAGGCCGAGTTCGTCTCGCATCTTCAACCAGCGCTCGCGCACGGCATATGCTGCCGGCTTCGGTTCGCGATCGCGGGTGAACATGCCCTTCTTGTTGCCACCCACGCGCATAATGCCAGGCACGGTGAGGAAGTCGGCGAAGTTCCACATCTGCTCGCCTACGACCTCCGGATAATCGTCGAATACCCGATGGAACATGCTGAGCATATCGATCTGGAATTCCTGGCTCCACGGGCGGCGGTGGAAGTCACTCAAACCGCTCAGAGTATCGGGCCCGTACTCCGTGAAGATGATCGGCTTGCCTGGGAAGCGCTCGAGCCACCCATCCAGCTCCTTGCGAAGCGCGGCCTCGGCGTCGGCGAGATTCCCAGTGTTCACGTACCAGCCGTAGTAGCGGTTGAGCATAATGACGTCGAAGAGGTCGGTAATCTTCTCCACATCTGGGGTCGAGAGCATCACGTTCACGTACCCCACTGGGCGGGTCGGGTCGGCCTCGCGGGCTACGGCTGCGAGCGGCGCAAAGTACTCGCGTGAAGCGTCGGTATTGGTCTCCGGCTCGTTCGCAATGCTCCAAATCAGCACCGACGGGTGGTTCTTGTCGCGCGCAATCAGGTCGCGGATCTGGTCGGCGTGATTCGCCTGCGTTTCCTTGTTGACCGTCTGTTCGGTGAAGGTCGGATACGATTCGCCGCCGAAAATGCCACCGGCGATGCCAGTGTTTAGGCCCACGGCTGGGGTTTCGTCAATAACCATGAAGCCCATGCGGTCCGCGTAATCCATAACCTCCTCGGCGTATGGATAGTGGGAGGTGCGGAAGGAGTTCGCGCCCTGCCAGAGCATCATCTCGAAATCGCGCACCATCATCACGTCGTCGTGCCCCTTGCCGCGCACGATATTGTCTTCGTGGCGCCCGTATCCGCGCAGGTAAACCGGCTTGCCATTGACCAGCAGCTGGTTGCCCTTCGCCTCCACGGTACGGATACCAACGGTCTGCGGGTACACATCCTCATCGGCGTGAATCTCAAGAGTGTAGAGGTAGCCATCGCCTGGCGCCCAGAGGTGAGCATCGGCCACGCGAAGTTCACCTTCCGCGCCTTCGCCTTCAGCCACCACTGCACCTTCGGCGTCGCGCAGTACCACGTTCACTTTTTCGGCGCCCTCGGCGACCACCGAGTACGAGACGATCCCGTCCGAGCCTTCGATCGTCGTCACTACGGTTACATCGGTGACGGCGACTGCTGGGCGGGTGTAGAGCCACACGTGGCGGTGAATGCCGGTGTAGTTGTAGAAGTCGTGGAAGTAGGTCTGTACCTCACGCCCAGTGGAATCCTTCGAGATGTACCCCGGAGGGATGGTCTGCCAGCTGAGGCGGTTGTCTACGGCTACCGTGAGGAGTACTTCGGATTTTCCGGTGACGGCGTTCGTTACGTCAGCCTCGAAAGGCAGGTAGCCGCCGAAGTGGGTGGCGACCTCTTCGCCGTCAACCCAAACTGTGGCTGCGTGTGTAGCGGAACCGAAGCGCAGAATCAGGCGCTCGCCCTCGGCAAAGCGCGGTACGACCACCTTGCGCTGGTACCACAGGTAACCAACGTGATCGCGCTGGGCGGTATCGAGGGTGACGTCGTTATAAGAAGCGGGGACAGGCATTGCCTGCGAGTGTGGGAGGGGAGCGGAGGCCCAGCCCTTTTCGATGCCGTTATTGTCGGCGTCGATGCAGAAATCCCAAAGGCCGTCGAGTGAAAAGACGTTACGCGATGGGGTTTGTCGGACGGTAAGCATAATTTTTCCTTCCTGGCGCCCTTGCCAAAATTCGAAACGTAGCTGCACCTTGATTCTCCCAAACCCATGACCGATTTGAGCCCAGTTGCGCAAAGTTGCCAAAGGATTGCGGGAACCGTGAGCGCCCCACCTGCCGATAAGTGGCAACTTTTGGCAACTCAGCGAATCTTGGGACCAGAGTGTGGAAACATATTAACTAACAGGGAAAGAGACCTGCCTCACATTGTTGGCAACGATGCCAGCAGTCGAGCACTCGCTCAAAGTGAATGTTTGTCCCCTCGGGGCATTGGAAAGAGGAGCAAAAATGGCAACGACGCCAAACCTTGCGGGTGGAGCTACACGCACAGTCCGCCCATTTAGCATTCGCGACAAGATCGGCTACATGTTCGGAGACTTCGGCAACGACTTCTCCTTCATTTTGCAGGCCATGTTCTTCATGCTGTTCTACACCAACGTGGTGGGCATCAGCCCAGGGCACGTTGGTACTTTGTTGCTCGTCGCTCGCGTGGTGGATGGCTTCACCGACGTAGGCATGGGCATGATCGTGGACAAGCTGCCCGTGAAGGAGGGCGGCGACAAGTTCCGTCGTTGGATCAAGTACATCATGATCCCTGTGGCCGTGGCGTCGGCTTTGATGTACATGAGCTTCGTAGCAGACTTCGGCTCGTACGCAGCCAAGGTCGTATGGATGTGTGCCACCTACTTCCTCTGGGGTTCGCTCTGCTACACCGCTATTAACATTCCTTACGGCTCGATGGCTTCGGTCATCTCCCAGGATCCTGATCACCGCGCTGGCCTCTCGGTATACCGCTCCACCGGTGCGACCCTCGCTCAGCTCGTTATCATGAGCCTCCTGCCACAGATCGTGTACGTCACGAACGAAGCTGGCGTGAGCGTCCTCGACCCAAGCCGCATGACCATGGGCGCAATCGTGTGTGCCGTGCTCTCGGTGATCTGCTACTTCCTCTGCTACATCAACGTAGAAGAGCGTGTGAAGGCCGTGCCTGGTAAGGGCGGGGAGCAGCACTCGATTGGCGATATGATCAAGGCCGTTTTCACCAACAAGGCTCTCGGCGGTCTGATCGTCGCAGCTTTGATCCTCCTGCTTTCGCAGCTCTTCCTCTCTGGCATGCTCGGCTACCTGATGCTCAACTGGTTCGGTAATGGCAAGCTCCAGACCGCCGCTTCGATGGCCTCGATTATCCCAGCGCTCTCGCTGATCGTACTCGCGCCAATCATGGCGAAGAAGTTCGGCAAGGCCGAGGTCGGCGCCTTCTCGATGATCGTCGGCGGTATCGTCTTCATCGCTGCGTGGTTCCTCAAGATCCACAACCCAGTGCTCTGGATCGTGTTCTTCGCAATCGGCATGTTCGTGATCGCCATCTTCAACTACCTGATCTGGGCGTTCATCACCGACGTAATCGACTACCAAGAGGTCCACACTCATCAGCGTGACGACGCTACTGTGTACGCCGTCTACTCCTGGGCTCGTAAGCTCGGCCAGGCTCTCGCCGGTGGCCTTACCGGTTGGGCGCTCGAATGGATCGGTTACGACCAAGAAGCTGCTACGGCAGGCTTGGCCCAGACCGAGGCGGTACAGGGTTCGATTTACACGCTCGCTAACCTCATCCCAGGCATCGGCTGCGTACTCGTCGGCCTCGCACTCATCTTCCTCTATCCGCTCAAGAAGAAGGCAGTGGCAGAAAACGTCGCTGAGCTCGCTCGTCGCCGTGAATCCATTGCCGCAAATCTAGGAAAGTGATTAAGAATGGTAGATCTCAAAGCCCAGCCTTTTAACCTTGACGACGAAGCCATCGCCTGGGTTCGCGAGACAATCGCAGGCATGAGCCTCGACGAGAAAATCGGTCAGCTCTTCGTGAATATGGGTTCTTCGCGCACCGAAGAATACCTCACGGGAATGCTCGATAACTACCACATTGGCGCTGTGCGCTATAACCCAGGGCCGGCCGAGAAGATTTGGGAACAGAACCATATCCTGCAGACCAAGTCCAAGATTCCGCTGCTGATTGCGGCCAACACTGAAGCCGGTGGCAACGGCGCCTGCACCGACGGCACCTACGTAGGCGTAGAGGTGAAGGTCGCTGCTGGTCACGACGCCAAGTGGGCTTACGAGCTCGGGCGCGTCTCCGGCGTCGAAGCCAGTGCAATCGGCTGTAACTGGAGTTTCGCTCCGATCGTGGACGTGATGCGCAACTGGCGCAACCCGATTATTTCGACCCGCTCCTTCGCCTCCGATCCGGATCAGGTGCTCGAGCTCTCGCGCGCCTACATGAAGGGCATTATGGAGTCGGGCATCATGCCCGCCGCCAAGCACTTCCCGGGTGACGGCATCGACGAGCGCGACCAGCACCTCTCGGCCTCGGTGAACTCGCTGAGCTGCGAGGAATGGGACGAGACTTTCGGCAAGGTGTACAAGGGTCTGATTGACGACGGTCTGCCCAGCATCATGGTGGGTCACATCATGCAGCCGGCTTACCAGCGCAAGTTCAACCCGGGTATGAGCGACGACGATCTGCTTCCGGCCACTTTGAGCAAGGAGTTGATCACGGATCTGCTTCGTGGTCAGCTCGGCTTCAACGGCCTGATCGTCACCGACGCTTCGCATATGGTCGGCATGACCGGTGCGATGGCTCGCCGCGACATCCTGCCTACGGCGATCGCAGCCGGCATCGACCTCTTCCTCTTCTTCAATGATCCTGATGAGGACTTCCAGTGGATGAAGGAAGGTTACGAGAAGGGTGTGATTACCGAGGAGCGTTTGCAAGAGGCGCTCGAGCATATCCTCGGCCTCAAGGCGCGTTTGGGTCTGCACAATACGCCTCGCGAAGAGATCATGCTCCCGAAGGATGAGGCGATGGCGAAGATCGGCCTGCCCGAGAATACCGCGGTCGGTCCGGAACTGACTGACGCCGCCGTCACCCTCGTGAAGAACAAGCAGGCTGAGCTGCTGCCAATCAGCCCAGAAAAGACGCCGCGAGTCCTGGTAATCCCAGCGTCTGGCGCGCCGAACCCGCTAGTTCGCGCCTTTGGCGGTGGCGGCGAGAAGTCTCACCCGGCTGACAAGCTCGGCGAGATTCTCGAGAGCCGTGGGTACGCCGTCACCATCCACGAGTCGCTCTTCGACAAGCTGAACGCGATGAGCCCAGAGGAGCAGACCGAGCTGGTCAAGAACCTCTACGCGGGCAAGGCGCCGATCGCAAACCTCACCGACAATTACGATTTGGTGATCTTGGTTGGCAAGATCAACGGTCTGATGCAGCCGGTGGAGCGCGTCATGTGGCCGAGCTCGAAGGGTACGCCGGATATCCCGTGGTACGTTTTCGAGCTGCCGACGATCGCGATCTCGACCAGTACGCCGTACATGTTGGCCGATATCCCGCAGGTCAAGACCTACATTAACGCCTACGACGACAAGCCCTACACGCTTGAGGCCGTGGCCGACAAGCTCGAGGGTAAGAGCGAGTTCAAGGGCGTCTCGCCGGTCGATGCGTTCTGCGGCATGATCGACACGAGGATCTGAGGGACGCACATGAGCGACATCTCAGTACTAGAGGGATTTACTCCGACGAAGGAATTCTTCATCGGAGTAGATTCCGACGGTTGTGCAATCGACCAGATGAATATCAAGCACTACGAGTGCTTCGCCCCGGCCTATATCAAGGCCTTCGACTTGCAGCCGATCTCTACGATCGCGCGCGAGACTGCGATTTTCGTGAACCTCTTCTCCTCGACTCGCGGCATTAACCGTTGGGGGAGTGTGGACCGGTTCTTCGATCTGCTCAAGGATCGCCCCGAGGTGATCGAGAGCGGAGTGGAGCTGATCGACGGGCGCGATCTCAAGGCTTTCTTGGCCTCGGGCAAGCCGCTCTCGGAGGCGGGTTTGCGCGAGTTCGTTGCCGAGCATCCCTCTGCTGAGCTTGAGAAGTGCTTGGAGTGGGGCAAGATCGTGAACGATCTGGTCGCCTGGATCGTCTACAACACCCAGCCTTTCCCAGGCGTGCGCGAGAGCTTCGAGGCGATCGCGGCCAGCGAGAAGGCGGACGTGATGGTGGTGTCGGCGGCGTCGCTCGCGATGCTCCACCACGAGTGGGACGAGCACGATCTCGCCAAGTACGTAAGCATCATCGCTGGTCAGGAGATGGGCACGAAGGCGCAGCAGCTGCATGCGGCGGCCACTGGCAAGTACGCCAAGGACCATGTGCTGCTGCTTGGCGATGCTCCGGGTGACGGCGCCGCGGCGGCTCACGAGGGCGCGCTTTGGTATCCGATCACCCCAGGGGCCGAGGCGGAGGCGTGGGAGCGTTTCCGCACCGAAGCGCTTCCAAAGTTTTTCGAAGGAACGTTCGCGGGCGAGTATCAGCGCCAGCTCATTGACGAGTATTCGTCGCTACTTCCAGAGAATCCGCCGTGGAAGACGATCAGCGCAGCTGCGAATAAGGAGTAAATACGATGGAACTATCGATAGCAGGGTTGCCTGAAATTGCGCAGGCCGGCGCGGGGATTGCGCTGCCTGAGTTTGATGTGGAGCAGATGCAGCGAGCCGGCCGTGAAGCGCCGCGCTGGATCCACTTTGGTGCGGGAAATCTCTTCCGGATTTTCCTTGCGCGCATCGCTCATGATCTGGTTGCGGGCGGGCATATGTGGCCGGTCGCAGCAGTGCAGACCACTTCTCCTGATGGTCTGGACAAGCAGATCGGTGCGCACGATCTCATGACCCTCGGCGTGATTCTCAATCCTGATGGGTCGCGCGATTTGAGCGTCATCGCAGGCGTGAGCGAAGGCTTGGCTACTGATCGTGAGGCTGATTATCAGCGGCTTCGCGAAATCGCGGTGGCCCCGAGCGTCTCGCTCGTGACCTTTACGATCACCGAAAAGGGTTACGTGATCGCCGATTCGCATGGTGAGCTCACGAGCGCCGTGCGTGATGCTATTGCTGCCGGTCCGAAAGCCGTGCAGACGCACACGATGGCGATGGTGGCAGCCCTGCTATTCGATAGGTTCGAAGCTGGTGGAGCGCCGATTACGCTCATCTCCACCGACAACTTCTCGCATAACGGCGACAAGCTCCGCGATTCGGTGCTCACGATTGCTCGTGGCTGGGTTGAGGCTGGCCTCGCTTCTGAGGATTACCTCCACTGGCTCGAGGATGACACGAAGGTCGCCTTCCCGATCTCAGTGATCGACAAGATTACCCCGCGCCCGAACGAACAGGTCGCTAC
>R16__coassemble_1162_pt1 | contig 22950 bp, 19 predicted proteins | sample R16__metabat2_low_PE_015 | metagenome-assembled genome bin R16 | reverse complement strand
TGGATCCCACGATGCCCACGATGAGGGTCGTGGCGATGACGATCCCCACCAGCGCGCCGGCGACTGGGAAACTGCGCTTGGAGGAGCGAAGCAGGTCGCGGGCGGCGAGTTTCGAGGCGCCACTGGAGGCGAGTCGATTCGCGATGAAGGTGAGCGTCCAAGGGATCAGCCCGATTGCGCCGATGAACATGAGCAAGATGCCCAGCGGTCCGAAGAGCTGGAATCCGCCAATCACGGCGAACGGGCTAAACTCCTTCGTCACCCACGCCAGCATTGCCATGAGCGTTACGAGCATGAGGAAGCCAAGGATGAAGCAGGCGAGTGCCCATTTCGGTACTCGCAGGTAGTGCGGCTGGTAACTCGAGGGCGTCGCCGTCGTGCGATCTCGGATGGCCTCGAGCGGGGTGAGCTGAGCTGCGCGGCGGGCTGGGATGTACGCGGCGATGAGCGCCACGATCACGCCGAATGCGCCCGTCGCGATCATGATCGGCAGCAGCGCGGGCAGCAAGAGGATAAATCCGCCGTAGCGCACTAGCAGCAACCCGATGCCGAGTAGTACGCCGTAAATACTGCCGACCAGACCAATCACAAGCCCGTGGAGCAGGACCGCAGCGCGCAGATGCCGCGCTTCTCCGCCGTTCATGACGGCGATCCCGAGGGTCCGGCTCAGGCGGTTTGCCGAGACGTAGAAGATCGGGGAGATGATCAGCACAAAGACGAGCAGCACGAAGAGTGCCACGGCTCCTCGGAAGATGATCGAGAAGGCGATGGCGTTGTCGTTAAACGCCGAATACGGTTCCACGCCTGGGTAGCGTTCGCTGGGTGCGGGTGGGTTCGCCTTCACGTACTCCGATTCCACCCACGAGCCGTGCAGGTTCAGCTCCTTCACTTGATCCCACGTGACGGGCTCGCTGCCCACCACGTACCAGCCGGCGTTTTGAATATCTGACGATGGTCCCATCAGCAGATCGGGGTTAATCGTCCGGTTGCCAAGGTAGCTGGTGTACAGAGTGGTGAAACCGGTGACGGTCACCTCGTGTGTAGTGTTGCCGAGAATGACGGCGATCTGGTCACCAATCTTGGCGTCCAGCTTTTCGGCGGCCTCATTCGAGAGCACAATCTCGCCGGTATTTGGAGCTTCGCCTTTGACGATGCCCAACGCCCCTGGAATTGCGGCTGCATCGAACTGCTCAACCTGGATGCTCGCGACCTGCGAGGCATCGAATTCCTCGCCACTGCCCTTGCGGATCACGATCTGAGAACTAACGATTGGGACAACTCGGTTCGGCGTGACTGTGCGAGAAAGCAGGTCGGTATTGAGCTGCCGGAAGTCGCTGCCGAGCTCCTCGGCGCTCAAATCGAGCACGACGTTTGTGCCGTCATATCCCTGCTGGAAGTGCCCCATGTCTGGAGGGCTCACTCGCGCTTGCAGGTTGGGGTCGGTCAATGGGCGGGCGTCCACGTACCAGCCTCCCGCCAGTGCGGATGCGAGCATTACGGGGATGGCGATGAGCAGCATGCCGAGCAGTGACCGGACTCTGTGGAGCATGATTTCGCGCCATGCTATGCGCCAGATCGGTTTCATCTCAGGCCTCGCTCTCTGCAGTGCCTGAGTCGTCGACGATTTCGCCGTCACGCAGGTAGATCACACGGTCGGCCCAAGCTGCGAGGCGGGCGTCGTGGGTGACGAGCAGGACGGTCGTTCCGGCGTCGGCGCGCTCGCGCAGCAGTGCAATCACCGATTCGGAGGTGTGGGAGTCGAGGGCGCCGGTCGGTTCATCGGCGAGCAGGATCTCGCGGCTGCCGACGATGGCTCGCGCGATCGCCACACGCTGGGCTTCGCCGCCCGAAAGGTCGATCGGGAAGCGGGAAGCGAGGTGGTCAATATCGAGTTTTGCAAGCGCCTCGTGTGCTGCAGCCTCCGCTGCCGGTCTCGCTACGCCGTCAAGCTCAAGTGGGAGCGAAACGTTCTCGAGGGCGCTGAGGGTCGGCACGAGGTTGTAACTCTGGAAGACGTAGCCGATGCGGGTGCGCCGGAGCTTCGCGGAGTCGGCGCGGGTGACGGCGCTGAGGTCCGTCTCGCCGAGGAGGATCGTGCCGCTCGTTGGGGTGTCAAGCGCGCCCGCGAGATTCAGCAGGGTGCTCTTGCCGGAACCGGATGGGCCCATGATGGCGACGAATTGGCCAGCTGGCACCGTAAATGAGACGGAATTGAGCGCGGTGACGGCGCGGGCACCTTCGCCGTGCGTGCGAGTGACGCCGCGGAACTCCAGTGCGGCGCGGGCCGAGGAATTGTTGGTGGCGGTCATGATGTCTCCTGAGAATCGTGGGATGGTTGGGGTGGTTCTGGCGATTGGGGTGCGCGCGCGATCTCGAGGGCCAGCGGCTCAATGTGGTCGAGCCAGCGGGAGCGCGAATCAAGCTCAAAGATGTGGTGCTCGATCAGCAGCTTCTCGGCTGGATCGCTGACGTGAGCCTTGGTTTTTGTGAGTTCGTGGAGCTGGGCGATCGTGGATTTGCGCTGTGTCTGGATGATGCGCGAGACGTCTTGCCCAGTGCGGGCGGCGATCAGGATTTTCATCGTGAGCTCGTCGCGTTCGTTGCGGGTGAGCGTAAGTGGGGTATCGATCCACTCACGCAAGGCGGCGCGACCAGAGCCGGTTAGCTCGAAGACCTCGGCGGCGCCGTCACTCTCGATCGGGCGGACGAGACCGTCGCGCTCGAGGCGCTGGATCGTTTGGTACACCTGTCCGATGTTGATCGGCCAGGTGGTTGCGTCGATGAATGACTGGCGCAGCTGGTAGACGCCCTGCGGGGCGCGCGAGAGGAAGCCAAGTAAGGCGTGTTGCACAGACATTGCATCACCTCGTTTCGGAATTGTGTGTCGGAGGAGGGGTTACCGAGTAACCATCCCTTGTGGTTTCATTCTATGGTTACCGAGTAACTATTGCAAGGGGCGTGGGTGAAACTTTGGGGTCAGTCTAAATTTTTTATTTTTTCGAGCCGCGCGCTTCTAAAAATTTTTAAAATTTGAGCCTGACCCCAATGGTTCAGTTTGTCCGATGGTGCGCCGTAAGCGAAAGCAGCCGATCGCGGGCATAATTTTTCGCCACATGCTATTAGGCTTGTCACGTACAGAATTTATCGAAAGGACCACGCGTGACTAACGTGCCTCAGAACGCCAACCACGGGCCGCAAGGTCCGGGCCTCGGCGACTCGATTTTTAACCGACTGCTCAAAGAGCGCATCATCTGGTTGGGGGATCAGGTGACCGATGAGACCGCCAATATGGTGTGTGCTCAGCTGCTGCTGCTCTCCGCAGAAGATCCTGAAAAAGACATCTACCTCTACATCAACTCCCCAGGTGGTTCGGTGACTGCCGGCATGGCCATCTACGACACGATGGAGTATGTGAAGCCAGACGTCGCCACTGTAGGTATGGGCTTGGCCGCTTCGATGGGCCAGTTCCTGCTCACTGCCGGCGCGAAGGGTAAGCGCTACATTACGCCGCACACCCGCGTGCTCATGCACCAGCCACTCGGTGGTGCAGGCGGTACCGCCACGGATATTCGCATTAACGCCGACCTCATCCTGCAGATGAAGGAAGAGCTCTCGCAGCTGAATGCTGACCACACTGGTCACACGCTCGAAGAGATCCTGCGTGACTCGGACCGCGACCACTGGTTCACCGCCAAGGAAGCCGTGGAGTACGGTTTCGCCGACCACATCATCACGAACGCTAGCTCCGTCATCGGTGGCGGCGGCGTCACTGAAGACGGCGAAGCAGCAGGTAACGGCGAAGGCCAAGAGAACTGAGAGGAGCGAGCACAATGATGAATCACAACGGTTTGATGGTGCCAGGCGGCACTGCACCGGCGATGCCACAGGCTCGCTACATTCTTCCGGATTTCGAGGAGCGCACGCCCTACGGCTACCGCCGCCAGAATCCATACACCAAGCTCTTCGAAGACCGTATTATCTTCTTGGGCGTACAGGTTGACGACGCTTCGGCCGACGACATCATGGCCCAGCTGCTCGTGCTCGAGTCGATGGATCCGGATTCGCCAATCACCATGTACATCAACTCGCCTGGTGGCTCCTTCACGGCGCTCACCGCTATCTACGACACGATGATGTACGTGAAGCCACAGATTCAGACTGTCTGCTTGGGTCAGGCTGCTTCCGCTGCTGCCGTGCTGCTCGCAGCTGGTTCGCCAGGCAAGCGCTTGGCGCTGCCGAACGCTCGTATTCTCATTCACGAGCCGGCGATGGAAGGCATGCAGGGTCAGGCCTCGGATATCGCCATCGTGGCTGACGAGATCGACCGCATGAACCGCTGGCTGATCGACACGATCGCAAAGCATTCGGGTACTCCAGCTGAGCAGGTCGCAAAGGATATTTCGCGCGACAAGATCCTTACTGCTGAGCAGGCGAAGGAATACGGTCTGGTGGACCAGGTGCTGGTGAGCCGCAAGGACGTCCAGACGCCGATGATCCAGAACTGACGCGCTGATCGGCGCGCTCGCGCGCCTCGGTTATAGCGTTTCGCAGCATTTTGCGTGCATAAAAGTGCGGATTTCTGATCGGCCGATTTGAGGAATGGCGAGATTTCGCCGTTTGTCTCAGGGAGGTCAGTCGAAATCCGCACTTTTATGCACGCGTTTTAGTTGAGACACCCCTTCCAGCGCGCCCAGTGGCAAACTCTGCGCCGATGGTGTGAAATAGTTGCAGACAATTTTGAGGGAAGGTGGCTTATGCCAACGGCTGATGCGGCAGATATTCTCAAGTGTTCGTTCTGCCAGAAGAGCCAGCGCCAGGTACGCAAACTGATTACCGGCTCAGGCGTGTATATCTGCAACGAATGTATTGAACTCTGTAACGAGATCATCGCGGAGGAATTCAGCCATGAGGCGGAGCAGGCAGCGCAGAAGACCAAGCTGCCCACGCCGCAGGAGATTTACGAATTCCTCAACGAGTACGTGATTGGCCAGCACGAGGCGAAGCGCACCCTCGCCGTCGCCGTCTACAACCACTACAAGCGCATCCGTGCGCAGGAGAAGCTGAAGGCTGCGCGCGCATCGAAGTCGCTCAAGGGCAAGGACCCAGACGAGGAAGTCGAGCTCGGCAAGTCGAACATCCTGCTGATGGGGCCGACCGGTACGGGCAAGACCTATTTGGCGCAGTCGCTGGCTCGGATGTTGAATGTGCCCTTCGCGATCGCGGATGCCACCTCGCTCACCGAGGCCGGGTATGTGGGTGACGACGTAGAAAACATTCTTCACCAGCTGATCCAGGCTGCCGACGGCGATATTGAGCGTGCGCAGCGCGGGATCATCTACATCGACGAGATCGACAAGATTTCGCGCAAGTCTGAGAATCCTTCGATTACGCGCGACGTGTCGGGTGAGGGCGTGCAGCAGGCGCTGCTCAAGATCATCGAGGGCACGGTGGCGACGGTGCCGACCCAGGGTGGGCGTAAGCATCCGCAGCAGGAATCGCAGCAGATCGATACCTCGAATGTGCTTTTCATTGCTGCGGGCGCGTTTGCGGGGATGGAAGAGATTATTGCCTCGCGCGCTGGGCGCCGCGGGATTGGCTTTGGTGCGCAGCTGCAGAGCGCCGACCATGAGAACGAGATTTTCCACGAGGTGACCCCGGAGGACTTGCACAAGTACGGTCTGATCCCAGAGCTCGTGGGCCGTCTGCCGATTATCGCCACTGTGGACGGGCTGGGCGAGCAGGATCTGGTTGATATTCTGAGTAAGCCGCGTAACGCGCTGCTCAAGCAGTACCAGAAGATGTTTGAGCTTGATGGCGTGCAGCTCGAGTTGACGGAGGACGCGCTTGGAGCCATCGCTGCTCAGGCTATTGCGCGTGGCACCGGCGCTCGCGGTCTGCGTTCGATCCTCGAAAATCTGCTGGGCTCGCTGATGTTTGAGATTCCGTCTCGCAGTGACGTAGAGAAAGTGATTATTGACGCCGACGTAGTGACTGGCAGCGGAGAGCCGAGTCTCGTGCTGCGCGGCGCGGGCGCGAAGCGGGCGTGATCGCCGTGACTATGTCGAGTGACGAAGCTGCGGAACTGCTCGGGCGCTACCGCGAGCATATCGACGAGTGCGATGCTGCGCTGGTCAAGATTTTGGCGCGACGCTTTGAGATTACTGAAAAGGTAGGTGAGCTCAAGGCCCTAGTGGAATTGCCTGCGGCGGACCCTGCGCGCGAGGCGGCGCAGGTGGCAAGCCTGCATGAACTAGCCGAGGCGGAGGGGCTGAACCCTGAAGTGGCCGAGTCTGTGTGGCGGCATATCGTGGAGCTAGTCAAAGCACGGCATCGCGAGATCGCTGGGAAGTAGTTGTGAAAATATAGTGTAGGGGACGTATCTTCGGATCCGTCCCCCACACATAGGTCGGCGTGCAATGCCAGGTTAGATATCAATATCCTTGGTTTCTGGCATCTTCCAGAAGAGGATGGCGGTGAGCAGCGCGCCGATCACCATGATCCACAGGAATACGTTGAAGTGGCCGCTGGCCTGCAGGGCGGTAGCAATCACTGGGATCGTGCCGCCGAAGAGTGCGACGGATACGCCGTATGGCAGTGAAATACCGGCGTTGCGGACCTGCGGTGGGAACTGCTCAGCCATCACTGCCGCGAGCGAGGCGCCATACGCCGAGCAGAACACGCCACCCGAGATCGCCACGATCAGCAGGCTTGGGAACGTCGGCTGCACGAAGTACAGCAACGGCACGCTCACCAGCGCGGTACCGAGCGCAAAGAACAGCAGCAGCGGGCGGCGCCCAAACTTATCCGAAAGCTTGCCGAAGACTGGCAGCAGCACCGTAAAGACGGCGAGGCCAATAGTCGCGGCTGGCTGGGCTTCGTTTTGTGGCATCGGGTTCTCGGGAAGCGCGCGCATCATCGCTGGAAGCGTGACGAACCAGAACTGCGTAAGCGCCGTACCCATTGCCACGATCCCCATTACGCGAAACGCTTCGCGCGGATACTGCTTAAACACAGTGAAAAGTGGGCTGCGAGGCACGAGGTCTTTGGCGCGCACATGCTCGGAAATCGCCGTATCCGGTACGCGCAGGCGGATGTAGAGGCCAAAGAGGCCGAAGAGTGCGCCGAGGAAGAACGGAACGCGCCAACCCCACGAGGTGAGCTGCTCCGGCGTCAAGGCGCTAAACATGAAGACGGCGAGGATCGAGGCGATGAGCGTACCGCCACCGACGCTCACCTGCTGCCACATGCCCACCGAGGCGCGCTTGCCAGCGGGCGCGTTTTCCACGAGGAAGGCGCTGGACGTACCGAACTCGCCGCCGGCGGAGAAGCCCTGCAAGCAGCGGCCGATCACCAAAATAATCGGCGCCAGAATCCCAATGCTCGAATAGGTTGGCACGAGTGCCATAATCAAGCTCGCGGCAGCCATCAGCGAAATCGTGAGCGTCATGCCCGCCTGCCGGCCGTGATGGTCAGCGAAGGAGCCAATCACCGCACCGCCGAGTGGGCGCATAAAGAAGCCCACTGCGAAGACGGCGAGGCCAGAAAGGATCGCAGCTGCTTGGTTCCCGACTGGGAAGAAGAGCGGAGCAAAGACGGCGACGAAAATGCCGTACACCGACCAGTCGAACCATTCGACCAAGTTACCGGCCGTGCCGGCGAAGACCGAGCGTCGCCGCACCGGCGCGTCATGCAAAATCACGCCCGACTGCACTCCTGCAGCGCTGCTGGTGATAGGGGTTTGAGAATCCATGTTTCCTTCTTTTTAGGGCTGAAACAATGAGACTGTGAGACCAGGTCCCGATTCTCACTCGCAAAAGTGAGAATCGGGACCTGGTCCGGGCGTCTCAGTCCTTGTTTGTCATTCTTCGCCGTAGATCTGCTTGATTACGTCTTCGAAATCGGCCAGTACCTTTGCGCGCTTCACTTTCAGTGACGGCGTCAAATATCCGTTGCCGATGGTGAAGTCGCTCGGGAGCACCATGAACTTGCGGATCGATTCCGCGCGGCTCACATGCTCGTTCGTGCGCTTCACTGCGCGGTCGATCGCGGCAAGTACCTGCGGATCACGCGCGGCCTCCGATACGCTCATCGGCTCCAACTCATGATTGACGAGCCAGCGCGGGAGCGCCTCAGCATCGAGCGTAATGATTGCGGAGACGAAAGGCTTCTGATCGCCAACCACAACCACCTGCGAAATAATCGGGTGACCACGCAAGCGGTCCTCAAGCGGCGCCGGCGCAACATTCTTGCCACCCGCCGTCACAATCAATTCCTTCTTGCGACCGGTGATGAAGATGAAATCATCGTCATCAATGCTGCCCATATCGCCGGTGCGGAACCAGCCGTCGGAAGTGAACGCCTCTTTCGTCGCCTTCTTGTTGTTGTGGTAGCCGCGGAAAACGTGCGGGCCCTTGACCAGCAGCTCTCCGTCGTCACCAATCTTGAGATAGCAGCCAGGGTAGGCGACGCCGACCGAGCCGATTCGCATGGAATCAGGGGTGTTCGTGGAGGTCGGAGCCGTCGTCTCCGTCAGGCCGTAGCCTTCGAAGACGGTCAGACCGATGCCACGGAAGAAGTGGCCGAGGCGTTCACCGAGCGGCGCGCCGCCCGAGATCGCCCACTTGAGCTTGCCACCGGTGATTTCCTTGATCTTCGAGTAGACGAGGCGCTCACCGAGCGCGTGCTGGGCGATGAGCTTTCGGCTTGGTCCCTCAGGGGTGTCGAGCGCGCGCGAGTAGTTGATCGCTACCTTCGCGAAGGTGCGGAAGGTGCGCAGCGCAATGCCCTTGCCGGCCTTGGCGTCGGCCGCGTTGTAGATCTTCTCGAAGACGCGCGGCACCGCCAAAATGAAGGTCGGGCGGAAGCTCTGCATATCCGCCACCAAGTTCTTGGCGTCAGGGGAGAAGCCGATTGACTTGCCTGCAAAGAGCATCATGTGCGCGATGAAACGCGCGAATACGTGTGCCATCGGCAGGAAGAGCAGGGTACGAGTATCGCGGTCGGCAATGATCTTCATCAGCTGCTCGTCCGTCGGCCCGTTCATCGCAGCGTGCAAGATGTTGCGATGAGTGAGCTCTACGCCCTTGGGCTGGCCCGTGGTGCCCGACGTGTAGATGATCGTCCACAGATCGTCCGCCTTGATCGCGTCGATGCGGCGGTCGATTTCCTCGTCGAGCACTTCAGAGCCGTCCATTGCAAGGCGGGATTCATCGTCTTCAGCGATCACCCACAGCTGCTCGAAGCGGTTCTGCTCCTTGAGCAGTGGCGCGAGCACCGAGCGCATCGACGTATCTTCCACCACGGCCGCGCGAATAGCGGCATCGTTAATGATCCACTCCGCCTGAGCAGTGGAATCCGTTTCGTAAATCGGCACCGGAATGCCGCCCGCGAACTGGATCGCCAAATCCCAGAGCACCCAGTGGTAGGAAGTGTGGCTCATGATTGCGATCGCATCGCCGGGCTGCACGCCCCAGTTCACGAGCCCCTTCGCCAGCGCGTACACCTCACCGATGAACTGCGACCACGGCACACGAACCCACTCATTCGAGTAGTCAGCCCTGCGCTCGATTGCTGTGCGCTTCGGAGTCTGGCGAGCAAGGCGGCGCATCAGCGCAGGCAGCGAGGATTCGTCGGGTACCTCGACTTTGCCTGGGCGAAATGCCACCCCCGGTTCTTCAAGAAACTCATTCATAATCCACTACTTCCTTTGCTGATACGACTTGCTGGTGCGCTGCCTTGCGTCCTTAGAGACTCACTTCTTGCGAGGCTCGGCAGGCTTGAGCTCGAAATCGGTGACGGCGGGTGCTTCCACTTCGCCAGCCACGATCGTGAACTCGCCAGTGATATGCGAGGTAGCAGCCAAGTCCTTGGTCACTGCCTGCGTAGCTTCGAGCGACTCCGCGGGCACGGTGAGCGTGGCATGCAGGTATTCGCTACGCTGAGCCACCTTCTGCTCCGTCTTCACCTTGCGCAGCGCGATGAGCGCGGCGCTCGCGGCGTTCAGAATGTCGGCGTCGCCTGCGGCTGCGTCGAGCTCTTCGGCAACTGGCCACGGTGCACGGTGCACGGAACCGGTACGATACCAGCTCCACACCTCTTCAGTGGCGTAGGGGAGCACCGGAGCGAGCAGACGCACAAAGACGTCAATCGCGATATCGAGCGCGGCGCGAGCCGAGGCAACCTTAGCCTCGCCACCTTCCTGAGCTGCGATTTCGCCGTCACGATCGTATGCGCGCTCCTTGACGAGCTCGAGGTAGTCGTCGCAGAAGGTCCAGAAGCAGGTTTCGGTCACTTCCAGCGCCTTCGTGTGATCGTAGGACTCTAGCGCCTTCGTCGCCTGCTCCACCACGCGTGCGAGCTCAGCGAGCATCGAGCGGTCCAGTGGTTCAGTGACTGCGGTCGGGTCCAGATTCATCGGCGCGCCTTCGCCCGCCGTCTGCATCGCAAACTTCGAAGCGTTGAGCACCTTCATCGCGAGGCGGCGGCCGATCTTCATCTGCTGCTCGTCGAAAGCCGCATCGGTACCAAGGCGAGCTGAGGCGGCCCAGTAGCGAACGGCGTCTGAACCGTGCTTCTCCAGCAGGCCCATTGGGGTGACGACGTTGCCCTTCGACTTACTCATCTTCTTGTGGTCTGGGTCGAGGATCCAGCCCGAGATTGCCGCGTGCTTCCACGGAATTTCGCCGAACTGCAAGTGTGCGCGCACCATCGTGGAGAAGAGCCAGGTGCGGATGATGTCTTGACCCTGCGGGCGCACATCCATCGGGTACACAGACTCGAAGAGCTTCTCGTCAGTGAGCCAGCCGCCGGCGATCTGAGGCGTAAGGCTCGAGGTAGCCCACGTGTCCATAATGTCTACTTCGCCCTGGAAGCCACCTGGCACCCCGCGCTGATCCTCGGTGTAGCCTTCCGGCACATCCGTCGTCGGGTCCACTGGAAGCTGATCGAAGCTTGGCGTGATCACCGAATCGTAATCCACGTCGCCGCTCTCGGTCACCTTGTACCACAGTGGCAGTGGCACGCCGAAGAAGCGCTGACGCGAAACCAGCCAGTCCGTATTCAGACCCTGCACCCAGTTCTCGTAGCGCACGCGCATGAAATCAGGGTGGAAAGCGAGCTCCTTGCCGCGGTTTACGAGGTTTTCGCGCAGGTCCTTGCCGTTTGCTTCCTCGTAAGCGCTACCGCCGTTGCGGATGTACCACTGGCGGCTCATCACGATTTCAAGTGGCTTATCGCCCTTCTCGAAGAAGTTCGTCTTACGCATCGTTGGCTGCTCATCGCCCACCATTTCGCCGGTAGCCTTGAGCTGCTCCACGAGTGCCTTGCGAGCCGAGAAGGTGGTCTTGCCACCCATCTGCTCGTACATGGCCACGCCCTCATCGGTAGTGATCCACTCTGGGGTCTCGGCCAAGAGGCGACCGTCCTTGCGCAGGATATTGCGCAGCGGCAGCTGCAGATCGCGCCACCACTGCACGTCAGTTACGTCGCCGAAGGTACAGCACATGGCAATGCCGGCGCCCTTGTCCATCTCAGCGAGCGGATGTGGGAGCACTGGCAGCTCTACGCCGAAGATCGGGGAGGTCACGGTCTTGCCAAAGAGTGGCTGGTAGCGCTCGTCGTCTGGGTGGGCAATGAGGGCCACACAGGCCGGGAGCAGCTCGGGACGGGTGGTCTCGATCGCTACGTCGCCTTCGCCGTCACTCAAATGGAAATTGAGCTTGTGGTAGCTGCCTGGGTAGTCGCGGGCCTCGAGCTCGGCCTGAGCCACCGCCGTCTGGAACGTCACGTCCCACAGGCCTGGAGCCTGCGACTGGTAGGCCTCGCCGCGCTCAAGGTTCTTCAGGAACGCCGCCTGCGCCACCTTCTGAGCCTTCGCGCCAATCGTCTGGTAGTTCTGCTCCCAGTCCACGGAAAGACCGAGATAGCGCCACAAATGCTCGAACTGCTTCTCGTCCTCAGCAGTGAGTTTCCAGCAGAGCTCGATGAAGTTGCGGCGGCTAATCGGCTGCTGATCGGCGTACTTGATGGACTTGCCGTCGCCGCCGTCGTGCGGTGGCACGAAATCAGGATCGTAAGGGAGCGATGGATCGCAGCGCACGCCGTAGTAGTTCTGCACGCGACGCTCGGTCGGAAGACCGTTATCGTCCCAGCCCATTGGGTAGAAAACGTTCATTCCACGCATGCGCTTGTAGCGGGCGATCACGTCCGTGTGCGTGTAAGAAAATACGTGGCCCACGTGCAGCGAACCCGAGACCGTAGGCGGTGGGGTGTCGATGGAGTAGACGGCGGCGCGCTCAGTATCGGTATCGAACTGGTAGAGCTTGTGGTCGGCCCACTGCGCGCCCCACTTATTCTCCAGCCCTTCGAGGGCTGCCTTCTGCGGAACCTGTGCACTTTCGAGCAGTGCGGAATCTTCGTTTTTAGCCATGCGCCCATTCTCCCACAGTCGAGGCGCGCCTAGGGAATGAGGCGCGTGTGAAATGGAAGGTAGGGAAAGGTTACGCCGAAAGAAGACTTGTTTAGTGGATAAAATTCAGGCTAGAATAGTGGTCAACAAAATGCGTAGGAGTGCTAGGAGGAAATCATGACTGTTGCAACTCTCGGATTAGCAGAGGCAAAGAATAACTTTTCGAAAGTTACGGCCTTGGTTCATGAATCTGGGCGTCCGGTTACGGTGCTGAAAAACAACAAACCATGGGTGATTATTGCGCCTCCCAATGGGGTGGTGGATATTCCTCTTGTTGATATTGCGGTTGATTTTATGGACGAGTATCAAGAAGTCTTTGAGGAACTCGCAAAATGATTGGTCCGGTGCGGCGGCTGAATCTCAGCGCCTCTGCTGGCATGTCGGAATAGAAAAACAGCGGGGCCAAAGTGGCATCCCGCTGCTTTTCCTGTGTGTATGAGGTTGAAGTATTAATACTGCGTGCGCTCGCGTTCGGCCATTCGGCGGTAGATGACTGAGAGCAGTGCGCCCGAGAGATTGTGCCAGATCGAGAAGATTGCGCCTGGCAGGGCGGCTTCTGGGGTGGCAGCGAAGTGGGTCTTTGCGAGCGTTGCGGCGAGGCCGGAGTTTTGCATGCCTACCTCGATCGAGACGGTGCGCGCTACGCGGTTGTCGCGGCGGAAGAGCTTCGCGAACCCGTACCCGACGGCGTAACCAAGGATGTTGTGAAGAACCACGGCAACGAAAACGAGCAAGCCTGCCGCTTGGATCGAGGCCTTCGAAGGTGCGACTACCGCAGCCACCACGCCCGAGATGCCGAGCGTTGAAATCCATGGGAGAATCGGCAAAATCGCCTTTACGACCTTCGGCAGAAGGAGGCGGATGACGAGGCCGGCGATCACTGGAACCAGCACTGTCTGGACGATTGAGATGGCCATCGCGCCGGCGCTCACCTGCATGTATGCGCCTGCGAGCCAGCTGGTGAGGAGCGGGGTGAAGATCGGAGCGAGAATCGTGGAGATCGACGTCATTGTTACCGAAAGCGCTACGTCCGCCTTCGCGAGGTAAGAGATCACGTTCGAGCTCGTGCCGCCTGGTGCACATCCCACGAGAATGACGCCGACTGCTACAGCGTCAGGGAGCTGCATCACGTTCACAATCAGTACGGCCAGCAGTGGCATGATCACGTACTGTCCGATTACGCCGATCAGAATCGGCAGTGGGCGAGTGAAGACTAGCTTGAAGTCGGGGAGCGTGAGCGTCAGGCCCATACCAAACATGATGATCCCGAGCAGGTACGTGACGTACGGGGTGAGCACGCTGGCGGTGCTTGGGGAGAAGTAGCCCCAAAGCGCTGCGGCAATAATCAAGATTGGGAAGATAGTGACGGCGCGTAGGGCGCTTCGATCTTCGGCGCTGCGGCGAGGCCCGTTGCTGGTCGCGCGACGCTCATTGCTGTGCGTGGATTGAGTGTTCATAGGAACTATTACATTGGCGCAGACCAAATACTGGAAACTGGTCTCGCTATGTGGATTTCGACCCTGCTTCAGCCTGCGCCTACTTTGGAGGTCGGTCGCTAGAGGGGCACTTTTCGTGTTTCATTCGTGTTAAAAAGCCCGAATTGAACAAAAAGTACCCCTCAAGTGGCGCCAGCCATTTTCGCCTAGAAGAAAAACTATCAAGTCCTAAGAAACCTCTTGACATGAATTGGTTTTTAAAGCTACTTTAATAAAGTCATTTTAAAAACAGATTTACATAACGATGTGTAAATCCTTAAACGTCGCAATGATGCGATAGAGGTGGACTAATGACTGGGCTATTTTCTTTGACTGGCAAGGTTGCTGTTGTAACTGGTGGTAACCAAGGAATCGGGAAGGTCGTTGCTCGTGAACTGGCTGTGGCTGGTGCTGACGTGGCGATTTTTGATCTTGCTGATGGCAAGGAGACCGCAGACGCAATCGCGAGCGAAACTGGTCGCAAAGTGTTGGCATACCAGGTGAACGTGACCGATCCAGAGCAGGTAAAGGATGCAATCGAACGTGCGGCAAGCGATTTCGGCACCCTCGACTTGCTGTTCAACAATGCTGGCATCGTATTGCACAAGCCGGCACTCGAGTGTACGCCAAGCGATTTTAAGAACGTTGTAGATGTAAACCTCAACGGCATTTTCTTCGTGGCACAGGCCTTCGCGCGATTCCTTGTTGAAAACGGCAAGAAGGGCAATATCGTCAACACTGCTTCCATGAGTGCAACGATTGTGAACGTTCCTCAGGGCCAGGCTTCGTACAACTCCTCCAAGGCTGGGGTCAAGCACTTGACCAAGTCGCTCGCCGTGGAATGGGCTCCATATGGAATTCGCGTGAATTCCATCAGCCCTGGATACATTGAAACCGAGATGACCGGCCAGGTGCGTCAGGATTGGCGCGAACTGTGGATCGACTCGATTCCTTTCAAGCGAATGGGTACTCCTGAAGAGCTCGCTGGCGCCGTCATCTATTTCCTTTCGGATGCAGCTACCTACACCTCCGGTGCTGACCTGCTGATCGACGGCTGCTTCACGAACATCTGATAAACCGCCGCGAATGAACTCGGCAAACTAATTGATTCAAAGCGCGCTGAAATGCCGCACAAATTCTTTACATGGGCGTATTGACTATGAGGAGAGTCATATGAAGAAAATCGTTTCGCTGCTGGTGACGGCGGCAATGGGAGTGGGGTTGGCTGCATGCTCTGGTGGGACTGCAGCTGACAATGGCAAGGGAACCATTTGGTATTCCACAAAGAACTCGACTGAGCAGGTGCACGTCGCCTTCGCAAATGGCGTGGAGGCAGAAGCGCAAGCTCTCGGTTTCAATGCTGACACTGTGGTTGCTGAAGCGGATGCCGCTAAGCAAAACGATCAGCTGAACAACTTGATCATGAACATGAATCCGGCTGCGATCGTCGTCAACCCTTACGACTCGGACTCGGTGGCAGATGTGTTGAACCGTGCGCGTGACAAGGGCATTCCGATCGCCGTGATCGACAATAAAGCGAACAATGTGGAAGTCGACCTTTCGGTGCTTTTCGATTCTTACGCATCTGGTGTAGCAGCTGGTGAAAAGGCTGTGGAACTCCTTACTGAGCGTTACGGCGAACCTAAGGGCGTCGTCGTCAACCTGTTCGGTGAGGTGGTTTCCCAGGTCTTCAAGGATCGTGCTGCAGGTTTTGAAGACACGATTAAGAAGTATCCAAACATCACGTTGAAGTCTGCACTTGGTGCGCCAGAGGCGGATGTCGCTACTTCGACTCTGAACAATATTCTCGCCGATGCCAAGGCCTCGGGCGAGAAGATTGATCTAGTGAATACGCCAACCGACACGGCAACTCTGGGTGTCATTGAATCCCTCAAGACCAATGGTTTGTGGCTCAAGTCTGATGATCCAAACCACGTGATGGTGATTTCCCATGACGGTCTTGGCGACATCCTCGACCAGGTTGAAGAAGGTTATGTCGATGCGGAGGTCGTGATTGACGTATTCGGCGTAGGCGGTATCGCGGTCGAGGTGCTCAATGAGTACCCGATGCAGGATAAGGCTGTGCCTAGCTCTGGAACTTTCACTCCTAAGGGCAAGTATCTCAACAAGGAGGTCACTTTCGAACAAGGTGACAACGGTCCAACGATCATGCTTGATCCAGTCGTCGTCGATGCTGAGACGGCCGCTGACCCGCTGATCTGGGGTAACGCCGAGGCGGAGTAAGTTTCATTCGCAAAGTTTGGCTGCTGCAAGCCAACGTGTGAGGAGGGAGTGTACGGGTGGACGAGAAACCGTTGCTGGAAGTGAAAGATATCTCCAAGATCTTTGGTGCAACTACCGCCCTTAGTGGAATCTCACTAACCGTTCAAAAGGGGAGTGTACACTCCCTCCTTGGACGTAATGGTGCTGGTAAATCCACATTGGTAAATATTATTGCCGGCATTTACCCGCCAAGTTCGGGCGAGGTGCTGTTCGAGGGGCAAGACATTGCAAACCTCAACATTTTCCAACGGCAGGAATTGGGAATTCGTTTAGTGCCTCAGCATGAGAATTCATTTCCCGATTTGAGCGTGGCGGAGAATATTTTCGCGGGCGTTCTGCCGAAGAATAAGGGCGTCGTAGATTGGGCGCAGATTTACAAGCGCGCCCAGGAGGAACTGGAGAGCTACGGCCTGAGAGTCGATCCGCACTCGCCGGTGCGTGATCTGAGCTCGATCGATGCTCGAAAGCTCAACATTATTCGTGCAATGCACTCGGGTGCGAAGCTCATCATTCTCGACGAGCCAACCACCGCGCTGAGCACCCAAGAACGTGGTGAACTCTTTGAGTTCGTTGAGCAGCTTCGCGCGCAAGGGACTGCGTTCATCTTTATCTCGCATTACCTTGGTGAAGTTCTCAAGCTTTCTGAAAGCATCACGGTGCTCCGAGATGGCAAGATGTATCCGGCCGGCGATAGGAGCACCTGGAACGAAGAGAAGCTTGCCAATCTTGTAGCTGGTGAGGACGTCGAGCTGACCCGACGCGATCACACTCAGGTAACTCATCAGGCTCCATACGTAGTGGCTGAAAACCTTTCTACCAAAGAGATTAGCGATGTAAACCTTGAGATCTTTGGTGGAGAAATCCTTGGCGTCGTGGGCTTCCCTGGTTCTGGCGCGCGAGAGTTTTGCCGTACGCTTTTCGGGCTTCACCCACTTACGTCGGGTCGATTGGTGGTCAACGGCGAGGACAAATCCCTCAAGAGTCCAAAGGCTGCAGTGAAGGCGGGAATTGCTTATATCTCCTTCGATCGGCATCGCGAGGGCATCATTCCTACGATGAATATCGCGAGCAACGTGTCGCTTTCGGTGCTCAGCACGCGAATCAAGGGCAAATTCGGAACCATCAGCGCTCGGAAGCAGAAGGCTCTGGCACACGAGTACCGCGACAATCTCAAGATCAAGAGCAACTCGATTAGCGATCCTATTGAATCGCTCTCCGGCGGCAATCAGCAGAAAGTGATCGTGAGTCGCCTCTTGGCAACTAACCCAAAGCTGCTGGTTCTCGACGAACCCACAATTGGCATTGATATTAAGAGTCGAGAAGAAATCATCTCGAAGGTAAACGAGCTCACCAAAGACGGAATGAGCACTGTTTATCTGACGAATGACTACGAAGAGCTATTGCGAGTGGCGGATCGCCTCGCATTCTTCCGAGATGGGCGCCTAGTCGCCGTCGTGCCAAATAACTCGATGACTATTGATGAGCTCACGGAAATCCGTGATAAATAAAGGACTTTTAAGATGACAAAATCAGTATCTAGGAACCGCGTGCTCGACTTCGCCATGAATAACGCGGTATGGATTCTCCTGGTAATCGCAGTGGTGGTGATGGGGCTCTTCCAGCCTTCGTTCTTCTCCATCGGAATTCTGTCCAACATTTTGGTGCAGGCGACTGTGCTTGGGCTGTTGTCGATTTCCATCTCTATGATTATTTTGCTGGGCGATATCAACCTTGCAACGGTCGGTACCGCGGGTTTCTCAGCCCTGAGTGGCGTCCTCTTGTTGCAGGCGGGTGTGCCAACCGTCATTGCAATCGTGGTGATTCTGGCCGTCGGCTCTCTGATTGGCTTGATCAACGGCCTCATCGTGACGAAGCTCCGTGCTAATGCGCTGATCACTACGCTCGCTGTAAATATGGTTCTCCAAGGTGCGCTTGTTGCGATCACGGGTGGTGCCTCCGTCACGAATCTTCCGCAGTCCTTCAAAGCGATTTCGCAGGGCAACATCGGTGGCTTCCCAACCTTGCCAATCGTGTTGATCGTGGCGTTCATCGCGTTCCACTTCATCTGGGAACGCACGGCTTTTGGACGATCGCTCTTTGCCGTGGGTGGCAACGCTCGGGGCGCCTATATCGCGGGTATCGACGTAGACAAGGTCAAGATCGGTGCATACGTAGTTTCGGGCTTGCTTTCGGGTATCGCCGGTTGGCTCCTCGCGGGCTATATGGGTGCGGTGACGGCGTCGTTCGGCACGACCTACGAGATGCAGGTTATCGCCGCAGCCGTTATCGGCGGTGTATCCCTCACGGGCGGTCGCGGTTCCATGCTCGGTGTACTCGCAGGTACTCTGCTTCTCACCGTGATCCAGGTGGGTCTCTCGATCCTTGGTATTCAATCCACGCTCATCACGCTTGCAGGCGGTTTGATGATTTTCGCCGCCGTAGTGATCGATGCGCTCCGTAATCTTTACAATTCTCGGTCCTGAATGGAGTAAAAATGTCAGTCTTTCTTGGGGTTGATGTCGGTACGTCGTCAACCAAAGGTGTCTTAGTTCGTGACGACGGCGTAATCCTTGCTTCTACGCAGCGCGAGCATAGCGTCGAGCACCCAGAGCCTGGTTGGGCTGAGATGGATGCCGAAATCTGGTGGCAAGAATTCATCTCAATCTCGCAGGAACTCACAGGTTTGTCGAAGGAGCCTGTCTCCGCGGTGGGCTTGAGCGGTATGGGCCCGTGCGTGCTCCTAGAAGATGGTGCCGGAAACCCGCTGCGAAACGCAATTCTCTACGGTGTAGATACGCGAGCAACTCAGGAAATCGCTGATCTCGATGCTGAATTGGGTAGCGAGCAGATTCTGGAGCGCGCAGGATCTCTCCTCTCAACCCAGGCGGTTGGTCCGAAACTGGTGTGGGTCAAGAATCATGAACCCGACGTCTTCGAAAAGGCTCGTAGGTTGTTCATGCCGGCAAGCTGGTTGTCGTTCAAGCTCACTGGCGAATACGCGCTCGACCACCAGTCGGCTTCGCAATCCGTGCCACTATATGATTCCTCGGCGCAAGATTGGTACCGCCCGTGGGCATCTCAGATCATGCCGCAGCTCGAATTGCCTCGGCTTGGGTGGGCCAATGATATTGCCGGAAGCGTGCGCAAAGACGCTAGCGAACTGACGGGTATTCCGGCTGATACTCCAGTGATCGTGGGGACGATTGACGCTTGGTCAGAAGCAATGAGCGTCGATGGGCTTAATGTTGGCGATTTGATGCTGATGTACGGCACCACGATGTTCTTTGTGAACACCACTCAGGAACGAATCACGCATCCAGCTCTTTGGTCAACGCTCGGGGCGCTCGAAAACACGCGTAGCCTCGCTGCGGGAATGGCTACTTCGGGCGCCATTACCAATTGGCTCCGAGACGTGTTTGGTAAGCCGGACTTCTCCGATCTCGTGGCTGAAGCCAGTGCGTCAGGCGTTGGAGCGAATGGTTTGGTGTGCCTGCCGTATTTCTCGGGTGAACGTACCCCGATTGCAGACCCTGAAGCTCGTGGCGTGTTTATTGGTCTCACTACCTCGCATACGAGAGGGGACCTGTATCGTGCGGCTCTAGAAGCAACGGCGTTTGGCATCCGTCATAATGTTGAAACTTTCCGCGAGTCTGGTTCGAAGATCGACCGAATTGTGGCTGTAGGTGGCGGTACAAAGGGCAAGTTGTGGACCCAGATCGTCTCCGACGTCACCGGTCTCGACCAGGTAGTCGCCTCTTCGACAATCGGCGCCTCGTATGGTGCGGCGATGTTTGCTGCTATGAACGTCGTCTCCGGATTCTCTGCGAGCGTCTGGAACCCGCCGAGCTACGTGGTCTCGCCGCGGCAGGATGCGAAGGCGGTTTACGATGAAATCTTCGAGCAGTACCTAGCCTTGTATCCCGCTACGCGAGAAATCCAGCACTACTTGGCAGGTTTGCAGAAACGGAGCCTATCATAGTGGCAGCGAGAGGGGAGTTGAACATGGCGAAATCCTTTAAGGGCACGCGTAAAGCTACCCGAAAGAGTGTATTTCGCTATGCTCGGTCCCACGAGACGTTCACCAAAGTAGAGGTCGCGCGGGAATTGGAGATTTCCATCCCAACCGTGACGAAATATCTCAATCATTTCGTTCGTGATGGTTTGTTGCGAGAAGAAGGTACCGTCTCTGTGGGGAGTGAAGGCGGGCGCAATCCGATGGCGTATTCGCTGGTTCCGCAGGCGAAAGTGGCTATCGGAGTTGACGTGAACTCGAGCCGAGCCAAAATCTTCGTGATTGATCTTCTTGGACAGACGGCGTATCAAAAGCGGTGGACGGTTCCATACGAGCGCAGCAACGCGTACGTAACGCAGCTCTGCGCAGAGATCCTGAGTTTTATTTCAGAATGCGGGTTGCGCGAGGAGCAGGTGCTAGGTGTGTGCATTGCGGTGCCAGGCTTGGTGAATACTGAGACTGAGACCGTCGTGTACGGCAAGGTGATTGACAACGAAGGCATGAGTGCTGCAGATTTTGCCGAGCATTTGCCTTACCCGACTCACCTGCTCCACGACTCTGCTGCCGCGGGGATCGCTGTATATTCATCTGGGCAGCTGCCGGCAAACGCGTTCTATATTGGGCTCGGGCATTCCATCGGTGGTTCGATCATCGTCAACGGTCGGATCTACCTTGGGGATCTTGACGTTGCTGGGGAAATTGGCCATATGAAGGTCAGCAAGGAAGGTCCGCGCTGCTACTGTGGGCGCGTGGGCTGCCTTGATGCTCACTGCAATTCCCGAGTGCTGACTGATGTAGCAGGTCCGGAGGTCTCCGATTTCTTCGAACAGCTCGATGCAGGGAATTCTGTGGCTCAAGAGACATGGGCGAAATACGTAGAAAATCTTGCTCTAGCGGTGCATCATGTTCGCCTGCTTTTCGGTTGCCAAGTGGTTCTTGGTGGGGAAGTTGGTCATGCAATGGTTGAGCATCTTGATGACCTGTACGGCGAAGTAGACACTTTGGCATTCAGGAAAGACGATGCGCAAGATTTTCTCGTTACTTCAGACCGGGACGCTGACGCCGTAGCGATGGGTGCAGGGCTTTTCCTCGTGAATCGGTTCTACGAGGATCCTGCGATGCTGACCGTCACGCCATACTGAGAGGTCTGTCGCTAGAGGGGCACTTTTCGTGTTTCATTCGTGTTAAAAAGCCCGAATTGAACAAAAAGTACCCCTCAACGTGCGTCGCCCTCAATCGGAGGCGCGGCGCGTCCTAGGCTTCGCCCCGCGCAATTGCCTGATCGCGAGCCACTGCCGCCTCGACTGCCTGCACGGTGGCGTCGGAGAAGCCGGCGCGCTCGGCTGCTACGAGCCCAGCGATGGTTGTGCCGCCTGGGGAGGTTACCGTATCGACAAGTGCGAGCGGGCGGACCCCGTCGTCGAGAGATTTCAAAGCGAGCGCCGCCGCGCCGTACACAGCCTGCGCTGCGATCCGCACGGCTTCACTCTTGTACATGCCCGCCGCCACGGCTGCCCGTGAAAGCGCGTCAATATAAGTGAAAGTCCACGCCGGGGAGCACCCAGCGATCGCGGAAAACGCGCTGAAATCCTTTTCGGCCACCTGTGCGGTGAGACCCACGGTTTTGAGGACGGTCTCTACTGCTGCTAGCTGATCAGAGTTGACGTGCTCGTTCGGGCAGAAGGCGGTCATGCCGGCGCCGATTGCACTGGCGACGTTTGGCATGGAGCGCACGATTGGCTGCTCGGGTGCTAGTCCGGCTTCAAGAGCCGCAATCGGAGTGCCGGCCGCGACTGAAACGATCACGCACCGTGCGCTAGCTGCGGCGTCTTTGATCTCTTCGAGGACCGAGGCGATCTGGAAAGGCTTGACGGCGAGGATGACGATTCCGTCTCGCACGGCTCGCACCACGTCGGCATTTGTGCGCACGTAGTGGGCGCCAAGTTCCTCAGCTAGGGCTTTACCTGCGGTTTCGTCGCGACGAGAGAAGACGACGTCACCCGCCTTGACCTTGCCGCTCTCGATTACGCCGCGCAGCAGTGCGCCGCCCATGGAACCGACGCCGATGAATCCGAGCATGTGTGTCTCCTCTTTCTTTATTGGCCTGATTGCTCCTCCCATTCTGCCTGCCGGAGCGCGGCTGTGGGTGGATTTGCTGGGTTTTTGGAACAAACGCCGCGGGGGCGCCGTTGGCGAGAGAGTAAGGATAGGTCCCGATGGCGCGCGATCGCCAAGTGAGGTGGAGTGGTTATGAAGCTCTCGAAGGTTTTGAATTTTGTGGGGCGCGCAGCGTTGGGTGCGCCGTTTATTATTCTCGGTTACGAGGCGGCGAAGGAGCCGGGCAAGCGCGTGGAGGCTGTCAAGAAGTTGCCGGTGGAGTTTGCGCAGGAGCATGCGGATGAGCTGGTTCGTTTTAACGGCGGCGCGATGGTTGCGGGCGGTTTGGGCTTGGCGACGGGCGTTTTGCCGCATGCTGCCGCGGCTGGTCTGATTCTTTCTACGGCGCCAACTACGGTCGCTGGTCACGATTTCTGGAATATCGAGGACCCGGCTCAGCGCCAGGGTCAGAAGATTCACTTCCTCAAGAACGTGGCGATGAGCGGCGGTTTGCTGATCGTGTTGGCTGGGTACCTCGGCCACAAGAAGTGAACCCTTGGGGTGCGGCGGCAAATATAAAAAATTAAAGACAACTAGGGGGAGAAAAAAAAGAAAAT
>R16__coassemble_1155_pt1 | contig 23402 bp, 19 predicted proteins | sample R16__metabat2_low_PE_015 | metagenome-assembled genome bin R16 | reverse complement strand
ACCTGGGGGGCCCGGCGTTTTTTATAATTTTTCTTCCACTTATTTGCATCAAAAAAATCAAAAACCGCGCCCCACCCCAATGGTTCATTTTCGCTGCTCGTGGAGTTCGCCATAAAACCGCGCGGGAGCGGGGTTTTCCTGAAATCTTTCAGGTTTGCACGGTTTAATAGGGTGCATGCTTGAACTTTTATTCACCCAAACGACGCCGGCCACGGATGCGGCGAGCAGCGCGCTCACTGGCTTTGCTGCTTGGGCCGTAAGTGTGATGGATGCGCTCGGCGGTATCGGTATTGCGCTGTTGGTTGCGCTCGAGAATCTTTTCCCGCCGATCCCGTCTGAGGTGATTTTGCCGCTGGCTGGTTTTACCGCTTCGCAGGGCGGCTCGTTCGGCGTGGTGGCGGCGATTGTGTGGGCGACGATTGGTTCGCTGGTCGGAGCCCTCGCGCTCTACGGCATTGCTCGCGTGTTTGGGCGCGAGCGCACCCGCAAGTACATGGCGATGCTCCCGCTCTTCGATATTTCGGACGTGGATAAAACCGAGGCGTTCTTCGATAAGCACAACCGCGGCACGGTGTTTTTCGGCCGTATGATCCCGATTTTCCGCTCGCTCATCTCGCTGCCGGCGGGCGTAATCAAGATGAATCTTGGTCTCTTTGTGCTCTTCACGACCATCGGCTCGGCGATTTGGAATACCGCTTTGGTCATCGGCGGCTACGTGCTGGGCGAGAACTGGGTGATCGTGGAAAACAACGTCGGCATCTTCACCAAGATCGTGGCTGTTGTGGTGGTTGTGGCAGCTGTGGCTTGGGTGGTCCTCCGCCTGCGCAAGCGCCGCGCCGGATCTCAGGAAGGCTGACATGCAAAAATCCAAGGGCGATTGGCGCGAGCCCGCACCGCGCGAAAGTGATTGGCGAGAGGCGAAGCGCCCGAAACCCGAGCCTTCGTCGTCACGGATGAAAATCGCCGTCTGGATTGCTGGCCTCGCGTCTCTCGTGCCGCTTGTGGCGCTGGCGGCGACGGTCGGCAAAATGCCCGACCAAATCCCCATGCACTACAACTTTTTCGGGGAAGTGGACCGCTACGGAAGCCCGTACGAGCTGTGGATTTTGGCGATTATTTTCGCCATCCTCGCTGCTGCGATTCTGATCATTGTGCGCTACCCGCAGAGCTCAAATACGATCTGGGAACCGCGCAGCGCCGCGGGATACCGCGCGTTTTATCGACTGAGCCGGATTTTGATCATCGGCATGAGCTTGTGGTGCACGGCCCTGAATCTGGCGCTCGTGTTCGCGCTCCCCGGTTGGTTGCCGATTGGTTGGGTTGTAGCCCTGCTCATTGCGATCGTCCCCGTTCTGATTGTTTTTACCCTGCAGCTTCGCCGCGTGGCGCAGATTCGCTAGGAATTCGCTAGGAATTCGCGAGGAATAAGCCTCGGCGCGCAAACGTTTGCGCGAAGGAATAGACTTGCATGCGAAAGCGCAAGCAAGAACTACAAAAGTGAGGGATTCTCATGGCAAACGACGTAGAACTCAAGGTTTCGGGCATGACTTGTATGCATTGCGAAATGCATGTGAAGGAAGAGGTCAGCGCGCTGGAGGGCGTGAACGGCGTGGATGTGGCGCTCGAGCCAGGCGGCGTAAGCACCGTGAAGGTGAGCCTCGATGGCGATGTGAGCGATGAGGCACTGCGCGAGGCCGTGGACGAGGCCGGCGGTTACGTAGTGGAAGAGATCGTCCGCTGAGTTTCGCTCAATAACGTACCGAAAGTGGGACACGAGGTCTGGCCGAGTGTCCCACTTTGTGCTTGATGCGCGGTTTTGGCGCGACGGCGGTGGGTCGCCTTGCGTGACGGCGGTGGGTCGCCTTGCGGGCGGTAGGCGAGCGTGACGGCGGCCGCGAAGATTCGCCTAAGGCGGCGGGTAGGCTTGAGAGCAAGTAGGAAGAGGTAGGAATCGTGGCTGAAATTCTGGAGAATTCGCAGGCAGCCGAGAAGGTTGCCGAGATTGATCTTGCCATCACGGGCATGACGTGTGCGTCGTGCGTCGCGCGCGTGGAGAAGAAGCTCAACAAGGTGCCTGGCGTGAAGGCTGTGGTGAACCTCGCTACTGAAAAGGCTCACCTAGAGATTGCTCCTGAGGCGAAGGCGCTGAGTCAGGACGAGCTGATTGCCGTGGTGGAGAAGGCCGGTTATGGCGCGAATTTCCTGAGGCGAGTGGATATTGGGGAGAACGGCGAACGGGTTGCGGCGATTGACGGCGCGGCTCGCGCGGCGGCTGAGGCTGCGGAAGAAGCGGCGAAGGCTGCGGCGGCAGCGCGCGTCAAGGATTTGTGGCGGCGCTTTTGGATTGCGCTGGTGCTGGCGGTCCCGGTGATTCTGATTTCGATGATTCCGGCGCTGCAGTTCCCGGCCTGGCAGTGGGTGATTGCCGTGCCTGCGCTGGTTATTGCCGTGTACTGTGGCTGGACGTTCCATCGCGCGGCTTTCCGCGCCGCGCGCCACGGTGGATCCACGATGGATACTTTGGTTTCCTTGGGCGTAATTGCCTCAATGGGCTGGAGTTTGTGGGCGCTGCTCTGGGGTGGTGCTGGCGAAATCGGGTATGTCATGCACATGAGCGGTGTGCAGGACTTGGCTGGTTCGATGCATCCGCACGTGTATTTTGAATCGGCTGCCATGATTGTGGCGTTCTTGCTGCTCGGGCGTTGGCTGGAAGCGCGTTCGCGCAGGAGTGCGGGCGATGCTTTGCATGAGCTGCTGGAGCTCGGAGCTTCACAGGCATTTGTGCTGCGGCGCTCGGATGGCACTGAGCTGAATGCCGAGATTCCTGCAGCTGAGCTGCGCGAGGGCGACGTATTTTTGGTCAAGCCGGGCGAGAAGATCGCGACGGATGGCATCGTGGTGGCAGGCGATTCTGCGGTAGACGCCGCACTGCTCACTGGCGAGTCGGTGCCGGTTGAGGTGGCTGAGGGCAGCTCGGTTACCGGTGCGACCATCAATACCTATGGGCGCCTCGAGGTCCGAGCTACCCGCGTGGGCGAGGAGACGACGCTTGCGCAAATGGGCCGGCTGCTGACTGAAGCGCAGACGGGCAAGGCGCCGGTGCAGCGGCTAGCCGACAAGATTTCCAGCATCTTCGTGCCGGCAGTGCTGATCATTGCTGCACTGGATCTGCTTGTGCGTTTGGCGATTGGAAATTCGCTGGAGATGGCGCTCACGAGTGCGATTACGGTGCTCGTGGTGGCATGTCCATGCGCGCTCGGTCTGGCTACTCCTACTGCTCTGCTGGTTGGTTCGGGTGCGGCGAGCAAGCGCGGAATTTTGATCCGCGGCCCAGAAGTTTTGGAGAACGCCCACCGCGCTACGGTGGCGCTGCTCGATAAGACGGGCACGCTCACCAAGGGCGAGATGAAGGTTATGGAAGTGACGCCGGTTGACGTACTTCCAGACGACGTCCGTTCGGCGGTTTTGGCTAGCTCCGACAAGCCGATGGCCGGTTTGGGTGGCTTGGGCCTCGGCGGTTTTGGCGGCTTCGGTGGTTTCGGTGGCGATAATTCCGGCGCTGGTAGCGAAGCCGATCCACAAACTGAGGATGAGGCTGCGCAGCGGCTGCGCGAGGCGATCCTTGCCGTGGCTGGTTCGGTGGAGGCTCCGAGCGAGCACCCGATTGCGCAGGCGATTGCCGCGCGTGCAAAGGAACTCGGGTATTCGCCAATCAAGGTCACTGATTTCCGCAACGTGCCTGGTCAGGGTGTAGAAGCAGTGCTCGATCTGGGCCTGTTCGCCGATCCGGAAGACGGCCCAACGGTCGTGCGGGCTGGCAAACCTGAGTGGATCTTGGAGATTGCGGCTGCTTCGACGAGCGGGCTGAGTGGCTCGCGCACGGTCGGGAGCGATCTGGAGTTCGATCCAAACGCCGTGCCGCAGCCAGATGGGGTCAAGCGTGAGACTGTAGACCCGTACTCCGAGGCTGTGGCCGGTGCGAGCGCAATCGCGAACGAGAAGCCGGTAGAGGCGGCGCTGCTGAATTCCTTCGCGGAGCAGACTCGCGAGCAGGAGTTCAAGGCGCGCGCAGCCCAGCTGAATGAGATCGTGGATGCTTACCACACTCTCGGCGCTACCGCGATCATGGTGGCGCTTGGCGATACTCCGATCGGCATCGTTGGCGTGGCTGATGAGTTGCGCGCGGAATCCGCGCAGGCGATGGCTGAGCTGAAGCAGGCGGGCGTGGAGCCAGTGATGATCTCCGGCGATGCTCAGCGCACTGCCGATGCAGTGGCAGCCCAGCTCGGAATGACGGCGCGCGGTGGCGTATTGCCAGAAGGAAAGGTCGCTGCCGTGAAGGAATACCAAGAGCGCGGCGAGAACGTAGTGATGGTGGGCGACGGCGTAAACGACGCCGCGGCGCTCGCGGCTGCTGATCTCTCCATCGCGATGGGCGCCGGCACGGATGTGGCTAAAGCTGCAGCCGATATTACGATCGTGAATTCCGATCCGCGCCTCGTGCCGTCAGCGCTGCGCATCTCACGCCGCACGCTGAAGATCGTGAAAGAAAACCTCGCGTGGGCATTTGGCTACAACCTGATCGCCATCCCGCTGGCGCTCGCGGGCATTATCGCCCCTGGCCTCGCGGCCGCTGCAATGGCCAGCAGCTCCGTGATTGTCGTTGGTAACTCGCTGCGCCTACGCTCGGCGAAGTAAAACTGAGAAAGTGGACCAGGTCCCATGTTTCACGTAGCAAGCGCGTGCACAAATGTGCGGATTTGAGCAGCGGCTCGCGGCGCGCGACCCGTAAAATGGCGGAATATCAAGGTTTTGCGAAATCTGCAGAGCGCGCGCGAGAAGCATTTCGCACACTTATGTACACGAAAGTGCGATGATATACGTATGAACGAACGAGCTGGCACACTTGCCCAACCTGAAGATCTCATTGACGTGGATGCGCTGCTGCGCGCCTACTACGATATCGAGCCCGATCCGAGCAACCCCGCCCAGGCGGTAGTTTTCGGCACCTCCGGGCACCGCGGAAGCGCCTTCGATGGCGCTTTCAACGAAGCGCACATTGTGGCGATTACCCAGGCAATTGTGGAGTATCGCCGCGCTCAGGGCACGGATGGTCCTCTCTATATTGGTCGCGATACGCACGCGCTCTCCGAGCCGGCTCAGCGCAGCGCCCTCGAGGTGCTCGCGGCAAACGGCGTGGAGGTGCGGATCGATGCCCGTGACTCGTGGACCCCAACCCCAGCCGTTTCTCTTGCAATCTTGACGGCAAACGGCGCCGGCACCGCTGCAGGCGTGCGTACCACCGGCCCTGGCTTGGCAGACGGCATCGTCATCACCCCGAGCCACAACCCTCCGCGCGATGGCGGCTTCAAGTACAACCCACCTCACGGCGGCCCAGCTGATACGGACGCGACGAAGTGGATCGCTGCGCGTGCGAACGAGATTCTGAAGCAGGGCTGGAAGCAGGTCAAGCGCGTGCCTTACGAGCAGGCGCTCGCGGCAGAAACCACTCGCAACCACGACTACCGCTCGGCGTACGTGGAGGATTTGGCGTCGATTATCGATTTCGACGTAATCCGCGAGGCGGATGTGCGCATCGGCGCTGACCCAATGGGCGGTGCGTCGGTGGAGTACTGGGCAGCGATCGGTGAGCGTTACGGACTGAACCTGACCGTCGTCAATCCAGAAGTGGATCCGCGCTGGAGCTTTATGACCCTCGACTGGGATGGCAAGATCCGCATGGACTGCTCCTCGCCTTCCGCGATGGCGAGCCTGCGCGCGCGCATGACGCCAGACGCTTCGGGCGCTACACCATACGATATCGCTACTGGTAACGACGCCGACTCCGACCGCCACGGCATCGTGACCCCAGACGCTGGCTTGATGAACCCGAACCACTATTTGGCAGTGGCGATCCAGTACCTCTTCACGCATCGTCCGGATTGGAACACGGGCGCCGTAGGCAAGACTCTGGTTTCGTCGTCACTCATCGACCGCGTGGTGGCCGGCATGGGCAAGCAGCTGGTCGAGGTGCCGGTGGGCTTCAAGTGGTTCGTGCCAGGCCTGATCAGCGGCACGACCGGCTTCGGCGGCGAGGAGAGCGCGGGCGCGAGCTTCTTGCGCAAGGACGGCACCGTCTGGACGACCGACAAGGACGGTCTGATCATGGACCTGCTGGCTTCCGAGATCATCGCCGTCACCGGTAAGAGCCCGAGCGAGCTGCACCGCGAGCTGGTCGAGAAGTACGGCGCGAGCGCGTATGCGCGTATCGATGCGCCGGCGACGAAGGCTGAGAAGGCCAAGCTGGCAGCGCTTTCACCTGAAGACGTCGCAGCCACCGAGCTGGCCGGCGAGCCGATTACGGCGCGTCTGGTTCGCGCTCCGGGCAACGATGCTGCGATCGGTGGCCTGAAGGTGACGACGGAGAACGCCTGGTTCGCGGCGCGCCCGAGTGGCACCGAGGACGTGTACAAGATCTACGCGGAGTCGTTCAAGGGCGAAGAGCATTTGGCTCAGGTGCAGGCAGAGGCCAAGGAGGTCGTAGCCGCCGCACTCGGCGCCTGATTGGTTTGAATGGGACAGGGGGTCAGGTGTTGTGGTCCAAAACGGGACGCAACACCTGACCCCCTGTCCCATGCCAGCGCCCCGCCGCATGCGATAGGCTTGCAGTATGTCACTTGCCGATATTGCCCGCTCCGTGAACGCGTCCGTGAACCGTCGCGGCATTGTGAAGCGCCGCCACCAAGGTTGGCTCCCGCGCCTCACCCCGTACGCGGGATACGGCTCGACCGCCGCGCTGAAAGTTCTGGCGCGCGCCACGATGGTCGACCCAAATGCGGGCTCATCGCTCAGTGATTTGAGTTTCCTTCCGCGCGGCATGCATTCGCTGCCGGCGGGTCCAGTGCGTGATATCGCGCAGGCCGCGGCCGACGCCGGCGCTGAGGCGCAGCGCGGTTGGCACCAGTTTTTCACCACGCAGGTGGGCTTCCTGCCCGTGACCGTGCGCATCGGCGAGCGCGAAATCCACACCCGCACCGACCGCGAAGGCTACATTGACCTGCTCGTCGAGGATCACGGTCTCACGCCTGGCTGGCACAAGGTCGAGCTGATCCCGAAGGTGGGGGAGCCGGTCGAGGCGCCAATTATGATCGTGGCACCGGACGTGCGGCGCGGCCTGATCTCCGATATCGACGACACGATCGTCGTCACTTGGCTCCCGCGCGCCTTCCTCGCCGCGTGGAACGCTTTTGTCTTGCACACCAACGCGCGCCAACCGGTGAGCGGCATGGCTGATTTTTACGACAAACTGCTGGCGCCAACTCCGAACGCCCCGGTTTTCTACGTCTCCACCGGCGCATGGAACACGTACCCCACGCTGCTGCGCTTCCTGCACCAGCACCGTTATCCGATCGGCCCGATGTTGATGACCGACTGGGGCCCGACCCCCACGGGTTTGTTCCGCAACGGCGAAGCCCACAAGAAGGCCCAGCTCCGGAACCTCTTGATCATGTTTCCGAACATTGAGTGGGTTTTGGTCGGCGACGACGGACAGCACGACCCGATCATCTACGACGAGTTGGCGCGCGAGCACCCCTCGCGGGTGGCGGCGATCGCGCTGCGCGAGCTCAACCCGCTCGAGCAGGTGCTTTCGCACGGCACGATCGACCCTGCGGAATCCAACCGCGAAGACGAAGACATCGAGCGCCACGGCGTGCCCGTGATTCGCGGGGGCGACGGCGAAATCCTTGCGCTGCGTGCGAAGGCCAGCGGCCTGTTCTAAACTCGCGCTGTGAAAAAATGAACCATTGGGACCTGACCCCAATGGTTCATTTCAGACTCAGTGCTCGACTGGCTCTACGATGATGACGTCTGGATCGACGACCTCGTCGTCCGTGAACTTGTCCTTCACCTTGTAAGCCGCGCTCTTCGCCGTCGCGACCGTAGCCTCGGTGGCCTTCGCGAAACCGGAGGCGGCGGCGTCCTTAGCCTTCTCACGACCGGACTCGACTGGACCGGAGGTCCAAACCTTGTGCGCGAGGCCCTTGATCTGCTCGTAGCGCTCGTGGCCAGCGCGTGCGCCCAACACATAACCGGCGCCGAGCAGCAGTACGTTCTTAATAAAGCTCATTATTTCCTCAATCCTTGAGATCCACGTCTTTTGGTCGAGTCCATTCTATCGGCTCAAAATAGCGGGTTCACAGTTTTCTCGGATTCCGCGGAGCGTTCCATCGTGCGCTGGGCGCGCATTCGGGATACTGTAAACGTAGGTTTTCAGGGCAAAGGATGGTGCGAAATGGCTATCAACGACAATCGCGAGGCTTTCAACGAGCGCAGCGCGGCGGCGTTTTTTCGTCCAGAAATCACCACTTTGCCGGCTTATATTGCGGGTAAGCCGAGCCCAGACCCGTCCGTGATCAAGGTGGCGTCGAACGAGATGCCGTTCCCCACGATCCCCTCGGTTCAGGAGGCAATGGCGGAGCACCTCGCCGATATGGCGCGCTACCCAGACATGATGGCCTCGGGCCTCGCGGGCGATATCGCGCGCCAGCTCGGGGTTTCGGTCGAGAGCGTGGTGGTTGGCAACGGCTCCGTAGCCCTGATCGAGCGAATTCTCGCGGATTTCACCGGCCCTGGCACTGAGGTAGTGATGCCGTGGCGCTCCTTCGAGTCGTATCCGATCGCAATCCAGATGGCGGGGGCGCGCGCGGTTTCTGTGCCGCTGCGCTCCGACGGCAACTGCGACCTGAGGGCGATGCTCGCGGCCGTGACCGACCGCACCCGCGCCGTGCTTGTCTGCACGCCGAACAACCCAACGTCTGCCGCGCTCACCCACTCTGAGCTGCGCTTTTTCCTCATGCAGCTGCCGCCGCACATCCCGGTCCTGATCGACGAGGCGTACGGCGACTTCGTGCGCATGGAGGACCCAGTGCGCGGCCTCGAGCTGGTGCGCGAATTCCCGAACGCCATTTCGCTGCGCACTTTCTCGAAGGCCTACGGGCTCGCGGCGTTGCGCTGCGGGTACGCCATCGCCGCGCCGGAAGTTGTGAAGCTGATGCGCTCGTCGCTGACGCCGTTTGGGGTGAGTGCGCTGGCGCAGGTGGCTGCGCGCGCGGCGCTCGCCGAGCGCGCCGAGGTGGATCGCCGAGTCGAGATTGTGGTGCAAGAGCGCGGAAATCTGGTGAATGCGCTGGCGGCGCTGGGCTGGGACGGCCCGAAGCCTCAGGGCAACTTCGTCTGGTTTGGTTGCGGCGAAGATTCCGAGCGTTTCGCGCAGGTCTGCGAGCAGCACAAGATCGTGGTGCGCACTTTCAAGGGCGAGGGCGTGCGCGTGACGGTGGCTGAGCCCGAGGCCCAGCTGCGCCTCGTGCGCGCCTACTCGGCTTGGAAGGAGGGGCGCGGTGATTTTTGATCAGTTTTGTGCGCGTGACGGCGAACGGGCTGCGGTTGACGGCGAAGCTCGGCTTGGCGACCAGGTGACCACCCGCCGTCACCCTGCCGTAATCGTGCCTCTCACTGGCACCACGCCGCAGATGATTGTGGACGAGGCGGTCGCGGCTGAGGCTGCGGGCGCGGACGTGCTTGAATGGCGCATCGATTTCATGCTCAGCTCGCACAACCAGCTTTCGCTCGCGGCGGCTGGGCGCGAGGTGATTGTGCCGATTTTGGAGGCGACGAAACTGCCGCTGCTCCTTACTATTCGCACGGCTGAGCAGGGCGGGGAGGCGAAGCTTTCGCGCGGGCGGTATCGCTTGCTGCTTGCGGAGTTGCTGGATGTGCTGATGCAAAATGGCTCGTGCGAGCGCCTCGGGATCGACCTCGAGCACTGGTTTGATGGTACGCCTGAGCTGGCGCGGAGGGCTTCTGAGCTCGGCGCGTCGGTCGTGATTTCGCACCACGACTGGCAAGAGACTCCGGATTCCGAAATTATGGAGATCATTTTCGAGGACATGCTCGAGCTGCCGGAAGTTGTGGCGAAACTGGCCGTGACGGCGCATTCGGATGAGGATGTTGCGCGGTTACTGGATGTGACTGAGCGAGTTTCTCAGAAGTCGGGCCGGCCGGTGATTGCGATCGCGATGGGCGAGGCGGGTAAGCGCTCGCGCTTCGAGGCTTGGAAATACGGGTCAGTTGCCACTTTTGCCACTGTTGGCAAGGCTTCTGCGCCTGGGCAGCCAACCGTGGCCGAGCTGGTTGCGAGCTGGGACTGAGGGCGGGTTCCGAGGATTTGCGTGCATAAAAGTGCGGATTTGATCAGCCGCGCGAACTGCCCTTCAACAAAAATGGCGGAATATCAACGTTTTATAGAACCCACCAAAAGCGGCACCCAAAAAATCCGCACTTTTGTGCACGCATTTTGGTCAGAGTGACAGCTGAGGCAGGTCAGACTTGTCCACATTTGGGCTAGTGACACCGGTTATCCACAGATTTTCAGGGCTGGACGTTGACTGAGCCCCAAATCCTGAAGAATTGGGGCATGGAAGCCAGATTTGGAGAACTAGAAACTGGGGTTTTGTCGTACCAAACCTTGCGGCAGCGCGGACTCAGCCGTCGAAAAATTGAGAACGCCGTGCAGGATAAGGATCTGATCAAACTTCGGCGCGGTTGGTATGCGAATGCGCAGCACAATGCGCTCGCAGCGGAGGCAGTCCGGCGCGGAGGGGCCGCAACGTGTTTTTCTGCCTGTGAAATTTACGGACTCTGGACTCCGAGGCATCGAGGAATCCATGTTGCGGTAGGGCGCGGACATCGATGGCACAGTACGCGCGATTGTAGTTATCACGTATTGGACCGTCACCAGTATGAAGGACCGGTGGTTCCTCTTAATGATTGCCTGCTGCATGTGGTGAAGTATCACGATCCTGAATCGGCCTTGGTTGTTATTGAATCAGCCTTGAATCTGAAACGAATTAGCCGAGCGGACGTGGAAGAAATACTGGCCTTGGCAAGTGTGAGCAAAGGGAAGGTTCTCCAATACTTCTCTGAACTGTCTCAGTCCGGCAGTGAGAGCCGGGTTGCGTTGTTTTTGAGGGGTTTGAAGTTCGAGGTTGTTCAGCAAGTGTGGATTCTTGGTGTTGGCCGAGTGGATATAGTTGTCGACAATTGGCTGATTATTGAGTGTGACAGTCGAGAGTTTCACACCCAAGAAAAAGACTATGAGACGGATAGGGCTCGTGATCTTGCCGCAAAGGCAGCTGGGTACAGGGTGGTGCGACTGAGTTTTCGTCAGATTTGGAGCGAATGGGATGAGACGAAGAACATCTTGCTCAAGATCCTCAAGAATCACAGCTGAGGAGACTGGCGGAGATGGGTTCCGATGATTCTTGTGCATAAAAGTGCGGATTTTTTGGGTGCCGATTTTGGTGGGCTTTGGAAAACGTTGATATTCCGCCGTTTTTGTTGGAGGGTGGTTTGCGCGGCTGAGAAAATCCGCACTTTTGTGCACACACTTTGGGTCAGACTTCGGTCGGGACCTGATTTGGCCACGAAAAATCGCCTGAGAAGTGAAGTAGAGTAGAGGGCGTGAGTGTAGCACTGTATCGCCGGTATCGGCCCGAGACGTTCCAAGAGGTCATTGGTCAGGAGCATGTGACCAAGCCCTTGATGGCCGCCCTTGAGGCAGGCAATACCACGCATGCCTATCTGTTTTCTGGGCCGCGTGGGTGTGGCAAGACCACCTCGGCGCGCATTTTGGCGCGGTGCTTGAACTGTGCTGAATACCCGACGGCTACGCCTTGTGGGAAGTGTGACTCCTGCCGTGAGCTCGCGCGCGACGGGTCGGGCTCGCTGGATGTGGTGGAGCTCGATGCCGCTTCGCACGGTGGTGTAGACGATGCCCGTGAGCTGCGCGAACAGGCGAGTTTTGCGCCCGTGCGCGATCGCTTCAAGATTTTCATCATTGACGAAGCACATATGGTGAGTAATCAGGGCTTTAACGCCCTGCTGAAGCTGGTCGAAGAGCCACCAGAGCACGTGAAATTCATTTTTGCTACCACCGAGCCTGAGAAGGTTATCGGGACGATTCGCTCGCGCACCCATCATTATCCGTTCCGTCTTGTGCCTCCGAATACGCTTGAGGATTATCTGGAGCAGCTGTGTCAGGCGGAGGGCGTGCAGGCTGGAAAGGACGTGCTTTCGCTGGTTGTGCGTGCGGGCACGGGGTCGGTGCGCGATACTCTCTCGGTGCTCGACCAGATCATCGGCGGTTCTGACGGGCATACGCTCAAGTACGATGAAGCCGTGGCGTTACTGGGGTATACCTCGGCGCATTTGCTCGACGAGACGATCGCAGCTTTGGTTGAAGGTGACGGCGCCGGCATGTTTTCGGTGGTCGATGCAGCGGTGCGCTCGGGCCACGATCCGCGTCGGTTCGTGGAGGATTTGCTGCAGCGCCTGCGGGATTTGGTGATTATCGCGCTCGCAGGAGACGACGTAAAAGACGTATTCCTCTCGGTTCCTGATGACCAGTATCAGGTGATGGTTTCACAGGCGCACGCGCTGGGTGCGCGGCGGGCGTCGCGCGCGGCGGATCTTACGAATGAAGCTTTGAACTCGATGGCGGGCGCTACGGCTCCGCGTATGCAGCTCGAGTTGCTGTGTGCGCGGTTGCTGATGGGGGCAGGGCCGGATTCTGGCCAAGCTGATTCGCGGGGCAGCAGCGGTGGCGCAGGAGAAACGCGCGAGACTGGGCAGCCGCAGGAAACTAGGCGGGTATCGGAAACTGGCCGAGCCCAAGAGACGGTGAGCCCCGAGCAGATGCGGGCAGCTTTCGGACGATCTACTGCTGGCCGATCTAATCCAGTGGTCGATCCACGGCGCGCGCCGATGCCGGCGATGCTGGGGTCGCCAGAGTCGACTGCTCAGCCAGCACCGGCCGCTCAGTCAGAGCCGGTGGCTGCGCCTCAGGCGCCTCGTGCATCCGCACCTGCGCCGGAGCCGGAGCCGGCACGCGCGCCTGAGCCGGAGCCAGTGCGTGCGCCTGAGCCGGAGCCAACTGCAGCAGCCGTGCCCGCAGGCTCAAAGGAGCAGCAACTAGCGCAAACCTTGCGCGGGCAATGGGATGGCATTGTTGCCCGTGCGGGCGAGGAATCCAAGATTGCTCTCAACATTCTGCATCAGGCTACGGGTCCCTTGGCTGTAGAGGGCGGTGTACTGCTCGTTGGCTTTGCCCAAGAGGGCACGGCGATGGGCTTCAACCGCAACAAGCGCGCGCAGGTTGCGCTCGCGAACGCCGTCAAGGCCCTGACGGGTGCAGACCTGAATGTCCAAGGTCAGGTGGGCTCACCGAGTGCGAATTCAGTTCCGCCGAGCCAAGGGGGCGAGCCTGCGCGCCCAAAAGCTGAGCCGACTCAGTCGGCTCCAGTTGACGTGCCTGCGGCGATCAGTGAGCCAGCTCCGGAAGCGGATCTCGCTCCTGAAGAGGAAACTGTTGCTGAACCTGATCTCGACGATATTCCACCGGAAGAGGATCCAATCTATGGGCTATCAGAAGAGACGGATGAGTCTGATCCCGCTGGAGTGCTTGCCAGTCTGATTGATGGTACAGCTCAGATTAAGGGCGGCGACCATACCGGCCAGAAGGTTGCTCAGCCGATTGGTAATGAGCCAACCGCGGAGCCAGCAGCCAATGCGGAGGGCGAAGTTTCGGGCAAGGAAGCCACAGAGCCAGGCAGTGAGAACGTGCCGTTCTACTCGATCGACCTGCCTGACTTGCCGCCCGAAATGCCAGATTTTGGGTCGCACGCGCCCACAAATGTGTGGGCCGATTCGCCGGCGAAATGGGAAGCACCCCCGCAGTTCAGTGCAGGTGCTCGCGAAGAGCATCGCCCAGCCATTCATGCCACTGAATTGGCAGCTGTGCATGGGAAGCCAGAACCCGCGCCAAGCGACCCCGATTTTGAGGCGCCGCCTGAGTTTGAAGATGAATGGGATGAGGTATCAGCAGATGATCCGGAGGTTGATCCATCCAGCATTATCGGCCTCGGCGTCGTGCTCAAGACTTTTAACGCGTCCGTAATCGAAGAAATCCCGCGCGAAGCGCGCTAGCCCATGTTCTCTCACTTCGGGGGATCGAGACCAAGTCTCGATCCCCCGATTTTTTTGCAAGGCACGTGCATTTTTGACGAGCCTGTGTGCATTTTTGGCGGATTCTTGTGACTATTGTGAAACCCCCGAGGTGATCGCAAGACGTTTGTGCAGGTCACAAGCTTGGTCGGCGGTAGCAGCGAAGCTCCAATTTGCCAAAAATGCACAGCCATCCGTCAAAAATGCACGCGCCGCACAGCCTCTCCGCCCACCCGCACAGCCTCTCTGCCCGATTTGATCGGCCACGCCCGCCACTTCACGTGTGACTATTGATAAACCTGCAGGTCAGAGCCCTGCCCGCAAAACCGACCCCAAGCACGAGCGGGCAGAGAGGCTGTGCCAGCGGGCAGAGAGGCTGATGCACTACGGCCACAGCCACCTCCCCAGCCGCGCGCCCTCGCCGCGGCAGAAATAAAGTATGGTGAAATGGTTGAGGTCCGCAGCGAGGAGCGAGAATCTGAGAATCTCTGAGCATTTCAGAGCAACTTATGAGGAGGGAAGCGCAAGGTGGCTGGAGTTTACGAAGGCGCGGTACAAGATCTGATTGATGAGCTTGGCCGTCTGCCGGGCATTGGCCCGAAGAGCGCGCAGCGCATCGCCTTCCACCTGCTCGAAGCTGAGGACGAAGACGTGCGGGCACTCGTCTCCGCGCTCGAAGCGGTAAAAGAAAAGGTCCACTTCTGCACGATTTGTGGCAACGTGACTGAAGGTGAGATCTGCTCGATCTGCGCCGACCCGCGCCGCACAAACGCCGTCATCTGTGTAGTCGAAGAGTCCAAAGACATCATGGCGATCGAGCGCACTCACGAGTTCCGCGGCCGATATCACGTGCTCGGTGGCGCGATCGACCCTATCGGCGGGGTCGGCCCAGAGCAGTTGCGCGTACGCGAACTCTATGCCCGCCTGGCGAATGGCGAAGTGGAAGAAGTCATCCTCGCGATGGACCCTAATATCGAAGGCGAGGCCACCGCCACCTACCTCTCGCTGAACCTCGCACATATGGGCGTCGTTGTGTCCCGACTCGCCTCCGGCCTGCCCGTTGGTGGCGACCTCGAATACGCCGACGAAATCACACTTTCGCGAGCCCTCGAAGGCCGCCAGCGCCTCAACTAAAAAACCCGCACACCCCTGATCGGCCCCTAAGTCCACCACCTGACCCCGATTAGGACGGCAAGACCTGCGCGTTTAGGATTAACTCCAAGAAAAAGGAGTTTTCGTGAGTCTCGTAGTACAAAAATTCGGCGGCTCGTCAGTGGCGGACGCCGAATCAATCAAGCGGGTCGCCCGTCGAATCGTAGACACGCGCCGGCGCGGGCACGACGTAGTGGTCGTGGTCTCCGCAATGGGCGATACGACAGACGATCTGATCGATCTTGCCGCCTCGGTTTCCGAGTCGGACCCGCCCGCGCGTGAAATGGACATTCTCCTCACTGCCGGCGAGCGCATTTCGATGGCGCTGTTGGCGATGGCGGTGAACGATTTGGGCACGGCCGCCCACGCCTACACGGGCCAGCAGGCTGGCCTGCTCACTGATGCCATGTATGGCAAGGCCTCGATCGTCGGCGTGGTGCCGGAGCGAATTGCGCGGGTGCTGAAGGAAGGACACGTGCCGATTATCGCCGGTTTCCAGGGCGTCCACACGGGTTCAGACGACGTGACAACCCTGGGCCGCGGCGGTTCTGATACCACCGCCGTCGCTTTCGCCGCTGCCCTCAACGCAGACGTGTGCGAGATTTATACGGACGTTGACGGTGTCTTCACCGCCGACCCGCGCATCGTGCCTTCGGCTCACAAGCTGCCTGCGCTGACCTACGAGGAGACCCTCGAAATGGCGGCGCACGGCGCAAAGGTTCTCCACTTGCGCGCGGTGGAATACGCGCGTCGCTACAACGTGCCGTTGCACGTGCGCTCATCATTCTCGGATTTGGAAGGGACGTGGATCGTGGACGACGCTACTCGCGATCGGATTGTGCATCAGCAGATGGAGCTCGAGGGCGATAACGAAGCCCCAGTGATTTACGGCATCGGGCACGACAAGAGCAAGGCGAAGATCACGGTGGCGGGCGTGCCGGACGTGAGCGGTTCGGCCGCGAAGCTCTTCGCCGTCGTCGCTGAGGCTGGAGTGAATATTGATCTGATTGTGCAGAACGTGCCGATCAACAACCCCGGCGCAGCCACGATCTCTTTCACTGTCGGGATCGACGACGTCTCCAACGCGGTCGAGGCGTTGAACGCCGCGCAGAGCGAGATCGGCTTCAAGCGTTTGGTGCGTGATGACGGCGTCGGCATCCTTTCGCTGGTCGGCGCGGGTATGCGTGGCCACCCGACGGTCGCCGCGCGCCTCTTCACGGCGCTTTCGGACGCGGGCGTCAGCATCGACCTCATCTCGACTTCCGAGATCCGGATTTCGGTGATTGTTGACGTCGACGAGCTTGACGACGCCGTGCGCGCCGTCCACACTGCCTTCGGTCTTGACGCCGAAGGGGAGGCAATCGTGTATGGAGGTACCGGGCGATGAGCGAGCAGGCACAGGAAGCACAAGAACCACAGCAGAAGAAGATCACGTTGGCAGTCGTGGGCGCGACTGGCCAGGTCGGTCGCGTGATGCGGGCGCTGCTGGAGCAGCGCGGAACGGAAGTTGACGCCGTCCGCTTCTTCGCCACCGCGCATTCGGCTGGCACTGAGCTGGAGTTCCGCGGCGAACCGGTCGTGGTGGAGGATGTGGCTACGGCGGATCTGAGCGGGATCGACGTCGCTGTCTTTTCCGCGGGCGGCGGTGCTTCGCGCGAGTATGCACCGAAGTTTGTGGAAGCTGGCGCCGTGGTGGTCGATAACTCGAGCGCCTGGCGCCGTGACCCTGAAGTGCCGCTGGTCGTGAGCGAGGTGAATCCGGAGGATATTAAGGATCGCCCGAAGGGGATCATTGCGAACCCGAACTGCACCACGATGGCTGCGATGCCGGTGCTGAAGGTGCTGCACGACGAAGCTGGGCTGGTGCGCCTGATCGCGAGTTCGTACCAGGCGACGAGCGGTTCGGGGCGCAAGGGCGTGAAGGCGCTCGCGGATCAGTCGCGCGCGGGCGCAGCCGAGGAAAACCTTGAAGGGCTGGCCTTGGACGGGCATGCGATCGCGTGGCCGGAGGATCTCGGGCCGTACGTGGCGCCGATCGCCTATAACGTGGTGCCGTTCGCGGGGAATTATGCGGACGACGGCTCGCTCGAGACCGACGAGGAGCAGAAGCTCCGCGACGAGTCGCGCAAGATTTTGCACATCCCAGATTTGCGGGTGGCGGGCACGTGCGTGCGCGTGCCGGTCTTCACCGGTCACGGGCTTGCGATTAATGCCGAGTTTGAGCGCGAGATTTCGCCTCAGCGCGCGGTGGAGCTGCTGAAGCAGGCGCCGGGCGTGCAGTACAAGGAGGTGCCGACTCCGCTTGACGGCGCCGGCATCGATGACTGCCTGGTCGGTCGCGTGCGTGCGGACTTGAGTGCGCCTGAGGGCTGTGGCCTTGAGATGTTTGTGGTGGGCGACAATCTGCGCAAGGGCGCCGCGCTCAATGCGATCCAGCTGGCCGAGCTAGTGATCGCCGAGCTCCGCGGCTAATTCTTTTTGAACCATTGGGGTCAGGCTAGAAATTTAATTTTTTAGAGAACCGCGCGGGTGAAATTTTTTAAAATTAGAGCCTGACCCCAAGGGTTAAATTTTTTCCAAAATACCCTGACCAGTCGTCGTCGAAGTCGGCGTTGAACTGCGCGGCGAATTTCTCCTGCTCGCGCACAGCGTCGAATTCGCCGGTCTCGCCCGGCAGCGGCTCCATCGGCGCGAGCAGCCGCGACTCGTTGGGCCGATGCTTTAGCACATTGTCGATATACGACTGAATCGCCTGCTCAAAAGGCACGTCGTAGCCAGCCTGCTCGGAAATGTACCAGCGGTGGTCGAGGAACTCGTGGAAAATCTGGGCGGGCTCGAGCTTCCCGCGCAGCTCCAAAGGCACGGCCCGCATAACCGGCTCGAAGTACGCCATCATCCACTGATGGGCGACCATGCTCGCGGGCATGTCGTCCAGCCCGTTCAGCGCGCGGTACGACTTCATCGCGTTGAACATGCGCTGCGCCTGCTTCTCCTGCACGTCCAAGCCAGTGAGCTGCAGAATCTTGCGCGAATAGTGCCCAGCGTCCACCACCTTCGGCTGGATCGAAATCGTATGTCCCTCTGGGCTGGTCTGCATCGAGAGCTCGCCCACCTCGAAGCCGAGGTCGTTGAGCCGCTGAATACGCTGCTCGATGCGCCACCGCTCGTTGAGCGCAAACGACTCCTCCGCCGTCAACTCGTTCCAGAGCTTGTTGTACCGGTCCTCGAAGGTCAAGCCGAGGGTGACGACGTCGAAGTCCTCGGTGAGCACGCCTCCGGCTTGCAGGTCCATCAGTTCGCCCACGATGTTTGTGGCGGCCACGTCTACGTCGTAGAGCCGCTTGCCGTCGGAGAGCTCCGCGTACAGGTCGCCGGTTTCGGCGTCTACCAGGTAGGCCGCGAATTCGTCGGCGTCGCGCCGGAAAAGCGTGTTGGAAAGCGAGACGTCGCCCCAAAAGAATCCGAGCAGATGCAGGCGAACCATCAGCACGGCGAGCGCGTCCACGAGGCGATTCACGGTCTCGGGGCGCATGCCGGACTGCCCGAAGAGTACGCGGTAGGGCAGCGAGTAGGTGAGGTGGCGGGTGATGAGCGCGGCGGGCAGCTCGTTTTCGCCGTCGCTGCGCCCGCGCACTACCGCGATCGGCTCGACGCAAGGAGCGTTGTGTCGGCGCAGGTCGCGCAGCACTTCGTACTCGTGATAGGCCGCACCCTCGGGGATTTCCTTGATCGCGTAGATTTCGCCGTGCGTGTGCACGAAGCGCACCACGTGGCGGGAAATACCGCGCGGCAGGGCGGCAATGATTTCTTTCGGCCAGTCAACGAGCGGGGTGCTCCACGGCAGGTCGAAGAGCTCAGCTTGCGGCTGGGCCGACGTGATTGAAAGCTGATAGCCGGAGGAGGCAAACATGTGCGTCAGTTCCTTCTAAATAAGTCAGGCCCCGAATCTCAGGCGAGCCAAGCGCGCGCGGCGCCCACCACAACCAGTGAGAATCGGGACCTGACCCCAAAGTATCAAAGTATCAATCAGGCGTCGATGCGGAGCCCGTCAGATGCCTTGAAGAAGTGGATGTGATCCATGCGTGGCGTGAGCAGCACGGCCTGGCCAGCGGATGGCACGTTCTCTGGCGAGACGCGCACAACGACCTGGCTGGAGTTGTCGCCCGAACCGAATGGCTTCGCCTCGTTCTCGCCGCCAGCTACCGCGCCGTAGATGTAGGCGTCGGAGCCGAGGTGCTCCACGAAGGAGATGTCCATTGGGATCGTGTTCTCGGTAGCGCCAGCTGGTGCGAGCTCGAGGCCCTCTGGGCGCAGACCCACGATGACCTTGCCCTCGTCCTTCACAGCTGCGGCCACAGCCTCTGGCAGCGCGATCGAAGCCTTGCCGAAGACTGCCTTGCCGTCCACCACGCGCCATTCGCCGAGGTTCATGGCTGGGGAGCCGATGAAGCCTGCCACGAATGCGTTTGCTGGCTTGGTAAACATCTCATCTGGGCTGGCCACCTGCTGCAGGATGCCGAGCTTGAGCACGGCGATGCGGTCGCCCATGGTCAGAGCCTCAGTCTGGTCGTGGGTCACGTATACGGTGGTGACGCCGAGGTCGCGCTGCAGCGAAGCGATCTGGGTACGAGTCTGCACACGCAGCTTCGCATCCAAGTTCGAGAGCGGCTCGTCCATGAGGAAGACCTGTGGCTTACGCACGATTGCGCGGCCCATTGCCACACGCTGACGCTGACCGCCGGAGAGTGCCTTCGGCTTGCGGTCAAGGTATTCGGTGAGGTCGAGGATCTTTGCAGCTTCCTCAACGCGCTTGCGGATCGTGGCCTTGTCTTCGCCAGCGATCTTCAGGGCGAAGCCCATGTTGTCCGCCACGGTCATGTGTGGGTAGAGCGCGTAGTTCTGGAAAACCATTGCGATGTCGCGGTCCTTAGGCGACACGTCGGTTACGTCGCGGTCACCAATAAAGATGCGGCCGCCGTTTACGTCTTCGAGACCGGCGAGCATGCGCAGAGAAGTGGACTTACCACAACCGGAAGGGCCAACGAGAACCAAGAATTCGCCGTCGGCAATTTCAAGATTGAGCTGATCTACGGCCGGAGTAGTGGCACCTGGGTACAGGCGGGTTGCGTGGTCAAAAGTTACGGTTGCCATTAAATTTCCCTTCACCGGCAGGTACGTGCCGGACGATCCGAGTGAAAGGTGCCTCTCGGCACGTTATTCATTTTTTCTGTAGTGCGTCGATGCACTGAGCTCTAGCTTACACGTATTTCAGCTGCCGTGGGATAGTGTAAGAGCAGAAGTTTTGAGGGAGGTGAATATGACGCAAAACGCTAATATCGGGCGCACGATCGGCGGCTATCATCTGATCCGCCAGATTGGTTTCGGCGGGATGTCTACCGTTTATGAGGCGCATAACGACGGAGGCGAGCGTTTCGCGCTGAAGCTCCTGCACCCCTCGGTCGCCGCGGACGAGAGTTCCCGCACCCGCCTGAGCCGCGAAGTGGCGATGCTGCAGCGCGTGCGCGGGCGCTACGTGGCGGAAGTGATCGACGCCGAAATCGACGCTTTCGAGCCCTTCATCGTGACCGAGCTGATCGACGGCCTCACGCTCGAGAAGGACGTGCTCCAAAACGGCTTCTACACTGAGGAAGATCTGGTTCAGCTGGGCCAAGACCTCGCCGACGCCTTGCACTCGATTCACCGCGTGGGCGTGCTGCACCGCGACCTCAAGCCCTCGAACGTGATGATTGGCGCGCAAGGCCCGGTGCTCATTGACTTTGGTATCGCCCAACTGGAAGACGACGTGCGCCTCACCCAGCAGGGCGCGGTCACTTTGACGCCTGGCTACTCGGATCCGCGTGTGGTGCGCGGCTCGGCGCCGGACGAGGCGGCGGACTGGTGGGCGCTCGCGGCGGTTTTGGCGTTTGCGGCCAACGGCTCCGCGCCTTTCCAGGGCAGCTCTTCGCCAGCCGTGATCCACTCGGTTTTGGCTGGCGATATTTACCTTCCTGAGCTCACCGGCTCGGTGGCGCGCGCTTTCCGGTCTGCCCTCGCCCCCGACCTCTCTGAGCGCATCAGCTTCGAGGACCTGCTCGCAGCGGTCGCGGATCCGGAGCCTGATGAGGTGACCGACGTTGAGGGCGACGGCGCCGGCGAGACTCAGCGCTACGACGTCACCGAAACTCGTGAGTACGGTGCAGGCGAGACGCGCGAATATGACGTTCCCGAGACCAGGCCGTATGGCGCGACCGAAACGCGCCCCTATGAAGACGAAGCGACGCAGGCGATTCCGGAGCCGAGCGCCGATGAGTTGGGGCAGACGCAGGTGATGGCGGAGCAGCCCGCGCCGCGCTACGTGCCGCCGACGCAGCCGACGGCGCCATACCCGCAACCGAACTACCCGCAGGCGGGCTACCCGCAACCGGGTGCCGGGCCGATGCCGGCGTACCCGCAGGCAGGCTTCCCGCAACTGGGCGAGCCGGAGGGGCCGCCCGAGCTGCCGGACTGGATGATGATGCCGCGGCCGAACCGAGTGGCGGTGCTGATGCTGTGGCTCGGGGCCGGGTGCCTCGCCGTCCGCTGGCCGATCTGGGTCTTGCTGGTGGTTGCGGGGCTTATGATGGTCGCCGCGCTGGTCGGGGACTCGCACAAGTGGCTGCGCGAGCGGCGCATGACGCACGGCGGGCGAAGCAAAACCGATGGCGTGGCGGTGCTGGCGCATTCGCCGTTTAGCGCGCTGATCGCCGTCTTGACCGTGGCGTTTTCCACGATCGTGGCCTGGGGTTCGGGCTACGCGCTCGGCTGGGTGGACCTGCTGTGGCTGTGGGGCACGGCGGAGGCGGGCGTGCGCGACCTGCCGGCGCTGCACGTGGCCGGGATTGTGGCGTTTGCGCTGGCAGTGGCGTGGTTCTTCCCAGGCTCTGGGCGGGCGAGGTTTGGCGGGCGCGTGATCATGGCCGGCCCGAAGGGGAGCGCGCGCAAGACGTGGTGGCTGCTCATCGCGCTCTTCGTGCTCGGCCTCGGCGTGTACGTGGCGATTACGCAGCCGGTCGGCTTTGGCTCGGAGCAGTTCATTGATTGGACCCCGCTCGCGGGCAGCGCGTGGCGGCTCTAGGAACTGGCGCGGGCGCCGTCACCCGCTAAAAAGACCTTTGCGCATGGCATTGCGCGGATGCATTGAATAAAATTGGACCGAATGTTCGATTATTCGACGAAACGACTTATGGAGACGAGGTCAAAATGGCTCCCAAGCAGACGCCGGGCATGACCGGCTCGAAGCCGACGAAGGACGAGCGCCGCGAGGCCGCCCGCGAGAAGGCACGCTTGCTGCGCGAGCAGGAGGCAAAGCGCGCGAAGCGCAACCGCATGCTCATCATTGCGGCAGTGGTGCTGGTGCTCGCGCTCGTGGTCTTCGCGATCGTGCAGATCACGCGGCAAAATAACGTGGCAGCAGCGTCCACGGCAAACGTCGGCGAGGATTACGGAATCTCGATCAGCACAGACGGCGCAGCCACCACAGCCGCTGAGGGCGGCGCGTCCGAGGTGGCCTTCTACGTAGACTCCACCTGCCCGCACTGCGTGGAGCTCGACAACGCCGCGCTCGACCCGGTCAAGGCACACATCGCCGCCGGCGACGTGCAGTTCAAGTACTACCCAGTGGCCATCGACCCGATCGGCCCGCAGTACCACGACCAGTCGCAGTGGGGCACCACCTCCGAGTTCTACATCGCTTCGCAGGCGCCTGAGTACTTCCACGCCTACCACGAGGCGCTCATGAACGACCAGACCGGCTGGTTCGCGCAGATCAGCAAGTCGGCACAGGCTGGCATCGCTGCCCCTGGCACGGACGTGCTCGGCGAGATCGCGCGCTCGGCGGGCGTGCCTGAAGACGTAGCATCCGCGCTGGTTGACGACGTCAAGACGCCGACCTGGATGAAGGTCGCCGAGGCTGCCACCAACGCTTTCCGTGACGGCGGATTCACCGGTACGCCAACGGTTACTTTGAACGGCGTGGTCAATGAGAGCTACGGCGGGATCGACACCGCCGCCATCACGACCTGGCTGGCCGGCGTAGCGGACGGTTCGATTAAGTAACAAGCTGCCAGCGATGCTAATATTTTGCGCATCGCTGGTTATGCCTCTTTAGCTCAGTTGGTAGAGCACTCGCCTTGTAAGCGAGCGGTCGCGAG
>R16__coassemble_1148_pt1 | contig 23803 bp, 17 predicted proteins | sample R16__metabat2_low_PE_015 | metagenome-assembled genome bin R16 | reverse complement strand
TGCCCAAGTAGTACTTAAAAAGCGCATCCGGCTGGGGTTGGGGCAGCAGCTGCGCCCCAAAACTCTGGGCAATTGCGGGGTGGGAGTAAATCTCACTTGGGGCGCCCTGTGCCGCGAGCGTGCCGCGCGCGATGAGCTTGATCTCGGAGGCGATAGTGAACGCCTGAGGCAGGTCGTGGGAAACTAGCACGATAGTTTTGCCCGCGCCGCCGCGGTTTTGGCGGGCCAAAATCTCAAGCAGCTCCACCTGGTATTGCACGTCTAAGAAGGTGGTTGGTTCATCGAGCAGGATTACTTCGGCGTCTTGGGCGAGGCACATCGCGAGATAAGCGCGCTGGCGCTCGCCACCCGAGAGGTCCGGCACACCCGAGTCCAGCAAATCCGTAACGCCCGCCTCCCGCGCGGCCCGCTCGATGATCTCCTCATCGCGAGGTTGCAGGGTCTTGGAAAAACCAAGGTGGGGGAATCTGCCGTGTGCGATCAGCATCCGCACGGTGATCTGTGGGACCGGCCGGCTCTGAGGCAGATACGCAATAAGTCGCGCCCGCTCAGGGCCGCTCAGTGCGCGCAAGTCGCGGCCAGCCACGGAAATATCCCCAGAATAATCCAGCGCCCCAGCGATCGCTTTGAGCAAAGTTGATTTGCCTGAGCCGTTGGCGCCGACGATCGCGACGAATTCGCCGCGCCGAATCTCGAGTTCGGAAACTTGCAGCGCAGGCTCGGACTTGCCTGGGTATGTAACGGAGAGAGCGCGTGCAGTAATCATCGGCGACCCCCTGCGAGCCGCTTGCCGAAGGTGTAGCGCCGCCCGCCTTCGCGCCGCAAGATCAGCGAGAGGAAGAATGGGGCGCCCAGTAGCGCCAGAATCAACCCCACTGGGAAATCGAAAGGCGCGAAAATGATGCGCGCGAGAGTGTCACATACGATCAAAAACGCAGCTCCCCACACGGCGCAGAGTGGCAGCAGCGCGCGGTGTTGATTGCCCACTACCTTGCGCAGCGCGTGCGGCACCATCAGGCCAATGAAGCTCAGCAACCCGCCTAGGCTTACGGCGCAGGCCGCGAGCAGCGCGGAGAGCATCAGTGAAATCGTACGCACCTGCTTGACGTTCAGCCCGAGCGCGCCTGCCACTTCATCACCGAGCAGCAACACGTCGAGCCGCGGCCCGAGCAGCAGGCTCACCGCCAGCGCCGCCACAATCACCAACGTGAATGGCACGGCCCACTCCAGCTGGGCGTTCGCAAAACCGCCGACCGTAAACGCCTGCTTATCGAATACGGCGTCGGGGAAGAACGTGATGAGCATTTGTGTGCCGGCGCTAAAGAGCGAGGTGATGGCCACGCCTGCCAGAATAATCACGCGCCGCGTCTCGCCGGTATTGCGTGCGAGCATGAACACGATAATCGCGGCGAGGTAGGACCCGATAAAGGCTGCGCCAAAGCGCGCCACGACGGAGAGCGGCGCAATAATCGCCGCCAAGACTACTGTGAAGCCGGCGCTCGCGTTCATGCCGAGCACGGACGGCGAAGCCAAGATGTTCCCCAAAATCACCTGTAGTAGCAGACCAGCGACGGCGAGTGCCCCGCCAGCTCCTGCAGCTGCAATGAGTCGAGGGAGGCGCACGTAGAGAATGATCTCGCGAGAGAGGCCGGGGGCTTCCTTCCCCTGTAGCATCAGCAGGAGTTCGGGCAGCCCGACTCCTGAGGAGCCAGCGAGTATCGCGAAGATGGCGCCCGCAATAAGCACGATGACGCCGCTAATGAGCATCAGCGTGCTTCGTCGATCCAACATGCGCGCGCCGACCATAGCCCTACTCTGCTACCAAGGTGTCGAGCAAGTACTGGTACGCCTCATTCCAGCGATTATTGGGCTTGAAGTGGAAGAGGTCGACCGGGAGCATGACCACGCGATCGTTTACGACGGCGTCAAGTGAAGCCCATGCGGGATTCGACCGCAGCTCTTGGTCGAGCAGCGCCTCTGCGCCTTCGAGGTCGCCATGCGTCTCGATGAAAATCCACTTCGGATTCGCGGTGATAATCCCCTCGAGGCTCAGGTCATCGAGGAGCTGCTCCCCAGCCGGCTCGCCGTTGGAGGCGACGTTTTCGAGGCCGAATTCGTTGAGGATATCAACGGCGACATAGCCATCGACCTGCGCGCGCAGCTTGCTGGAGGTCGCGCGCAGGAAGAGGAAGCTCTCGTCCGCGAGATTGGCTGGAAGCTGAGCCTTGACGGCGTCAATATCGGCCTGTACGTCCGTCCCGTTCTGGGTGTAGAGATCGTCGCGGCCGGTGATAGTGGTGAAGGCCTTCAGGGCGTCGAGGTATTGGTCGAAGGTGTCGATCTGCGCCTTGTATACCGGAATTCCAGCCTTTTCGAGTACGGCTGCAGCGTCAACGTGATAGGAGAGCGAGCCGGAAAGGATGACGAAATCCGGGTCGAGCGCCATGATATCTTCAGCAGACGGCCGCATCGTGTCGGTGAGCATCACGGATTCAGGCAGGTCAAAATCGCGCTCCTTGACCGAATCGTTGGTCGTGCCCACTACCTCGCCACCGGCGAGCTGCCATGCCTGCAGGTAGGAGCTCATCAGTGCCACAACCTTCTTCGGCTGGTACGGCACGGTGACGTCGACGCCAGTAGCGTCCTTGACGGTCACGGTTTCGACGGTCTGCGTTTGGGTCTGCTCGCTCGCGCTCGCGGCAGGGTCGGCTCCTGAGGCTGCGGGCGTGGCTGGAGTGCACGCCGTCAAACCCAAACCGAGACAAGCGACGGCGATGGCCACCGTAACTTTCCTAGAGCGAGTGTGCGATCGGGAGGTTACAGCGGCCAGTGCTGGGTGCTTCATAAGGTTATTGACTTTCTATGTTGTGAGCGCCGGCTGGAGCCGCGTGGGGCTGACCAGCCGGCGGAGCGTATCAACGGGCGCCAGGACCAGCGATGTGGTGCTGTTCCACAGGCTTGACGTTGAAATTCGAGCGGTACTCGGTCTCGTGCCAGTAGATGTCTTCTGCCACAATACACTCTGGATTGAGCTGTACGCCGTCCAGAATGAGTTCCTTGAACTTCTTGAAGCCGGCGCGGTCGATCAAGTGGCCACCGTGCAGGTACTCAGGCTTGTAGTCCATGACCCATGCGGCGAACTTCTGCCAGTTGGCGATCACGGCGAGCAGCGTCTCTTCGGTAGCCCAGTTGAGGAACATGCGGCCCATGCGCGGGGTCTGGCGGCCCGTGCGGCCACCGATCATCAGCTTGTAGAACTTAGTTGGTTCACGAGTCCAAGCCGACGTAGGGCAGACGCGCGCGCACTCGGCGCAGCCGACGCAGGCGGAGGTGTCTTTGTCGATCATGCCGCGGTCGTTGAGGGAGAGCACGGAGGTGGCACCCTTCTCACACGCGGTCACGCAGCCGGCGCAGCCGATGCAGCGATCTGGATGGTAGTCCAGTCGCGAGCAGCCGATGATGCCGAAGTCGGCGACATGCGCCTTGTTGCAGTCGTTCGGGCAGCCCGAGATGTTGATCTTGATGTTGTAGTGGCTCGGGTAGATCAGCTTCTCAATCTTGTGGGCGAGAGCCGTAGTATCCACCTGGCCCATCGGGCAGTGCTGGTTGCCGATGCAGGCCGTAATATTGCGCGAACCAATTGCTGGGTAGCCTTCGGATGGATTCCAGAGCATTGGCTCGCCGGCCATCGTATCCATATTGACGCCGAGCGCGCCTTCGACCTCGCGGATGTAATCCTCGATGTACTTGTTCACCTCAGGCACCGCATCGATAGAAATGCCTGGGATATCGAAGGTTTGGCGGGTGCCGAAGTGGAACAGGCCATTGCCCCAGGTCTCAGCCATATGCTGCACTACCGCAAGATACTTGGCGTTGATCGTGCCACCAGGCACGCGCATCTGAAGCATGAATTCGCCAGGCACCTTCGACATGCGGTAGCAGTGGGTGCGCATCTCTTTGGTATCGATATCTTTATTCATCGCTATCTCTCCCCTCAGTCCACCAAGTACTTAGCTTTGCTGTACGGGAATACCGGACCATCGAGGCAGATGTAGGTGCTATCGATGCGGCAGTTTCCGCATTTACCAATTGCGCAGCTCATCTTGCGCTCGAAGCTCATCCAAATGTGGTCTTCGGCAGCGCCGCGCTTGAGGAGCGCCATGCCCGTGAATTTCATCATCGGAGGCGGGCCGACGAGCACTACTTCGTAGTCGTCGCCGAAGTCCTCGAACGGAATGTCCTTCACGTAGTCGGTCACGAACCCCTGATGCCAGCCGGGGATCTCCTCGTTATCGAGGCACAGTGTGGTGTGGAACCGCTTCCAGAAGCGAGTGAGGTCGTTCAGGAAGAGCACGCTCGCCTTGTCTTTGAAACCGTGGATCGTCCACACGTCGATGACTTCGTCCATGTGGTGGTAGAAGTGCGTCATCATTTGGCGAACTGGTGCGATACCGGTGCCGCCCGTGATGACCACAAGGTGCTTGCCTTTGAACTGCTCCATCGGCCAGCCGTTGCCGTAGGGGCCACGCACGTAGACGTCGTCACCCGGACGCAGCTTGAAGAGCTCGTCGGTGACTTTACCGACGGCGCGAAGCGTGAAGTCGAGGATGCCATCGTGCATACCGCTCACCGAAATCGGCGATTCGCCAAAGTGCGGCAGTGAGAGCTGCATGAACTGCCCTGGCTTCACTTTCGCTTCGCAGGCCACGCGGAAGGTCCATTCGTGCTCAGTTTCGTGCGTGATTTGAATGATCTGGCACGGCACTGGTTCGACTGGGTCGTAGGAGCTCAGACGTGTCTTCCAGCGTTGAGCGCTGGTGCGGACGAGCGCGCGGGTGTTGACGAGATTGACGCCGAGGCCCTCCGGTGGCGCGTCGTCAAGTACGTCCTGCTGCAGTTTCAGATCAGGGAATGCGACGTTTGGGGCTGGCGTGCCAGGGTTGCAATCGGAGACTTCCGGTCCGCACTCGGGAACGAATAGCTCTTCGCCTTCAGGCTCTTTGGTTGACTTCTTAGCGCTCATTCTTCCCTCACTTCTGATCTGCACCGGCGCTGAGCTTCTCAGCTTCGGCCTTGAGGTCTGCTTTAATCTCGGTGACGGCGGCGTTCACTTTGTCCACCGCTCCAGTGATCGTGATCAGCTGAGGGCAGCGCTCCGTGCAGCGCCCGCAGCCAATGCACATTTGCTGAGTGCCGAAGCGCTCGTAGTGATCGTGGAACTTGTGCATCACCTTGTAGCGCATGCGTGCGCCGGCGTTGTTGCGCATCTCCTTCTGGCCAGCCATCCGGTCGAAACCTGGCACCTGGCAGGAGTAGGCGACGCGTCGCCGTTCGCCCACGGCTACGTTCTCGCCCCAAGTTACGTCGCGCAGAACGAAGCAGGTGCAGGTTGGGCAAGCCACAGTGCAGGCGCCGCAGGAGATGCAACGCTTGTTGTATTCGTTCCACATGGGGTGGCTCTTGAGGCGCAACCGAACCTCAGGATCATCGAGGTCTGGAAGCGTAACCTTTAATTCGTTTTCTTCGACGAAAGTGAAGGAGTAATCCGATTCCGTGTATCCATTGAAGAATGGCTGGAAGTCGCGGTCTTTTACGGTGACGCTCATCGAGCCATCGGCTTCGAAGCGGCAAGCAATCGAGTAATTATCGGACTTGTTCTGCCCCATGGATACGCAGAAGCAGGTGTCGTCGCCGCCGTAGCACTCCATCATTGCGAAGTGCACCAGTTCGCGCTTGCGCTGGTAGAAGTAGTCAGGTTCGGCGCCGTTGAGCAAGAAAATCTCATCCTGCACGCGCTGAGCATTGATATCGCACGGGCGCATAAATACGAGGCGGGGGCGCAGCGGGCCGGTGCTTTCGCGGTAGTCGTGCTCGGTGAAGTAGAAGAGCGTCTCCTGAATTGGAGTGGTAACTTCCTTTGCCGAGTAGCTGGACTTTTGGCTCCACTCAATCTCGCTCGGATCAGTAATTTGGGCATATTGAATCATGTCCGAATCCGAGTAGCGGCCCTCTCCAGGAAAGCGCTTTGGCGCGAAAATGTCGTACACCTTGTTGAGTTCATGGAAGAGCTTCTTCACTTCTTCCGCATTGAGCGTGTAACTCATACGTGTCTCCTTTTCTGGCCGTAGGACTAGCCTGAATGAGCAGTGCTAATTTCATGTTAGGACTGAAATCCGACAAATTTTTAGGGACGTTTGGGTACTTTCATTGTTCGAAAACTTGCTTTTCTGCATGGCGAGGTTCGGTAGGTCACACGTCCTGTATAAGAGGTGTCTTTTCGCATTGTGAGCTGGTCATCTCACGGATCGGTCATCCCGTTACTCTAGTGATATGAGTGAAACAAAGAAGTTAGCAGTAATCGCCGGAGACGGAATCGGGCCGGAAGTCGTGGCTGAAGGGCTCAAGGTGCTCTCCGCCGTCACCGAAGGATCCGACGTCACCTTCGAGACGACCCCATTCGACCTTGGCGCGGCGCGCTACCACCGTACTGGTGAGGTGCTCACCGACGAGGAGCTGGAGCAGATTAAGACATTCGACGCGATTCTGCTCGGCGCCGTGGGGGATCCGAGCATGCCGAGTGGTGTGCTCGAGCGCGGTTTGCTGCTCAAGCTTCGCTTCGAGCTCGACCAGTACGTGAATCTGCGCCCTTCGAAGTACTACCCAGGCGTGCCGACTCCGCTCGCAAATCCAGGCAACATCGATTTTGTGGTGGTGCGCGAGGGGACGGAAGGTCTCTATGCCGGCAACGGCGGCGCAATTCGTGTAGATACCCCTGCTGAAATCGCGACCGAGGTGAGCGTGAATACCGCTTTCGGCGTGGAGCGCGTGGTGCGTTACGCCTTCGAGCTGGCCTCCAAGCGCCGCGGGCATCTCACGCTGGTTCACAAGCACAACGTATTGGTCAACGCTGGTCACCTGTGGCGCCGCACTGTAGAGCGCGTCGGGCTCGAGTATCCGAGCGTGACGACGGATTACGCGCACGTTGACGCCGCCACGATTTATCTCGTGACCGATCCGAGCCGATTCGACGTAATCGTGACCGACAACCTCTTTGGCGATATCCTCACCGACGAAGCGGGAGCAATTACGGGCGGTATCGGGCTGGCCGCATCGGGCAACCTCAACCCAGATCGCACCTTCCCGTCGATGTTTGAGCCAGTGCACGGGAGCGCGCCGGATATTGCGGGCCAGCAGAAGGCCGACCCGACCGCGACCATCTCGTCGGTCGCGCTCATGCTGGACTTCCTCGGATACGCCGATCTCGCTAAGCGCGTGAACTATGCGGTGGATTCGGATATGGATGCGCGTGCGAAGGCTGCCGAGGCGGGCGAGCCGCTGGTGCGCTCCACGGCTGAAATCGGCGATGCGATTGCAGCGCTGGTACGCCTGTAATTCAGAAATTAGGATGGACTCATGGCACACGAAATGACGCAATTGGAGAAAGATGCGGCACTGCCACTGGCGGCCGCTGAGCAATATGCTGCGGGTTTTGAGAAACTCGCGCATCCGGCCCTCAAGAGCGACGAGCAGTACGCTGCGCAGATGGAGAAGATGGGCTTCGGCGTAGATTTCTCTGACTACATGGCGCACGCTACGTGGACGGCGGCTGACGGCTGGCATCGGAAGGTTATTGAGCCTTATGGTCCGATTTCGCTCGATCCGGGTACTGCCGTGCTGCACTACGGCCAGGAGATTTTCGAAGGGCTCAAGGCTTATCGGCATGACGACGGATCCATCTGGACTTTCCGCCCGCTCTATAACGCCGCGCGATTGAATCGCTCGGGTGCGCGCTTGGCGATTCCAGAGCTGCCTTTCGAGGATTTCATGGCCTCGATTGTGGGGCTCGTGCGGGCCGACGAGCGCTGGGTGCCAGAGGGTGAGGGCACATCCCTGTATCTGCGCCCATTTACCTTTGCATCGGAGAGTTTCTTGGGCGTGCGCGCCGCGAGCCGCTACGAATATATCGTGATGGCTTCGCCGTCGGGCGCTTATTTCTCCCACGGATTCCAGCCGATCGAGGTGTGGGTGGAGAAGGAGTACCACCGGGCCGGGCCTGGTGGCATGGGCGACGCGAAGACGGGCGGCAACTATGCGGCGTCACTCCTCCCAAAGGTAATTGCGCATGACGAAGGCTTCGACGAGGTGATGTTCCTCGACGCTGCTACCTCCACGAATATTGACGAGCTTGGTGGTATGAACGTCTTCGTGGTGATGGCAGACGGATCGGTGAAGACCCCAGCTTTGACTGGCAACATCCTCCCTGGCTGTACGCGTTCCTCGATTATTCAGCTCCTCGAGTCCGAGGGCGTAAAGGTCAGCGAGGAAGCGATCGCGATTGCGGATGTGGTTGCTGGGATTAAGAACGGCAGCGTGGCTGAGATGTTTGCGTGCGGTACGGCTGCGGTGATCACGGCGATCGGGCGGCTCGCGAGCGACGACTTCGACGTCACCGTACCAGTCGGGCCTACCACGAAACGGATCTACGACCAGTTGACTGGTATTCAGCTTGGCCGCGTCGAAGACAAATTCGGCTGGTGCTACCGGATTAAGTGAGAATTGCGAAAAATGAACCATTGGGGTCAGGTCCCAATGGTTCATTTTTTGTCGAAGCGCTAGGAGATTGGTCCTGCCATAGCGTATATTGGCACACGTGCTTGCTTTCCCAAAGGTGGTTGAAATGCGGCATTTGTACTCATTCGTTTGTAGGGCAAGGTGGATTACTGGGCCTCAATTGATAGTGAAAGGGGGCGCGTATGACCATTGAATTCAACATGGTCCAATCGCTTGGTTTTGCGGTCGTGCTGCTCGTTATTGGTAGACAGATTAAGAAGCACGTGTATTTCTTCCAACGATTCGCAATTCCATCTCCAGTGATCGGTGGCTTCCTCTTCGCGATCATCAATCTGATTCTGTATGTGACTGGGACTGTAGAGTTTGTCTTTGACGCCACGCTCCAGACCTTCTTTATGACGCTCTTCTTTACCTCCATCGGCTTGGGTGCTAGCCCGAAGATCCTCAAGAAAGCTGGCCCGAAAGTACTGCTGTTCCTGCTGGTAGCAGCGGGTTTGTGCGTACTGCAGAACGCAGTAGCGCTGGGCCTTGCACCAGTGGTGGGCGTGAGTGAAGGTATCGCGCTGATGACTGGTTCGACCCCAATGACTGGTGGTCACGGCACCTCCGGCGGTATCGCGCCACTCTTGGAAGAGTCTGGCATCGTGGGTGCACAGACCGTCGCGTACACGGCGGCGACCTTCGGTTTGATCGCTGGCTCGCTTATGGGTGGCCCGCTCGCTGATCACGTAATTCGCAAGTACGACTTGGTAAAGAAGCATCATGAAGCGATTGCGGCCGGCGAGATCGACAACTCGATCCTGAACGAGAAGACCCCAGAGCTCAATGGCAACCGCGTGCTCAAGGCCTTCATGGTCATGCTTATTGCTATGTTCCTCGGCTCTTACATCACTGAGTCGCTCAACGGCGTGGTACAGAACTTCACGGATAAGGCTGCGTTCCCGGCGTACCTCGGTCCGATGCTCTTTGGCGTAGTCGCACGTGCGATCTCAGACTCCTTCTCCAAGAAGGGCAACGAGCTGGTGCCGCATCAGGAAGTGGAAATCTTGGGCACGACGTCGCTCAGCCTCTTCCTCTCGATGGCTTTGATGACGGTGCAGCTCTGGCAGCTCGCCGATCTGGCAGTGCCGCTGCTGATTCTGCTCGCCGCGCAGACCCTGCTCATGTTCCTCTACTCGCGTTTCGTCACCTTCAAGGTGATGGGCGGCAACTACGACGCGGCCGTGCTGATGGGTGGCCACTGCGGCTTTGGCATGGGCGCTACGCCAAATGGCGTAGCCAACATGGAATCGATCGTCACGAAGTACGTGGATTCGAAGATGGCATTCTTCGTGCTCCCCGTGGTCGGTTCGATGTTTATTGACTTCGTTAACATCATCATCATTACGCTCTTCATCGGTTTGGTGTAGCGGCCGTAGCGCGGTGATATAAAAATGAACCATTGGGGTCAGGTCCCAATGGTTCATTTTTTATGTTTGGTTGGATGCGGCTCAGCTCAGAATCCGAATCTGCCACGGATAGCTGTAGAGCTCATTGCGCGAAGCTGCGAGCGTCGCACGAATGTGATGCCAGAACACTAGCACCACGCTCATCAGCGCCAAGATGATGCTGACGGGGATGAGAATGATCGTGAAGAAGCAGATCCATGCCGCGATCGACATAACCCACATCCCGATATTGAAGTTGAACGACTGCGCCGCAGCCTGACGCACGTAAGGGCTCGAGTCCTTCTTGAGTAGCCAGATGATTAGCGGACCAACGAAGGAGAGCCAGCCGGCAGAGATGACCATAGCGATGATCGCCGAGAGATGGGCGAGTATCGCCCACGTGCGCTCCTCGCCGCTCGGGCCAGGCTGCTGCCAACCCTGCTGCTGCCACGGATTCTGGGGTGGCTGCCCATAATAACTGTTGTTACTCATGTCAGCTATTATCCCATAGCCCGATTTTGAGAATCGGGACCTGGTCCCGCTGTTCACTAAGGGCGAGTAAAGCTGCTGGGTTTCTCCTCGAAATCTGGGCACAATTTCGGGGCTTTGCTCGAGAATGATATTTTTGCAGCAGTGTAAGAAGGAGGAGATATGGCTGGTGATCGCGTTTTTGTATACGACGTGACCTTGCGAGACGGTGCACAACAGGAGGGGATTAACCTCTCCGTCGCCGACAAGCTCTCGCTCCTGCCCTATCTGGAGGCGATGGGCGCCACCTATATCGAGGGTGGTTGGCCAGGTGCCATTCCGCGCGATACTGAATTCTTTGAGGCGGTCAAGACTCGCAACCCGTTGACCCGTGCGAAACTGACGGCTTTCGGCGCTACGCGCAAGGTCGGCGTCACCGCAAAAGACGATCCCCAGATCCAGGCCCTGCTGGCGAGTGGTGCGCAGGTGCTGTGTCTCGTGGCGAAGTCTGATATCCGCCACGTGAGCCTCGCGCTGCGCACTTCGGGCGACGACAACCTCGCGATGGTGCGAGAGTCTGTCGAATACCTGCGTGAGCAGGGACGCGAGGTGATGATTGACGCCGAACACTTCTTTGACGGGTACCGTTACGATCCGGACTATACGGCTTCCGTGGTGGCTGCCGCGTTTGCGGCGGGTGCAAGCTGGGTGATCCTGTGCGATACCAACGGCGGGTCCTTGCCAAATGAGGTGGCCGAGATTGTTCGAGAGCTGCGCGAGCGTCTGCGCGCTGCCGGGATTGATGAGCCAAATCTTGGGATCCATACGCACGATGACGGCGGGTGCGCGGTAGCCAACACCCTCGCTGCGGTTGCGGCTGGGTGCCGGCAGATCCAAGGCACCGTGAACGGTTACGGCGAGCGTACTGGCAACGCCAACCTCCTCACTTGTATCGCGAACCTCGCCCTGAAGACGGACTATGAGGTGGTGAGCGAGGAGCAGCTTGCTGGCCTTTCGGGCGTGGCACACGCCGTAGGTGAGATCACCACGATTCCGCCCAGCGCTCGTCAGCCGTATGTGGGTTCTTCTGCGTTTGCGCATAAAGCTGGCTTGCACGCCTCGGCGATTCGGGTGGATCCGAACCTTTATCAGCACACGGATCCGGCTGCGGTCGGCAACGATATGCGCATGCTGGTGAGTGATATGGCTGGGCGTGCGAGTATCGAGCTCAAAGCTCGCGAGTTCGGTATCGATCTCTCGGAGCGCAAGGACGTGCTCGCTGCGATCACTACGCGCGTCAAGGAGCTGGAGGCACAAGGCTACACCTACGACGCCGCCGACGCCTCTTTCGAACTGCTCGCTCGCGAGATCATCGCTGGGGAGCCAATGAAGTTCTTCGAGCTCGAATCGTGGAGCACGTCGAATGTGACTGACAGCGTAGCGCCGACTCAGACGCGCGCCGAGGCGATCGTGAAGATTCGCGCTGGCGGCCGACGGCTAGTGCGCGTGGGCGAGGGCGTGGGTGCCGTGCACGCGCTTGACCAGGCACTTCGCCGCGCTTTGCGCAAGGTCTATCCTCAGCTTGATGACTTCCTGCTGGTGGACTTCAAGGTCCGCATTCTTGATACCACCCTCGGCACCAGCGCTATTACCCGCGTCATGATTACTGTGAGTGACGCCGGAGGGTCCTGGACCACGGTCGGTCTCGGTGACGACGTGATCGAAGCTTCGTGGGAGGCCCTGACTCAGGGGTATGTGTATGGTCTGCTCCGAAATGGGGTAGAGCCAGAGCTCTAAAGGGGTTTAGTTGGGCTGATCTGCTGAGCGTTTCGCGTTTGCGGTTGAGAAAATGACCCTATGTCCGCTCTGCAAGCGAGATACCCTCAAAATCTCAACCGCAAACCTTGAATCATCTGGGCTCACTTCGTTGGGCGCGGGCCGAAGATGGCGGTGCCGATTCGGATTTCGGTGCTGCCATGCGCGATTGCGAGTTCTAGGTCGTGCGTCATGCCCATCGAAATCGTTTTGGCTTCGCTCAGGGTTGGCAGCTCGCGCATCTTGGCTGAGAGCTCGCGCGTGACTTCGAAGGAACGAATGATGGCGCTCTCGTCGTCTGTGTTGGCGCCGATCGTCATAAGCCCGTCAATTCGCACATGGCTGAGCTCAAGGATTTGCTCGGCTAGTGGGAGCAGGTCCGTTGGCTCGCAGCCGAATTGAGTGCTGGCTCCGGATGAATTGACTTGCAGCAGGATCGGGTACGGCTGGTCGGAGCTTTCGCCCGATTCGATTCGCGCGATTTGGCGACGGTTGATCTGTTCGGCGGTGCGCAGTGCATCCACCGTGTCGATGCGTTGCGCGTAGCGCATCGCGGTAGAGAGCTTATTGGACTGCACGTGGCCGATCACGGTTGTGAAGTGCTGGAAATCCGTAAGGCCTTCTTCTGCTTCTTCGAGTTGCTGGATGATGTTGTGCCCGAAGACTCGTTCACCAGCGCGAATCGCCGCGATGAGGTTTTCTACCGGCTGGTACTTCGCTGCCAACATGAGCGTCACTTCATCAGCGCCACGGCCCGCTTGCTCGCAGGCCTCCTGCATCTGTGCTCTTACCTTTGCAATATTTGCTGCTACATCAACCACGGTTGCCACTGTAGCACTATTGATTCCTTCCGCTGCTTTTCAGCGCTGCGCAAAGTTCAGCATGTGCAGCACGAGCCCATCGGACGCATCGGAAGCGTCGAGATCCGCCACAGCCCAGATTGCCCACGCGCCATCGGCTTCGGCGGGGTCATCGTGATCCACGATTACCTGGATCGTGAGCCACAATCGGCCAGCTTTATGCCCTTCGAGCCAAGCTTCGGCAAGCTCTTCGCTTGCGCCAGCCTGTAGCAGGTCGGCAAGAGATGGGTCCTCAAGAATCTGGAAGTACTCGGAGCCACGAGCTACGCCATCGACGCCCAAGTACTCGTACTGATCCCAGTAGGTCTCGGCGGCTTCGTCCCAGCGATCCAGATTCCAACCATCGCGCCCATAGCGGGATTCGAGCTCCTCGAGGTCATCTCGCTCGAGCAGCTCGACGATCTCAAACATCGCATTGCGAATAGCGGTGCGCACTGCGTACTTATTGCGAGAGAATGCCACGTGTCCGTTCTCATCGGCTCCGAAAGCCGCCTCGCTGCCCGAGACTGATTCGTCGCCGTCACCAATCCCAGAGAGCAAGTCGAGCTCCTCGAGCGTTACTGTGCCGTCTGCGAGTGCCTCCCACTCATCGAGTAGCGAGGAGTCGATCGAGCGCACGAGTTTACCGAGCCAGTCGATAATCGCATCGATCTCTTCCGTGCGCAGGTTTGTGGGCACAATTTGGCGCAGCGCGCGATAGGTATCGGTGAGGTAGCGTAGCAGAATTCCTTCGGAGCGCTGCAGATCGTAACGGGAGATGAATTCGCTAAAAGTGCTGGCCGTCTCGATCATCTCGCGCACGATGCTCTTTGGCGAGAGCTCGTGGTCTTTCACCCATGGGTTGCTCTGCGCGTAAGTCTCAAGCGCAGGTTGCAAGAGTTCGGCCAAAGGCTGTGGCCAGCTCGCCTCGTCGGCAAGCGCCATTCGCTCGTTGTAGTCCACTCCCTGAGCCTTGAGTTTATTGATCAGCTCGCCCTTGGCCTGTTTGCGCTGCGCAATTAGAACCTGTGTGGGGTCTTCTTGCACGGCCTCAACGATTGAGAGCAGGTCAAGCCCAAAAGTCTCCGATTCAGGATCGAGCAAATCGAAAGCGCTCAGCGCGAAGGGGGAGAGTGGGGCATTAAGTGCGAAGTCTGAGGGCACGTCTTTCGTAAAGAAAATCCGTGGGCCCTGATCCTCGGATTTGCCAGTGAGCTCATCGAGTTCGCGCGGGCGGCGCTTCAAGACCTCGGCGATTTCGAGGGAGCTGACAATCTCGAGCATCTGGCGAATCATCGTGGATTTGCGCGCTTCAGGCTCGTGATTATCTTCGAGCAGGTGCCAAATTGCGCGAACCGGATCGGGGCGCTGCATCAAGTTGAGCACGATCGCGTGCGTCATCGACAAATGGGATGTGAGAGTCTCCGGCGCCTTATCGCGCAGTTTTTCAAAGGTCTTTTCGCTCCAACTGAGCTTACCTTCTTCAGGCTTCACTTTTTGCACTCGCTTGAGCTTCACCGGATCGTCACCAGCTTTGCGCACCCGGCGCGCGTTCTCTACCTCGTGCTCTGGCGCTTGTACTACGACGTACCCCACGGTATCGAATCCTGCGCGACCTGCGCGGCCTGCAACCTGATGGAATTCTCGCGCCGTGAGGTGGCGCATCTTGGTGCCGTCAAACTTCGCGAGCGATGCAATCAGAACCGTGCGGATTGGCACATTGATTCCCACGCCAAGGGTGTCCGTCCCGCAGATGACTGAAAGTAGCCCAGCTTGAGTCAGCCGCTCGACGAGTCGGCGATAGCGAGGGAGCAGCCCAGCATGGTGTACGCCAATGCCCTGCCGCAATAGTTTCGAAAGCGTGGCACCAAAGCCAGTTCCAAATTTGAAACGACCGAGAGCTTTGGCGATCTCCTCTTTGCGTTCCTTAGAGATCAGGCTCATCCCCAGCAGTGCCTGTCCACCGGCAACTGCTTCGCGCTGCGATGGATACACCACGTAAACCGGAGCCATATGGGTCGAGACGAGATCCTGGATGGTTTCGTTGATCGGGTCGAGGTTCCACGTAAAGTGCAGTGGTACAGGCCGCACAGCGCTGCTCACGACGCTCACCTCTCGTCCGCTACGCCGCTTCAGATCCTTTTCGAAGAAGGTTGTATCCCCGAGCGTGGCGGAGAGCAGCACGTGCTGAGTCTTTGTGAGTTCGAGAAGTGGCACCTGCCATGCCCACCCGCGCTGCGGATCCGCATAGAAGTGGAATTCGTCCATGACTGCTATGCCTACATCCGCCTCGGATCCTTCGCGAAGGGCGAGATTGGCGAGAATTTCAGCGGTCGCACAAATAATCGGTGCGTCGGCATTAATAGCCGAATCCCCAGTGACCATGCCTACGTTGTGGGCGCCAAAAAGCCCAATGAGATCAAAGAATTTCTCAGAAACAAGCGCCTTTAGCGGAGCCGTGTAGTATCCAGTGCGCCCAGTCGCAAGTGCAGTAAAGAGCGCTTGCACGCCGATCATCGACTTGCCCGAGCCGGTTGGGGTGGCGGCAATGAGATGATCCCCCGATACGATCGCGAGCAATGCCTCCTCTTGGTGAGGGTACATCTGCTTCCCATCGCTCTCAATCCATTCGCTAAAGGCCTCGGCGATGGCCTCTGGCGGGGGAGTGAGGCCATACTGGTCCTCGAGCCGATCGAGAGCCACGTTTAAAGCCGGAATGGGAGCAGCCATTGCGAAAATCCTTTCGTTTTGAATCTGCTCCCATTCTAATGAACGGCTTATGCAATTTTTCGAGGCCGATCGGGGCACACCGAGCCCCGATCACTCCTGGGCTTCGAGGTCACCCACCATCTCGTACAGTTCGCCTACGCCCAGCTCAGCCTTTTCTTCAGCCGAGAAATCGTGCACGATCTTGCCGCGGTTCATCACCAGCATGCGATTGCCCAGCTCAAGTGCGTCGCGCAAATGGTGTGTGATCATGAGCGCGCTCAAACCCTTGTCGGCGATAATCTGGCGCGTGAGCGAAAGCACGACCTTCGCCGTCTTCGGATCCAGAGCTGCAGTGTGCTCGTCGAGAAGCAGAAGGCGCGGCGTCTTCATCGTGGCCATCAGCAAGGTGATTGCCTGGCGCTGACCGCCCGAGAGCACGCCAATCTCGGTATCGAGTCGGGTCTCCAAACCCAGCCCGAGGGGCGAAACCAAGTCGACGAATTCCTGGCGCTTCGCCTCCGTCATCGAAATACGCAGGCCACGATCCTCGCCGCGCTTCTGCGCGAGCAGCAGATTCTCCGCCACCGTCATACGTGGCGCCGTACCCATCTTCGGGTCCTGGAACACGCGCCCGATCAGCCCAGCGCGCTCCTCCTCCGGCTTCGAGGTGACGTCGACGTCGTCAATTATCACCGAGCCGCCGTCTACGCGAATCGCTCCGGAGATCACGTTCAGAAGCGTCGACTTACCGGCGCCGTTACCGCCAACGATCGTAATGAAGTCACCTTCGTTTACGGTGAGATCTACGTGATCCAAGGCCTGATAGGCGTCAGCAGTGCGCTGATGGAAGAACTTATTGACCTGGTGCAACGTCAAAACGCTCATGCTCCCACGCTCTCTTTCATCGAAGCTTTCAAGGTCCTCCGGTGCGCAAAGTACCTTTGCAGACTCGGGATCGAGAGGCACAGACCAAGGATCAGTGCCGAGAACAGCTTAAAGTGGTTGGTGTTGATATTGAGCATCAGCACCAGTGCCAGCAGCAGACGGTACACGACCGACCCGACGAAAATCGTCAAGAGGCGCACCGCCAAGCTCACCCGCTTAATCAGCACCTCGCCAATGATGATCGCGGCGAGACCAATCACGATCGAGCCAATGCCCATGGAAATATCGGCATAGCCGTTGTCGGTCGCGACCAGATATCCCGAAAGTGCGATCAGGCCATTGCCCAGCATGTAGCCGAGCATGATCATTTCGCGCGATGGAATGCCAAGAGCGTTCGCCATCATTGGGTTATCGCCGGTCGCAATGAGTGCCTGCCCCATATCAGTGCGGAAGAAGAGGCCGAGCAGTGCCACCACGATGCCAATCACTACAACGCCGATCAGCAGCGTATCCACGTTTCGCGGCAAGCCCAACGGCGCAATCATCGATTTGAGCGTGTACGTGCTCGAGATCGAAACGTTCGCCTTCCCAAGGAACACCAAATTCACCGAGTACAGGCCCGTCATCGTGATGATGCCAGCAAGGAGTGAGTCGATTTTCGCGCGGGTAATCAGGAGTGCGGTGACGGCGCCTGCACCGGCACCGATGAAGAAGGCTACCACCATCGAGATCAGCGGATTCATGCCCAAGAGCAGGAGCTGACCACCGATTGCTGCGCCAAGGGTGAAGCTCGCCTCGGTGGTGAGGTCTGCCTCGTTGAGCACGCGGAACGTGATGTACACGCCGATGCCCATAATCGTCCAGATCGCGCCTTGAGAGAGCGCGGAGAGAAGGATATCCACGAGCTACTCCTCTCAGTTCGCCTTTGAAGGAGCCATGTCGATTGCGGCCTCAGCAACCTCAGCTGGGATTTCGATGCCGAGCGCGGTGGCCGCGTCGGAGTTGATGAACTGGTTCGAAATCTTGCTCACGATCACTGGATAGGTGCTAGCGTCTGCGCCTTCGATCACGTCCGCGATCGCCGTCCCTGAATCAGCGCCCCACATGTACTGGTTCAGACCCATCGTGGCGAGGCCGCCCTGCGAAACCATAGCGTCCACTGCTGGGAAGACTGGCACGCCCTTCGCATTCGTGGCTGGGATCAGCGTATCCATTGCGCCCGCAATCGTGTTGTCTTGCGGTACGTAAATCGCATCTACCTCGCCGGCGAGCTGCTCAGCCACCTGCTTGAGGTCATTCGTCGAGGTGATCGTGCGCTCTTTAATCTCAAAGCCAGCTGCTGGGGCGAGCTCCTTGATGTTGCCGACCTGCTGAGCCGCATTCTGCTCAGAAGTGTTGTACAAGACGCCGAGGGTCTTAGCCTCAGGCATGATCGCCTTGATCAGGTCGAGCGTTGCCGCGTCCTGCGGCTCGAAAGTCGCGCCGGTGACTGGCTGGCCCGGGTTCTCGAGAGACTTCACGAGGCCGGCGCCGACTGGGTCAGAAATGCCCGCGAAAATCACCGGAGTCTGGCCGGCTGCTGCGTTCTGCAGCGCTTGCGCGGCCGGAGTTGCGACGCCCACGAGGATGTCCAGGTCCTGAGCGATGAACTGATCGGCGATCGACTTCATCGTGTTCTGGTCGGCTTGACCGTTCTTGTAGATGATGTCGATGTTGATGCCGTTGATGTAGCCGCGCTGGGCGAGCTGGTCGATCATGCCGAAGCGGATGTCGTCGAGCGACGGGTGCTCCATGAACTGCAGAATTCCGATCGTCAGCTTCTTGCCATCTGGAAGTGGCTCAGCGTCAGCCGCATTATAGGTGATGCGCTCTGCGCCGATTGGCTTGTAGCCGTCTGGAACGATCGGGATCTCGGCAGATTCAGATGCTGCCGTACCGGTATTGGGAAGCGCGGGTGCCGAATCCTTTGCGGGCTCGGCGTTGCCAGTTTCCAGCTCGTGCAGGCGGATGAGCGATGGCATCGTCAAGAAGAGCACGAGCAAGCATCCCACGAGGAATGCGCCGATAGTCGAAACTTTCTTCATTGTGAGGTCTTTCTTTGGAGTGTGAGTGGTAAAGCTTGATTCGGTGCGAGAGCAATGCAAAAGCCCTCGCGGTTTGGTTACCGTGAGGGCTTAAATTTCCTAGAAACTCTTGAGCTTCCTGCCACGCACGATCACCGATTTCTTTGCGATCTGTGCGCCGCGCGCTAAAGGAGCTGGGCTTAGGCAGATCGCCAGTTGCACCAGCCACGCCAACGCGTGATCATCGTGACGTCACGAAGCATCTTTCGTTTCCTTTCTTTAGTGACTTGAAGATAACACGATTCGAGAAGTCGGCCAAAATTTGTCTCATTTTTGAGAGCGGGTGGCAGACGGGCTATTTGCAGTTGAGATTTTGCACCTATGTCCCTCCCACGGCGGGGATACCCTCGAAATCTCAACCGCAAACGCGGCGAGATGGGCTCAGTTGTTAGAATCGGAATAGGTTTGGCTTGGCGAGAGGGGTGCAGAAGTGAAAATTGTTATCGGTGGTGCTTCTGGGTTTGTTGGGTCTGCTCTGGTCCAGCATTTTGAGGCGCGCGGCGATGAGGTCGTGACTCTCGTCCGTGGCGAAGTTGGTAGCGAGGCTGGTGACGGCGCCGTCACCTGGAAACCTGACGCCCTAGAGCTGGTCCCAAAGACGCTTGCGGGAGCAGACGCCGTCATTGTGCTCAACGGCGCGCCAATCATCGGCAAGCGCTGGACTGACGCTCGCAAAAAGGTCCTCATCGATTCGCGCGTGAAGCCGGTGCGTACGGTAGTCGAGGCGATCGGGAAGCTCGCGCAGCAGGATCGGCCAAGGCATCTGATTACTGGCTCTGCGTGTGGGATTTACGGTTCACGCGGGGATGAGATGCTGCCCGAGTCAGCTTCGCATGGCACGGATTTCCTCGCGAAAGTCTGTGAAGCGTGGGAAGCGGCGGGGGAGCATGTGCGCCAATTCGGCGTGGCGCATACGGCGCTTCGCACTGGGCTTGTGATGGGTGAAAGTGGCGGTATGCTGCCGATGCTGAGCATGCTTACGAAGTTTGGTTTGGGCGGAAAGCTCGGTGACGGTCAGCAGTGGATGCCGGTCATTTCGGTTCAGGACTATGCGCGAGCGGTCGCGCACATCATCGAGCATGAGCTCACGGGACCAGTCAATATGGGCGGCCCAAATCCGATTCGCAATGCCGATTTCACGAAGGCGCTTGGCGAGCACCTGCGCCGCCCGACGCTCATGACGGTTCCGAGCTTCGCGATGCGAATTGTGCTCGGTGAACAGGCGGATATGGCGCTGGCCTCGGACCGGATGGTCCCACTTGCACTGATGAATAGCGGTTTTACGTTCGAGCATCCAGATTTCCAAGCGATGCTGGAAAGCGCAGAGTGAGAATCGGGACCTAGTCCCAACGTCTCACTGCCGTGTGGATTTCCAGATTCCGCATTCATGCTTTACGCTATTCTCCATGACGACGTACGCAACGATGATGGCAGCACCTGCGGGTGCGCTTTTGCGTGCGCGAATGCGAATGCTCGGCTGACTGTCGCTACGACGGGCGCGTGCGGTGGTCTAGGCAAGTGAGTTTTGCCGTATTGCCCTGAAGCATATTTCTCCACATCATTCCGCAGGTGAAATGTGCTCAAATGAGCGCTCAATTTAGCACCCCATGTGCGACTGAGCGCTGGCCACCACCATTTTTGCGATCCCAATCGCAGGGCACAGAAAGCACTCGCACATGTCGGTACAGGATTACACCCTCAATCGTTCCCTTCAAGCTCACCACCTCGCGGCGCGCAAGGACCTCATGATCAGCTTCGAGGTGATGCCGCCACGCAGCGCGAAGGTCGTGGAAACGTTTTTCGCTGCGCTCAGCGAGCTGCTCGCCGTCCGCCCAGATTTCGTCTCGGTGACGTATGGTGCGGGCGGGAAAGACCGCACGAATGCGCGAGATCTCGTCAACACTCTCGTCGCTGACACGTCGACGCATCCGATCGCCCACCTCACTACAGTGGCAGCTACGCGCCAAGAGGTCTCCGACGTCATCAACGATTACCTGAACGAAGGCGTGCGCACGTTCCTTGCGCTGCGCGGCGACAACCCTGTAGATCAGCCTCACTGGCAGCCAGGCCCGAAAGATGTGCGCTCTGCAGCCGAATTGGTGAGCCTGATCCGCCTGCTGGAAGCGCGTCGCTGCGCACACCACTCGGGCAACGCCCTTCGCCAAGCGCTGCAGCCGCTCACCATCGCCGTTGCCACGTTCCTCGGAGGAAATCCGCAGGCTGGCACTACTGCGGCCGAAGAAATCGAGAACCTCGTAGCCAAACAAGAAGCGGGCGCCAGCTTCGCAATCTCCCAAGTCTTCTGGGATCCAAGCCTCTATGCCAGCTTCGTCGAGCAGGCTCGTCGCGAAGGCGTGCGGATTCCCATCGTGCCTGGCATATTGCCTGCGACTGACGTGAAACGACTAGGAAGGGTTGGTGAGCTAACCGGCGTACATGCGCCGGAGCAGATGCTTAGCCGAATCGGCTCCGCTCCCGATCCCTACTCGGAGGGAATCTCGGTAGGTGCTGAGCTCATCCGAGAGCTGCTAGCAGCGGGAGCTCCAGGGGTCCACATTTACACCTTCAACAAGAGCCGCCCGGCGCTTGACCTCCTGCACGCATCGCATTTGCTGAGCGAAGTGCAGTAAAGACCTATCTAACTTCTACATCCAACTTCATCTAATCCACGAAAAGAGAAAACCATGACGCAACTGCAGTCTACGATCGCTGGCTACCCACGTATCGGCCGTCACCGCGAGCTCAAGAAGGCCCTCGAATCCTTCTGGGCCGGAAAGATCACTGAAGCCGAGTTTGAACAGGCGGTTGACGACGTCACGCACGCCACCCTCGTCACGCTCGTGGCGCTCGGTCTGAAAGGTTCGCTGCCCGACTCGTCTACACTCTACGATCAGGTGCTCGACGTGACCACCACGCTTGGTGCGGTGCCGCCGCGCTTTGAAGGCAAGACTGGCTTGGACTTGTACTTCTCTCTGGCGCGCGGCGATAGTGCGAATCCTCCGCAAGAAATGACCAAGTATTTCGACACGAACTACCACTACCTCGTGCCCGAGATCGGGCCAGATACCACGATTGCTCTGAGTGATCGACGAATCATTGATCGCGCCCGCGCCCTTAGCGCCGAAGGTTTGGACGTGCGCCCAGTGATCGTTGGGCCAATTACTTGGCTTGCTCTGTCAAAAGCGGCGGCGGGTGCTGACGCGGGCTTCGAGCCGATTAGTCGCGCAGAGGATGCTGTGACGGCGTTTGCGCAGCTGCTTGCCGAGTTGGCGGACGCCGGAGTGGATTGGGTGCAGATTGATGAGCCGGCGCTGGTGAGTGGCAATCTCGCCACTGATCGAGAGAAGCTGGCGGATCTGACCGTCCAGGCGTGGACCAAGCTCGCAGCAGCGCCTGTGGGCACTGGCCGTCCGAACATTTTGCTCAACTTCCCGTATGGAGATTCGTCGAGTGCGCTCGCGCGTCTCGCCGGTACGGGAGTGGAGGCGCTCGGCGTGGATCTGGTGCGCGGCTCGCTCCCTGAGGACGTAGACCTTAGTGGTATTACGCTCGCGGCTGGCGTAGTGAGTGGTCGCAATATTTGGCGCACTGACCTTGACGCCGCCATTGCGAAGCTTGAGGCTGCTCGCGCAACCGGTGCGCGCGTCGTCGCTTTCACCAGCAACTCGCTTCAGCACGTCCCGCATTCGGTGGCGGATGAAACGTGGAGTGACGCCGAACTCAACGCGAACTTGCATGCTTGGCTCGCCTTTGCGGACGAGAAGATTGCCGAAGTTGCGCTTCTCGATCGCGGACTTGAGCTTGGGTGGGACGCTATCGAGGCAGAGGTTGAGGAGGCGCGCGCGGTGCTCGCGGACCGAGCCACAGCCGCTGGTGTTAAGGTGACGGCGATCCGCGAGCGGTTGGAGCAAGCCCGCGCTCAGCGAGATCGAGTTGATTACGCCGAACGCCTTGCTGCCCAGGAGTCGCTGGGGCTCCCTGAGTTCCCGACGACCACGATTGGCTCCTTCCCTCAGACTTCTGACGTGCGCCGTTTGCGCTCGCGGCTGCTCAAAGGCGAGATTACGCAGGCTCAGTACGATGATGGCATTCGAGCCGAGATTGAGCGCGTGATTCGTTTGCAAGAGGATCTGGGACTGGACGTGCTAGTGCACGGCGAGGCTGAGCGAAACGACATGGTTCAGTACTTCGCAGAGTTGCTTGAGGGTTTTGCGGTGACGGCGAATGGTTGGGTTCAGTCGTACGGCTCCCGTTGTACTCGCCCGTCGATCCTGTGGGGCGATGTAGAGCGCAGCGTGAAGCTCGGCACTGACTGGTGGTCCTTTGCCCAATCGCTGACGAACAAGCCGGTGAAGGGAATGCTCACCGGGCCGGTGACTATTATCGCGTGGAGCTTCGTGCGCGAAGACATTCCACTCGCGGATGTAGCGGATCAGATCGCGCTCGCGCTTCGCGAGGAAATTGCTGACTTGGAAGGTGCTGGAGCACGGATCGTGCAAGTGGATGAGCCGGCACTTCGCGAGTTGCTGCCACTCGAACCTGAAAAGCATGCCGACTATCTCGCTTGGTCGGTCGGGGCGTTCAAATTAGCGACGGCGGGTGCGGCACCTAGCACGCAGATTCACACGCACCTGTGCTACTCGGAGTTCGGCCAGATCATTGATGCCATTGCTGCTTTGGATGCGGACGTGACGTCGATCGAGGCGGCCCGCTCCAAGATGGAAGTGCTCGCGGATCTTGAATCCCATGGATTTAGCCATCAAATTGGTCCAGGCGTGTGGGATATTCACTCGCCGCGCGTCCCGTCGGCTGAGGAAGTCGAAGCTTCCTTGCGGAGCGCTGCGCAGGCGATCCCGGCTCAGCGTCTATGGGTCAACCCCGACTGCGGCCTCAAGACGCGCGCCTATGAGGAGACGAATGCCTCGCTGAAGAACCTCGTGGCTGCAGCGCGAGCCGTTCGTAGTGC
>R16__coassemble_1144_pt1 | contig 24108 bp, 16 predicted proteins | sample R16__metabat2_low_PE_015 | metagenome-assembled genome bin R16 | reverse complement strand
CCAACCCACCATGTGGTTGAGCAGATATCTGCTTGGCCATCGAGCGGATGACGGGACTCGGACCCGCGACCCTCACCTTGGCAAGGTGATGCTCTACCAACTGAGCTACATCCGCATTGTGCAAACTGAAGCTCGTTTGTTTCGCGCTTCGTTTTGCGACGCAGATAAATATAGCCCGAGCTTGCACCCAATGTCCAATCGAGAAAACATGACCTGCGCCACTACCTCCCCGTTTGCATTCTCATGCCCAATCGGGCTAACCTATTTCACGCACAGTTTCTACGGTTTGTAGCAACTAACAATTTAATATGGGCGATTAGCGCAGGGGGAGCGCGCTTCCTTCACACGGAAGAGGTCACTGGTTCGATCCCAGTATCGCCCACCATGAGGAGTCCGAACGGCGAGTAAGCCTTCGGGCTTTTCTTTTTCCTAAAATGAGAATCGGGACCTAGTCCCACTGTCTCATTTCTCCCGATAGCCAATGTAGAGAGGCCGACGCGCGTGGCACCCGGTTCAGATCGATTCACCGCACACAGGGCGGCGCTTTTCGCCCCTAGCCTCGTCATCTGTTCTGCGATTATGCAATACGTTGGCGCATCTTTCGCGGTGCAGCTTTTTGCAATTGCCTCGGCTGGCGCCGTCGCCTGGGGAAGGTTCTCAATCGCAGGCATAATCCTCGCAGCAATTCGTCGCCCTAAGATTGCTTGGCGCGCGCCGCGCAAGGCCTTCGAGCAACTGCGCTACCCTGTGGTCTTCGGTCTCGCCCTAACCTCCATGAACGTCGTCTTCTACTACGCGATTAGCCACGTACATCTCGGCACCGCCGTTTCCCTAGAATTTCTCGGCCCCGTCGTCTTAGCCGCAGTAACTGGCGTCTCTTGGCGAGAGCGCATCGGAGTCTTATTCGCACTGGTGGGCGTCCTGAGCATCTCGTGGATTGGCGTGGACCTTAGCGACCCGAGCGAACGTTTGGGCGCCTGGCTGTCCCGCCTCGCGGGCCTATTGTGGGCGCTATACATTTGGTTTGGCAGGAAAGTCAGCACCGAAGCGAGTGGCCCTGACGCGCTTGCGATTGGTTTTTGCGCCGGTGGCGTGGCCTACCTGCCATTTGCCATTCACGGTTTCGGGCCAATTCTCGCCAGCCCCCGAACGATGCTCATGATGCTCGCGGTCTCGGTGCTCTCGTCGCTCCTACCTTTTCTTCTTGACGTCGCCGTCTTCAGTCGCGTGCGTCCGAGCACCTATTCGTTAATCTCGTCCCTTTTCCCAGCGACGTCGATGCTCGTCGGTCTCGTGATGCTCCACCAGCAGCCCAATCTCGGTGGTCTTCTAGGCCTTGCCTGCGTGACGATTGCCGTCGCTTTAGCTTCTAAATCTTCACAGTGAGAATCGGGACCTGATCCCAGAGTCTCATTTCACCGAAGAAAGAGGGGCGAGCCGCTGGATGCAATCCATCCGAGCGCCTCGCCCCTGTTTATCTCCCCTGCTTCTACATGAAGTCTTGCGCGAGCTTCTCACTGCCCCTTGCAAGCAGCGAGACATCCGCCCCAACTAGGATGAAGTCTACCCCAGCATCGAGGTACTCTTTCGCAAGTCGCGGATCGAATGCATTAATGCCAACGGGTTTCCCTGCTGCGTGGCACGCCTCGATCGTTGCACGAATACCAGCTACGACATCCGGATGCCCTTGCTGACCGATCAGCCCCATCGACGCAGCCAGATCCGATGGCCCGATGAAGAGCGCGTCCACGCCATCCACACTGGCAATTTCGGCTGCATTTTCCACCGCTTGTGCAGACTCAATCTGGAGCGTGAGGGAAACGTACTCGTCGTTGGCCTTGAGCAAGTAACCTGGGATCCTCCCCCAGCGCCCACCGCGCGAAAGTGCAGAGCCTACGCCGCGCACACCCGCAGGCGGATACCGAACCGCGCGCACTGCCTCCAGTGCATCCTCAGCCGTATTCACCATCGGCACGAGCAGATTTTGGGCACCTAGGTCGAGATACTGCTTGATGAGCACTTCGCTGAGCACCGGCACACGCACCATCGGAACAACCGGATATGGAGCGACCGCCTGCAGCTGCAACTGGATCGATTCGAGCGAAAGCGGAGAGTGTTCGCCGTCAATCAACAACCACTCCACACCAGAACCAGCACAGATCTCGGCATTCACAGTCGAACCGGAGCAGACCCACATGCCAATCAGGCCACGCCCGCGACCTGCGGCTCCGCCGTCCTGCTCAAGGCGCTGCTTAAACGTAGGGGGCATATTTACATGAACCGACATGAAATCACCCCAAGTTCGCCGTAGTCTGCGATCACGGAATCACCGCGCGAAACCCACATTGGGCGCGTGAAGGAACCGGCGAGAATGATCTCCCCTGCTTCGAGGCGTGCGCCGTGCTGATGGAACTTGTTCGCAAGCCAAGCCACGCCTGTCGCTGGGTGGTTCAAAACGCCCGCTGCAACGCCAGTTTCCTCGATCGTCTCGTTCTTGTAGAGGCAGGCCGATACCCAGCGCAGGTCGACGGCGTCTGGCGCAACTGGTCGACCGCCGAGGACCATACCACCGTAAGCGGCGTTGTCTGAGATCGTATCAACGATCGTGCGTCCCTCAATTTCGATGTGTGAATTGAGCACTTCCAGCGCTGGAGTGACGTACTCCGTGGCACGCAGCACGTCAAAGAGCGAGCAGTTCGGCCCCTCCAGCGGCGCCTTCAACACAAAAGCAAGCTCCACCTCGATACGCACGTTGAGGAACTTGTCGTAATCGATAATCGAGCCGTTCTCGTAGACGGTATCGTCAAACATTACGCCGTAGTCTGGCTCTGTAATGCCCGTTGCAGCTTGCATCGCCTTAGACGTAAGGCCAATTTTGCGCCCGACCAAGCGACGCCCAGCAGCGAGCTGCTGATCACGCCAAACGCCCTGAATTGCGTAAGAATCCTCCACTGTAGCTTCGGGATAGCGAGCGGTGATGCGCTTGACGAGTTCGCCAGTCTTCTCCGCTTGCGCCAGTTCTGAAGCAATTGCCTCAATTTCCTCGCGTGCTAACATGCTCTCTCTTTCCTCTGGGATGTTGGGGACGGAAGCCCGCGCAGCCTCCGTCCCCATACTTTTGTTCTCAGTCGCTAGCCTAGCCTCTTCAGCTCAGATCGAAGATTGGCTCGAAGAACTTAGCAAGCGATTCCGTATCCTCAAGACCGCAGATATGAGAAACATACATATCTGGGCGTACCACGATTACGGCGCCGTCTCGCGAGATGCCGCGAGCCTCGAAGATGTCTTCTTTCGCAAATACGTTGCGAGTCAGAGGCGAAATCGCGTCGCGCTTCTCTGGGATCCCTGGCAGGTCGATAATGCCGAAGATCTCGTTCTTATCCTCGAGCTGCCATGGTCCGACGCGTGGGCGGAAGATCTCCGGCGCATCCGCGAGCTCGAACTCATGGTGCCCCTGCTGGTAGATGACCTTGACGTCGAAGACCGAGTTGACGTCGTCACCCTCCTTCGTGTGACGCACGACTGGCGACTTTGGATCCTCGCCGAGCCACTTCGCGAAGGTGCGGAGCTTGGAATCCTCAGCACTCGCTGGTGCAGAATCGGCGAATACGTAAATGCGCCAGCGACCGTCAGCCTGATGCAGGTGACCGAGGTGCAGGTCGTTGCCGTCGGAGCGACGAGCTACGCGGTAGGACTTGAAGCGCTTGCCCAGCGGGTAGCCAGTGGCAAGCTCTTGCTTCGCATCACTTGCAACCAGCAGACCTGGCTTGTACTCGGTGCGGAAGCCCGACGGGAACTCCCACGTACGTACGTAGAAGTCCTCGATCGACTCATCGCCCTCTTCGGAAGCAGCCATACGACCCGACCATTCGAGGTCGAAATCGATGAGGTCCTGAGCCACTGGCTGACGCTCGGTGTTGTAGGTCGCGAGGAGTGACGGCGACGAGTAGCCACGAAGCACCTGCGCGAGCTTCCACGAGAGGTTCCAGCCGTCCTGCATCGAGACGTTCATGCCCTGCCCTGCCTTAGCGGAGTGGGTATGGCAAGCATCGCCGGCAATGAAGACGTGCGGATCCTTGGTACCGCGCTCCTCTGGGAGCACGTCGTCGAAACGCTCGGTTACGCGGTGGCCCACTTCGTAAACTGACCACCACGCGACTTCCTTCACCTTGTGCGAGTATGGCGAGAGGATCTTGTTGCCCTTCTCGATGATCTCGTCGAGAGGCGTGTTACGAATCTGGTGTGCATCGTTCTCTTCCAAATCGCCGAGGTCGACGTAGGTGCGGAAGAGATAGCCACCTTCGCGAGGAATGTGCAGGATCGAGCCGTGCTTCGAGTGGATGATCGACTTCGTCATAGCATCCGGGAAGTCCGTATCGACGAGCACGTCAGCTACGCCCCATGCGTGGTTCGAAATCACCTTGGAGTTCTTAGCGCCGATGCAGCCACGCACGCGGGAGGTGGCGCCGTCTGCGCCGAGCACATACTTGGCCCAAACCGTGCGCTTCTCGCCCTTCGTCTCCTCCATCGTGGAGATGAGGTGGCACTCAACCGGATACTCTTCGCCGTCATGAATCTCGAGGCTCTCAAACTCCCAGCCGAAGTTCACCGGCATGCGAGAAGCTGAGCGCTCCATGAAGCGACGGAAGTAGTCGAGCACGCGAGCCTGGTTGAAGATCAAATGCGGGAATTCAGAGATACCCGCCGGATCGTCTTCGGTCCATGCGGTACGAATAATGTGCTCTGGATTCTCCGGATCAGGCTTCCAGAAGGCCGTCTCATTGATGTGGTAGCCCTCTTCGATAACCTCTTCAGCGAAGCCGAATGCCTGGAAGGTCTCCACTGAGCGTGGCTGGATGCCGTCGGCGTGACCCAATGGCAAGCGACCAGGGCGGGACTCAATGATACGGGCTTCGATTTCGGGGAAAGCCGATAGCTGGGCTGCGGTGATCATACCGGCTGGGCCAGAGCCGACGATCAACACATCCATTCGGTCCGGAAGGTTAGGATCGCGATCTACGCATGTTTCATCGGGCAGGAGAATGCGCGGATCTCCAGAAATATAGCCATATTGATGGAATTGCATGTCACTCTCTTTCTAATGACCGCCGCAGCGCGTCAAGCTTGTGGTTGCGCGCGTACAGCTCTATGGCGTTCTCATCTGCCCCATCGCGAATGAGTGCCAAAAGGTGGTCGTGCTGCTCGATGGAGCGCATCGACCGTTCTGCATTAAATTTGAAAGACGATCGGCGGATAATCTCCACGCGGTCCGTCTCAGTGGCCATGAGGGCCAAGATTCTTTGGTTTTCGCAGGGTGCGCAAAGCGCTCGGTGGAATTCGGTATTCAACTTCCGATATTCCACAGGGTCGAAGTGCGCTGCTTCCGTCACGACTCGCATCTTGCGATTCAGCTCCGTACAAGCTTCGAAATCCGAATCGCTAATATTGCATGCGGCCATAGCAGTCGCAGCGCCTTCGAGATAAGCCAAGGCAACCATCGAGTCTCGATAGTCATCCAAATTGATCTGGGTCACCATTGCCCCAACGTTATGCTGATACTCGACCAACCCTTCGGCTTCAAGCCGCCGAATCGCCTCGCGTACCGGCACCGTTGATACTTCGTACTGGTCAGCAAGCGTGCTGAGCACCAGCCGAAAACCAGGGGTGTAACGGCCGTCGATAATCTGCTCGCGCACACTCTCGTATACACGTTCAGTCGCTGACATAGGTTGCTTACCCATAGCCGTTCCACCTTTCCATGTGGTTGTCCTGGGAGGCGTAAACTAACTGCCCACGCCTCCCACGAGCAACAATTTAGAAGCCAGCACCACGCTCGAATGTAGCTTCGGGAGCGTTCGTACGCTGGGCGACCTTCTCGATCTCCCTGTTGAGTTCCTTGTCCGCCGCCACGGAGATATCAGCACCGGTGCGGTCCTTCACGGAGAGCATCGCCAACGAACCGATGATGGTTACGATGAAGATGTAGACCGCTACGGCCATCACTGTGCCGAACTTGTCGGTAACGAAGGTACCAACGAGTGGTGCAAAAGCGCCACCAAGGATCGCGCCGAATGCGTTCGCAAGACCTGCACCGGAGTAGCGAATCTTTGCTGGGAACATCTCAGCGAAGAGCGCCGCCTGCGGGCCGTAGGTGAAGCCAATCGGAATCGCCCACACGATCATGCCTAGAAGGATCAACGCGTAGTTCTGAGTATCGAGGAACTGGAAGAGTACCCATACCCAAACCAACTGCACGATGAAGCCAATCATGTACGTACGCTTGCGGTTGATCTTGTCCGAGAGCCAAGCCGAGAGCATCGTCGTCACCATCCACGCCACGGATGTAGCGGAGATGAAGTGCAGGATCGTATCCCGGTCCAGACCAAGGTTATTGGTCGTGTACGAGAGGATAAAGCCACCCGCGATCATGTATCCAGCTACGCCGTTGCCGGCGAAGATCAGCATGCCTTGGAGCAATGGCTTCCACGAGGTGCGGAACATCTCCACGATTGGCAGACGAACCTGCTCCGCCTTCTCGTCTTCCTCAGCAAGCTCATCCATCACAGGAGACTCTGATACACCCAAACGGATCCACATGCCGATGAGGATAAGCACTGCCGAGAACAGGAATGGAATACGCCAGCCCCACGAAAGGAACTGCTCTTCCGACGTCAGCAACGAGATGATCGAGAGCACCAGCGTAGCGCCGAGCATGCCCAGTGGCACGCCAAGCTGCGGGAAGCCGCCGAAGAGGCCACGCTTCTTCGCTGGAGCGTGCTCTACTGCCATCAGAGCTGCGCCGCCCCACTCGCCGCCTGCCGCGAAGCCCTGAAGCACGCGCAGCAAGATCAGCAGCAGCGGTGCCGCCATTCCGATGCTTTCGTAGGTTGGCAGCAGGCCGATCAAGAACGTGGCGCCACCCATCATCACGAGGGTGAGAACCAGCATGATCTTGCGCCCGAGCCGGTCACCGTAGTGACCAGCGACTGCCGCACCGAGAGGACGGAAGAAGAACGAGATACCAACCGTGGCGAAGGAGATCAGTCGCCCTGCCAGCTCCCCTGCACTCGCCACGAAAGGCTCAAAGAAGAGCGGGGCAAGCACAATTGCGGCTGCGTTGGAGTAGATGAAGAAGTCATACCACTCCACCGCGGTACCGATAAGCGTGCCGAGTGCCACTCGACGATCTTCGGGCTTCTTTTCGCTAAGTACGAGGCGCGTATCCTGGTTTGCGATGGTCTTCTTGGCCATGTCGATTACACCTGCCCGCCGACCTTAAATCCAGCTTCGGTGTCGCCCTTGCGGGTGTAGGAGAAGCCGTCTGCACCGATGGTTACGTCGATTTCCTTCGGCTCCTCGCGCTCGATGATTGGCTGGAGGTTGCCGTCGAGATCGACCACGCGCGAAGCTTCCTTGTACCAGGACGGGACCACTGCGTGACCCCAGAAGTCGCGACGCTGATTGTCGTGTACGTCCCACACAACTTCCGGATTGTCTGGGTCGCCGGTGTAGTAGTCCTGCGTGTAGATCTCTACACGGTGACCATCTGGGTCACGCAGGTAGAGGTAGAACGCGTTGGATACGCCGTGACGCCCTGGACCACGCTCGATCGCGTCGGACTTGCGCAGCGCGCCGAGCTTGTCGCAGATGTAGAGGATGTTGTGCTTCTCGTGGGTAGAGAATGCTACGTGGTGCATACGCGGACCAGCGCCACCGGTCATAGCGGTATCGTGCACCGTGTGCTTGCGGCACATCCACGCTGCGTAGATGACGCCGTTCTCGTCCTGGATCGACTCGGTGGTCTTGAAGCCGAGGTCGTTGAGGTACTTGGTGCCCTTGACGACGTCTGGGTAGACCTGGTTGAAGTGGTCCAGACGCACCAGCGCGCCTGCACCCTGCTTGTCGTATGCCCACGCCAAGCGCTCTACGTGATCCACTTCGTAGAAGAACTCGTATGGGAAGCCGAGCGGATCGACTACGCGCACTGCGTTGTGTACGCCCTTGGTGAAGTCACCGCGGCGAGTCTCGCAGCCGAGCTCCTTGTAGTAAGCCTCAGCCTTGTCTACGTCCTCCTGGCTACGTACGCGGAAGGCAAATGCTGCCACAGCAGCTTCTGGGCCCTTGCGCAGTACCAAGTTGTGGTGGATGAACTCTTCGAAGGAGCGCAGGTAAATGGTGTTCTCGTCTTCTTCAGTGACGACGAGACCAAGGATATCGACGTAGAACTCCCGCGACTTTGCGAGGTCCGTGACGATGAGTTCCATATACGCGCAGCGAAGTACGTCAGGCGCTGGCGCAGTAGGGGTAGGTACAAGATCCGACATGACAGTCTCCTTTGGCTGAATCGTTGGGTCCTTGGTTTTTCTTTATATATTTTTCGGAAGCACGGCCGAAGCCACGCCCCAGTCTGTGAGGGACGATTCGTCCCAGTTTTGTTGGTTGAGCTCTGGGTGAGGCATTGGGATCTGACCCCAGTGTCGTTGATTCCAATGCCTCACCTGAGTTGATAGTTGCGAGTATCAGGCGCTTGGACCGCCAAGGCCGAGGTCGTTCTCGGCATAGCCGGTAGCACCGAAACGCGTGGTGTGTACGTCGCCGAGCGTCATATGAATCGTCTGCTGCACGGTGTAGAAGTCGAGCGAGCGGTAGCCACCTTCGTGACCGAGGCCCGAGCCCTTCACGCCACCGAATGGCGTACGCAAGTCACGCACGTTGTGCGCATTGACCCACACCATGCCCGACTCGATGCCATGCGAGAAGAGGTGGGCACGGCGTACGTCGTTCGTCCACACATAAGCTGCGAGGCCGTAAACCACGTCGTTTGCCAGCTTCAGCGCTTCTTCTTCGGTATCGAATGGGGTGATGCAGACGACCGGACCGAAGATCTCCTCCTGGAAGATCCGAGCGGTCGGTGGTACGTCAGCGAAGACGGTTGGGCGGATGTAGTTGCCTTCTGGGAATTCCTTCGGGCGCTCACCACCAGCCACGAGGCGACATTCTTGCTTGCCGATTTCGATGTAGCTGGTCACTTTCTTGTAGTGCTGTGGATGGACCAGCGCTGCCACCTCGGTCTTTGGATCCGATGGGACGCCGACCACAACCTTCTCGGAGCGCTTTGCGTATTCCTCGACAAACTTGTCGTAGATGGAACGCTCGACCAAGAGACGCGACGACGCCGTACAACGCTCACCATTGAGCGAGTAGACGCCGAAGAGCGTCGAGTCGAGAGCCGCATCAAAGTCCGCGTCTGCGAAGATCACGGCCGGCGACTTGCCGCCGAGCTCCAGCGACATATGCTTCATGTTTTCAGCACAGTTCGCGTAGATGCGCTTACCAGTCGCAAGCGAGCCAGTGAAGGAAATGAGTGGCACATCAGGATGCTTGACGAGCGCATCGCCCGCGCTGGCGCCGAGGCCATTCACCACGTTGAACACGCCGTCAGGCACGCCCGCGCGCTTCATGATGCCACCCCAGAGGTAGGCCGAAGCTGGGGTGAATTCTGCTGGCTTGAGCACTACGGTACAGCCCGAAGCCAGAGCTGGACCGAGCTTCCACGACTCCTGCATAAACGGCGTGTTCCACGGCGTAATCAAGCCGGCCACGCCGTGTGGCTTGCGGTTCACGTAGTTCAGCTGGCGACCAGGCATCTTGAAGGCGCCATCGACCTGAGCCACGATCAGATCTGCAAAGAAACGGAAGTTCTCAGCTGCGCGGTTTGCCTGCCCCTTCGCCTGACGGATCGGCAAGCCGGTATCGAAGCATTCGATGTTTGCCAGCGTATCGCCCAGTGCTTCAACTTCCTCAGCGATGCGGTAGAGAATCTTCGCACGCTGGCGTGGCAGCATGTGCGGCCACGGACCTTCGTCGAAGGCCTTCTTCGCCGCTGCAACCGCACGATTCACGTCCGCTTCATCACCGGCAGCAGCCTGGATGTAGACGGTATTCGTCGTGGGTTCGAGCACGTCAAAGGTCTCCCCCGAGAGCGATTCCACATACTCGCCATCGATGAAGTGGAGAATCTTCTCAGGCATTCCTTCTGGTATTGCTACCATGGAGCACTCCTTTACTATCGGTTGTTAAAAATCTGAAAATCGAATCTTATTGCTGAGCTCGCCAAGCCTCGTACTTCTCGCGCCACTGAGCGTTGAGCGGGAAGAGCCCTTCGAGCTTCTCGCCCTCGGCCACCATCTTTGCGATGTATTCCTCTTCGGCCTCTTGCTTCTCAGCGGCTGCCACGACCTCTTCGACGAGCGCAGGTGGAATCACGAGCGCACCGTCTCGATCTGCCACGATCACGTCGCCTGGCTGCACAGCCACCCCGCCACACGAAATCGTCTCGTCGATATCCCATGGAATGTGAACGCGCCCGAGAACCGATGGGTGCGCAGCCTTGGCGAGAACCGGCAACCCAACTTTGGCGACCTCCGCCCAATCTCGCACGGCGCCGTCAGTAATAATCCCAGCAGCTCCACGTGCCTTAGCACGCAGGGCGAGGATGTCTCCCATCGTGCCAGCGAATTCGTATCCACGCGCTTCCATTACGAGCACGTCCCCAGGGTTGAGCGAATCTACCGCACGCTTCTGAGCGTTGTATCCCCCGCCCTTTTGCTTGAAAAGGTCTGGGCGATGAGCCACGTAGCGCAGGGTGCGAGCGCGGCCCACGAACTTCTGGTCTGGTTCCATCGGATGCACGCCGTCGATCGAGACGTTCCCATAGCCGCGGGAGCGCAGCTGCGACGAAAGCGTGGAGACGGCGACGCCCATCAGTCGCTCCCGAACCTCATCGGTGAGCTCGAACTCAGGTTCGAGACCGGCTGCCTCACGCGAACCCCAAGCGTCAATCTTCTGCTTCTCGTTCGCGTCCGCAGGTGAACCCAAATCGGCGAGCGGCGGACCGGCAACGACCGTCGTCACCAATTCACCCGTCGTGATTGAAGGATCCTCTTCGGAGAAGACCTCAACGGATACGCTCTGACCCGGCTGGAGCACTGAGGAGCCCGAAGGAGTACCGGTGAGGATGACGTCGCCTGGCTCAAGAGTCATGAAGCGCGAGAGGTCGGCGATGAAGTGCGCAAACGAGAAGAGCAAGGTGCTCGAAGAATCGTCCTGGACCACTTCGCCGTCTACCTTGACGCGAATACCGAGAGCGTCCGGCTTGATCTTGTCAGCCTCGAGGAGGACTGGGCCGAGCGGCGTCATACCGTCGCCAGACTTGGAACGTACATTCGAGCCCTTGTCGGCAGCGCGCATATCCAGTAGACCCATGTCGTTGCCCGCGGTGACGTGCGAGACGTAGCTCCACGCCTCTTCTTCACTTACGTTGCGTGCGGCTTTGCCGATGACGACGGCGATCTCACCCTCAAACACCAAAAGCTCGGTACCCTCTGGGCGCACCACTTCACCGCCGCTATTGGCAATCGACGACGTGGCCTTCATGAAGTAGGAGGCGTACTTTGGAATACGCCCACGCTGCGCCGCCCGCGATGGGTAAGAGAGGTGGACGGCGATGATTTTTCCTACTTCAATGCCCAAGTTGGCAGAAATTACGTTCTGGGTAGTATCCAATTCAAGCTCCTAACCGAGTGAATGGCATATGTGTGGAAGGGTTTTGGGTGTGACGACGTCGTCACGCATTTCCTGCAGCCACGCGAGGCTGGGTGGGGTTCTCGCTTGAGCGAGTGTGTGGTAGCCGAGGCTACAAAGACCGTTGCGATGAGGTGGCGAACATCATTGTTCACCCTCTACTAAATCGTATACGATTTATGATATGATTATCACTGCGTTGAATACTTTTGTCAACTGATTCCAAAAAACGTCCGTTATTTGGTACTTTACTCTTCCCGAACAAGTGCCGTGGCAGAACCTGTAAACTGAGGAATTAGAGCTTTAGTCTCAACCCAAACCACAACGAAAACCCTCCCGCCTATGCAAAGGAGCCTAGGCCTCGAGCGTCTTCGTCTGTAGCCTTGAACGTCTACCCTCACACCACTGGTAGAAACAAAGGAGAAATGATGCCAGCCATCAATGTAAGTGAATTCCTTAAAGATATCCCTACCGATCTCTTCATCGATGGAGAGTTCCAACCTTCCTCCTCCGGTGCTCGGTTCGAAGTACTCAATCCCGCCACCGGTCAGGTGCTCACCACCGTAGCTGATGCCACTCCAGAAGATGGTGCTCGCGCGATGGATCTCGCAGCCGCCGCTCAAGAAAAATGGGCAGCCACTCCCCCGCGCGTACGCTCCGATATTCTGCGCAAGGCCTACGATCTTGCAAACGGCAAGTACCGCAAGACTTTGGCCACGATCATGACGCTCGAGATGGGCAAGCCACTACCACAGGCAGATGGCGAAGTGACCTACGGCGCTGAGTTCCTGCGCTGGTTCTCCGATGAGGCCGTGCGAATCCGTGGCGACTACTTCCGCCTTCCCGAAGGCAAGCTACAGGCGATCGTGGTGCGCCGCCCAGTTGGTCCTTGCCTTTTCATTACTCCTTGGAACTTCCCACTGGCGATGGCCACCCGCAAGGCGGGCCCAGCATTTGCGGCTGGCAACGTAGCAATTCTCAAGCCGTCTGAGGACACCCCACTTACCGCCCTCTTCTTCGCCAAGATTATGGCTGAGGCTGGACTCCCAGCGGGCGTGCTGAGCGTGCTGCCTACTTCCAAGTCGCCGCAGCTCACCGGCCCGATCATTCAAGACCCGCGGCTTCGCAAGATCTCATTCACCGGCTCGACTGGCGTCGGTAAAGCACTGCTGCACGAAGCGGCCGATAACGTACTGCGTACCTCGATGGAGCTCGGCGGCAACGGCCCGTTCATTGTGTTTGAAGACGCCGACGTAGACCTAGCCGTACAGAGCGCGCTAATGACGAAGATGCGCAATATGGGCGAGGCCTGCAACGCAGCAGACCACTTCTTTGTGCACGATGCCGTCTACGAAGAGTTCACTGAGAAATTCGCTGCTGCGATTTCCGAACAGAAAGTCGGCGACGGTCTCGAAGACGGCGTAGACGTAGGCCCACTCGTAAGCGAGAAGCAGCTCAAGTCGGTCACGGCGCTACTCGAGGATGCACAAGCCAGAGGTGCAAAAGTGCTCACTGGCGGCAAGCGCCCAGAAGGTGGCGGCTTCTTCCTCGAGCCTACGGTGCTTGCGGATGTACCGATCGACTCCGATATCGTGGTCAAGGAAATCTTCGGCCCAATTGCACCAGTCGTGCGCTTCAACGACGAGAAGGAACTGATCAAGGCGATCAACTCCGATTCCGTCGGCCTCGCAGGGTACTTCCACACGAAGGATATGCAGCGCGTCCTGCGTCTCGCTGAGCAGCTCGAAATCGGCATGCTCGGCGTCAATACCGGCACTATCTCGAATGCCGCAGCGCCTTTCGGCGGTATGAAGCAATCCGGCATGGGCCGTGAAGGCGGCAAGGAGGGCATCGAGGAATACCTCGAGACGGTCTACGTGGGCCTGCCGGCTCCGGACTTTACGCCGTTCCTTTAAGAATTTGAGAATCGGGGCCTGGTCCCACTGTCTCACCGCAGTGACACCTTGGGTCCAGGTCCCGATTCTCATCGTGGGATATCCCACCGCTGATTATTAGGCCGACTCATCGCTAACACCGATAATCTATAGTTATGGATATTTGGCCAGGAACGCCCTACCCCCTTGGGGCCACATTTGATGGAACGGGCACGAATTTTGCAGTTTTCTCCTCTTCCGCCGAGCGCGTTGAGCTCGTCCTCGTGGACGATTCGCCCGACGAAGACGGCGCTCTCGTCAGCGAGACCTTTGAGCTGACCGAAGTAGATGGCTACGTATGGCACGCATACCTTCCGGGCGTGCGCCCAGGCCAGCGCTATGGTTACCGCGCTCACGGCCCTTACGACCCAGAAAATGGTCTGCGCTTTGACCCTTCGAAGATCCTTCTCGATCCCTACGCGAAGGCTATCGACGGTCAGGTAGAGAACGACCAGAGCAACTTCTCTTACAACTTCTTGAACCCTGACGAGCATGTGCAGCAGGATTCGCTCGGGCATACGATGCTCTCCGTCGTCATTAACCCGTATTTCGACTGGGGTCACGACCGCCCACCGAAACACGAATACCACGAGTCGGTCATCTACGAAGCACATGTCAAGGGTATGACTCAGCTGCGCCCAGACGTGCCTGAGGAGCTGCGCGGTAGCTACCTCGGTCTGAGCTACCCGACCATGATTTCGTATCTCAAGGAGCTCGGCATTACGGCTATCGAGCTGATGCCAGTGCACCAGTTCGTGAATGACACGTCGCTTCAGGAAAAGGGCCTGAGCAATTACTGGGGTTACAACACGATTGGCTTCTTTGCTCCACACAACGCGTACTCTTCGGATGGCACGCGCGGTGAACAGGTCGACGAATTTAAGTCGATGGTAAAGGCCTTCCACGAAGCTGGTATCGAGGTCATTCTTGACGTCGTATACAACCACACCGCTGAGGGGAACCATATGGGTCCAACCCTGAGCTTCCGTGGTCTCGATAACCCAGCGTACTACCGCCTCGTTCCAGAGGATCAGGCACATTATTTCGATACCACTGGTACTGGTAACTCCCTGAACATGCGCGCTCCGCACACCCTCCAGATGATCATGGATTCGCTGCGCTATTGGGTGACGGAAATGCACGTCGATGGCTTCCGTTTCGATCTCGCCTCTACTCTTGCACGCGAGCTCTACGCCGTCGACAAGCTCTCTACCTTCTTCGATATCATCCAGCAGGATCCGATCATCTCGCAGGTGAAGCTGATTGCCGAGCCATGGGATGTGGGCGAAGGCGGTTACAACGTAGGCGAGTTCCCACCTCTGTGGACCGAATGGAATGGCAAGTACCGCGATATCATGCGGGATTTCTGGCGCGGTGAGCCTTCCACCTTGGATCAGTTCGCATCGCGTCTGTCTGGTTCTTCCGATCTTTACGAGCATTCTGGCCGCCGCCCGATGGCGAGCGTCAATTTCGTGACCGCCCACGATGGTTTCACGATGCGCGATCTAGTGAGCTACAACGAGAAGCACAACGAGGCAAACGGCGAAGGCAGCGCTGACGGCGAGTCCAACAACCGTTCGTGGAACTGCGGCGTAGAAGGGCCAACGGACGATCCCGAGATCCGTGACCTGCGCCTGCGCCAGATCAAGAACTTCATCGCTACCCTCATGATTTCGCAGGGCGTGCCAATGCTCGCACACGGCGATGAAATCGGCCGCACCCAGCAGGGCAACAACAACGTGTACTGCCAAGACAATGAGCTCTCGTGGATGGACTGGGATCTCACCGATTACCAGCACGATCTCTTTGAGTTCACGCAAGCTGCGATCAAGCTGCGCAAGGAGCACCCGGTCTTCCGCCGCCGTCGCTTCTTCCTCGGTGAATCCGCTCGCGGAGGCACCTCTGAGCAGGGCGATATCGAGTGGCTGCGCAATGACGGTACTTTGATGGAAGACGGCGACTGGGGCACCTGGTACGCACGTTCCGTCATGGTCTTCTTTAACGGCGACAAGATCGCTGAGCCCGATGCCCGCGGCATGAAGATGGAAGATAACGACTTCCTCGTCGCGATCAACGCTTCGAACGAGGACTTGGACTTCAAGATCCCGACAGGACCGAACGATCGCTCGTGGACCGTCAAGCTCTCCACCGCCGTGCGTGGCGATGAGCTCGATGCTGCGCAGGAAACTACCTATGCAGACAGCGATACGTTCGTAATGCCCGCCCACTCGCTGGTGGTACTCATGGGCAATGGCCGCACCGAAGAACACAATCGACCACTACCAGGGGCTAAAGCGGCCGCAGCCCCGACTCACGAGGTGCTTAAGTAATGATGACTCGGCATTCGCATATCCCCGCTCTTGGCAAACATCAACCCGTGACGACTTACCGGCTTCAGATGACGCCAGAGTTCACATTTGCGGATGCCGAGGCAATCGCACCCTACCTCAAGGATCTGGGAGTAAGTGATGTGTACTTCTCCCCGATTCTGCAGGCGGCGCCTGGCTCAATGCACGGGTACGACGTAGTCGACCACCGCCAGATTTCCGCAGACTTGGGTGGCCGCGAAGCTTTCGAATCGGCTTCGCGCGCCATCCATGAGCTGGGAATGCACGTGGTGGTAGACGTGGTGCCAAACCATATGGCCGTCCCCACTCCGCTCTACTTGAACTACGCTCTGTGGAGCGTGTTGCAGGAGGGCCCAAATTCCCCGTACGCCGCTTGGTTCGATCTCGAACTCACCGATGCCGGTGAAGGCGTGCTGATGCCGGTGCTCGGCGACCGCATCGGCGCAGTGCTTGCGCGCGGCGAACTTACCGTGGAAACGATCGTCATCCCTGGTCATGAGAGTGACGGCGAAGTAAGCGTTTTGCGCTACTTCGATCACGTTTTCCCAATCCGGCCTGGCACCGAGTCTTTGCCGCTGGCAGAGCTCGTCGATATGCAGTACTACCGCTTGGCCTACTGGAAGGTCGCGAACGAGGAGCTGAACTACCGCCGCTTCTTCGACGTAGATACTTTGGTCGCCGTGCGCGTGGAAGACGATGACGTATTCAGCGCTACCCATGCTCTCCTGCTCGAAGAGATGGAGAGTGGCTACATTGACGGCTTCCGGATCGACCACCCAGACGGGCTCGCCGATCCGCGCGAGTACCTGCGCAAGCTACACAAGGCTACTGACGGCGCTTGGATCGTAGCCGAGAAGATTCTCGAAGGTGACGAGCTGCTTCCATCTGACTGGCCGTGCTCGGGTACCACGGGTTACGACGCGTTGCAGCGTATCCAAGGCGTGCTCGTTGATCCTGCAGGGCTTGCTCCGCTCACCAGCCTCTACGTAGAGCTCACCGGCTCAACGGAGACTGTGGCAAACACCCAAATCCGCTCGAAGCGCGAGATTGTGGCAACTTCCCTCTTTGCAGAGGTAGACCGGCTGGCGAATTTGGTCGCTGACATTTGCCATGCAGATGTGCGCCTGCGCGACCATACCTTTAGGACGATCCGTACCGTAATTGCGGAACTCGCGATCCAGATGGATCGATATCGCGCGTACGTAGTACCAGGCGAGACGCCGACTGCTCAGGATACTGCCGTACTCCGCGGTGCAGCTAGTCGAGCTCGGAACGTGCTTGACGCCGACGCGCACGACACCCTCGATCTCGTCACTGAGCTCTTTCTTGGCAATGAGATCGGTTCCGCGGGGCGCACGAATGAGGCCGCTCGCCATGAAGTGATCATTCGATTCCAGCAGCTCTGCGGACCAGTGATGGCAAAGGGCGTCGAGGATACGACGTTCTATCGGTATACCGCGCTCACGGCACTCAATGAGGTGGGAGCTGGTCCAGATCATCCTGTTTGCACCCCAGATCAGTTCCACTCGTGGGCGGAACTGATGCACGACGCATGGCCCGCATCCGCCGTCACGCTCACGACGCACGACACTAAGCGCGGCGAGGACGTGCGCGCCCGTATCGCCGTACTTACGCAGTATGCCCGCGAGTGGGAGCAGATGCTCCGCTCGGCGCGCCAACTGGTAGCTGCGAACCGCCCTCAGAATCTCGACGCTCAGATGGAAAATCTGCTGTGGCAAACCCTCATTGGCACCTGGGGTTCGCACGATCCGATTTCGCCAGAGCGCCTGCAGGAGTATCTGATGAAGGCTGCGCGCGAGCAAAAGAGCTGGACCACGTGGACCGAGCAGAATGAAGCCGGAGAGGCAGCAATGCTCGATTATCTGCGTGTCGTCCTCTCGAATGTGGACGTAATGCAGGCTTTTGAGGATTTTGCGACCAAGACGATTCCAGCCGTGCGCCAGTTCATCCTCGGTCAGGTGACGCTGCGCGCTACGGCGTTTGGCGTGGCAGACATTTACCAGGGCGAAGAAATCACCCGCACCTCCCTCGTAGATCCTGACAACCGTCGCACCGTGGATTATGCGGCGCTCACCGAGATGCTCGCTACGATTCAGGAGAATGGCGCACCGAGCGACGATATCGATGCGGAGAAGCTTTGGGTAGTCTCCCAACTTGCACACCTGCGCAACCGCAACCCGTGGCTGGCTTCGGCAACGGGCAGTTACCAGCCTTTGCCAGTCACGACGGGTCACGCCTTGGCCTTCGTTCGCAGCGAGGTAAAGGGCGAAGAGGAAACAGGAAAGGGCGCGGCGCCCGCTCAGGTGGTCTCCGTCGTCACCCGCTTGTACGCCTCGGCAACCACGGCTGGTGTGATCGGTCAGCACTCGGTCGTTCTCCCAGAAGGCGAATGGTTGAATGTGCTGACTGGCGAACGACACAGTGGCGGAGAGGTCAAGATTGCGACTCTCGTGGGTCGCTTCCCAGTCGCCGTACTCGAAAAGGCTTAAGTTAAGGCTCGCCCGAAGGCGAGATGGAAAGGATTTATTGATAATGCCTCAGGTACAAGTGTGGGCACCGAAATTGGACGAACTCTCTGTGGTTCTCTCCCCCAGCGGTGAGAGAATTCCGATGGAGCGAGACGAACAGGGGGTGTTCACCTCCCAAGCTGAGCTTGTAACTGGGCAGCGATATTTCCTGAGCCTTCCGAACGGCCTGAACGTGCCCGATCCGCGCTCGCGCCGCCAGCCTGAGGGGATTCACGGACCGAGTGAGATGATCGATCCGAGCAGTTTCGAGTGGCACGATCAGGATTGGAAGGGCTTCAAGACCCGCGGCAAGCTTCACTACGAGCTCCACATTGGCACCTTCACTCCTGAGGGAACGTTCCGAGCTGCGATTGATCGCCTTGACTACCTTGTGGAGCTTGGCGTGGAAGTCGTTGAACTCATGCCGATTAATCCGATCCCTGGAAAGCGGGGCTGGGGCTATGACTGCGTTTCCCTGATGGCGACTTACGAGGAGTATGGTTCGCCTGAGGATTTGGTGGCGCTTGTTGATGCAATGCACGCCCGTGGTCTCGCTGCCTGCCTTGACGTCGTCTACAACCACTTCGGTCCCGACGGCAATTACGTGGGCCTTTTCGCCGATTATCTCACGGACGCTCATCGCACTCCTTGGGGCGATGCCCTGAATCTTGACGGCGAAGGCTCGGTTCACGTGCGTCGCTTCATTCTCGACGCGATCACTGGTTGGGCGCGTGACTACCACTTCGACGCCTTCCGAATGGACGCGGTGGACCGCTTGGTTGATACCACCTCCCCGCACATTTTGGCTGAGGTCACTGATGCGCTGCACACGCTCGGCGAAGAACTCGGCCATCCAATTTCGGTGGTGATGGAGTCTGACGCGAACTCGGTGACAATGACCGAACCGACCCCGCACTTCGGCGGCGAAACTGGTTCTTTTGGCGCAGATATGCAGTGGGTGGACGACGTCCATCACGCCTTGCACGTTTGGCTTACCGAGGAGAGCAACGCCTACTACTCGGAGTACGTCGACGAGGCCGCCGTCGAGAAGGTGATGCGCCAGGGCTACTACCACGACGGCGTCTGGACCAATTTCGACTCGAAGATCCGCGGCACGGCGGTGCCGGACACCCTCGATGGTCACCGCTTCGTCGTCTTCGATGAGAACCACGATCAGGTGGGTAACCGCCTCGTTGGCGATCGCCCCTCCAGCAAGCTCAGCCTCGGCGAACTCGCACTTTCGCGCGCGCTGATTCTGCTTTCGCCATACACTCCGATGCTGTTTATGGGCGAAGAGTGGGCCACCCGCCGTCCATTCCCCTTCTTCACCGACCACGATGCCCAGATTGGCGATGGAATGGTCGACGCCCGCGCATCAGAATTTGCCAACTGGAATTTGGAGCAGATTTACGGCGAGCAGATTCCGCAGGTGCCAGACCCGCAGGCGCTGGAAACTTTTGAATCTGCCAAGCTGGACTGGAGTGAAACCCAGCAGCCAGAGCATCAGAAGTTCCTCGCCTTTGTGCGTGAGCTGGTGAAGCTGCGCGCTTCTGTGCCAAGTTTTGCCAGCGGAGATCGCACCCAGAGCGAATTCCATCTCACTGATGACCGTATGAGCGGCTGGATGCGGCGCGGCTATGCCTTTGTCGTCTTTACACAAGACCGCAGCGGTGCGAGCGTGACCGTCCCAGGCTTTGAAGGTGCGAAGTTACTGCTCTCCTTCGAACCTGTGGAGTGTGACGGCGCCTCGGTCACCTTTAGCTCAGCGGGCGTAGCGGTATTTGCATAAGCCGATCTTCGGCGCGTTAGCGCCACTTTAGCTAATCAACGCGATAATCTCAGTGCGTGGGAGATCCGCTTATGCCGCCGGAAGAGTTCATCATCGCCCTTGAGTCGCTCAAAGGGCAGACCTTCCGACCCGAATTTCGCGTGAGCCAGATCCCGCCGCCCACTAAAATCGCCCCGTGGTGTGTAGCTCTGCAAGTAGAGATGAATGCTACGCCGGAGTTCCATCCAAAAGGATACCGAGGCGATGCAAAGTTCGTGGTCTTGTACGATCCTGAAGGCCAAACCGCGTGGGATGGCACTTTTCGTATCGTGATCAATGGTCGCGCTCCAGTCGAATCTGAAATGGGAGACGACCCGCTGCTCGGCGAAGTAGCGTGGAGCTGGCTCACTGACGCCCTTGATACTCAAGGCGCTGCCTATCACCAATTGGGCGGAACCGTCACGCGCGTTTTTAACGAGACTTTCGGCGGACTTGAGCTCAGCAGCGCAAAGATCGACGTAGAGCTACGCGCTTCGTGGACTCCCAATACCCCATACCTCACTGAGCATCTGATGGCGTGGGCTGATTTTGCCTCGCAACTAGCCGGTTTCGGTCCGCACTCGCTTGACGTAGCTCCCCTGCCAGTAAAGGTGGCTCACCTGTGACCCCACGTGACGGCGTAGACGTAACTCCCCTGAATACCCCTCGCGACGGCCTTCCACCAGTTACCCACGACGATATTGAAGAGGCAGTCAGCAAGCTGGCAGCTGGTCACGGCCCAATTGCTGTAGATACTGAGCGAGCAATGGGTATCCGCTATTCCAACCGCGCATACCTCATCCAACTTCGCCGCGCTGGAGCTGGAACTTTTCTCATTGACCCGATTGGCATTGAGGATCGTCTCGAAGGCTTAGCAAAAGTCATGGAGTGTGAATGGATTCTCCACGCAGCTGACCAAGATTTGCCATGCTTGCATGAGCTTGGCCTCTACCCTACAAAGGTTTTTGATACTGAGATCGCTGCCCTACTCCTCGGTTTCGAAAAAGTCTCACTGCAGGCGATTACTGCAGAAGTGTTGGGCATTGGCCTCGCTAAGGAATACTCCAACTCCGACTGGTCCGCTCGGCCGCTCGCGCCTGAACTGCTCACCTACGCCGCTCTCGACGTAGAGCTCCTCGATGAGCTGAAGAATGAGCTCGTGATCATGCTCAAAGACGCCGGCCGGCTCGAATGGTGCGAACAGGAATGTGAGGAAGTTCGACTGCGTAAGCCGAAGCCTCCGAAAGCTCAGCCGTGGCGCAAGATTTCGCATCAAATCGGGATTAAAGACCGCCGTGCTCTAGGTATGCTCCGCGAATTGTGGATTGCCCGAGATAAGCTCGCTCGTCGGCGCGATGTAGGAATGCAGGGCGTACTCCCCTCAAAAGTCTTGGGTGAACTTGCCGCGCGCAAACCACGCTCCCGCGCCGACGTCGTCAACTCCACCCTACTGCGATCGCGCGAGCGTCAACGCGACGTAAACACGTGGTGGCACGCGATCGAGCGCGCGTGGAAGCTGGACGAGAGTTCCCTGCCCGAGCGCCGTTTTTCCGAGGCTAAGGATCCGTTTCCGCCGATCAAGCATTGGGCGAGCCATGATCAAGACGCCGCAGACCGCTGGGAAAAAGTGCGCGGCTCCGTACTCACGCACGCCGATGAGCTCGGCATCCGCCAAGACCTGCTGCTCAAGCCTTCGCTGCAGAAACTCATTGCATGGGAAGGCTGGACTGATCAGCAGGATTTCGCAGCTAAGCTCGAATCGTGGGGCGCTAGGCCGTGGCAGATTGATCAGGTGCGACGCGCAGTTTTTGGCCGCTAGCGCTCTGATTGGCGACCAGACCACGCAAGGTGGCAACTACGCCGTCAACACTCATCCCCTCTTGCGCCAGCAGACTGCCGCGCTCGTCGTGCTCCAAGAAATGCTTTGAGATACCCAGAGTACGCAGCGGCACGTCACTACCGCCACTGCGCAGCGCAAGCGCAAGCTCACTGCCCACGCCGCCGTCAACAATCCCATCTTCCAAAGTGACGACGCCCGCGCTGCTAGCCGCAAGCTCCCGTACCTCCGGAGCGATCGGCAGCACCCAGCGCGGATCGATGACGCGCGTAGGAATCTCTGGGCACACTTTGGCAGCCTGTAGCATCGTATGTGCCATCGGGCCAAGGCCCACGAGGAGGTACGGAACATTTGGATCCGTACCACGCGCCGGCTCTTGCTCGCCCAGCAACGCCGGCGACTCGTAGAGCACGTCATAGCCAGATTCAACGCGCAAAGCTGGCAATACTTGTGGCAGCGAACCCTTCGGGTAGCGCAAGAGAGTCGGTGCATCCTGGACCTGGAGAGCTTCGCGCAGCTCAGCCCGGAGCGTTTCTTCATCGCGTGGCACGGCGACCCGCATATTCGGGATTTCAGACGCGATCGAGAGATCCCACATGCCATTGTGCGAGGCGCCGTCTGAACCCGTAATCCCAGCACGGTCGAGCACGACCGTAATACCCGCGTTGTGCAGCGATGCGTCCATCGTGAGCTGGTCGAATGCACGGTTCATAAAAGTCGCGTAGAGCGCGAATACTGGGTGGTAGCCGCCATAGGCCAGACCCGCAGCCATCGTCATCGCATGCGCTTCAGCAATACCTACGTCGAAGACGCGATCTGGGAACTCCTCCTTCATCGGGCCAAGGCCCACAGGGAGCAGCATCGCCGCAGTGATACCCACGATCTTGGGATCTTTACGCGCTTGAGTGAGGATTTCGTCTGAGAAGACGTTCGTCCAGCCGAAGCGTGACGGCACGAGCGGAAGGCCAGTTTCTGGGTGGATCTGGTTGACGGCGTGGAAGCGGTCCGCCTCGTCGTGCTCGGCTGGGCTGTAGCCTCGGCCTTTCTCAGTAATCGTATGAACCACCACTGGGCCGCCAAATTTCTTGGCCATCGCAAAAGCTTCTTCAAGCTGGGCGATATCGTGACCGTCGATCGGTCCAAGGTACTTCAGGCCGAGGGTGTCAAAAATCCCCGCGTCGAAAAGCACGTCCTTCACGCCGCGCTTGAGGCCATGAAGCGCATCGTACGCGAACTGCCCAGGAGCTCCGGCGCCTTTGAGAGCTCGTTTGCCCCAGTCGAGGAACTCTTCGTAACGGCGGGATGCACGCACGTTATCAAGGGCACGCACTGGATCGAGGCGGCGCATGAAGCCACCCACGGTTGGTGCATATGAACGGCCGTTATCATTGACGACGATCACGATCGGACGCTCTGGGTCTTCAGCGATATTGTTCAAGGCTTCCCACGCCATGCCGCCAGTGAGGGCGCCATCGCCAATCACTGCTGCGACTCGGTTCGTTGAGCCTGAGAGCTGCATGCTGCGGGCAATACCATCCGCCCACGAGAGCGCGGTAGTTGCGTGTGAATTCTCGATTACGTCGTAGACAGACTCGGCGCGCGAAGGGTAGCCAGAAAGACCGCCCGCCTGGCGCAGCTGGTCAAAGTCTTTACGGCCAGTGAGGATCTTGTGCACGTATGACTGGTGGCCAGTATCGAAAAGGATGACGTCGTCTGGCGCGCGAAATACACGGTGCAGCGCGATTGTGAGTTCAACGACGCCAAGGTTTGGCCCGAGGTGACCGCCCGTCTTCGACACATGCTCGACGAGGAAATGCCGAATCTCGTCAGCCAGCTGATCGAGCTGGGCATAGGTCATCCCCCGCAGGTCGCGGGGTGAATTCACAGCATCCATAAGAGTCATAGGTCCTAGTTTACGCCCTAAAGCGCGCTAAGTAGGACTTTGAACCATTGGGGTCAGGCTCAAATTCTCATTTTTTCGAGACGCACGCGTCTCAAAAATTTGGAAATTTGAGCCTGACCCCAATGGTTCAAAAAGTTGGGGGGCGCCAAGCAAAAAGGGGGGGCCCCC
>R16__coassemble_1131_pt1 | contig 24891 bp, 20 predicted proteins | sample R16__metabat2_low_PE_015 | metagenome-assembled genome bin R16 | reverse complement strand
GATCCACACCGGCGAACCGAGGTTGCCAGAAATCTCGACTGGAAGGCCGGATACATCATCAGCCGGCTGAGCTTCTGGAGAAATTGCCTGATCAGTCGAATAAGAATCGACAATCTCCACGTAGAACACGATCGTGTCTTCCGCACCAATTCCGGCCTCCGGATTACCACCGCTCGGACCATAGCCCAGCGCTGCTGGCACCGAGAGGATCACCTTAGATCCGGTTGGGAGACCAGAGAGACCCTGAGTCCAGCCCGCAATTACCTGAGTGAGAGAGAAAGCCGAGGGCGCGCCGCGCGTGAACGACGAGTCGAAGGCTTCGTCGTTACCCCAAACCTGACCAACGTAATTCGCCACAACGAGATCGGTCGGGCCTACTTCGCGGCCTTCACCCTTTTCGACCTCCCACAGCGTCAAGCCTTCAGGAGCATCGCCTTCTGGGAAGGCCAGTTTCGTCTCAGCCCCAGTGCCAGCCACCGTAGGACCGTTGGCTCCACCCATCTGCACGCTCGGTTTGAGGTTTTCACTCTCCTGCTCTTGGGAGGTGGTCGTCTCATTTGGTTGTGGTTCCGTGGTTTCGCCCTTGTCTGGCGCGCAAGCACTCAGGCCGAGCAAGCTCAACGCACACGTGGCTGATACCAAGAGTTTACGAACAGTCATTGGAGATCCTTCCCATGCTCTTTCCCGCACCATACTACGCGAGTTCTGCAGCGAGGGCGCAATGCGCGGGTGGATAAAAAGCGGGGACGAGGCTCAAAGCCCCGTCCCCACAAGCGTTTATGGATTCTCAGTGAATCTCACCGATCAGTGGAACGACTCACCACAGGCGCAGGTGCCTACAGCGTTCGGGTTGTCGATCGTGAAGCCCTGACGCTCGATCGTGTCGGCGAAATCGATGGTCGCGCCATCGAGGTAAGGAACCGACATGCGGTCCACGACCACCTCTACGCCGTCAAAATCACGGATGGCGTCGCCGTCAAGCGTGCGCTCATCGAAATAGAGCTGGTACATGAGGCCCGAGCAACCACCTGGCTGCACAGCCACGCGCAGGCGCAGATCGTCGCGACCCTCCTGAGCGAGCAGCGACTTTACCTTCTGAGCTGCCACCTCGGTCAAGAGCACGCCGTGCGCTGGTGCGTCTACAGTCTCCGTCATGGAATACCTCCCACAATTCGCTTCTAAAAGCTAACAACATTATTTGACATTAAATACACTAGCCCTCAGCTGCCCTCGCTTCCACCGCAGAGCAAGGTTGGGCCGATCAAATTTGCGTTATTCTCACCACGCCCAAGTCGTAGCAATCCGCGCAAATTCCTTACTAATCCGCTGAGCCATCTCGTCGACCGGCACTGGCGTGCGCTGCTCTTCAGTGAGAAAAGCTCGCTCGGGGAAAATCTCATACGCGCTCTCGAATCCGAGGTTCCGCGCATCTCCTCGGCGCAGCCCAGCACTGAGCGCCACCAGAATAATCGGGATACCCAGCGAATTCGCATGCTCGACTACATCCGTCATCGTCTGCGGAAGCATATCGCTCACGTTGTCGGCGATGTACACCACTAGGTCATGGTCTTCGGAGATCGTCTCTAAATCGAGCTGCACCTGCGGAGAGCGACGAATAAGAGTGAGCGCAACCGGCCTGCCAGGACCGCCATTCGCCACCCGCGAGCGCAGCGCACTCTGCGCAGGAACTTCATGCAGCGCGAAGGAGTCACCCTCGTGCTTGCTCTCCCACCCAGCTACTGCTGCATCGCCGACGGTCTCGTAAGGAAAGTCCTCGCTCGACTCTATATAGAGGTGTAAATACACGCCTCACTCCCCCAACTTGCTCAGCATCAGCGCTTCAGCACGGATCGCCTTGAGCCAGTCGCCAAGATGCAGGGATTCATTTTGCGAGTGAGCTCGGCTATCTGGATCCTCTACGCCGGTCACGAGCACCTGCGCCTGAGGGAAGACGCGGCCGAGATCAGAGATGAAAGGAATCGAACCACCTACGCCGATATCGACAGGCTCCTTCTCAAAAGCGGCCTCGAGCGCCCACTTCTCCATCTTCGTAATCTCGGTATCCTCGCCGGCTTCGAATCCTGGACCGGTTTCGGTGATTTCTACGGTTGCCTGAGCGCCGAACGGCACATTCGCACGCAGGTGCTCGGCGAGAGCTTCTGCCGCCTCACGCGGATCCTGGGCTGGCGCGACGCGCAGCGAAAGCTTGAAGCGCGTCGATGGAATCAACGTATTCGAGGCGAGGTCCGACGGCGTCACATCCATACCGATGAGCGTAATCGTCGGCTTCTTCCACAACCGCTCGGTGAGGCTTCCGGTTCCGCTAAACTCCACGCCCTCGAGCAGGCCCATATCGCGGCGCAGTTGCTCTTCTGGGTACTCGACGTCGGGCGCTGGGCTCGAGTGCAAACCGGCGACGGCGACGTCACCATTCTCGTCGTGGAGGGTCGCGATCATGCGGGCTGCGAGAGTGACGGCGTCAAGCACCGGACCCGAGTACATGCCAGAGTGGACGGCGTGATCCAGAACTTTGAGCTCAATCTCAAGCTGGGCGACGCCACGCAGCGAGGTAGTGAGCGAAGGGGTGCCGACCTCCCAGTTATTGGAATCAGCGACGACGATCACGTCCGCGGCCAGACGGTCGCGGTAGGCCTCGAGGAAGGACGCAAAGCTCGGCGAGCCAACCTCCTCCTCGCCTTCCACGAAGAGCACAATTCCTACCCCAGGATTTGCTGCTTCGATCGCTGCAAGGTGCAGCACGACGCCAGCTTTGTCGTCCGCTGCGCCGCGCCCGTAGAGCCGATCGCCCTTACGAGTAGCTTCGAATGGCTTGGTCTCCCAGAGGTCTTCGCTCCCCTGCGGCTGCACGTCGTGATGCGCATAGAGCATGATGGTTGGCTTGCCTTCCTCTGCTGGGCGGGACGCAAGCACTGCTGGGCGACCGTGGATTCCGTCGTCAGTCACGTGGTGGACGACCTCACCCTCGAGGCCGAGAGCCTGTGCATGCTCCAGAATCCACTGAGCACTGCGCTCAAGCGTGCTCTGGTCAAAAGCCGAAGACGAAACCGAAGGAATCGCCACAAGATCGGTGAGCTCGGAGAGCCAATGGTCAAAACGAGCGTCAACTTTTTCGAAAATTTCATCAGTATTCATACGAACCAGCTTAATTGGCAGGGGCGGAGTTGTCTCATTCGAGTCACCCGTTTTTCTACCGGCGAGCAACTCGGTAAACTGTGTGCTACACGTGTCGAATCATACATTCTGGGAGGGATCCGCTAGGTGTTTGGTAAGAAAAAGGCTGCGCCTGAAGAAGTAGCAGTAGAGCAAGAAGTCGCACCGTTGCCAAAGGGGTATACGCCTCCAAAAGGCACGGCCACTCCCAAGCGTAAAGTTGCGGAGGCTGCGAATCGGCACCCGATCGTGGCAGATCGACGCAAGCTCACCAAGGAGGAGCGCAAGGCCCGCAAGGCTGCGAATCGCAAGGCAAGCGACGATTTGTACTACAAGCAGCAGCAGGCGATGCGCACCGGCGATGAGCGCAACATGCCATACCAGCATCAGGGCAAGGTGCGCCGGTTCGGTCGCGATGTAGTCGATTCTTACAGCCCAATTTCGGGTTGGTTCATGCCACTCGCGGTGCTGCTGATCCCGATGATGTTCTTTACGGCGCGCTATCCGCGTTTCTCGTTCTGGGCAACGATCGCGTTCTACGTAATCTTCATTCTGATGGCGCTTCATGCCTTGTTTATTGCTCGGCGCGCACGGATGCTCGCAGCCTACAAGTACGGGGACGCACAGGTTCCTCGCGGCTTCATTTGGCAGATGCTTGGGCGCGGTTTCTACCCTCGCCGCTGGCGTTTGCCTAGCCCACAGGTCAAGCGTGGCGAGTACCCTGAGGGCGGCGCTCCTTCGGATCTCAAGGAAGCCCGCCTCGCAGCTCGTGAAGAGCGCAAGCTTCAAAAGGAAAACCTGAAGAAGCATTCATAAAAATTGTTTCACCTAGCGCAATCCGCGCGACATTCAGCCTCAATAGTGGTTGAATTAGGACGTTAGTACCGATTCGCCGAATCGGTGTGCCAAATACATGTGATATCGCTCAAGGGAGAGTTTACGTGGCAGATACTAAAGAATACGATGTAGTGATCCTCGGCGGTGGCTCTGGCGGTTATGCTACGGCATTGCGCGCTGGCCAGCTGGGCATGAAGGTGGCGCTCATTGAGGGCGATAAGGTAGGTGGCACGTGCTTGCACCGTGGCTGCATTCCTACCAAGGCCCTGCTCCACGCAGCTGAGGTAGCTGACGAAATGCGCGAAGGTCCAAGCATTGGTGTGAATGGCTCGTTTGAGGGTATCGATATGGCAGCCCTCAATGCTTACAAAGACGGCGTCATTAACAAGATGTACAAGGGCCTCACTGGTCTGGTGAACTCCCGTGGCGTAGATACGATCAACGGCTGGGGCCGCTTGGTCGCTCCAAACGCTGTAGAGGTGGACGGCACTCGTTACGTTGGTAAGAACGTAGTGCTGGCTTCCGGTTCCTACTCCAAGACCATCGGTCAGACGATCACGAAGCGCGTCATCACCTCCGAGCAGGCTCTGAACATGGACGTAGTGCCGAAGAGCGCTATCGTGCTCGGCGGCGGCGTAATCGGCGTAGAGTTCGCCTCTGTTTGGGCTTCCTACGGCGCTGACGTAACGATCATCGAAGGTTTGGATCACTTGGTACCAAACGAAGATGAGGCCGTATCGAAGATGCTCGAGCGCGCATTCCGCAAGCGCAAGATCAACTTCAAGACCAAGACCATGTTTGATCACGTAGAAGAGGACGCAAACGGCGTACACGTCTTCACCCAGGACGGCAAGCAGTACGACGCAGAGTACCTGCTGATCGCTATCGGCCGTGGCCCATCGACTGCCAACCTCGGTTACGAAGAGCAGGGCGTGAAGCTCGATCGCGGCTTCGTGCTCACCGATGAGCGTCTGCGCACTGGTGTGACGACGGACGGCGGTCACGTATACGCCGTAGGCGATATCGTCCCTGGCCCACAGCTCGCGCACCGCGGCTTCCTGCACGGCATCTTCGTAGCCGAAGATATTGCAGGCCTCGATCCAAAGCCAGTCGATGACAACCTGATCCCACGCGTCACCTTCTCGAACCCAGAGATCGCTTCCGTTGGCTTGAACCAGAAGCAGGCAGAAGCGAAGTACGGCGCAGACGGCGTAGAGGCCGTGGAATTCAACTTGGCTGGTAACGGCAAGTCCCAGATGCTCGGCACCACCGGTTTCGTGAAGCTGATTCGCGAGAAGGACGGCCCGATCGTAGGCTTCACCGCTATCGGTGCTCGCATGGGCGAGCAGGTTGGCGAGGGCGAGCTCATGGTCGCTTGGGAAGCATACCCAGAAGACTTTGATGCACTCATCCACGCACACCCGACCCAGAACGAATCCGTGGGCGAGGCAGTGCTGGCACTTGCAGGTAAACCTCTGCACACTCACAACTAAACCAGGCGATACAAGAGAGAACGATAAAGATGTCGATTGAAATTAGAATGCCTGCTCTCGGTGAGTCCGTAACCGAAGGCACCGTGACCACGTGGCTCAAGCAGGTCGGCGATACCGTAGAGGTCGACGAACCACTGCTCGAGGTATCCACCGACAAGGTAGACACCGAGGTACCATCCCCTGTCGCCGGCGTACTCGAGAAGATCGTCGTCGATGAGGACGAAACTGTAGATGTAGGTGCTCTGCTCGCTTACATTGGTGACGGTTCTGGCGCAGAGGCTCCTGCAGCTGAGGCACCGGCCGAACCAGAACCAGCTCCAGCACCTGAACCTGAGCCAGAACCAGCTCCAGCACCTGTTGCTGAACCTGAACCGGCTCCTGCTCCTGCAGCTCCAGCTGCTCCAGCAGCTTCGGGCCCAGTAACCGGTGGCATCGAAGTACGCATGCCAGCTCTTGGAGAGTCCGTAACCGAAGGCACCGTGACCACGTGGCTCAAGCAGGTCGGCGATACCGTAGAGGTCGACGAACCACTGCTCGAGGTATCCACCGACAAGGTAGACACCGAAGTACCATCTCCAGTAGCTGGTGTGCTCACCCAGATCGTTGTACAGGAAGATGAGACCGTTGACGTAGGCGCTCTGCTTGCATACATCGGTGGCGAAGCCGGCGCTGCGCCTGCTCCTGCTGCTGAGGCACCTGCCGAACCGGAGCCAGCTCCAGCACCTGAACCCGAGCCAGAGCCTGCACCGGCCCCAGAACCTGAACCGGCTCCTGCACCAGCTCCAGCACCTGTGGCTGAACCTGAGCCAGCTCCGGCCCCTGCAGCTCCAGCTCCTTTGGCAGCAGCTGCTTCTGTTGATGAAGGTTACGTCACCCCTATCGTGCGTAAGCTTGCTAAGGAACTCGGCGTAGACCTTTCCCAGGTGAAGGGCACCGGCGTGGGCGGACGTATCCGCCGTCAAGATGTAGAAGCTGCCGCAAAGGCTCCAGCACCAGCAGCAGAAGCCGCTCCAGCTCCAAGCGCTGGCGCAGTCGCTGCTCCTGCACAGGGCGTTGCCGTGGTGGAGCTCGACCTGACCGGCGTGGGCGCTGAGGGTGCTATGCCAGTCCTCGCAGCTGCAGCCGCCAAGGCTCTGGCCGCACATCCTGCACTGAACGGCGCGGAAGGCGATGCACACGTCGCCGTCACGCTCGGCCGTATTGCCCCGATCGTCCGCGGTGCCCAGGCACTCGATCGTGCAGGCATGGAAAAAGCACTGGCCGACGCTTCCAAGCGTTTCGAGACTGGTGCGATTGGGCCAGACGATTTGTTCGGCGCCACCTTCGCCGTTGAGGATGCCGGCGTGCGCGACCTGCTGCTCGAGATTCCTGCAGTGGTTCCTGGACACAAGGCCACCCTCAGCTTGGGCAAGGTCCAGAAGGCTCCACGCGTCGTCACCGATCGTAACGGTGCTGACGCCATCGCAATTCGCCTCACCGCTTACCTCGCACTCGCCTACGATTCGGAAGCGGTACACGCTGAAGAAGCGGCGGCGTTCCTGGTCCAGGTACGCGACGAAGTGCTTGCCTAATTAAAACTGCATAACATAGAAGTTGGTCTTGTCGACACTTTCGGCAAGACCAACTTTTTATCACCGCCACTATCTACTAAGCTTGTTATGTTTAAGTTGGTATTTTTGAAGGACTTTCATGAGCACCGATAAAGAAGAAAAGGCCCGCGCAAAAGCGGCAAAGAAGGCTGCGAAGGCGAATAAGAAGCGCTGGTACCACACGTACGCCGACGCATACAAGATTGTCGCCGAAACCTACCCGCGCGCAAAGTGGGCAATCTGGGGTTCCCTGCTTGGCATGATCGTCATTGGCGTGATTGTCGGCCTCGTGACGAAGCAGGTCTCCTGGATTATCTTCGGTATTTTGATGGGCGTTGCAATCGCGCTCGTCATTCTCACTCAGCTTGTGAAGTCGGCTTCTTACAAGCAGATCGATGGCCTGCCGGGTGCTGTGGGCGCAGTGCTGAGCCAGATTAAGCGCGGCTGGGTTATCTCGGACGAGCCAGCGCGCTTCAATGCACGTACCAAGGATATGGTGTTCCGCGCGATTGGTCGCCCGGGCGTCGTGCTGGTAGCTGAGGGTTCTGCAGCTCAGATGAGCCGCCTCGTAGGCGAAGAGCGTCAGGCGATCAAGCGCATCGCTCCTTCTGCTCCGGTGACTGCCATTTACACCGGCAATGGCGAGAAGCAGGTGCCACTGAAGAACCTGCAGTCCACGCTGAGGAAGCTTCCAAAGCTCATCACCAATGAGGAAGTTTCCGCGCTGGCCGCTCGATTTGAAGCTGTAGGTACGAACAACCTCCCTATTCCGAAGGGCGTTGATCCGCTGAAGGCACGGCCAAACCGTCGAGCTATGCGCGGCTGACCTGATTTCTTTGATCTGCGGGGTGCAACCATGTGGTTGTGCCCCGCATTTTTGTGTCATGAGATTGGCAGCGCGTACATTTTTGACCAGTCGGTGTGCATTTTTGACCGTTTTCTGTGACTATTGTGAAAGCTCTTGTACAGGGCCAGAACGTTTGCGCTGGTCAGAGGCTCGCCCACTGTTGGGCACTGACCAACGTGCGGTCAAATATGTACAGGCATCGGTCAAAAATGTACGCGCACCCTCCCCGACTCCACCAAAAGTGAGAATCGGGGTCCCACTGTCTCACTGCCCAAAAATGAGAAAAGGTGCCTGACCCCAAGGGTTCATTTTGCGCTCAAGGGGCGCTAATACTATCGAAATAGCAATTCGTGCAAGATGCGACAAAATTTGGACACGAAGCACCGCTAATTTGGCCCTAATTTAAAGTTGTGCCTGTGACTTATACAAAGTTGGTATAGCGCTAGGTATACGCGCTACTAGAGAAGGAGCTCGAAATGTTTTCAAACGTAGAAGAAGCCATAGCCTTTATCGAGCGTGAAAACATAGAGTTTGTGGATGTGCGTTTTTGCGACCTTCCTGGCGTGATGCAGCACTTCGCGATTCCTGTAACGGCGTTTGAGGAAGACGCACTGAAGGACGGCCTGATGTTTGACGGCTCGTCAATTCGCGGCTTCACCGAAATTCACGAATCGGATATGAAGCTCATCCCCGATCTTGGCACCGCATATCTTGATCCATTCCGCGCGCACAAGACGCTCGTCATGAACTTCTCAGTAGTTGATCCATTTACGGGCGAGACCTATCAGCGCGACCCACGCAATATTGCTGCCCGCGCTGAAGAATATCTGCGTTCCACGGGGATTGCGGATACCGTCTATTTTGGCGCCGAGGCTGAGTTCTACCTCTTCGATGAGATTCGTTTTGACGACGCTCCAAACTACACTTTCTACGCTCTCGATTCCCAAGAGGCATGGTGGAACACTGGGCGAGTAGAAGAAGGCAACAACTTGGGTTACAAGACGCGCATCAAGGGCGGCTATTTCCCAGTTTCGCCAAACGACCAGATGGCGGATTTGCGCGACGAGATGACGGCTGTGTGCCAGCAGGTCGGCCTGAATATTGAGCGCGCACACCACGAGGTGGGTACCGCTGGTCAGCAGGAAATCAACTACACGTTCAATACCCTGCTTGCTGCCGCCGATGACCTGATGAAGTTCAAGTACGTCATCAAGAACGTAGCGTTCCAGGCTGGCAAGACTGCCACCTTCATGCCAAAGCCACTCTTTGGCGACAATGGCTCGGGCATGCACTGCCACCAGTCGCTCTGGAAGGACGGTCAGCCACTCTTTGCTGATGAGAAGGGCTACGGCGGCCTCAGCGACCTCGCCCGCTGGTATATTGGCGGTCTGCTGAAGCATGCACCTTCATTGCTGGCGTTTACAAACCCGTCGATCAACTCCTTCCACCGCCTTGTACCAGGCTTCGAGGCTCCAGTGAACTTGGTGTACTCGGCTCGCAACCGTAGTGCATGCATCCGCATCCCAGTCACTGGCACGTCACCGAAGGCAAAGCGCCTCGAGTACCGTGTACCTGATCCGTCGGCAAACCCATATCTGGCTTTCGCCGCACAGCTCATGGCTGGCCTCGACGGCATCAAGAACCGTATCGAACCAAGCGACCCGATTGATAAGGACCTCTACGAGTTGCCACCGGAAGAGCACGACCAGATCGAGCAGCTCCCAGAGTCGCTCGAGGCAGCGCTCGCCCACCTCGAAGCTGATCACGACTACCTCACTGAGGGTGACGTATTCTCCGAGGATCTGATCGAGACGTGGATTGCATACAAGCGCGAGAAGGAAATTGCTCCGCTGCGCCAGCGTCCTCATCCATATGAGTTCGCGCTCTACTACGATCTGTAATTTCTTAACTGAGACAGTGGGACCAGGTCCCGATTCTCAATAGGCGCCCCGCGGCGCCGAAAATGAGAGTCGGGACCTGGTCCCATTTCTCATGTGTTATTCACGCCACGAATTTGAGACAGAATTGCATAGCTATACATACTCATGCATATACTTTCAGTGTTGAAAAAATCTTGCGGTAATCCCGCCTGCTAATAGGAGCAAAAATGAAGAAGTCAGTTTACGCACTTGTAGGTTCTGCACTTGCACTCACCCTCGCTGCATGCGGTGGCAATGCAGCTGATTCCGAAGCACCTGGTGACGGCGATGCTGCGGCAACCGCCAGCGACGTACTTGCCACCGATCTCTCTGGTCTTGCAAAGGACGAAGCGGTAGCGGCGCTCGTACCAGAGGCAGTATCCGAAGATGGCAAGCTCACGATCGGTACCAATATTTTCTACGCACCAGCTGAGTTCTATGCTTCTGATGGCACCACCCCACAGGGCTTCGATATTGACCTCATGAACGCTCTCGCAAAGGTGATGGGTCTCGAAGTTGACATCCAGCAGGCTGACTTTAATGCGATCTTCCCAGCGATTGGCACGAACTATGAAGCTGCCATCGCGTCGATCACCGTAAACGAGGATCGTTTGGCTCAGTTCAACATGATCCAGTACTTCGAGGATGGCAACTCTTGGAGCGTTGCCAAGGGCAATCCAAATGGTTTTGATCCCGCCCAGAAGTGCGGTGCAGCAATTGGTGTGCAGACCGGCACCTATCAGGATGAAGTACTCACTGCAGTGAATGAGGGTGAATGCGCCTCCGACCCAATTACGATCCAGCGCTACGACACCCAGAATCAGGCTACCCAGACTCTCGCAGCCGGCCAGCTGGATGCAATGTACACTGACTCCTCGGTGGCCGCTTACGCTGCTAAACTCACTGAGGGTGCAACCGAGATCTTGGGCGAGCCAGAGGAAGTTTCCGGCCGCGCAATCACGGTAGCTAAGGATGACAAGGAACTCACTGACGCCCTCGTCGCAGCCACCCAGAGCCTCATCGATTCGGGCGATCTCGCAAAGATCTTCGAGACTTGGGGCATCACCGAGGGCGTACCAACTGAGGCTCTTCTGAACCCAGGCGCCTGAGCTCAGTACTAGGGCACCCAAGCACTTTCCTTAAAATGGGATATTAAAACGACATATATGACGGGACAGTAAAAATGAGCACTGAGAAGCAAATTCCAGAGCTCATCAAGGCTAAGCCGGTCCGCCACTATGGCCGCTGGATTTCAGCGGCCATAGTGGCCGTCCTAGCCTTGATGATCATCGATACCCTCACCACCAATGAGAACTATCACTGGGATGTAGTGGCCGCAAATCTTTTCAAGCCGATCATCATCCAGGGCATTGGCTGGACTCTGCTGCTCACGATCGGCGCGATGGCTCTCGGTATTGCCATCGCGTTAACGATGGCGATTATGCGCCAGAGTGAAAACCCAGTGCTGCGAATCGTCTCCACAGTGTACATTTGGTTCTTCCGCGGCACCCCAATCTATACCCAGCTGATCTTCTGGGGTCTGCTCACAGTGCTCTACCCCACCTTCGGCATGTCGATCCCATTCACAAGTATTGAACTCTTCTCTTTCGATCCGACAGAGCTCACCGAACTCGAGACGCGCTTGTTTATCTTTGCGGTGCTCGGTCTTGGATTCAACGAAGGCGCATACCTCGCCGAGATTGTACGCTCGGGTCTGAATTCTATTGATCCTGGTCAAGAAGAAGCAGCGAAGGCTTTAGGCATGAATAAGAGCCTGATCTTCCGCCGGATCATCATTCCGCAGGCAATGCGCGTCATCATCCCACCGACTGGCAATGAGACGATTTCGATGCTGAAAACCACCTCGCTGGTCACGGCTGTTCCGGTGTCAGTGGAGCTCACCGCCGTCACCAACCGCGTAGGCTTCTCGGCCGGTACCCCAGTCCCGTACCTGATCGTAGCGGCTCTCTGGTACCTCGTCGTCACCTCCATCTTGATGGTTGGTCAGTACTTCCTCGAACGCCACTACGGACGCGGGGTTCGCGATAATAGCCCAGCGCTCAAGGCGCATGGCACGAAGCAGCGCAAGATCCGCATGTCCCGTCAGGCGGCGATTTCTGCAGCGCACACGTCTTCTGATATGCCTTTTATCGACGTCACCCCGTAACTTGCGGCTGAAAGGATTGCTATGACTACCCCAGTTTCATCTTCGCCGATGGTGCACGTGGAGAACGTTCACAAGTTTTTTGGCGATTTGCACGTGCTCAAGGGCGTTTCTTTTGACGTCGAAGCAGGATCGGTCTGCACGATCCTCGGCCCGTCCGGTTCGGGCAAGTCCACGATGCTGCGCTGCATCAATCTTCTTGAGACGATTCAGGCTGGTCGCATCTATGTGGAAGGCCAGCTGATGGGTTTCAAGGAGAAGGGTGGCCGACTCTACGAGCTCACACATAAGGAAGCAGCTCGTCAGCGCTCGAATATCGGAATGGTTTTCCAGCGTTTCAACCTCTTCCCGCATATGACTGCGCTCGAGAACGTGATGGAAGCGCCGATTAAGGTGCTTGGCCTGCCGAAGGCTGACGTCGAGAAAGAGGCGAAGCAGCTGCTCGAGCAGGTCGGCTTGGCTGACCGCGCCAACCACTACCCCGCTGAGCTCTCAGGCGGCCAGCAGCAGCGCGTTGCGATTGCCCGCGCCCTCGCCATGCATCCAGATCTCATGCTCTTCGACGAGCCAACCTCGGCGCTCGATCCCGAGCTCGTGGGCGAGGTACTGGGCGTAATGAAAGACCTCGCTCGCCAGGGCATGACGATGATCGTCGTCACCCACGAAATCGGCTTCGCGCGCGAGGTCTCAAATCAAGTGATCCTGATGGACGACGGCCAGATTATTGAAGCCGGCAGCCCGAGTGAGGTCTTCGATAATCCTCGCCATCCGCGCACGAAGGAGTTCCTGAGCAAGGTCCTGTGACGGCGAAGCAAGCCTGGTGACGGCGACGGGCCACCGTTGACGCCCAGCAGGCTCGCTTTATTTCAGACCGTAGAAGACGTCTTCCACTACCGTGCGAGCGTGGCGCGCGAGGCGCAGATAGCGATCCTCGAATTCGTGACCATTCTCGTTCTCTAGACCCAGCAGGGCGACGACGACGGCGCGCTCCTCGCCGGTACGCGGGAAGACGTCTATTTTTGCGCCACTCGTACGCCCTGTTGCGAGCACATTGGCGTTGCGTACTTGGGATGCCAGCTGCCAAGAATCGCGAAGGCGTTCGTAGTCCTCCTCAGTGATCAAACCCGCCTCGGCACCTGCTTGCAGCGCTCCCAGCGTGCTGGGCGTGCGCAGGGCCGAAACCTGACCTGCGTAACGCAACTGCAGCAGTTGGGCACACCACTCCACATCCGAGAGCGTGCCGCGCCCGAGCTTCAAATGCCGCGAAGGATCGACTCCGCGTGGCACCCTTTCGCGTTCCACTCGCGCTTTCATAGCCCGCACTTCGCGCACGTGCCCATCGCTCAATCCCTCTGCTGGATAACGCAGCGGATCGATGAGCTCTATAAATGCCTCCCCGACATGGGTATCGCCTGCCACGAAGCGGGCGCGCAGCAGCGCCTGGCGCTCCCACGTCTCGACCCACCGCTCATAGTATTCGCGATACGATTCCAAGCTGCGCGCCAAGGGCCCGTTCTTGCCTTCTGGGCGCAGGTCGGCATCAAGTACAAAACTGGGTTCGGCGTCTGGCTGAGATAGAAAACTCATGGCCAGCTTCGCTACCGCAATCGAGAAGTTCTCGGCAACCAGTGGATCAGCATCGGGCTGTGGCTCATACACAAACAGCACATCAGCATCGGAAGCATAATTGAGCTCGGCGCCACCAAAGCGGCCCATCGCGATGCAGGCGATACGGGCGGGATCCGGATCTCCGCCAGCAATTCCAAATTCCTCGCGCGCATCCATCACTGCCCCGCGCAGCGCCGCGACTACTGCGCCGCCTCCCGCAGCCGAAATCGCACTCGCACTCGTGGCAATCGGCTGGTGGAGAATCACGTCTGCCAGCGCCGTTCGCAGAAGCTCACGCCTGCGCAGGTAACGCCCAGCGAGAGCGACGTCTTTCCCGGTCTTGCGGCGCGAAACCAGTGAATCGAGCTCAGCCGAAAGCTCCTCGGTGGTTCGGGGGTAAAGCTGGGCATCGTCGTCAAGCCAACTCATCGCTTCTGGAAGCTTCGGAAGCTCCGCGGCTACGTAACGCGACGTAGAGAGCACATAAGCCAGCCGCTCAGCGACGACCGAAGAGTCGCGCAGCAGCCGCATGTACCACGACGTCTTGCCCATAGTTTCGGAGAGCACGCGGAATGCGCGCAGCCCGTGGTCCGGCTCAGGGCCGGCAGCAAACCAGCCCAGCATTACCGGCAGCAGATGTTTCTGGATCGAGCTCGTGCGCGAAATTCCACCGGTGAGCGCTTTGATGTGGGCGATGTCGCCCATCGGATCGCGGTAACCGATCGCAGCGAGGCGGGCCTTTGCTGCGTCCTCATCGAGAGAAATGTCGTGCTCAGAAAGCTTCGCCATCTGCGGCAGGAGCGGGCGGTAGTAAATCGCCAAATGCAGGTCGCGCACCTCCGTGCGCGTGCGCTGCCAGAGCTCCTCCAGCGCCTCGGAAGTAGTCACCGAACAGCCGTGCATGGTGCGCGCAATGCGCCGCAACTCCGGTCCAGGCTTGGGCACCACATGCGACCTGCGAAACTTTTGAAGCTGGATCCGGTGCTCGAGGGTGCGCAAGAATTGGTAGTCTCTGGCGAGCTCTTCGCCGTGTGTGCGGGAGATGTATCCCTGCGCGGCGAGCGCTGCAATCCCCTTCAGCGTGTTGCGCACGTGCAGCGAACTATCAGTGCGCCCGTGCACGAGTTGCAGCAATTGCACCGTAAACTCGACGTCTCGCAGGCCGCCCTTACCGAGCTTGAGCTGGCGCGGAGCCTCTTTCGCTGGTACGTGGTCTTCCACCCGTCGGCGCATCGCCCGCGAATCTTCGACGAAGTTTTCACGGCCCGCAGCGCTCCACACCATCGGTCCCATGGCGGCCATATATTGCTCGCCCAGTTCAAGATCCCCTGCCACGGGTCGCGCCTTGAGCAGAGCTTGGAACTCCCAGTCTTTCGCCCACCGCTTGTAATACGCCAGATGGCTCTCTAAGGTGCGCACGAGCGGACCGTCTTTGCCTTCGGGGCGCAGGTTGGCATCGAGAGGCCAGAGCGCCATCTGCTCGCCTGGCGCCGATACTGCGCGCGCCACGAAGCTCGCCAGCTCCGTGGCAATCCGAATCATCTCGTCCTCAGCAAGCTCCGGATCGAGCGCCCGAGCGGCATACACGACGTCCACATCCGAAATGTAGTTGAGCTCGCGAGCGCCAGTCTTGCCCATCGCAATGATCACGAGGCCTACGCGGTTTCCGTCAGTCACATGCGCCCGCGCCACGGCAAGGGCAGCCTCCAGCGCACCACACACGATATCCGTGATTGCACCACTCACCTCGGGCATCGCTGCGGGCGCGTCCGGCGCAATGAGATCCGAGGCCGCGACCTGAGCGATCCGATACCAGTAGTGGGCGCGAAGTGCGTTGACGCCGTCACGCTCATCCATCTGCGAAACCGGCTGGGCTCGGTCGCTACCAGGCACACCCTGATAGCGGGCATGGACGGCGGCTAGCGCGCTTTCTCGTTCCCCTGCAAGACTCGTGGCAAAAGGCTCAGAGCCAACTTTCTCATCGGAGAGAATGTGTACGTACCCAGGGTTCTTGACCAGCTGATCGGTGAGCGGGTGCGAGAATCCGAGGACGGCGAAGAGCCTGCGAGCGGCGCTATCTTGCGAAAGCACGTGGTCGAGGGCTTCAAGGGCGTACTTTCCTTCGCGCTGTGCCGCCTCACGCAGACGAATAAAGGCCACCAGACCTTCGCCTGGCTCCCCGACTTGGGCGAGGTGCCCAAGGAGCCAGTCGTGGTCCACACCGCCCAGGATGGGATCGCCGAGAAGCTTCTCTGCCCGAGTAGGGTCGAGGAATCCTGCGCGCGCAAGGATTCCCTGCTCAGTTTCTAGACGACTCGGAGTAGCCATGCCTGCGATCCTGCCTCGCCTCAGTTCCAGCCCATGAACTTCGAACGTTCAAAAGGCGTGACTTGGTGGCGATACTGATCCCACTCGTGGCGCTTATTGCGCAAGAAGTATTCGAAGGTATCTTCGCCTAGGGTCTGAGCCACGAGTTCTGAGGCCTGCATCGTAGAAATTGCCTCGTGCAGTGAGCGCGGAAGCTCGCCAATCCCAAGGGCTGCCCGCTCCAATTCGCTGAGCGCCGAGACGTCGGCGTCGATCGGGTCCGGGAGCGGATAGTCGTTCTCGATGCCGTCGAGGCCGGCGTTCAGAATCGCAGCGTAGGCCAGGTAGGGATTGGCTGCCGAATCCATCGCGCGGTACTCGATGCGCGCCGAACGCGGCTTCTCCACGCGCAGCGACGGGATCCGGATCAGCGCCGACTGGTTGGCTTTGCCCCACGCAATAAACGCCGGAGCTTCGAAGCCCTCCCAAAGGCGCTTGTAGGAATTGACGTGCTGGTTCGTCAGCGCGGTGATATCGCGCGCGTGGTGCATGAGCCCGCTGATGAACTTGCGCGCAGTATCCGAGAGGCAATACTCGCCCACCGGATCGAAGAATGCGTTGCGCTCCCCTTCGAAGAGCGAGAAGTGCGTGTGCATACCGTTGCCAGCTTCATTGATGAGCGGCTTGGGCATGAAGGAGGCCTGCACACCTTCAAGCAGCGCGACCTGGTCGACGACCACTCGGAAGGTCATGACGTCGTCTGCCATCGAGAGTGCATCCGAGACTCGCAGGTCGATCTCGTTTTGCCCAGGCCCAATCTCGTGGTGTGAAAACTCGACTGAAATCCCTAGCTCTTCGAGAGCCTTGATCGCCTTGGAACGGAAGTTGCGCGCCCGCGAGCGCGAGACGTTGTCGAAATACGAACCGTTATCGATCGGCCGCGGCTCAGCCTGCGGGTCGGTCTCAGGCTCGAAGAGATAAAACTCAATTTCTGGATGTACGTAGAATGTGAAGCCCATACTCGCTGCGCGTGCGGTTGCGCGGCGGAGCACCTCGCGCGGATCGGTGAGTGCCGGCTCCCCTTCTGGCGTGCGGATATCACAGAACATGCGCGCTTCTGGAGCCTCAGACCCGTACCACGGCAAGATACGGAAGGTTCCGGCGTCTGGAAACATAACCAGATCCGACTCGTTGCCACGGGTGAGGCCCTGAATCGCCGATCCGTCGAAAGCGATGCCGTCTTCAAAGGCGCCCTCGAGTTCGGCTGGCGGGATCGCCACGGATTTCAGCGTACCGGCCACATCCGTGAACCACAGACGCACGAAACGCACGTCTTGCTCCTGTATCGAGCGCAACACATGTTCTTCTTGGCGATCCATTCCCACTCCTTGCGCGTTTCGGGCCCGAGCTACGCACATTGGCATGCGTACTGTTTTATTGTGCCTTAAATGAAGCTTAAACTGGGAGCATACGCAAGAACCGATACGGTCTGCGGCTGCTTAATGAAGGAGAACTCATGGTTGCACCAGTGCGCGCCCATCACCTTGCACAGATGAAAGCGCAGGGCACCCCAATTGCGATGATTACCGCCTACGATGCCCTCAGCGCCCGGATTTTTGACCAGGCGGGAATCGATATGATCCTCGTCGGCGATTCCTACGGGAATACGATGTTGGGGTACTCCTCCACCATCCCTGTGACTCTCGAGGAGATGAAAGTCGCGACCGGCGCCGTGGTTCGCGCGACTGAACGCGCTTTTGTGGTGGCAGATATGCCTTTTGGCTCGTACGAAGAGTCGGATGCGCAGGCCGTGCGCTCCGCCGTCGCTCTTATGAAACTGGGCGCAAACGCCGTCAAGCTCGAGGGCGGCGAGCGTCGCGCCTCAGCGATCAAGGCGATCACGGACGCGGGCATCCCGGTCGTCGCGCATGTAGGCTTTACCCCACAGGCTGAGAACGCGCTCGGCGGGCACCGAGTGCAGGGTCGCGGTGACGACGGAAGCGCCGCGTTGCGGGCAGACGCGCTTGCCGTGCAGGAAGCTGGCGCGATCGCCGTAGTGTTTGAGATGGTGCCAGAGCCGATTGCGACTGCGCTGACCAAGGAATTGGCGATCCCGACCATTGGCATCGGTGCTGGCCCGCACACCGACGGACAGGTGCTGGTATGGACCGATATGGCTGGCATGGGCGACTGGCGGCCGAAGTTCGCCAAGGCTTTTGGCGAGGTGGGTGCGGCGCTGCGCCAAGCGACCGATGACTATATTGCCGCCGTGAAGGACCGCTCTTTCCCAGACGAAGACCACTCCTTCGCAAAGTAGCGCCTCCGCATAACGAAAAATGAACCATTGGGACCTGACCCCAATGGTTCATTTTTATTGAGCGACGTCGGGCGCCGGCGCGGGCTCAGCGGGTTGGTCGGCCGGCTGATCGTTGTTTGGAGCCGGGGCAGGCTCGACTGGAGCTGGCTCTTCGGGCGCCGGCTGGGCTGGTTCAGTTTGTTGCGTATCAGGAGCGGGCTGCTCACCGCCGGTATCTGGAATTACCTGCGGCGTAGTTGGCTGGGTTTGCGGCACAACCGGAGCAGCTGGCTGAGCATCTTGTGGCGTAGGAGTCTCGACCTGCTGATCTTCGGGCGTTTCGCCGTCACCAGTCAGAGCCTCGATGCGCTCCTGGAGACGCGCCGTAACGGCTTGCAGCTGCTGCACGTGCGCGAAGCGATCACGTACCAGCACGCCCTCTGGCTCAGATTCAAGAGCATCCTGCCCTTCGCCAATCAGATTCTCAGCGTCTGCAATCGTTTCCTCATCGAGGAGAAACTGCAACTCGTCTACGGCAGTTTGGAGCTCCTCGACCGCGTCGTTCAACGCGCCCCGAGCATCAGAATCGAGTTCCTCGACCCGCGCCTCTTCGGCGGCGTTCACCGTTTCGCTCTGAGTCTGGAGAGCCTCCCGCACCGATGCGATGCGATCGGCATTCGCCGTCACTTTATCCAAGGCGCGCTCGTAGAGAACCCGCGGCGAGTCCTGCGGCACAGGCTCAATAGCCTTGAGCAGGTAGGAAGATTTCAAAGTTTCGAAGAGCGTCTGGCACTGCTGGTCGTCCTCGAGAATATCTGCGCAGGGCACGATAACATTCGCGGCCAAGACCTTTGCATCTTTGAGCGCGTTGAGCTCACCAGTTTCTCTGGCGACGGCGCGGTCGTAGGACCACACCAACGGCCCGTAAGCACGGGTCACGTAGCCAAAGACGCCCGCGCCCACAAAAGCCGCGAGCACAATGCCCCACAACCAAAACTTCGACTTAACCTTGCGCACTAATCTCTCTTCGATACCGAAATGCTGATATTTCGGTCCTACTCTAACGAAAAAGTCTAGGCGGCATAGCCCTGAGGGTTATTGTGTTGCCAGTTCCACGAATCGCGCACCATATCCTCGATGCCGTACTGCGCCTCCCAACCCAGCAATTCGCGGGCGCGAGATGCATCCGCGTACACGGTCGCGATATCGCCTGGGCGGCGGTCCTCGATCACGTATGGGATCTTGACGCCGTTTGCCGTCTCAAACGCCTGAACCAGTTCGAGTACCGAATAGCCGTGCGAAGTACCGAGATTGATCTCCACGCTCCCCTTGTGCTCGAGGCCGTAGGCGATCGCCTTCACGTGCCCGCGGGCGAGATCCATTACGTGAATATAGTCGCGCACGCCCGTGCCATCTGGAGTGTCGTAATCATTGCCGAAGACATGCAGCTTCTCGAGCTTCCCGACGGCTACCTGGGTGATGTAAGGCATGATGTTGTTCGGAATACCCTTCGGGTCCTCGCCGATCGTCCCTGAAGAGTGAGCACCGATTGGGTTGAAGTAGCGCAGCAAGACGGCGGAGAAATCCGAATCCGCGACGCACACGTCACGCAGGATCTGCTCGTTCATCACCTTCGTCCAACCGTACGGGTTGGTCGCCATACCGGCTGGCATCGTTTCTTTCAGTGGCGAGACACCCTCCGAGCCGTAAACGGTAGCCGAAGACGAGAACACCATCAGCTTGCAGTCGAACTCACGCATCACCTTCAGCAGCGAAATCGTGGTGCCGATATTGTCGTCGTAATACTCAATCGGAAGGGCGACGCTCTCGCCTACCGCCTTCTTGCCCGCGAAGTTGATGACGCCGTCAATCTGGTGCTCCTCGAACACGCGGCGAAGACCATCCGTATCGCGAATATCGAGCTCGTAGAACGGGATCTTAGCGCCGATGATCTCTTCCGTGCGGCTCAGGGCCTCAGGGCGCGAGTTGTCGAAATTGTCCACACACACTGCGTCGTACCCAGCTTCATAGAGAGTAATCAGGGTGTGCGTGCCGATGTATCCAGCGCCGCCTGCCACCAGAATCGTTGCCATAATAAAGATCGCCTCCCAAGAGAACTACAGCTACCAACTGCAATCCTAATGGGAGGCGACCATTTTCAAGAAAAGGCGCTCAGCACACGGTCATGATCAGATCATGCGCCAAGAGACGTGACCTTCCTTCTTCTTCGCGATGCCAGCCATGATGGCCACGAGCAGGATAATCGCGACCAAACCAGCTACGTCGGTAATCCAGCCAGGCACCATGAGCAGCAGCGCCGCAGCGAAGAAGACGACTCGCAGCACCATCGGAACCTGAACGAAGAGCTGGCCTTCTACGGCTACCGCCAAGAAGATCACGCCCAGCAGACCCGAGACGACCACCAGTAGCCCGTCACCAAACGAGACATCCTGAAGCAGCATCGCGTTGTTGTACACGAAGATGTAAGGAATGATGTAGCCCGCAGCCGAGAGCCTCATCGACTGGAAGCCGGTCTTCATCGGACTTGCTCCCGAGAGACCTGCCGCCGCGAAGGACGCTAGTGCAACTGGAGGCGTGATGTTGGCGAAGATACCGAAATAGAACACGAACATGTGAGCAACCAGCGGTGGCACGCCGAGCACGCCGAGAGCTGGAGCAGCCATCGTGGCGGTGATGATGTAGGTCGGAATCGAAGGAAGACCCATACCGAGCACGATCGAGGCGAGCATCGTGAGGAACAGCGAGAGCAACAGGTTGCCCTGACCGATAAGCACGATCGTGTTGGCGAGCTTCACGCCGAAGCCGGTCATGGTGACGACGCCGACGATGATACCGACCGCCGCACAGGAGATCGCAACCGAAGCCGCCGTCTTTGCGCCATCGGCCAGCGAGAGGAAGATATCCTTGACGCTCATGCGGGTACTCTTGCGGAACTCAGCCACCACGATCGTCACAATGATTGTGAGCAGAGCCGAGAAGAGAATCGTGCGACCCGAGAAGAAGAGCATGTAGAGCAGGAAGACCAGCGGGATGATCAGGTGGCCCTGTTCCTTCAGCACCGCGCGTACCGCTGGCAGATTCTCGCGGGAAATACCCTTGAGGCCGAGCTTTGTAGCGCGCAAGTGCACCTGAATGATGATGCCCAAGTAGTAGAGAATCGCTGGGATCAAAGCCGCGATCGCGATCGTCGCGTACGGCACGCCGAGCGTTTCAGCCATGATGAAGGCCGAAGCACCCATAACCGGCGGGAGGATCTGGCCACCGACGGAAGCCGATGACTCCACGGCCCCTGCGAATGTCTTGTTGTACCCGACTTTCTTCATCAATGGGATCGTGAAGGCGCCGGTGGTTACCACGTTTGCAATAGCGGAGCCGTTGATCGAGCCAAGGAAGCCGGATGCGAGGACCGATACCTTTGCCGGGCCGCCGCGGGTGCCGCCTGCGATTGCGAGTGCGATGTCGTTAAAGAACTGGCCCATGCCAGACTTCGCAAGTACCGCACCGAAGAGCACGAAGAGGAAAATGTAGGACGAAGATACGCTCACGGCCGTGCCGAAGATGCCACGGGTCGTGGTGTAGAGGAAGTTGACGGTATCTTCGATCGAGTAGCCACGGTGGCGGAAGGTTCCTGAGAGCGACCGCCCGATTACCGCATAGACCAGCGAGATCAAGGCAAGCAGCGGAAGTGCGTAGCCGGAGACGCGCCGCGAAGCTTCCAGGATCAAGAGAATGAGGATTGCACCGAATACGATGTCGCTCGTGATCGGTACGCCTGCACGCTCCGTGATGCCCTGGTAGGAGACGATAATGTAGATCGCGGTACTCGCAGCGGCTGCAATCAGAATGTAGTCGTACCACGGGATCTTCTTGCGCGTAGCGCTCTTAAACGGCGGATACAAGGCGAAAACCAGCAGTAGCATCATGGCCACGTGGATTGCGCGGTGCTCCAGAGCTGGCGGCGTACCAAAGTATGCCGTCCACATGTGATAGAGCGAAACAAGAATTGCAATGACCGTCAGCGCCATCGCCAGTGGGGCAAACTGGAAAGTACGTGTGCGCGATTCACGGTCGAATTTTTCGAGAATCTCCTGAGATGCTTGTTCGGAGACAGCCTCTGGAGCCATCATCGGCTCATCGAGCGCTTTCGCCTCTTCTTTCATTTTTCACCTCACTGCAATCTGGACAAAGGCGTGATGGCCAATGTCGGATGTCTGGATTAAATGCTCGCCCACCAGCAGCGTGTGCTTAGTGTTGTGCGAGTGTACGTAGTTGATGTGCGGATATTCAATGTGAAGGCCGGTCGTGCGGATTACGCCATTTTCATTTGTGGTGACGCCGCCCAGGTCGTTATCTACGCCCGCACCGTATGACTCCACCGTACGTTCTACGAGGAACAGCCGGGCGTCTTGGACTTCCCAGGTCACCGAGATCGGCGCTAATTCAATTGAATGGACCCATGCGAGAGTGACTCGCAGCCCGTCTTCGGCCGGCACAGAATAGTAAATCTCGCCGGTCTTTTGGTCGAACACTTCTAGGCGCGGGCGCGGACCAAGCCATACGGCGAGTATCGCTGCAACCACGGTCAGTACAGTGATCGCAGCGATACCTGCCGTTTTCGCTTTAGTTTTCATTGAGCTCGGGTTTCAACCCTAGAGCGTCACTTCCCTGCTACTTCGTCGAAGTAGCGCTTGGAGCCTGGGTTCAGTGGGGCTACAAGACCGTCTTCAACCGAGTCAAGGGTGATGCCGTTTGCCGCGTTGTGTGCAGCGTGGATCGTGTCGAGGCTCTCGAAGATCGCCTTAGTCAGCACGTAAGCCTGATCCTCGGTGAGCTTCGGGGAGAGCAGCAACTGGTTCATGATCGAAGCGGTTGGTACATCCTCAGCTTCGTCATAGGTGCCGCCTGGGATCTTGTCATCCTTGAAGAATGGGTAGAGCTCGAGGAGCTTCTTCATGCCGTCGCCCTCGATCGGAACGATCACTACGTCGTCAGTCGTAGCGAGGTCCATCACCGAAGCGTTCGGGAGACCGGAGGTTACAAATGCTGCGTCAACCAAGCCGTTCTTCATCTGGTCGATGGCCTCGGAGTAGGACAGGTAATCCTCTTCCACGTCATCGTAAGTCATGCCGTGAGCTTCGAAGATCATGCGAGCGTTGAGCTCCACACCAGAGTTAATATCGCCCACGCCGATACGCTTGCCGCGCATCTCGTCAACGCTGGTGATACCGGACTTCTTCGTCGTCACGATCTGTACGTAGTTTGGATAGAGAGCGGTGAGAGCCGTAACCTTCTCGGAATCCGCTACGTCGGCGAACTGAGCGGTCTTGTCGAGAGCCTGGCGGGTCGAGTCACCCATCGCGAAGGCAATTTCAGCGTCGCCAGTGGTGAGCAGCTGGATGTTCTCTACCGATGCGCCGGTGGCCTGCACGGTGGCGTCAATACCGGTTTTCTCCGTGATAGCCGTGGCCATTGCCGAGCCGATCATGTAGTACGGGCCGGAGGTATCGCCAGCAGCAATCGTGATGAAGTCGAGACCCGCGGTATCGACGGCGCCCTCGCCGCCTGCCGCACCCGCGTCGCCGCCAGCAGCGCCTGCGCCGCCGCACGCTGCGAGTGCGAGGCCCGAGACAGCCGTGATCGCAACCATGGAACGGGTTGACTTGAAGTTCTTAAAAGTGGAACGTGCCATTCTTGCTCCTTCATTCAGAAAATTGATGGTAAGGGGCTGATTCGTGACTCATCTGGGGTTCTGGTCTATGCGTAAATCCTGTGCCAGCATCTTTGTTGGTCTAGACTCATTCTCTAGTGCTAAAGTCCCAGATTCGTTGGTATAAATATTCCTCAGATCACAGTTTTTGTCAAGGTTCTAGGCGCATTTTCAACATGTGACATAATCGATACTAAATATTGGAATAGAGGCTGAAGTGGATGAGTTATTAGCTCTAATCGCCGAGATCCAGGCCATTGGAGAGTCGGGCGAATTTTATGGGCACGACGAATTCGATATTGAGCGCTACCAGCGCATTCGGGCGATTTCAGCACAGATGGCTGCGATCGTACTCGATAAGCCTCTCGAACCTGTACGCGACGTATTTCTTGCCGATTTTGGCTACCAAACGCCGAAGGTTGACTCCCGAGCAGCTATTTTTGACGGCGACAAAATTCTTCTCGTCCAAGAGCGCGACGGCCGTTGGTCTATGCCCGGCGGCTGGATTGATGTCGGTCTCTCGGTACGGGAGAACACGGTCAAGGAAGCGCAAGAAGAAGCGGGACTGGACGTGCGGACTGAGCGACTGATCGCCGTCTTCGATAAAACCAAGCGGAGACAGGTGCGCCCGCTCTTCAGCGTGTACGGATTCTTCGTCGAATGCACGGTGCTCGGCGGTGAATTCCGCCCGAATATCGAAACCCGCGACGCCCGCTATTTTGGTATCGATGAGCTTCCCGAGCTCTCGCGCGGCAAAACTAACGAGGAGCAGATCGCCATGTGCTTCGAGGCGCACCGCTCCCCCGACTGGCAGGTCTATTTCGACTGAGTTTTGAAACTTTGGGGTCAGGCACGAATTTTAAAAATTTTTTGTCGCGCGCGGCTAAAAAAAATTAAAATTAGAGCCAGAGCCCCAAGGTTAATTTTAAAAT
>R16__coassemble_1097_pt1 | contig 28287 bp, 21 predicted proteins | sample R16__metabat2_low_PE_015 | metagenome-assembled genome bin R16 | reverse complement strand
GGGCGGGGGGGGGCGGGGGTTGGGGGGGCCCCCCCCCATTAAGGCCCGCTGGGGCCCCGCCCGCGCCTTTTGTGCGTGCCAGAGCCGCGCTCTGGCACGCACTCGCAACCATTGCCATCGTGGGTTTGAGCTGGCTTGCCCTCGAATTGCCATGGAATGATCAGTTCTATGCGGCGCCACTTCCTTTGATCGGTCTATCTTGGCTCATCATTTGGCTGCTCTACGAAGCACTGTGGTATGTGGCAGGTCGGCGTCGCTGGCTGGTATGGCTAGTCCCACTGATTTGCTTTGGCTTTGGCGTAGCCCAGCACTTTGTGGTCGCCTTCAAGTCCTCTTCGATGATGCCGGCCGATTTCACTGTGCTCAGCACGGCGCACTCCGTCTCTGGCGGCTATCCTTTTAGCTTCTCAATGCCGCTGCTGTGGGGCGGCCTAGCCGCCCTCGGCGCGCTGATCGCTATCGCGTCTTTGCCGAAAGTCCGTCGGCTGCGTGGAAAGCCGTGGGCAGCAAGTCTTGGCATCGGCGTCATTTTGATCGTCGCCGTCGCCCTTACTCTCGGCTCCTCCGGTACCGGACGCTTTGTAGCGCGCACGATCGCACCCGCGGGGGATGAGCCATATGCAGGTACGTGGGATCTGCCGTCGACGTATCGCCAGACTGGCTTTATCCCAGCGATGTCGCTGATGATCGACCAATCGCGCATCCCCGTCCCGCCAGAGTTTTCGCTAGAAGCTGCGGCGCAACTGCAATCGGAGCTCGCTCAGGCCTACGATTCACAGGCAAACACGGCAAATCCGAGCGCCCTCGCCAAAGCACAGCAGTTTGCGCAGCTGCAGCCGAGCGTCATCGCCGTGCTTGAAGAATCCTTTGTGGATATGGCGGATATTTTCGATGGCCTTGGTGCTGCGAACTATCAAGGACCGGAGTTTTTCCGCACTGGAATGCCCGATGCGCTCATGCGTGGGCAGCTGACGGTCCCCGTCGTTGGCGGTGGCACGAGCAACTCCGAAGACGAGTTCCTCACCAGCACGGCGCTGAAATTCGTGGGCGACCACAATTATCCGAACCCGATTTATGATTTTTCGCGGGCACAGAGCCTCGCGCGGCAATTCAAGGATCTGGGTTATGCGACGAGCGCGATTCACCCGGCTCCGAAGACCGATTTTTCGCGAGACCGCGTGCTCGACCAGCTCGGATTCGACCAATACATTGACGAATCGGCTTTCACGGATGCGCCGGTCCTGCACATGGGCGCCACTGATAAAGCCGTATTCCAAGAGACCCTCGATCTTCTCGAGGAAAACCCGAGCCAGCCGCAGTTTGTTTTCAGCATCACGATGCAGAACCATGGTGGCTACAATTCGAAGTTCGTGCCCGATGAGTATCTGCAAAACGTTACGGTCGATGGGCTCAGCGCCCAGAGCAACGCCGAACTCAACCAATACCTCGGCCTGATCGAGGCCTCCGATCGTGATCTTGAATGGTTCATTTCCGAGTTGCGCACGCTCGATCGGCCAGTTGTGCTCATCTACTTTGGAGACCATCATGCGAGTGTCTCGCCTGAGCTCAACGACGTGCTCTACCCAGCGGGGGAGGCGCGTGAGAGCAGCGGTAGGACTGTCGCGCATGCCCAGCGGATTTACACCACGAACTACGTTGTATGGGCAAATTACGCGGTAGCAGGGCAGGGGAGCGCCGCAGCAGGCGCGCTCGATTCGGCGCGGCCTTCGCAGACAGTTGATACGAGCCTCGATATGCTCGGCCCGCTCACTCTCGAGCGCATTGGGGCGCCGCTCTCGGACTTCCAAAAGGCCAAGATGGTGCTGCGCGCAGACCAGCCGCAGATGAACCAGTACGGTTACCGGTGTAGTGACGGCGAGTGGCACGGGTATTCACCAGCCTGGCCATACACTGAGGCGAGTTCCGAAGACGCCCCTGCAGCCGGCACAGTGCCACCGGAGCCTGCTCCTGCGTGTGCGGCAGATTTTAACGACCTCTGGGCGCTCGAGTACGCAAACTTCGGTGCTCTTCAATAAACAGACGCTGCAAAAGTGAGAATCGGGACCTGGTCCCACAGTCCCACAAGCGCAAAAGCAGGCCGTGAGAATCGGGACCTGGTCCCGCAGTCTCACGGCCTGCCGCGTTTGAGCTAACTAGTTAAATCAGCCCTTGATCTTAGCGATGATCTCGTTGAGAGTCTTCGATGGGCGCATCACTGCAGCCATCTTCTCCGGATCTGGGCGGTAGTAGCCACCGATGTCGGCTGGCTTGCCCTGTACCGCGATGAGCTCCTGCTCGATCTGCTCAGCCTTCTCGCCAAGCTCCTTGGCTGGCTCAGCGAAGGCAGCAGCGAGCTCTGGATCCTTCGTCTGCTTGGCGAGCTCTTCAGCCCACCAGACGGCGATCCATGCGTGGCCACCGCGATTGTCGATACCACCCACGCGGCGGCTTGGGCTCTTGCCCTCGTTCAGCACGCGCTCGGTGGCGGCGTCGAGAGCATCAGCGAGCACGTCAGCGCGCGGATTCTCATCGTAGCGAGCCAACTGGCGGAAGCTCTCAGCCAGAGCGAGGAACTCGCCGAGCGAATCCCAGCGCAGGTAGTTCTCAGCGATCAGCTGCTGCACGTGCTTCGGAGCGGAGCCGCCAGCACCGGTCTCGAAGAGGCCGCCACCAGCCATGAGTGGCACGATGGAGAGCATCTTCGCGGAGGTGCCCACCTCCATGATTGGGAAGAGGTCGGTGAGGTAGTCGCGCAGCACGTTGCCGGTTACGGAGATCGTGTCCTTGCCTTCGCGGGCGCGGTCGATCGAGTACTGGGTAGCCTCGGATGGGCTCATGATCTGGATGTCCAAGCCCTCAGTATCTTCCTCAGCGAGGTAAGCCTCAACCTTGGCCTTGATCTGGCGGTCGTGAGCGCGCTCTGGATCGAGCCAGAAGACGGCTGGCATGCCGCTGAGACGGGAGCGACGCACGGCGAGCTGTACCCAGTCGCGGATTGGGGCATCCTTGGCCTGTACGCCACGGAAGATATCGCCCTTCTCAACTTCCTGAGTCATGAGCACGGTGCCGTCAGCGAGGCGAACCTCGACCTTGCCGTCCGACTCGATCTCGAAAGTCTTGTCGTGCGAACCGTACTCTTCAGCCTTCTGAGCCATGAGACCGACGTTTGGCACGGTACCCATCGTGGCTGGATCGAAAGCGCCATTGCGCTTGCAATCCTCGATCACTACGTCGTACACGCCAGCGTAAGAGGAGTCTGGGATGACGGCGATTGCGTCCTGCAGCTCGCCCGCTGCGTTCCACATCTTGCCCGAGTTGCGGATCATCGATGGCATCGAGTTGTCGATGATGATGTCGGATGGCACGTGCAGGTTGGTGATGCCCTTATCGGAGTTCACCATTGCAATAGCTGGGCCGTTCTTGAGCGTCTCGTCGAAGCTCGCGCGGATCTCAGCGCCGTTCTCGAGCTTCTCGAGGCCAGCGAAGATGGTGCCGAGGCCGTTGTTGGCGCTCAGACCAGCAGCCTCAAGGTCCTCGCCGTACTTGGCGAAGGTGTCGGCGAAGAAGGCCTTTACGACGTGACCAAAGATGATCGGGTCGGAAACCTTCATCATCGTGGCCTTGAGGTGAGCGGAGAAGAGCACGCCCTCTTCCTTAGCTGCGGCAACCTGCTCAGCCAAGAAAGCGTCGAGAGCCTTGGCGCTCATCTTCGTGGAGTCGAGCACCTCGCCAGCGATGACTGGCATCTTGCCCTTGAGCACGGTCTCGGTGCCGTCTGCAGCCACGTGTACGAAATCTACGGTGGAATCGGATTCGATTACAACGCTCTGCTCATTGGCACGGAAGTCTCCGCCGTCCATCGTAGTAACGCGAGTCTTGGAATCCTTGCTCCAAGCGCCCATCGAGTGTGGGTGAGCCTTCGCGTAGGCCTTTACGGCGCCTGGTGCGCGGCGGTCAGAGTTGCCCTGGCGCAGCACTGGGTTTACAGCCGAACCCTTCACCGAATCGTAGCGAGCACGGATATCGCGCTCCTCATCGGTCTGCGGATCTTCTGGATAATCTGGAAGAGCGATGCCCAAGCCCTGCAGTTCCTTAATCGCAGCCAGAAGCTGAGGAACCGAAGCGGAGATATTTGGCAGCTTGATGATGTTTGCGCCTGGATCCTTGGTCAGTTCACCAAGCTCGGCAAGAGCGTCATGCTCGCGCTGATCTTCAGGAAGCAGGTCCGAGAAAGCGGCCACAATGCGCCCTGCGAGAGAAATATCGCGAGTGGTCACCTCCACCCCAGCCTTCGAAGCGAAAGCCTCGATAATTGGGAGGAACGAAACCGTAGCAAGCATTGGGGCTTCATCGGTGTGGGTGTAAATGATTTGAGCCATGTAATAAACTCCTATAATCTCTGTTCATCGCGTCTCCAGCAACGCTGCTGAAGTGCGGACTCGAGAAAACCCTCCAGCCTGCGTACGCGAAAATAGGCAATTTAAGATTAGTGCAAAGGGCCACAAAAATGGGGGAGTTTCTCGCTGTGCGAAGAAAGTTGCCAAAATTCGCGTGCAGAATCACAGTGGACAGGTTTGAATAACCTGCTGCTTCCATGCCTAGAATCTTCTTAAAGCGCGAAGGTGGTGGATACATGAGCACGTGGGATTTGAGTGACGGCGTCGTCGAGTTTCCTTCTGGGCGTCGCGTGCGCGGACGCTCGTGGCACCATCCGGTGGATGAATATGCGGACGTAACCGTAATTCTCACTACTGCTCCGCCTGAAGAGTTTGATTCGCGCCGTGATTTTTACGGTGGCACTGAACTGATTTTCATCCAGTGGCCCGATTATCGCCTTCCGCGCCGCCCAGTGCAGGCGCAGGAGCAGCTGCGGGGAATTTACGAGCGCTTGAACGACGAAAAGATTGAGATTGTGTGCGCCGGTGGCGTAGGTCGTACTGGCACGGCACTAGCGGCGCTCGCGATTGAAGATGGTCTTGAGCCGCGCGAAGCTATTGATTTCGTGCAAAAGAATTACAACTCGGAGTCGGCTACTTCCCATGCTCAGCGAGGGTGGCTGCTCGACATCCAGCCCTCTGCTTGATAGGCGCGCTTAGCGAATTCTCCATTAGCTTGCAGAGTATGGAATAGTTAGAACCATGACCGACCACGATTTCGAAACTTTTACGAGTGAAGATAGTGTGATGGCCAATCTGAAGTCGCTGAATGTGGCGAGTGAAGAAGTGGTTCGTTACGGTCTTCACCCCAGCCAATTCATTGAATGGTATGGGCCTGCGAGCGATAAAGTCGTGTGTTTTGTCCACGGTGGCATCTTCCATCTAGACGGCACGCTCGATTACCTGCGACCGGCGGCTCTTGCGCTCGGCGAAGCCGGTTATCGCGTGGCACTCGTAGAATTCCGTTTCGAAGCTGGTAATCCTAGCGTCACTTTTGAAGACATCCGCGCGGTTTCGCGCATGCCGGAGCTCTCATCGGCCGTGTGGGTCGGGCATTCATCGGGCGCTATTTTTGTTCTCAACGCTCTCTTTGATGAGACATTCGGAGTAAAGCACGGCGTAGCACTTGCGCCAATTCTTGATATTGCCCGAGATGCTGCTGAGTTTGCTGGCGCAGAGCCAAACCGCACGGCTCAGTGGATCGGCGGTAAGCCGCAGGACGTGCCCGAAGCTTATGCGCCATTCGAACCGATGCGTCAGTACCGCGAACTCGGCGCTGCGGGCTTCCAGCGCTTGGGCTTGCGCCTCGATATTATTCACGGCGCTCAAGACGGAATCGTGCCAGCCGCCCGCACCAAAGACTTAGTAGAAGAGCCTTTCAATATTGCGATCGTCCCAGATGAAAACCATATGGACGTAATCCGCCCAGGCTCTGACTCGTGGCTCCTATTGTTGGGAGCTCTTGGCTAGAGTTTTTTTGAACCGTTGGGGTCAGGCTCGAATTTTCAAAAATCTGAGACGCGCGCGTCTCAAGAAAATGAAAATTCGAGCCTGACCCCAAAGTATCACTCGACTACACGTAGTTCGGGTTGGCTGGGCCCCACATCTCGGTGCCCTTGTAGATCTTCTCGATCAAGTCGGCGTACTGCTCCATGACCTTCGAACGCTTTACCTTCGAGGTTGGGGTGGCAGTGCCGTCCTCCGCCGTCATTTCACCCGGGAGGAACGCGAAGCGCTTGACCTGCTCCCAGCGCGAAAGCTTCTCATTCGCGCGCTGCACTTCCTCTTGGATCGTGCGGCGCAGCTGAGGCATCTTCAGCGCCTTCTCGTAGTCCACGGAATAGCCATTGAGCTTCGCCCAGCGTGCGACCCATTCAGGGTCGAGTGCGAGCAGCGCCGAAACGAACTTGCGTCCTTCGCCTACCGCAACCGCCTGTGCGATTGCAGGGGAGGTCGACGTCAACGCGCCCTCCACGATTGCAGGCGAGATGAACTTGCCGTTCGAGCTCTTCATCACGTCCTTGATACGGTCCTTGATGCGCACGTAACCCTCGTCGTCGATGGTGCCGACGTCGCCAGTGTGGAACCAGCCATCCGCCGTCATCTTCTCGGTGAGCTCTGGGTCGTTGTGGTAGCGCAGCATTACGCCACCGCCGCGCAGCAGGATCTCGCCCTCATCGGTGATCTTCGCAATCGTGCCTGGAGCCAGACGCCCCACGGTACCGAACTTGAATTCCTCAGGTCGGTTGTAAGTGGTGACGGCGCTTGTTTCAGTCACGCCGTAACCCTCGACCAGCTTGATGCCCACGTTGTAGAACCAGCGCTGCAGATCCGGATCGAGGCGAGCCGAACCACTCACCAAGAAGCGCAGGTTTCCACCGAGCGTCTCGCGGATCGTCTTGTACACCAGCTTGTCGAAAAGCTTGTACTGGGTGGCGAGCCATGCTGGCATCGGCTTGCCCTCGGAGCGGTATGGGAAGCTCTTCTCAGCCACGCGCATCGCGCGCTTCACGATGGCTGCCTTTGCGGAGCCAGGCTTTGCGGCGTTCTCAGTACCAGCACGCACCTTCTCGAAGACGCGTGGCACGCCGCACATGAGCGTCGGCTTTACCTTCGCCATATTCTCCACGATCTTCGAGACGCGCCCGTCCAGCGCCGTCACGGTGCCGCAATAAATATTGACGAGCAGCATGCTCTTGCCGAATGCGTGCGTGAGTGGGAGCCAAATGTAGTGGATATCGGTGGGGTAGAGCGTCTCGTTTGCGCCCCACGACGTACCCTCGTAAATCCAGTTGTCGTGCGTGAGTTCCACGCCCTTCGGGCGGCCAGTAGTGCCCGAGGTGTAAATAATGGTCGCGAGCGTGTCGCGGTCGGTTGCGTCAATGTGCTCGCGCACGGCGCTCGGATGAGCTGCCTCGTAGCGCTTGCCCGCCGAAATCAGGTATTCCCACGTGACGACGCGCTCGTCCTGAGCTACAGCGCCGGTGAGCTCCCCGCTCAGCACCACAATATGCTTAATGTGCTCAGCGATAGCCTTCACGTGCATCATCTTCTCCAGCAGCTGCTGGGATTCCACGACCAAGTAAGTCGTATCGGAATCGTTCACGATGAAATCTACGTCGTTCGGGTGCGTGTTCGGATAGATCGCACAGGTGACGGCGCCGAGACAGTTAATCGCGAAGTCGGTCATCACCCACTTGTAGGAGGTCGAGGCAGAAATGCCGACCTTCGTGCCCGGCTCCACGCCCAGTGAGAGCAGACCAGCCGCTACCGTGTGCGTGCGATCGCGGAACTCCTTCCACGTCAAGGTCTGCCAATCGTCATTCTCATCTGGGTACATCCAGCCGACGACGTCTGGCGTGCGCTCGGCACGATCATCGAGAGAGCTACCGACATTTGGCCAACGATTCTCGAGAGCGTCGCGCAGGCGCGTATTCAAACCGTCGAGAGTGATTTTCCTGTATTCGAGTTCAGTATTGTTTTGACTCATGCAAGCCATTCTAGCCCGACTTATCGTAGCCATATACAAGGGTTGGCGGGTTGCTGCGCCGCTCAGGTGAGCACCTTGGTCTCTACCGCTCTACACTGATACCTATGGACGAATCTCGGCATGCTCATTTCTTCAATCCAGCACACAGTCTCGACCGCGCTGCATTTGCTCATCCGAGTCGCACGAGCCTGTGGTATGGCGAGCGTTCGTGGAGTGTCGCACAGGCTGCACAGACCACTGAGCAGCTAGCTGCGTGGATGACCGAGCAGGGCGTACGCGCGGGTGATCGCGTCATGATCGTCTCCCGAAATTCTCCTTACCATTTACTCTTGCACGTCGCATGCGCGCGTATCGGTGCGGTAGAAGTGCTGGTCAGTTACCGCCTCACTCGCCCAGAAATCGAGGAATTGCTTGAGTTTACGGATCCTGCGCTGGTGGTTGCAGATCCGGAGACGGCGAGCGGCGGGCTTTTCGGCGAGCGCGTGTGCGCCGTGATTGATGACGACGATCTGGCGCAGCTCCCCGAGGGGCTCGCCCCTCCTGCGGGCGCGTTGGAGGCGGCGCTCGCGGATGGCTGGATTGGGCTCAGCGCTGGATACCAAGCGGTTAGCGGCGCACGTAAATCTGAGGGTGCGCAGGCTACCATGGCAGCTCAGGCTCTGAATGTGCACGAATATCCTGAAGGCCTCGGTGCGATTCTTTTCACATCTGGCTCGGCGGGCGCGCCGAAGGCCGTAGGGCTAACGTACGAGCAGCTTTGGTGGGGTTCGTGCAATTTCCGCGAAGGTTTCGAATACTCGAACTGGGATGTGGAGCTCGTGGTCGCGCCGCTCACCCATATCGGTGGTTTCAACGGGACGACGACTGACCTTTTTGCGCACGGCGGCACCGTAGTCGTGGTGCGCGAGTTCCGCCCAGCTTACGTGCTGGAGCAGATCGAGGCGCGCCGCGTGGCAATGATGTTTGGCGTGCCGACTATGTATGCGGCGATGCTGAATGACCCGAGCTTCGCCCAGCGCGACCTGCGCTCGTTTACCCGCCCGCTCACTGGCGGCGCCGTCGCTCCCGCTGAGCTTTTGACTCGCATGGACGCTGCAGGCCTGCACGTGCTGAACGTGTGGGGAATGACGGAAACCTCGGCCTCTGGCTGCTATCTCTCGGCTGAAAACCTCGGCTGGAAAGCTGGATCCATCGGCCGGCCCTTTGCACATACGGAAGCGCGCGTTGTCATCCCAGAAACGGGTGAGGATGCTGGTATCGGCGAGTCTGGAGAACTGTGGCTACGCGGGCCGAGCGTCGTCACCGAGTATTGGAACAGCCCTGACCTGAACGTGCGCCGGCCGCTTGCGGGGGAGCCTGCTGATCGTGAGCGGGAGGCGCTCCAGGGCGAAGAAGGGCGCTACCTCTTTGCTGAATCGGAAGATGGCGCGCCTTGGCTCTGTACGGGTGACGTCGTCCGCCTCGATAGCGACGGGTTCCTGTGGGTGGTCGGGCGGCTTCACGAGCTGATCAACACCGGCGGCGAAAAGGTCTCACCGAACGAGGTGATGCGAGCTTTGGCGCAGTATCCTGGCGTGTCTGACTGTGCTGTGGTGGGTATCCCAGATGCGAAATGGGGTGAGGCGGTCGCGGTAGCGCTGGTGATGCAGCCTGACGCTGAGCCGCCGAGCTTGGATGAACTACGCGCTTTTGGTGCTCGCGAGCTCGCCGACTACAAATTGCCGCATGCTCTGCTCGTGCTCGACCAATTCCCAACAAACGCCAACGGCAAAATCGACCGCGCCACGCTCGCTCAGCAGTTCGAAAGCGAAAATGGGACAGGGGGTCAGGTGTTGTGACCCACCAAGGGGAGCATCGCCCAATCTGGCGGCGATGGTGGTTTATCGCCGAAGCATGCATGCTGATGGTGCTAGCGGTCTGCGGCGCGCTGATCTATTGGCAGAACCAGATCGTTCCAGGTACGGACGTTTTCGTCTGGTGGCTCTATAACCTGCTCTTCATAGTGGTGGTTTTGATCGCCGCACTCCAAGCCATGATTGTGGCCTGCGCGCCGTTCATTGTGATGTATTGGATTTGGAAAAAGGCCCGAAAGATGCCGGCCCTTTCGCAAGACCATATCCTCGTGGAAAAACCCGCCATCCGCTCCTGTACTACGCGAGCCAGACGATTCTTGGGATCGTAGGCGTGGCCTCGGTGGTGGTGATCGGGCTGGCGACATTTGTCTTCGCCGTTTTTTCTACGACCGATTTGTATGAGCGTCCGCCGCAGGATTGGGACATCATCGTAGATGAGTGCACCGATTCGTGGTACTACTGCAATTTTGATCTGAGGGCGCTTGGCGACCCGAGCGAAACCAGTACGCAGGTCTATGAGGTTCATGGGCTCACGATGAGCTTCGTGAAGGAGATCCCTGCAGGAGGATTGACGAGAGCTCCGGCGTGGATGATCGCGCCACCTCGGGACGCAGATATGGAGCCGACGGCGCCGGGCGAAGACTTTGTGCCACTGGAATCTGAGGAGCCCGAGGAGCCGACTGAGCCCGAGGCGAATCCGTGGGAAGGACGGATGCTCGATAAGTCAGACTTCCCAGCGGCCGTGGAGATTGAGGGGAGCGAGGGCGCGGTCGTCGTCTATCAAAAAGCCGGTCCCGCGAATCAGAACCTGTATGTGGTCAGTGACGGCGACCAGTGGCGCGTTATCTCCGAGATCCCGAGTACTGACGGCGCAGTTTCAGGCTTTTGGGTGGCTGGCAGTGGTCCGGTCGTGACGTTCCGCGCAGCCGATGGCAGTGAGCACGTCTGGGGGAGCACGGACTTTGGATACACCTGGCACCAAGGCGGGGAATCAGCTACATATTAATAGTGCTGGCGGGGAATAATCCCCGCCAGCACTATAAATAGACGAATTACTTATGTGCGCGAGCTGCCTCTTTGGCCGCCATGCGCTCTGCCACTGCGCTGGCTTCCTGACGCGCCACGGCATCGCCGCTACCTACGCCCTTGAGGTTTTCTGGAATCTCGAGTCCCTTGCTCTCCATTGCGCGGGCCCACAGCGTGCCACCGTGGTAGGAGCTGCGCACAAGCGGACCAGCCATAATGCCGGCGAAGCCCATGTCGTAACCAATATTGCGCAACTCGATGAACTCGGTTGGCTTCACCCAGCGGTCGATTGGGTGGTGGAGAGGAGATGGACGCAGATACTGGGTGATCGTGAGAATATCACAGCCGGCGTCACGCAGATCCTGCATCGTCTCCAGAATCTCGTCCCAAGTTTCACCCATGCCGAGAATCAGATTCGACTTGGTGATCAGCCCCGCCTCTGCCGCTGCCGAAATCAGCCCGAGCGAGCGCTCGTAGCGGAACGCTGGACGAATCGCCTTGAAGATACGAGGAACCGTCTCGAGGTTGTGAGCGAGCACCTCTGGGCGAGAGTCGAAGACCTGCTGCAGCGAACCTTCGTTGCCGCGCATATCATCGATCAGCAGCTCCACACCAGTGGTTGGGCTCATCTCGTGGATCAGGCGGCAGGTCTCTGCGTAGAGCCAGGAGGCTCCGTCGTCAAGATCATCGCGGGTAACGCCGGTGATGGTGGTGTAGTTGAGGTTCATCTCCTTCACGCGGAGAGCGAGACGGCGCGGTTCGTCGGTGTCGTACTCGGTCGGGCGGCCCGTCTTCACGAAGCAGAAATCGCAGCGGCGAGTACAAATATCACCGCCGAGCAGGAAGCTCGCTTCGCGCGAATCCCAGCATTCGTAAATGTTTGGGCAGTTGCCCTCTTCGCAGATCGTGTGCAGGTCAGCGCCGTGGACGCGCTCGCGCATATCCTCATATTCTTTACCCACAATGGCAGTGGTCTTGAGCCACTCTGGGTTCTTTTCGATCGGCACCTCGCGGTTGCGCTCTTCGATGCGCAGCAACTTGCGGGCTTCAGGGTCTACGCGCTGGGCAATGGCCACGGTTGGCTCCTTTTCCATAGCAAATATTCGATGCAATTCATGCTACGCCCGCTGCCACATCTTTTCTCGCTGAGATTTCGCTTGTAGCGTGGGGCGGACAATGGGACACAACACCTGACCCTCTGTCCCACTGCTAACTCTAGGGTGCCCAAGCGACGCCGGTCTTCGCTGCGAGTTGCGTATTCGAGCGAATCTCGTCAGCGTGTTCCATCCACTCATTGGCGTCAAGCTCTGGGAGCTCGGAGACTGGCGGAAGCTGATCCTCGCGCGCTGGAGCTGGGGCCTCGTCGGCGGAGGGGCGCAGCACAAACTGTTCGTAAGTGCGGGCGAGCTCAGGGAGCAAGACGGCGGCCACTTCCGGGAGCGTCGCGCTCACGCCTTCCGACTCGAGACTTGCTACTCCGGCGTCACTCAAACCGCACGGAACCACGCGGAAGAATCGGTCAAGATTGGTCGTGACGTTGAGAGCGAGGCCGTGCATCGTGGCGTCGTCGGCAAATTTGATGCCAATCGCACACAATTTGCGGTCAATATCGGAGGAGGACTCGGTCTCAGGCAAAATCCATGCCCCAGAGCGGCCTTCCACCTGCTGCGTGTGGATCCCGAATTCTGCCATAGCGCGCCCGAGTGCGAGCTCGGTATTGCGCACGAAAGCTACGACGTCTTTTGGAGGCTTGACCTTGACGATTGGGTAGACGACGAGCTGGCCTGGTCCGTGGTAAGTCACGGAACCGCCGCGGTCCATTTTAATGACGGGTACGTCGCTATCTGGAATATCTTGTGGCTGCGTACGGCGGCCAGCAGTGTACGTATCGCGCGGCTCCCACGCGATCAGAGTATCTGGAGCTTCGAGGCGCGCCACTTGGTCGTGGAGCTTACGCTGAATCGCGTCTACATCCATATAGTCGAGTGGGCCAAAAGGTAAAAGATTCAAGACATGCACGGGGCTAACTTTAGTTCGCAGAGCTGATCTACGCACTTTGAGAAACCTGTAGACAATCTCTCTCAACTTACTCCGACGATTCCGTCACATGCGGAAAAATCGGTACGAAATGTGGTCCGATATTTGAGATTGTTTGCCCTTGCACTATACTCAAGAAATTAAAAGGGGGGTTATACCGTTTTTGCGGGGCACTATACCTCCTCTATTGGCCCTAGAATTCAACGATTCGTGGCCAAAACACCTATCCATACATCAAGGAGGAGAGAGTGAATAGGAAGAAGTTAACGGCGATCGGCCTTGCTTCGCTCATGGGCTTGGCGGCCTGTGGCGCAGGTGGCGCTGGTGGTGCTGCTGGCGGCGGCTCTGAGGTAACGGCTCTTAGCGAGGCAACGAACCGCGAGGTCTCCACGCTGGACTACACGGTTACGGCCCTTGCGACGGACCACGAGATCAATTCGAACCTCGTCGATGGTCTGCTTGAAAACGATAACTACGGTCACTTGGTAGGCGCGCTTGCTGAGTCCTGGGAGCCCAATGAAGATGCTTCCGTATGGACCTTCCACCTGCGTCCAGACGTCAAGTGGGTCACCAACCTCGGCGAAGAGTACGCCAAGGTGACGGCGGATGACTTCGTAACCGGCGTGCGTCACGGTGCGGAGTTCGAGTCTGGTACCTCTTGGTTGCTGCAGGGCGTTATCAAGGGCTACAGCGAGTACCTCGGTTCCGACTTCAGCGATGCTGAGTGGGACAAGGTCGGCATCAAGGCTGTAGATGAGTCCACCGTAGAATTCACGATGGAAAGCCCAGTTCCTTACTTCGATACCATGACCACCTACGCGGTGCTCTTCCCAGTGAACCGCGACTTCCTCGAGTCCAAGGGCGAGGGCTGCAAGCTCGGTATGCCGGACAAGGAAAACTGTGGCTTCGGTTCGCTCGAGCTTGACTCGATTCTTTACAACGGTGCATTCATCCTGACCTCGAACGACGCTAAGTCTTCGGCAGTTCTCACCAAGAACCAGAACTACTGGGATGCAGAGCACGTTTACCTTGACACCGTGACCCGCGTGTACGACGGTGGCGAGGATCCATACTCGGTAATCCGTGGCTTCGAGGATGGCACCTACTCCTCGGCAGCTCTGAGCACCACTTGGGAAGACTACGAGGATTACGCAAAGAAGTACGAAGGCAACACGATCTACTCGATCCCGAACGCCTACGTATTCGGCATGGTCTTCAACTACAACCGTAAGGTCTTCAACTACACCAACTACGCTGACGACGCCACCTTGGCTCAGCAGACCCACGACGCAATCCTGAACGAGAACTTCCGTAAGGCAGTCCGTGCAGCATTCGACGTGAAGGCTTACTTGGCTACTGGTGCTCCTGAGGATCTTGCAGAGCAGACGATCCGTAACATCAACAACTTCCCAGGCGCTGGTTCGACCAGCGATGGCAAGACCTACTTCCAGCTCGTGACCGATGCCTACAACGAGGCAACCGGCGAGGACAAGAACCTCGACGACGGTCAGCAGCCTTTCTACAGCGCTGATGAAGCTAAGAAGTACATCGAAGCTGCTAAGGCTGAGGGTGTTCAGTTCCCAGTACACCTCGACGTAATGGTGAACTCCACCTCCGACGGTCTGACCAAGCGCGCTCAGTCGATGAAGAACTCGATCGAGACCAACACCGACGGCCAGATCATCATCGAGCTCGTGCTCGAGTCTGAAGACACCATCAACTCGGTTGTATACGAGAACCAGGATCCAGAAGCAATGGATTACGACATCTCGACCTACACCGGTTGGGGCCCTGACTACGGCGATCCAAAGTCCTTCGTGGACATTTACTCGCCAACCACGGGTTACTACATGCAGGCTACCGGTCTCGGCACCTCTGCTGATGATGGTTCCTTGATGAATGAAGACATCAAGACCCAGCTCGGCTTCATGGAGTACGAGAAGCTCTACCGCGAGGCTGACGCAATCACCAACGATATGGATGCTCGTTACAAGGCATTCGCAAAGGCTGATGCTTACCTCGTAGAGCATGCTCTCTACGTCCCGACCAGCCAGCAGACTCGTTCGAACGGCGTCACCAAGTATGTACCGTTCACCCGTCCGTTCTCTGACTACGGTGTGTCCTCGTACAAGTACAAGGGTCTGAAGGTTCAGAACGATATCGTCACGACTGAGGAATATCAGAAGGCCTTCGACGATTTCAACGCGAATCGCTAAAACCTATATAGTAGGGTGAAGAATCGCATTTGATGGGGACGGAGCAGAGCCGCTCTCGGCGCTGCTCCGTCCCTGTCTCATTATCTTCGCCGTGAGGAGTCCGTATGGCAAAGTACATTCTTACGCGCATTCTCAAAGCAATAATTTCAGTCTTTATTGTGGTGAGTTTGGTCGTAGTGATCGTCTTTACGCTGGTTCCTGAAACCCGCTCGTTTGTGGGGGATCAGGGCTACCAGAAAATGAAGGGCAATGCCAAGATCGTCTACTACTATTCCAAGTTGGAGACTCTAGGGTATCTTGACTACGTTGCAGCCAATGAAATTACAAGTGGGTCTGCCGTCGCTGATCAGTTCCCCGAGGGAGAGAAGCCTTCCTTTGAACAAGTGAAGGAAGCCTTGGAGTCCGATGGATATACAGTACAAACTCTAACGGCAGCTGACGGCCTCCAGGGTAGTACGATCGCGTATCGCTACTACAACCCCATTGAATTGGTCGCTAATTTCTATAAGCGCCTAGTCGTTATTGATACCAAGAATTACATTCAGGATCCGAATAATCCGGATCTGGAGCGCGGGTATCACTTTGAGCTTGACTACAACGGTCTGCCTGCGCTGGTTGGATCGGGTACGTTGCACAAGTACATGATCTACATGGATAGCAACTTCCCATTCCTGCATCAGAACTTCATTACTTTTGATTTTGGCGAGTCTTTCCCGACGCATCAGGGCGTCAGCACTCTGGATGTCATTAGTGAAGGTCAGGGTAACCTCAAGAACATTGAGCAGACCTTCCCGACTGGAGTGACGCTCGCATCCCCAATCGATCAGCATACGCTCAAGTACAAGTATGAGCCTGATCACTTGGATGCTCAGCGCTTCCCTGATCACTACGCAGATGCCAAGCTGCGTTATGACTCGTTCTCGATGATTGGCACCTCTTACTTCTTCGGCATTGCATCGCTTCTCTTGCAGTATGCAATCGCGCTTCCATTTGCAGTAGCGATGGCTCGCCGCCAAGGTGCATTCGTCGACAAGATTGGTATTGCATACATCAACTTGCTGATTTCGGTGCCGTCTCTGGCATTCATCTTCTTTATGAAGTACATCGGCTTTGCATTTGGTCTGCCGGACCGCTTCCCGCACTTGGGCTTCGGTGATCCGCGCTCCTACATCATGCCGATCATCGTGCTGGCCCTGATGGGTACGCCGTCACTGATGATGTGGGTCCGCCGCTTTATGGTGGACCAGTCCACTGCAGACTACGTGAAGTTTGCGCGTGCAAAGGGCCTGACCTCGAAAGAGATCTCGCGCAAGCACATTTTGAAGAACGCAATTATTCCGATCGTGAATGGTATTCCAGGCTCCATGATTCTCGCCATTTCCGGCGCGGTGATCACCGAGTCGATCTTCTCCATTCCAGGCATGGGCAAGATGCTTCCAGACGCGATCAAGGCTGGCAACAACAACATGGTGATTACGCTGACGTTCATCTTTACGGCGTTGGCTATCTTCGCAGTGCTGCTCGGTGACCTCCTGATGACTTGGGTCGATCCGCGCATCTCGCTGGCTGCAAAGAAGGGAGGCCGCTGATGAAACTGGGAAAGCACAAGGATCAGGCACAGGCCGAAACCACAAAGGTTGTGGAGAAGGCGCCTGAGATTACCGCTGAATCTTTCACTTTCCAGAAGCTCGACAAGACGGCTTCTGAGCACATCGCTGCACCGCAGTACTCTTACTGGCGCAGCGTGTTCCGCCGGTTCTTCGCCTCCAAGGTCGCCATCGTAATGCTCGTCATTATGGTTGCGGTGCTGGCGATGTCGTTCATCCATCCGATCTTCTCCGGTTACGACAACATGAAGACGGACTTCATTAACGACAAGAGCCAGTGGTTTCAGCGTCCATCGTTCGCGCACCCCTTCGGTACCGACGAGGTCGGTCGTGAGCTTTTTGACGCCGTGTGGGCCGGTGCTCGTGTGAGCTTGTTTATTGCAATCATGACCACCGCCATCATCATGGTGATCGGCGTAATCGTCGGTATGTTCTGGGGCTTCTCGAAGCGCGTAGACGTCGTCATGATCGAGGTCTACAACGTAGTATCGAACATCCCATTCATGCTGATCGTGATGGTGTTGGCCTTCGCATTCGGCCCAGGCGTATGGCAGCTGATTTTCGCAATGAGCTGTACTACATGGGTGAGCGTGGCTTACTTCATTCGTGTGCAGGTGATGATCATCCGAGACCGTGAGTACAACCTTGCTTCGCAGACGCTCGGTTCCTCCACTCCGAAGATCATTAACCACAACATCCTGCCGTACTTGGTTTCGGTTTTGATGACCCTGCTCTCGCGCTACATTCCAGAGTTCATTTCTACTGAGGTGGCTTTGAGCTACCTGGGCGTAGGTTTGACTCAGGAGCTGCCGTCGCTCGGCCGTATCGTGCAGACGAACGCTAAGTACATGATGTCTACGCCGTACCTGTTTGTTATCCCGCTGATCATTACGGCGCTGCTCTCTATCTCGCTGTATATCGTGGGTCAGACGCTCGCAGATGCATCCGATCCGCGTAACCATCGCATCTAGGAGGTCGCCTTGGATAATAACGTTATTCTTTCGGTCAAAGACCTAGAGGTTAAGTTTCAGGTTCGTGGCAAGGAGCTCACAGCCATTCGCAATATCTCCCTCGACTTCGAGGAAGGTAAGGTGCTGGCGATCGTAGGTGAGTCCGGCTCTGGTAAGTCGGTTTTCACGAAGACCTTCACCGGTATGCTCGAATCCAACGGTCGCGTCTCGAATGGCGAAATCTGGTTCGAGGGTCGCGATTTGGCAAAGCTCAGCACGGACAAAGAGTGGGGTGAGATTCGCGGCAAGAAGATCGCTACGGTCTTCCAGGACCCGATGACGTCGCTCAACCCAGTGCGTACGATTGGCTACCAGATTTCGGAAGTCATCATCAAGCACCAGGGCAAGTCGAAGAAGGAAGCCAAAGAGCTTGCAATCGATTTGATGACCCGCGTAGGTATCCGCGATGCCGCAAAGCGCTACGACGAATACCCATTCATGTACTCGGGCGGTATGCGCCAGCGTATCGTTATTGCAATTGCACTGGCGTGCCGACCAAAGATTCTCATCTGTGACGAGCCGACCACCGCACTCGACGTGACGATTCAGGCTCAGATCATCGAGCTCATCAAGGAGCTTGCAGCTGAGTACGAATTCACTACCATCTACATCACCCATGACCTTGGCGTGGTGGCAAAGGTGGCCGATCAGGTAGCGGTAATGTACGCCGGCCAGATCGTAGAGTACGGCAATATTGACGAGGTGTTCTACGATCCTCGCCACCCATACACGTGGGGCTTGCTCTCCTCCTTGCCACAGCTTGGCGAAGAGGGGTCGGAACTCTACGCGATCGACGGCACCCCGCCGTCACTCTTCGAAACGATCCGAGGCGATGCTTTCGCGCCGCGTAACCAGTACGCGATGAAGATCGATTTCGAAGCGGAGCCGCCGATGTTTGAGGTGACGCCGACGCACTTTGCGAAGACGTGGCTCGAGGATCCACGGGCGCCAGAAGTAGAGAAGCCAGCGATTATCCAGAATTTGCACGAAAAGATGGTGGCGTTGACTTCAAAGGGAGGTGTGTACAGTGGCGAATGAGAATGAAGAGCGCGAGGTACTGCTCGACGTACAGCATCTCGAGGTGACGTTCCGCAATAACCGTAAGAAGTTCCGCGCCGTAAAGGACGCAAACTTCAAGATCTACAAGGGTGAGAAGTTCTCGCTGGTGGGCGAGTCCGGTTCGGGTAAGACGACGATCGGGCGTGCAATCATCGGCCTGCACCCCACCTCGAATGGCGAAGTTTTCTTCCACGGCAAGAAGATCAACGGCAAGCTCTCGCGCGCTGAGCGCAAGGAGCTGGTGCGCCGCATCCAGATGATCTATCAGGATCCAGCCGCTTCGCTGAACGAGCGCGCTACGGTGGATTACATTGTGGCTGAGGGCATCGACAACTACCACTTGTACGATGACGCAGCGCATCGCAATCGGATCGTAGATACCGCGCTTTCCGATGTAGGCCTGCTCCCAGAGCACAAGTCGCGCTATCCGCACGAGTTCTCGGGTGGTCAGCGTCAGCGCATTGGTATCGCCCGTTCGATGGTGATGAAGCCAGATCTGATCATCGCTGATGAGCCGATCTCGGCTCTGGACGTGTCGATTCGCGCCCAGGTGCTGAACCTGATGAACAAGTTCCGCGAGGAAGACGGTATTACCTACCTCTTCATCGCTCACGACCTCTCGGTGGTGCGCTACTTCTCGGATCGCATTGCGGTGATTCACAATGGTCGAATCGTCGAGGTGGCACCAACTGAGGAACTCTTTGCCCACCCGATGCATCCATACACGCGCTCGCTGCTGCAGTCGGTGCCGATCCCTGATCCACTGATTGAGAAGGGCAAGCAGCTGATCGTCTACGATGAATCCTCTCGTGATCTCTCGGGCGAGAAGCCACTGCTGCGCGAGCTCGTACCTGGCCATTACGTCTTCATGAACGATCGTGAGAAGGCCCAGTACGAGGCGGTGTACGCTCAGCAGAGCTGATAGTATACGCAGCGGATATTAAGCAGCAACGGGGGCTGCGCCAGATACGCCAAGCGAAGTGAGACTATGGGACTAGGTCCCGATTCTCACTCCTCAATGGCAGTGATCTGGCGCAGCCCCCACTTATCTTCGCAACAGGCGCGAGGAATGAACGAACAGAGATGATAAAGCAACGATCAACAGTAACGAGTGTGAACCGCGCCCAGATGCGGCGGTTTGAGAAGGGGCCAGAGCCACAGAAGTGGCCTGAGTTCACGGAGTTTGAAGCAATTCCTCCCACTGCTGCCGTGCACATTATGGCGACCGGTTTCAAGCGCAATTGGCAGCTCATGACTGCCTCGCTGGTATTCGCGATCATTACTTACGTGAGTCTCGCGCTGCTGCCGTGGTCGCTCAATATTCTGCTCGATTCAGACATTGAAAACGGGATCAGCGCAGACCTCATCCCTGGTCTGCTCGCCTTCGGTGCGTTTCTGATCGTCTCGCTGATTGGTGCGTGGGCAGGATTCATAGGGATGTTCCCGCTGTTGCGCTTTTCGATGGGATTCTCGCGGGCAATTATCGACAAGATCACGGGCGTGCGCGAGGGCGGGAAGCAAAAGGTTTCCTCCGGCGAAATCGTCGCGGCCATCACTTCTGACACGAATAAGATCGGCAATTATGCTGCGCAGATAGGTAATACTGTAGGCGGTTTAGTGGCGGCCGGCGTCGTGGTGGTGCTGATGCTGCAGATCTCCGTCAGCCTAGGGCTGGTGGTAGCGATCGGCACGCCGGTCATTATTGCCGTGATGGGCGCGCTTTCTGGTCCGCTGCAGAAAAAGTTGGCGGCGATGCGTGAGGAGAAGGGCAAGCTTACGACTCTCGCGGCAGACGCCGTCACCGGCCTTCGCGTGATGCGAGGCGTAGGGGGCGAGGCACAGTACAACCAGCGCTATGTCGCCCAGTCGGAGGAGCTGCGCGAGGCGGGAATCCGTTCGTCGTTCCTCGCGGCGCTGATGGGTGGTCTGAGTACTGCGGTCCCAGCGATTTTCACGGCTGCCGTTGTCGGCGCCGGTATCTGGCAGTATTACGGCGGCGCACTCACGATCGGCCAGCTCGTAGCGTTCTACGGCTACACGGGTTACCTCTCGATCCCGATTTGGCAGGCACAGTTCTTCTTCTTCTCGCGGGCGGATGCTCGCGTGGGTTCAGAGCGCATTGAGCGGGTGCTCGCGCTCGAGCCACTGACTACGGATGACTCGGCGGTGAGCGGAAAGGCGCAGGCTGCGCTCGCTGAGCGCGGCGGGGACTGGTCACAGGTGAGTTTGCGCGACGGGCTCACGGGTGTGGAGCTTCGGGCTGGGGAGTTGACGGCGTTCGTTGCCAGCGACCCGGACGTCTCGGCTGCGCTGCTGGAGCGTTTCGGTCGTACTGACGACGCTCACGCCGTCACGCTCACGGCACCAGCGACAGGTGGTCACGGCGAAGCGCCGGTGGCGGAACTGGCAGAGTTCCCGCTGGCCCAAGTGCGCGAGAATATTGTGCTTTCAGGTGCGCTCGCGGAGCTTTTCCAAGGGAATCTACTTTCGAATATCCAAGGCAAGTGGGATGCTAATCCGCATGAGCGCACGGTTTTGGAGCAGATGCAGGATACCGGTGACGGCTCGGGCATTGCGCATCGCCGTTACGATCCAAATCCGGAAGCGCCTGCGCGGGAGGCCGTGGATCACGTGATGGAAGTTGCGGACGCGACCGATATCGTGGCGCTTGGTGAAGGCTACGCCGAGCATGTCGCTGAGAAGGGGCGTTCGCTTTCGGGCGGTCAGCGTCAGCGCATTTCGCTCGCACGCGCAGTGCTCACGAAAGCGCCGATCTTGCTGCTGATTGAGCCGACGAGTGCGGTGGATTCGCATACTGAATTGCGGATTGCGAAGGCGCTGCGGGGCGAGCGTGCGGGTCACACGACTGGTGTGGTTACGACGTCACCCATCATGCTTGGCGAGGCAGACGTAGTGGTGCTGCTCGGCGGGGACGGACGCGAACTCGCGCGAGGCACGCACCACGAGCTTCTCGACGATCCACGCTACTACGCGATCGTGCACCGCGCTGCCGGCGGGGACGCTGCAGCAACTGAAGCACCACAGGAGGTGAGCGGGGAATGAAACTCCCGATTTCTTCGAATCGCAGGGTGGCGCGCAAGCTTGCGAGTTTGTTCCTGAGCTTCAAGGGCGAGTTCTTCTTTATGATCTCGTTGCAGCTCCTAGTGGCGATCGCGGCGGTGGTCGCTCCGTGGGCGATCGGGCACACGATCGACGCCGTCGCGGCGCGGGCTGACCAGTCGGTGGTGGTGCGCAATATTACGATCGTGATTGTCACGGTGGTGATTCAGGCGGTGTTGGCGTTCTGGGCCGAGTACTATTCGCGAGTATTGGGCCAAAAGATTTTCCACGTGCTGCGCGTGCGGCTGGTGGAGCAGGTGACCCATCTGCCACTCGCCGTAGTGGAAGCTGCGGGCACGGGTGATCTGCTCGGACGTACTACGAGTGACGTCGACCGCGTCGAGTTCGTGATCCGACGCGGTGTCTCGCGCTTGCTGATTACGCTGCTCACGATTGTGGTCACGGTGGTCGCGGCGCTGAGCGTGGATCCGAAGGTTGGATTCGTGGTGCTGCTGAGCTTCGTGCCGTGGATATTTGCGCTGCGCAGGTATTTGCGCAGGACGATTGCGGCGTATCTTGCCGGTTCGGCGATTCGCGCTGAGCTCAGCGGGGGAGTGAGTGAGACGGTTGAGCAGTCGGCCACCGTGGACTCGCTCGCGATGCGAGAGGTGCGCCGCGCCAGTTTGCTCACCCCGCTGCGCGAGATGTGGGTCAACGAACGCTATACCGCGTTCCAGCGCTCGCTCTACTCGATGAAGACCTTCATGATCCTCGGGATTCCAGTGCTGATCGCCTTCCTGTGGGGTGCGTGGCTGGTTGGTCTTGGGGTGACGACGGTCGGCGCCGTCACTGCTGTGGTCCTGTACGCGCAGCAACTGATGCGCCCGGTGGAAGAGCTGGGCTGGTGGTTCGATGAACTGCAGTTTGCGACTGTGGCTTTCGCGCGTATTTTCGGCGTGGGCGAGGTGGAGCGCGATGAGCGTTTCGGAGATGAGGAGCCTGCGGATGCGAGTGTGGAAGTCGATCACGTAGATTTTGCGTACAAGGAGGGCGTGCCGGTCCTGAGGGATGTGTCGATGGAGATTCGCGCCGGCGAGCGGCTGGCTATCGTCGGTCCGTCGGGTGCGGGCAAGTCGACGCTCGGGCGTCTGCTGGCAGGCATCAACCCGCCTGATAGCGGAGCAATCACGGTCGGCGGCATTTCGGTGACCACTTTGAACGAGGCGCTGCTGCACCGCACTGTAGCGCTGGTGACTCAGGAAAACCACGTGTTCGTTGGAACGATCGCCGATAATCTGCGACTCGCTGATCCCGCCGCCAGTGACGAGGAGCTGAAGGCGGCGCTCGCGGCCGTGGACGCTACCTGGATCGAGGGCTTGCCCGAGGGGATTCATACCCGCGTGGGCTCAGGCGGCAAGGCGCTGCCTCCTTCGCAAGCGCAGCAACTCGCGCTCGCGAGGATCGTGCTTCTGGACCCCTCCGTTGTCATTCTGGATGAGGCTACTTCGCTGCTCGACCCAACGGCGGCGCGTTCGACTGAGCGTGCGCTGGCTCAAGTGCTCGAGGGGCGCACGGTGATCTCCATCGCGCACCGCCTCTACACTGCGTACGACGCGGATCGGGTGGCCGTGATGATCGATGGCAAAGTGGTGGAGCTCGGCACGCACGACGAGCTGGTCGCGCGCGGCGGCGAGTATGCGGCGCTCTGGAACACTTGGCAGCAGGGCTAGAAACGAAATGAACCATTGGGGTCAGGTCCCAATGGTTCATTTTTTGCGAGGATTGCCACGCCGGATAATTACGCAATTTGCCGAGTTTTCCTCGAAAATACGGATATGGCTACGTATGTTATTCATGGTAAAGGCACCGTTGGTTACGCCATCGCGCTCTGGGCACTCGCTGCGCTCATCCAGATCGTGTCGTTTTTGAATGGCGGCCTAGCGGAAGGCCTCTGGGCACTTCCGATCACTGCAATCATCGCGCTCATTGGGTTCGTGCTCTTCTGGAACCCGCGCCTTGAGGTGAGTGATTCTGGCCTGCTCGTCGTGAATATTGTGCGCACGTTCCACATCCCGTGGAAGCGCCTGAAGGAGGTCGAGAACCGCTACGGTCTCTACCTTTACACCACGGACCTGCCGAAGAAGGTCGGCGTATGGGGCGTGCCCTCGCGCGCTGGGCTCACCCACAATCCGCTCAAGAACGAGAAGGACCGCGAGAGCAACCAGCTCGACTGGCATGCCGATGCTGGGCGCTACCGCCGCACGATTCCGCTCGAGCATGTGGCTGACAATCTGCGTGACCGTGCGCGCGAGCTTGCCGAGAAGCGTTCGGGCTCAGCGCAGCACAGCTCGATGATGGTCAACAGCCTGAACGCCGGTGCGATTGCGCTCGCGCTGCTGCTGGCGGTCTTCGTCGTCATTCGGTAACGGGTGAGAATCGGGACCTGGTCCCAAAGTATCACTCCCGAAGTAGCAGAGTTTCACGGGCGTTAATTTCCTCGCAATCGCGCCCGTGCATTATCGCCGCATCCGCCTGAGCCTTACACTCTAAAAGGATATTTTTTGCGAAAAGAGGACATTAATGGCGCAGCGTAAGGATCTTCGCAACGTGGCAATTGTGGCCCACGTGGATCATGGTAAGACGACGCTTGTAGACGCGATGCTCTGGCAGGGCGGTGCATTTTCTGACCATGCTACCGTGGAGTCCACGGGCACCCAGATCTTGGATTCTGGCGATTTGGAGCGCGAAAAGGGCATCACGATTCTGGCGAAGAACACCGCCATTCGCTATCACGGCCCGAGCGCCGCGGAGTTTGGCGTAGATTCGGAAGCGGGCGTCGTCATTAACGTGGTGGACACCCCTGGCCACGCTGACTTTTCTGGCGAGGTAGAGCGCGGGCTTTCGATGGTTGACGGCGTGGTGCTGCTGGTTGACGCCAGCGAGGGCCCGTTGCCTCAGACCCGTTTCGTGCTCCGTAAGGCGCTCGAGGCGAACCTGCCGGTGATTACCGTGATCAACAAGGTGGATCGCCCAGATGCTCGTATCTCTGAGGTGATTGACGAGACTCAGGATCTCCTGCTCTCGATCGCTTCCGATATCGAAGACGCCGAGGGCCTCGATCTGGATCGCTTGCTTGAGATCCCAGTGATTTTTGCGTCCGCGAAGGCCGGGCGCGCAAGCTTGGAGCAGCCTGTTGACGGCGAACTCCCCGAGAACCAAAACCTCGAGCCGCTCTTCCGTGCGATTCTCGAGCACGTGCCGGCGCCGGAGTATGACGACGAAGCCCCGCTCGTAGCGCAGGTGACGAACCTCGACTCCAGCCCATTCCTCGGCCGCCTTGCGCTGGTGCGCATTTACTCGGGCAAGCTCACGAAGAACTCGTGGGTTGGCCTGATGAACGGTCAGGAAGGCGAACCGACGCGCGTGCACATTACCGAGTTGCTGCGCACCCAGGGCTTGGAGCGCAAGCCAGCGGAGTCGGCGTCGGCTGGCGATATCGTAGCAATCGCCGGTATCCCGAACATCACGATTGGTGAGAGCCTCGTGGATGTTGAGGATCCGCGCCCGCTGCCACCAATTCACGTGGATGACCCAGCGATTTCGATGACCATTGGCATCAACACGTCGCCGCTCGCCGGCAAGGAGAAGGGTCATAAGCTCACGGCCCGTCAGGTGCGCGACCGCCTCACCCAGGAGCTGGTGGGCAACGTGTCGATTCGCGTGCTGCCAACCGACCGCCCAGATGCGTGGGAGGTGCAGGACCGCGGCGAACTCGCGCTCGCGATTCTGGTTGAAACCATGCGCCGCGAAGGCTTCGAGCTCACGGTCGGTAAGCCACAGGTCGTGAAGAAGATTATTGACGGCAAGGTGTACGAGCCGTGGGAGCGAGCAACGATCGACGTGCCTGAAGAGTACCTCGGCGCCGTCACCCAGCTGATGGCTGCCCGCAAGGGCCAGATGGTCACGATGACAAACCACGGGAGCGGTTGGGTGCGTATGGAATTTGAGATTCCAAGCCGCGGTATGATCGGCTTCCGCACGCAGTTCCTCACCCAGACGCGTGGCACGGGCATCAACGCTTCAATTTCTGACGGTTACAAGCCGTGGGCGGGCGAGATCGAGAGCCGCACGACCGGTTCGCTGGTGAGCGACCGCGCTGGTCAGGCGACCGGCTTCTCGCTCCAGCGCCTCGAAGACCGCGGAACCTTCTTCGTCAAGCCTGGCGACGACGTCTACGAAGGTATGGTCGTGGGCGAAAACCCGCGCAACGAGGATATGGATGTGAACGTCGTCAAGGCAAAGGAAATGACGAACATGCGTTCCTCCACCGCCGACGTATTCGAGACGCTGCAAGCCTCGCGCACGCTCACGCTCGAGGAGAGCATCGAGTTTGCGGCCGAGGACGAGTGCATTGAGGTGACGCCGGAAGTCGTGCGTATCCGCAAGGTCATTTTGGACGGCACTGAGCGTTACCGTGAGGCGCGTCGAGCCGCGCGTGCAAACGCGAGTGCGTGAGTAGCTGAGGCTTGATGCGAGTCTGGAGGATTATCGGGGGAGCAGTGCTCGGCGGCGTCACTGGTGTGGTGAGCGCCGTGGTGAGTGCTGGTCCAGTCGATATGCAATGGGTCGGTATCGTGCTGAGCGTGGCATTGGTCGCCGCGGGTACGGCGCTGATCGAGGAGATCGCTGAGTCGAGCGGTGCGCTGGCCTTCGGATTCGGTCTCACTGTGGCGCTGGTATGGGCCTTCGGTTTTTCCCCAGCAGATGACCAGCTTGTCTGGAATGGCAACTGGAGTGCGGGTGTGTGGCCGATGCTGGCGCTCGCGACTTGGGCTCTGAGCTTGTATTGGGTGCGCAAAAAGCGGGATACTTCACGTGTAAGGAAGAATGATGAGGGCGCGCTGGATCCGAAGCGGATCGGCGAAGCTCATGAAGAGACGGAGTGAACGTGACTTACGTAATTGCGCTTCCATGTGTGGACGTCAAGGACAGGGCTTGCGTGGATGAATGCCCAGTGGACTGCATCTACGAAGGTGGTCGTACCCTCTATATCAATCCTGAAGAGTGCGTAGACTGTGGCGCTTGCGAGCCAGTGTGCCCAGTTGAGGCCATTTACTACGAAGACGATTTGCCGGATGAATACGGCGATTATCTGAACGTGAACGCCGAATTCTTCAATGAGATCGGCAATCCTGGCGGCGCTGCGAAGCTCGGTCCGCAGGATAAGGATCACCCGCTCGTGGCTGCATTGCCACCGCAGGGCGAGTGACGACCTGAATGACTCTCTACGGTAACGCACTGCCGGATTTTCCGTGGGATACCTTGAAGGCGGATCGGGATCGGGCCGCTCAGTATCCCAGTGGCGAGGTGGACCTGACGATTGGTTCGCCAGTGGATCCGGTGCCGCAGATTGCCCGTGATGCGCTTGTAGCAAGCGCTGATTCGCACGCGTACCCGCCCAACGTTGGTACCGGCGAATGGCGCCGAGCCGTGCGTTCTTGGCTGCGCGAAGTAGCGGGCGCGATCGCTCCGGTGGATTTTCTTCCCACCTTGGGCGAAAAGGAGATGGTGGCGCTGCTCGTGGCTCTGCTCGGTATCGGGCAGGGGCAGCGAGTGGGCTTCCCAAATATTGCCTACCCAACTTACGAGGTAGGGGCGCGGCTCGCTGGTGCGGAGCCGGTCGCAATTGATGTAGAAACTGATCCTGAGGGCTGGCCTGCAGATTTGGCACTGTTGTGGCTGAATTCCCCAAGTAATCCTACGGGTCATGTGCTCTCTGAGGCGCAGCTGGCGCGGATTGTGCGCTGGGCGCGTGAGCACCAGGTCATTGTGGCATCGGATGAATGCTATTCGGCTCTGGTTTGGGATGTGGAGAGTGCGCCTTCGGTGCTGAGCGAGGGAGTGTGCGGCGAGGACGCTTCTGGCCTGCTGATGCTCTATTCGCTTTCTAAGCAGTCGAATTTAGCTGGGTACCGCGCGGCTTTTATCGCGGGCGACCCCGAACTGATTGCGCAGCTGCGCGAGACTCGTAAGCATGCGGGCTTCATGATGCCTGGGATGGTTCAGCACGTGATGAGCGTGGTGCTGGCAGACCGCGAGCATGTGCGCGAGCAGGCGCACAAGTATCAGGAGCGTCGGCAGACGCTGCTTGCTGCTCTCCCTGCGGCGGGCTTGGTGAATGATCCAGACTCGGTGGCAGGGCTCTATTTGTGGGTCCATGCGGGTGACGGCGAAGGCACCGATGCGCCGACGGCTTGGGAGCTGGTGCACGCCTTTGCTGAGCTGGGGATCGTGGTAGCTCCAGGAACTTTCTATGGGCCAGCAGGGGAGGGGCATGTGCGGATTTCTCTGACGGCCTCTGACCAAGATATTCGTGATGCCGCGAAGCGGCTGCCGGCTTTCTCAGCCGCGCTCGCGCGCGTGCGCGGCCGTTGATTTTGAAACTTTGGGGTCAGGCTCGAATTTTCATTTTTTTGAGACGCGCGCGTCTCAA
>R16__coassemble_1084_pt1 | contig 30010 bp, 29 predicted proteins | sample R16__metabat2_low_PE_015 | metagenome-assembled genome bin R16 | reverse complement strand
GGGGGGGGGGCGGGTCGCCCTTCTTCCCCCCCCCCCCCCCCCCCCACCCCTGGCCCAGTCCGAAAATCCTTACAAAGCAGCGCTGTACATATCCGGCGGCACGTGCGCACCTTGGCCGGCGGCAACGAGAGCCTCGCGCAAGGTGGTCATTGCGGCGTCAAGCTCTTCATCCGAGGCTGGCTTCGCGTTCGCCTGGCGGATGTCGTCCTGAGTATTGCTCGGCATCACGTGGATGTGGGTGTGTGGCACGTCGAACCCGAGCAGACTCATCACAGGGCGCGCCACGCCAAAGGCGCTCATCTGGGCCTTACCAATAATCTGCGCGACCTTAGCCATATGTGCGAAGACCTCAGGATCTACATCCACATAAATATCAGTCTCTTCGCGTGGCACGATCAAAACGTGCCCCGGCTGGACGGGCTCGATCGTCGCAAACGCAACGCACACGTCGTCAGCCCACACAAAACGGCCTGGAATCTCGCCTTTGATAATCATAGAAAATACGCTCATACGCCCAATAGTAGTGACTACGAGCAGCCAGCGCTTGCGCTTCCCACGCGCGAAATGCCCCGAAATGGGCAAATGTGCTACCCGAGGGCGCCCTGAGCTACGATTGGTGCTGATATTTTGCGTACAAAGTTTTGGTACAAGTACACCAAGGGAGAACAATGAGCGAGCAGAACGCAGCCGGTGCAGGGCAGTCCACGCCTTTCCGTTACACGGCTCAGCTAGCTAACGAGATTGAAGCAAAGTGGCAGGATAACTGGGAAGAGCTTGGCACTTTTGATGCTCCTAACCCAGTGGGCGATCTTGCAGGCGATCAGGGCATTCTCGCTCAGGAACCGTTCTTCCTTCTAGATATGTTCCCGTACCCGTCGGGTAAGGGTCTGCACGTCGGTCACCCGCTGGGCTACATCGCAACTGATACCGTCGCGCGCTACCAGCGCATGCGCGGGAAGAACGTGCTCTACACGATGGGCTATGACGCTTTCGGTCTGCCAGCAGAGCAGTATGCGGTGCAGACGGGTCAGCACCCGCGCATCACCACCGAGGAGAATATTGCGAATATGCGCCGTCAGCTGCGTCTGCTCGGTCTCTCGCACGAGCATCGCCGCTCCTTCGCCACCACGGATGTGGACTACGTGAAGTGGACGCAGTGGATTTTCCTCCAGATTTTTAACTCTTGGTACGACCCTGAAGCTCCTGGCCGTGAGCCGGGCACGGTCGGTCGCGCCCGCCCGATCTCCGAGCTCGTCGCAGGCTACGAAGACGGCTCGATCCCAACCCCTGACGGCCGCGCATGGAGCGAGCTCAGCGAAAAGGAGCGCACGGACGCTATCAACTCCCGTCGCCTCGCCTACGTCGATTACGCGCCGGTGAACTGGGCTCCAGGACTCGGTACCGTGCTCGCGAATGAAGAGGTGACGGCGGATGGTCGCTCTGAGCGCGGCAACTTCCCTGTGTTTAAGCGCGAGCTGCGCCAGTGGATGATGCGCATTACTGCTTACGCAGACCGTCTCGCGGGCGACCTGGATACCGTGGATTGGCCGGATAAGGTCCGCACGATGCAGCGCAACTGGATCGGCAAGAGCCAGGGCGCGAATGTCGATTTCGAAGCGCATACCGCTCAGGACGATCACACGCTTACGGTCTTTACCACCCGTCCTGACACGCTCTTTGGTGCGACCTTCATGGTCGTTTCGCCTGAGCACCCGATGCTCACGCAGGAGAACATCCCAGCGCAGTGGCCAGAGGGTACGCGCGATGCGTGGCGTAGTGGCGCCGGCTCGGTGAGCGAGGAGGCGAGCGAAAGCCCGCAGGCCGCCGTCAAGGCTTATCAGCGTGCTGCTTCGATGAAGTCCGATTTGGACCGCACGGATCTCGACAAGGAGAAGACCGGCGTCTTTACCGGCATTTTCGCTACGAACCCAGTGAACGGCAAGCAGGTGCCGATCTTTACCGCGGATTACGTAATGATGGGTTACGGTACCGGTGCGATCATGGCCGTGCCGGCGCACGATCAGCGAGATTTTGATTTCGCGAAGAAGTTCGACCTCGATATCGTGCCTACGATGAAGCCTGCTGACGGTTTCGACTGGTCTACGGCTTGGGTTGAAGACGGCGAAATCATCGATTCGGCAAACGACGAGATTTCCCTCAACGGCCTGATGAAGGCCGAAGGTAAGGCTGCGATCATTGCATGGCTGGAAGGCAAGGGCGTTGGCAAGGAGACGACGACCTACCGCCTGCGCGACTGGCTCTTCAGCCGTCAGCGCTACTGGGGCGAGCCATTCCCAGTGGTGTACGACGAGCAGGGGATTGTGCACGCTCTTCCAGAAGACATGCTTCCACTTGAGCTGCCGGATACGCCGGATTATTCGCCGCGTTCTTACGACCCAGACGACGCTGATTCTGAGCCAGAACCACCGCTCGGTCGCCTCCAGGATTGGGTAAACGTAGAGCTAGATCTGGGTGACGGCAAGGGCGTGCGTTCCTTCAAGCGCGACACGAATACGATGCCAAACTGGGCCGGTTCGTGCTGGTACGAGCTGCGCTACTTGGATCCGAATAACGATTCGGCTTTCGTTGCTCCTGAGAATGAGGAGTACTGGATCGGGCCACGCGAAGGCAAGGTCAGCGGCGGTGCAGACCTGTACGTGGGCGGTGTAGAGCACGCAGTATTGCACCTGCTCTACGCACGTTTCTGGCACAAGATCCTCTTCGATCTGGGCTACGTGAGCTCGAGCGAGCCTTTCCACAAGCTCTTCAACCAGGGCTACGTGCAGGCCTACGCCTACACTGATTCCCGTGGCCAGTACGTGCCAGCGGAAGAGGTGGAGGAAGTTCCTCCGGCTGATGGCAGTGGTGAACCGAGCTTCGTCTGGCACGGCGAGCCTGTGAACCGCGAGTACGGCAAGATGGGCAAGAGCCTGAAGAACATCGTCACCCCTGACGAAATGGCTGCGACCTACGGCGCTGATACCTTCCGCGTCTACGAGATGAGCATGGGTCCGCTGGATGCGGATCGCCCGTGGGACACTCGTGCAGTCGTTGGTTCCCAGCGCTTCTTGCAGCGTCTGTGGCGCAACGTCGTAGATGAAGAGACCGGCGCCGTCACCGTCGTGGATAGCGAACTGGACCACGAGACGGCGAAGCAGCTGGCTCGCACGATCGCCGACGTCACTACCGAGTACGAGCACATGCGCGTCAACACCGCAATCGCCAAGCTCATCACTTTCAACAACTACCTCACCGGTAAGCCAGTTGCGCGTGAAGCGGCTGAGGCGCTGGTGAAGATGGTGGCTCCGGTCGCTCCGCATATCGCTGAGGAACTGTGGGCCAAGCTCGGGCACGAGGAGTCAATTGCGCGTGCGCCGTTCCCAGTCGTGAGCGACGAGAGCTTGCTGGCCGATGATACGGTGACGGCGGTGGTGCAGGTTAAGGGCAAGGTCCGTGATCGCCTCGAGGTAAGCACCGAGATTACTGAGGCCGAGCTGACCGAGCTGGCACTCGCTTCTGAGCGTGTCAAGCCATATCTTGATGGCGAGCCGCGCAAGGTGATCGTGCGTCTGCCTGGCCTGATCAACATCGTTCCGTGATCTATCCCACTAACTGGACGTGTAAGAAACTCGGACTGAAGAGAGTGTATCAATAACGTTATGTCTACTTCGCAGCATACGGTGATTTCTGAAGTTTCATTCGATGGCATGCGCGCTTGGCGGATGACGAGCGATTCGGGTGCTACGGCACTGGTGGCAGCTCGTGGGGCGACGTTGATTTCGTGGCAGCCCTATCCGGGAGTCGATGTGATCGACGGACACATCAACGCGCAGGAGCTGAGCACCGCCGACGCATCCCGCTCAATCGTGGCGGTGCCTTTCATCGGGAGGATCAAGCACGGCGAGTACCGGTTTAATGGCGCCGATTATCACATCACTGGGCTTGACGGGAAGCAAGCCCTGCACGGTCTGGTCTTCGATCAGGACTTCGTAGCTGAGGACGTGACCGATACGCTCACGCTGCGTTGCGATTTCCCGGGCTGTGAAGGCTATCCGTGGGCGTTCACGGTTCGCGTGACGTTCTCCTTGAACACTGGAGCGGATGAGGTCGAGCACCTTTCGGTCACGATCGATGCGACGAATAAGGACAAGGTGACGATTCCACTTGCAATTGGGTGGCATCCGTACGTGAAGTTCCCTGGGCACAAGACGATCTCGAATTATTCGCTCACGATTCCGGCGCGTACCCGAATCGTCTACGGGCCAGACCTAGTACCGCTCATGGGTGAATACGCTTATTCTGGCGTCAAAGCGCCTGTCGAGATCGAGTATTTGGGTCAGCAGGAAATGGACGAGTCGTATCGTGGCTTGATTCCAAACGACGAAGGCGTAGTGGTGACGACGGTCAGCGACGTGAGCTCAAACTCGCGTATTGAACTGACTCAGGAGCCCGCTGAATCCCCAGTTGTGCACCTCTTTACGGGTGACACGATTAACCGCAACCGCCGAGGCGCATTGGCACTTGAACCGCTTTCGCACCTCCCAGATGCGTTTAACCGCGCCGATTCGGTTGCGAGCGTGGCGCTTGAACCAGGCCATACGCGTTCGTTGACGGCGACGCTTACCTATCTTCGATAGTTCCGCTTGGCAGTAGGAGACTTGTCCACAGTTTTCCTACTGCCACCCTTTATCCACAGATTTCTTCTGGGGCCTGCTGAGCGGTAGGCGATGCGAGTAAATGTGGTTCTATGTATGAACCACCACCGCGCATCGCCTCGCTATCGAATCATCCCCTCGAGCGCCCACCCGAAAGTTCCCTGAGCAGGGAGCGCGCTTCTCGTTTTGCACAGCGCGCACTCTTACCGGGTTTGGGTGAGGATGTCAGTGCTTTAACGGATGTGCGAGACGGAGCGGGGGAGAGCGATACGCACCCTCGATCTGGTGGGCTTTCCAACGCGCGGGCAAGAGTCGGAATATCAGGCCGAGCCCTCGTGGGGCTCGCCGTATTTGTGGCTCTGTGTCTAGCGGTGCTCGCGGCAGTCCTTTTTCTGCGCCCCGATCCAGTTGTGTACGCGATTCCAGATCAGAATGAGACGGGCTCTGCAACTCTGGCGACAGAGGTGCCTTCAGAAACGAAAGCTAGCGAGATTTATGTCTACGTCTCTGGCGCGGTAAGCGAGCCGAGCGTCGTCACCCTCAAACCAGATGCGCGCGTCACCGATGCGGTTCAGGAAGCCGGTGGGCTTCTCGAAGAAGCAGATACCTCGCGCATCAATCTCGCAGCCCCGCTCACTGACGGTCAGCACATTCACGTGCCTCGCGTGGATGAAGAGATACCTGCTGAGCTCGCTGCGCCCGCAACGGGATCGGGAGGCAAGTCTGCGGCGGGTCAGGAAAGCGCGGCGGGCGCCGTCCACCTGAATTCAGCTACTACAGAGCAACTGGAACAAGTTCCTGGCATCGGGCCCGTCATGGCGGAGCGAATCGTGAAGTGGCGTGATGAGCACGGAGGTTTTGCTGCGATCGAAGATCTGCTGGAGGTAGAAGGGATCGGTGAGAAGACTTTAGAAGAGTTAAAGCCTTATGTGGATGCCTCGTGATATGGCCCGATACTTTCGCTCAGACTTCCGTCTCGTCATTCCTGCAGGGAGTGCGTGGTGCGCTGCCATATTGATGCCCTCCTCGCTAGCAGGGACGACCCGTGCAGGCCAGGGCGCGCTGGTAGGGCTGGCTGGGATCGGGGCCTTGGCGCTGGTGCTGCTCGTAGTGCAGCGGTACGAGCATATTCGTCAGTTTCGCAGTTGGCCGCGAATGATCTTCGCGGCGATCCTTGGAGTAGCTGGTGTACTCGGGTCTCGGTGGATTTATGCGCGCATCGGTGTAGATCCGTTTGCGGGGAAGTCGATGCTTGCTAGCGCGATGACCGAGAGCGGGGTGACGCATTTTTGGGTAACGGAAGCTCTGAAATTGCGCCTGATTGATGCGCTTAGCGCGATGCCCGATTTTGCGAAAGGTCTGATACCTGGCGTGATTATTGGTGACGATTCGCGCCTGCCCGAAGAACTCGATGCGGCGATGCGCTCTCTCAGCCTCACGCACCTTACAGCGGTATCTGGAGCTCATATCTCCCTCGTGCTCGGACTGATTCTTGGCGTCATTGGGCGTAAGAGAGCCGTGTTGGGCGCGGGTATCGGAGTGAGCGGGTTGCTCGGCCTAATTGCGATCGTCGGCCCCGAGGCGTCAGTGCTGCGGGCCAGTGTGATGGGCGTACTTTTGCTCGTGGCAGTGGGGATCGCCCGCGATACCAGTCCAATGCCGCTGATTAGTGCCTGCGTGCTCGCGGTAGCGATTATTGATCCAGCGCTCGCGGCATCGCTCGGATTCCAGCTTTCCGCGCTTACCACCGCTGCAATTATTGCCTTTGGCTACGCGCTTGAGAATCTCTTGAGCCTGAAAATACCGCGATTGGCTGCACAACTGTATGCGCTGCCGTTCATTGCGGGAATCGTGAGCATGCCGTTAATTGCGCCGATTCAGAGCGAGATTTCAGTCTGGTCAATTCTCGCGAACATTCTGGTAGCACCCGTTGTGGCGCCACTGACTTTGTGCGGTCTGCTCGCATATGCGCTGCTCGCATTTTGGCCCGCCTTGGCGGCGCTGCTACTGGCCGTGTGTAGCGCGTGTACGTGGTGGATGGCAGCAGTTACGCTCGTTCTGTCGAAGCTGCCCGGAAATCAGGTCAATATTTTTCTCGCGGCTGCGATCAACTGCGCCGTCTGCGTGCTGGTCCTGTTCGCAGCACACGTGCTTGGCAAACGCCCTGCACTCCACCTTCAGTTTACGAAGAGGCAGCGGACGCTGAACCTCTGGCCAATCGCAATCGGCGGCGCCGCAGTTTGCGCCGCAGGGGTGGGTATCGCAAGTTTCTGGCCCAGTTCCCGCGTCTCGCATATACCGCCCGATTGGGAAGTCATCCAGTGCGATGTGGGGCAAGGCAATGCGCTCCTCGCTCGCAGTCGCGATGAAACTGTGCTGATCGATACCGGACCAGAGGGCGGCGGGATTGAAAAATGCCTTCGCGGTGCAGGTGTACAGAGCTTGGACCTGCTCATCATCAGCCATTTCGATGCGGATCACGTCCGCGCGCTCGCACAGGTTTTGGAGACCGTGGCTGTGCAAAAGGCGTGGGTGAGTACCAATCTCGACCCGGAGTACAACTCCAAGTGGGCTCTGGGGCTACTGGAAGCAAACGGCGTCACCATCACAAGTGCGCATGCAGGAGATCAGTTTTCGGGCTGGATCTCGGTGGTTCATCCGAGCCGTCCGTCGCAAGCGGTGGATGCTTCGAATCTCGATTCGCTCGTCGTCTTCCTCGAAACTGAGCGGTTTAAGGTACTGGACTTAGCGGATGTGCCGAGCGAAGTACAAGACTCCTTGGCTGGGCGCGTACCGCCAGCGGATGTGGTCGTCGTCGCGCATCACGGAGCTGCGAGTCAGTCCGAAAAACTCGCACATGCACTGCGCCCGCAGATCAGTCTGATTTCAGTGGGGGAGAATAGCTACGGTCACCCCACCGAGAGGGCTCTGGAGATTTGGGCGGCTCCGCTGGAGCTTACGACCCTCGATTGCGGACTCATTGCGCTCGCGGCCAATGGGGTAAGTACCTCACGCGCTTGCGCTCTCGATCGGTATCTAGGCTCGGAGGTGCGATAATAGGGCCATGAGCATAACTGCAGCTATCGACTTGGCGCCGGTGATACTCGTGCGTAGCGGCGAGCCTGTACTGGGAGACCGCGCAATTGACGAGTTCAAAGAGCGGATCCGCCGCCACGATCCAAGTACCACAATTACGGTGCTGGATGCCGCGAGTTACAGCGCCCACGAGCTCGACATGCTCACGAGCCCGTCCCTATTTGGCGAGTCGCGCGCCGTCATCATCCCAGCTTTGGAGTCGCTTAATGACGCGCTCGCGCAGGACCTCATGGACTATCTCGATCACCCCGAGCCTGACGTAATTCTGATTGCGAAGCACAACGGCACGGTGCGCGGGAAGAAAGTGTTGACGGCGTTCTCAAAGGCAAAGGTGCCAACGCTCACGATCGCTGCCGTCAAGAAGTACGCGGACAAAGTGAAGTTAATTCAAGAAGACGTGCGCGGCAGCGGGCGCCGAATGAGCACAGACGCCGTCAGCGCGCTGATTGATGCGCTCGGCTCAGACCTGCGCGAACTGCTTGCAGGGGTGGCGCAGCTGATCGCTGATACTTCGGGTCAGATCGACGTCAAAGACGTTCACACGTATTTTTCTGGGCGCATCGAGGCTACGGGGTACAACGTAGCGGATGCGGCTCTCGGGGGTGACGCCGGAAAAGCCATTGAGCTTGCGCGTCACGCTCTCGTCACGGGAGCTTCTGAGGTGGCGATCGTGGCTGCCATCGCATCAGGCGTGCGGGAAATGACGCGGGTGCTCGGTACTCGAGCGGCGCGAACTGGAGTGCTGGGCGACTATGTGAAGGCGGCGTCACTCGGCGGATCCTCGTGGCAGCAGGACCGTGCCAAAAAACGCTTGCGCGGGTGGTCAGGCGCCGGACTTGCCGCAGCGGTGGAAGCGTGCGCTGAAGCGGATTCTCAGGTGAAAGGCGCGTCGCGCGATTCTGGATATGCGCTGGAAAAGCTGATCATTTCAATCGCCCGTGCACGCAGCATGCGATAGAGGGCGGATAGCATAGCGCACAAAAAATGTGTGGCGTAAAACGAAAGTCCTAGCAACGCACGCGATCGCTTCGATGTTTGTTAAGCTAATAGGGTGCGCAATGTGTGACTACATTTCGCTAAGAATGCACGTTTTAAAGGAGATACTGTGCTTATTGGAGTGCCGCGAGAGCCTGATGAAAATCAGGCGCTAGTAGCTGCTACTCCTGATACTGTGGGGAAACTCATCAAGCTTGGCTACAACGTTGCGGTTGAAAGCGGAGCTGGTGCAAAGGCAAGTTTCCCAGATCATCAGTACCAAGAGGCTGGCGCTACGATTGTTGGCCGTGAAGAGGTTTGGGGTGCGGATATCGTATTCGCGCTTGATACGCCTCCCACGGAGTATTTGGATTTGATGAGGCCTGAGGCCGTGCTGATTGCCCGCCTCGCCCCGCGCCGCAGCCAGGAGACGATTGATGCTCTGGCTCAGCGCCACTTGACTGGCTTGTCGATGGATATGGTGCCGCGTATTTCGCGTGCTCAGAGTATGGATGTGCTCTCCTCGATGGCAAACGTCGGTGGCTACCGTGCTGTGATTGAGGCTGCGGAGCACTTTGGTCGCCTCTTCACCGGTCAGGTGACGGCGGCTGGCAAGATGCCTCCAGCTACGGTTTACGTTATCGGCGCTGGTGTGGCCGGCTTGGCTGCGATTGGTACCGCGCACTCGATGGGTGCCGTCGTAAACGCCACGGACGTCCGCAACGAGACTGCTGAGCAGGTTGAGTCGATGGGTGCGAACTTCGTGCCGATCCCAGCCCCAGCTCAGGAGAGCACCGACGGTTACGCCAAGGAAATGACTGCTGATCAGGCTGTCGCTGCTGCAAAGCTCTACACGGAGCAGGCTGCTAAGAGCGACGTAGTGATCACCACGGCAAACATCCCAGGGCGCAAGTCGCCAATCTTGCTGGATGCTGCTGCTGTGGCAGGTATGAAGCCTGGTTCCGTGATCGTGGATATGGCTGCTGCAAACGGTGGCAATACTGACCTCACCGTGCCAGGTGAAGTCATCACCACCGAAAATGGCGTGACCATCATTGGTTACACGGACTTGGCTGGCCGCCTGCCTGCACAGTCCTCGCAGCTCTACGGTCAGAACTTGGTGAACTTCTTCAAGCTTGCTACGCCTGGCAAGGATGGCCAGCTGGTGCTGGACCAGGAGGACGAAGTTATCCGTCAGATGACGGTGACCCTCGCTGGTGATATCCAGTTCCCACCGCCTCCGGTACACGTCTCGGCAGCTCAGGCTGGCCCGAGCAAGGAGGAGCTTGAGGCCAAGGCTGCTGCAAAGGCTGCTAAGGAAGCCGCTGAGGCTAAGGCGAAGAAGCGCAACTTCACGATCGGTGGCATTGTGGCCGCGATCGTTCTGATCGCTCTGATCTTCGCTACTCCTACGCCGATGCTCGTGAACTACATCATTCTGGCTCTTGCCATTGTGGTGGGCTTCTACGTGATTACGGCTGTTACGCACTCACTGCATACGCCACTGATGAGTGAGACAAACGCAATTTCAGGCATTATCTTGGTCGGCGCGATTATTTCGCTCGCTCAGAGCTCGAATGTCGCCGTGACGATTTTGGCCTTCATTGCTATTTTGATTGCTTCGATCAACATCTTCGGTGGTTTCTATGTGACCCACCGTATGTTGCAAATGTTCAAGAAGGAGGACTGATCGATGGAAAGTCTGAATTCTGCAATCGCAACTTTGAGCTTCATGCAGCACCTTGAGTACCTTGCATACCTCGTAGCTGCAATCCTCTTCATTCTGGCTCTCGCCGGTCTGAGCAAGCAGGAGAGCGCACTCGCTGGTAACAAGCGCGGCATCATCGGTATGGCTATCGCACTGGTCGCCGTGATCTTGGTGAGCTTGGTGACGGCGGGCTACGGCGAGGCTGGCGCGGGCGGCGTCGCCCTGAAGCTGGTTCTGATCGTGATCGCACTTGCGATCGGTGGAGCAATTGGTATTTGGAAGGCAAAGACCGTTGAAATGACGGGCATGCCTGAGCTCATCGCTATGCTGCACTCCTTCGTGGGCGCTGCGGCTGTGCTCATCGGTTTCAACACCTTCATCGAGGTTATGGGCGCTCAGGGTGACGTGTACCGCGCTACTGGCGAAATGGGCTTCCACCTTGGCGAGATCTTCGTTGGCATCTTCATCGGTGCCGTGACCTTCACCGGTTCGATCATCGCTTACCTCAAGCTCTCGGCAAAGATCAAGGGCGCTCCGCTCACGCTCCCAGGCCGTAACTGGCTGAACTTGGGCGCGTTGGTAGCGTTCTTCGTGCTGATGTTTGTTTTCATTGCAGTCGATGGCAACACCGCTCTGCAGTGGGTCCTCATCATCGTGATGACCATCATCGCATTGGCTCTCGGTCTGCACCTCGTGGCTGCTATCGGCGGCGGCGATATGCCAGTGGTCGTGTCCATGCTGAACTCCTACTCTGGTTGGGCCGCTGCGGCCGCAGGCTTCATGCTTGCTAACCCGCTGCTGATCATCACCGGTTCGCTGGTGGGCTCCTCTGGTGCATACCTGAGCTACATCATGTGTAAGGCAATGAACCGCTCCTTCATCTCCGTGATCCTCGGCGGCTTCGGTTCCGACGGTGCCGTGACCGGCGAAGCGAAGGACTACGGCGAGCACCGTGAGACGACGGGCGCTGACGTAGCTGCACTGCTCAAGGATGCTCGTAAGGTCATGATCACCCCAGGTTACGGTATGGCTACCGCTCAGGCTCAGTACGCCGTAGCAGATCTCACCTCGAAGCTCCGCGCTCAGGGTGTGGATGTAACCTTCGGTATCCACCCAGTGGCTGGCCGTCTGCCAGGGCACATGAACGTGCTCTTGGCTGAGGCTAAGGTGCCATACGATATCGTGCTCGAAATGGACGAAGTGAACGACGATTTCGGTGATATCGATGTAGTGCTCGTGATCGGTGCAAACGACACCGTGAACCCAGCTGCCGAAGAGGAAGGCTCGCCAATTTCCGGCATGCCAGTGCTCAAGGTTTGGGAAGCTGCAAATGTGATCGTCTTCAAGCGCTCGATGGGCAATGCCGGTTACGCAGGCGTGCAGAATCCATTGTTCTTCAATGAGAACTCTGCAATGCTGCTCGGCGATGCAAAGGCATCGGTAGAAAGCATCATCGCTGCTCTCTGATTTTCTCAGAGTGTAACTAAGCGGGGACGGAGCAAAAGCTCCGTCCCCGCTCTGTTTACCCACCGAATGAGAATCGGGGCCTGGTCCCGATTCTCAATTACTTGGAACAAAACTTGACCAGTCGCCGTTACCCCAACCAGTGGAAAACTTACAAACCCGCTAAACGCTAAAGGAGACAATCATGGCAGACGTCAAGGAAAACGCACACAAGCTTGCTGAGCTTCACCTCTCGGGTGAGACCCTCGTAATGCCGACGGTATGGGATGTGTGGAGCGCGAAGATCGCGGTCGAGGCAGGCGCTAAGGCGCTGACCGTTGGTTCGCACCCAGTGGCAGAGGTTCTCGGTGCACCAGACGGTGAGAAGCAGAGCTTCGATCACTACCTCGCAATTGCGAACCGTATTATCGAATCCGTAGACGTGCCAGTGAGCGTCGACGTAGAGTCCGGTTATGGCCTGAGCGCCGAGGAGCTCGTGAAGAAGGTCCTCAAGGCTGGAGCAGCCGGCGTGAATATTGAAGACACGGTTCACACCGAGGACAACCGCCTGCGCAGCGCCGAAGAGCACGCGCAGTACATTGCGGATGCTCGCAAGGCCGCCGATGAGGCTGGCGTGGAGCTTGTGATCAACGGCCGCACGGATGTGCTCACCCGCCGCGATGATTTTGAAGATGCAGTGGCTGAGGCAGTGAAGCGCGTGAAGCTGATGGTCGAAGCTGGTGCGCGCTCGGTGTATCCGGTTTCTCTCAAGACTCCTGAAGAGGTCAAGGCGCTCGTTGAGGCTGTGGATGTGCCTGTGAACGCAACCTTCAGCCCAGTGAAGGGTCACCCGGCCGCTGAAGACCTCGAAGGTCTGAAGGCTCTGGGCGTTCGCCGTCTCACCACCGGCCCACTCTGGCAGGCTGCGATCGTCGAGCCAGCAAAGGCCCAGCTCAAGGCTTGGTTCTGATTTCGAACTAATAACCTAGTTTTTCGTTTACGGCGTTCCACGTATCTTTCGCCTCAGCGCTAAACAGCGCGAAGGTGATATCGAGTGATTCAAACTCGGGTGCGTGGAGCGCCGTAAGTGCTATCTGCGCCACGGTAGCCATATCCCAGCCGTAAATGCCCGCCGAAATCGCGGGGAAGGCGATCGTCTTGAGACCGCGACTTAGGGCGAGGCGCGCAGAGCTGGTGAAGCAGCTTTCGAGGAGCGCAGGATCGTCTTGCCCGCGGTGCATATTCGGGCCGACGGTATGGATGACGTAGCGAGCCGGGAGCTTGAAGCCTGGTGTGATGACGGCGTCACCCACCGGTAGCCCTCGAGGCAGCTCGGTTTCGCGGATGGCACGGCAGGCCTCCAGAAGCTCGGGCCCAGCGGCGCGGTGAATAGCGCCGTCTACGCCTCCGCCACCGAGCAGAGTGGAGTTGGCGGCGTTTACGATCGCATCCACAGGGAGGGTAGTGATATCCGCAATGGTGATAGTGACGGCGGGTCCGATACGTTCCATGGATTGCTCGCTTTCGCTCAGTGGCTGGTTGGTCTTAGTGCCAGTTTACGGCGCTCGCAGGTTTCGCTACTGGTGAATGAGCGACCCAGGCTCCTGACCTGAGGATAGTCATTCGCGATAGAATGACAATGTTCAATTCATGTAGTGCTTGGCGGGCAGCCGCCGAGCGCGTGGAAGGAGAAGAATATGGCCTCTGTTGAAGACCTTCCGCTCGTCAAGGCAATTCAGCCTTTTGATGGCCGAGTGCAGTCTGGCATTATGCAGCCTGGTCCGGCGCATTTGGAGGTGCTCGCTTTCGACCTGAACGAGGGCGCGGGCAAGGACCAGCTCATTGAGCTGATGAAGATTTGGACGCCTCTTGCGCGCAATATTACGCAGGGCCGCGCGGCTGATGTGCCGAACTTCCACGAGCCAGAGATGGTTTCGGCGGTAGCGAACCTGACGATCACGCTTGGTTTTGGTGAGCGCATCTTCGACCTGATTGGCAAGAGTGAGCTCAAGCCTGAAGGGCTGCACGACATTCCTGCTTTCGAGCACGACCAGTTGCAGCCAGCTTGGGGTCAGAGTGATATCGTGGTGCAGATCTGCTGCGACGATCCGGTCACGCTCTTCATGGCCGCTCGTATGCTGATCAAGAGCGGTCTGCCATACGTGCATCAGAAGTGGATGCAGAAGGGCTTTAGCCACGTGTTTGGCGCAGCTCAGCACGGTTCCACTCCGCGTAACCCAATGGGCTCGATCGACGGCACCGTAAATCCATCCACTGAAGAGGAATACAAAGAGCAGGTCTTTATCGATTCCGATCAGGAGTACCTGAACAACTCCTCGATCATGGTGGTGCGCCGCATTGTGCTTCACCTTGATCTTTGGGAGAAGCTCGACGATTTTGGGCGTAGCAAGGTGATTGGTCGTGACTATCACACTGGCGCTCCGCTTTCGGGTGGCGAGAGTGAGTTCGACGAAGAGGATATGGATGCCGTGGATGAAAACGGCGAATACCTCATCGACCGCAACTCCCACTTGGCGCTTTCTCGCGAGCAGGACGGCATGCCGAACGACGCGCTGCGCCGCCGCGCTTACGCTTTCGACGATGCGATGAACGAGCGCGTGAAGTCCTCGACGAACTCGGGCTTGGTGTGGATCGCATTCCAGCGCAATCCTGACAACCAGTTCACGGCGATCCAGAAGCGTCTCGACAAGTCTGACTTGCTGAACGAGTACTCGAACCACATCGGCTCCGCTGTGTACTGGATCGTGCCAGGCACTACGCCAGATTCCTACTGGGGTCAGGCACTGCTCGAAGCCTGATAAGTGAGAATCGGGACCTAGTCCCAACGTCTCAATGCCAAAGTGGGCAAAAATGAACCCTTGGGACCAGGTCCCAAGGGTTCATTTTCACTGTACTACGTCGCCGTGTAGCAGCTTGATGAGGTGGTCGAGCACGTGCGAGCTCATGCGCAAGCCATTGTGCTCGAACTCGTTGGTCACCCAGAGCCTGCAGTCTGGGAGCATCGCTGCCGTCTCCTGAGAGAAATTCAGCGGTACGTATGCGTCGTTCGCGTAGGCGATAGCCGCAACTGGCACCTCGGCTTTTGCGAGCTTCTCAGGCCAGTAGAGCTTGTTCCACTCGTGATCAGCCACGATATTGGCTGCCTTAGCTAGCGGGCGGAGCAGCGAGTTCTCCTCGAAGAGGCTGCGGTGGATGTGCTCGCCTGCAAAAATCGTTGGATCGTCGCGCACCTCGTCAGGCATCGTGCGCTCAGCACTCCAACGGGTGCTCACGCCATCGGCATAGCTCGACTCGTGCAGAATCGCATAAATCGGATTGCGAGTCTCAAAGGGAAGCGCGGCATTCAAGTCGTGACGGAACGCAGCAGACGTCGGATCGAGCTCGAGAAGCCAGTGCGTCGCCGTCGCACCACCTTGCCCACCGAGGCGCAAACCTGCGGTGCGAAGCCGCGCGGGAGAGACCTTGTCACCACCGGGGAGCAGCAGCTTGCCCTCGCCCGCCAAATCCGCAAGGCGGCGCATCTTATCGCGGTCCTGCGGGAAGTAGCGGTAGTAGCGCTCGGACTTCTCGATCATGATTCGCCAAGTGGTGGAGTAGACGTCGTCAATCGGATGATCGACTGAGGTCAGGCCACCGGTGAGGATTGCGCCCGCAAGCGAATCAGGGTGGGTGGAGAGGTAGTGTACGGAGGTGAAGCCACCAAAGGACTGGCCGAGCAGCGTCCAGCGCTCTGCGCCGAGAGCCTCGCGGATGAGCTCGGCGTCGTTCACGATCTCGTCGGCACGCATGTGCGTCAGATATTCGGCCTGCTCTTCAGGGGTTTTGCCCGCCAGTGGGCCAGCATCAGGATCGGCAGAAACTGGGGTAGAGAGGCCCGTTCCGCGCTGGTCCAGCATGACTACCTGAAAGTCCTCGAGCGCGCGTGGCAGCCAGCCCGGGTTCGCGGAGGGCACCAACGACGGACGAGGAGCCTCGTTGCCCGGACCGCCTTGCAGGAAGACGAGGTAGGGCTTGTGTTCGCCGTCTTTCCCAGTGACGACGCGCGCAAAGATATCGATGAGCTCGCCGCTCGGATTGCGGTGGTCAAGAGGCGCTTGAAGGTTGATATTTGTGAGCTTCAAGCCTGGCAGATAATCGTATGTAATAGTCATAGGTCAAGGATAGCGCGGTGCACGTGTGGAGGTTGTGAACAGTGAGTCAAGAATGTGTATCCCACGGCTCAAAAAGAGCCCTCAATTACCGTTATGCCAAGGTTTTCCGCTAGATTCTTGTTAGCGGCTCTTCGGAGCCCTCGGAAATAGATACGACTTTGGGAGGAAATATATGTCCCTCAACCGCACTGAGCTGATCGCAAAGATCGCCGATGAAGCCGGCTTGACCAAGACCGACGCAGACAAGGCTCTCTCCGCTCTGCAGACCATCCTCGTGGATGCTCTCGAGAAGGGTGAAGCTGTAAAGATCACAGGTCTTATGTCCGTGGAGCGTACCCAGCGCGCAGCTCGCAAGGGTCGCAACCCACGCACCGGCGAGGAGATCGAGATCCCAGCAGGTTACGGCGTAAAGATCTCGGCTGGCTCGACCCTCAAGAAGGCAGTTGCCTGAAACTGAGCGTTAGTGCTGAAAATCTTAAAGGAGGCTCGATTCTTCGGGCCTCCTTTTGCATGTCTATCGAGCTGCCATCTCAGATGCGTAGGAGCTAGGGTAAAATGACCTTCATGATGAACGCAGATTTTGACGATCCAAATGCGCCGATGGCTCCCGGCGGTCCTGAGCAGCCGGATACCGCCTCGCAGGCTACTACTTCGGTGCTCGAGCGCACTGAGGAGCAAAAGAGCCCGGGGGACGACGAGCGCTACGCCCACTATGTGCGCTCCGATCGGCTGACGAAATCCCTCATCGAGGGTGGACCTGTCGTAGCCCTGTGTGGCAAAGTGTGGACTCCGGTACGCAATCCCGACAAGTACCCGATCTGCCCGACCTGCAAAGAGATCCACGAGCATTTGGGGTCGGGTGACGGCGTCTGGCCGTTTGGTCCGAACGCTCCAAAGTGATCTAAACGAACGTGAGACAGTGGGACCAGGTCCCGATTCTCACTTTCGGTGCGCACGCACCGGGTGAGAACACCGGACCTGGTCCCACTGTCTCAACTATTTCGAAAAGCGCTTATTCGTCGTCACCCTCGAAAATATCGACCATCTGAGTCGGCAAACCAGGCTCGCCCTCAGACAAGCGCCATGCCGAATATGGCAGCGCGGCGCGGGCGTTGCGGTGACGCTCAGCGGCTGCGGCCAGAGCGCCGGCATCCGTGAACTGCGGATCGGACACGCCACCGCTCATGAGCTTTGCCTGCAGTGGACGAGCGCCCTGCTTCTCAAGGTAAGCCAGACCCTGCTCCCAAGTGGCAGCCGAGACGATAATCTCCTTAGCGGCGCGACCGGTCTCGTCATGCGTACGACCAGCGACCTTGAGACCGCCCACAGACTTCTTCTCAGCCGAAGCCTTCGCAACCTCATGCATCTGGCCGTCAGCGCCTTCACGCTCGACCAGCTTGTACACCATCTCGGCAGTGGCGTGGCCCGAGCCCGTCACGAGCTTGGTGCCGACGCCATAGGAATCGACCGGGGCGGCGTTCAGAGCGGCGATAGCGTACTCGTCCAAGTCGGACGTGACGGTGATCTTCGTGCTCGTGGCACCCATATCGTCGAGCTGCTTGCGCACCTTGAAAGCCTGAGCCACAAGGTCGCCAGAGTCGATGCGGACGGCCCCGAGCTCGCCGCCAGCTTCGCGAGCCATCTTCACCGCGAGCTCTACGCCGTTTGGAATGTCGTACGTATCCACAAGCAGGGTAGTCCCAGCGCCGAGCGTAGCGATCTGTGCACGGAAAGCGTCCTCTTCAGAATCGTGCACCAAGGTGAACGAATGTGCTGCGGTGCCGATTGGCTTGATGCCGTACTGGCGGGCCGCCTCGAGGTTTGAGGTGCCAGTAAAGCCACCGATGATCGAGGCGCGGGAGGCCGCTACTGCGCTCATCTCATGGGTGCGGCGCGCGCCCATATCCAAGCACGGGCGGTCGTGTGCGGCAACCGTCATACGCGAGGCAGCCGTAGCTACGGCCGAATCGTAGTTAAGAATCGAAAGCAGGACCGTCTCGAGAATCACGGCCTCCGCGAAGGTGCCAGTCACCGTCATAATTGGTGAATTCGGGAAGTAGCACTCGCCCTCTGGGTAGCCGTAAATATCGCCGCTGAAGTGGTAGTTGGCGAGCCATTCGAGAGTCTGTTCGTCTACAACTTTTGCTTCACGCAAATAGGCGATTTCGTCGTCACCGAAGTGGAAATTCTCTACGGCGGTCAATGCGCGTCCGGTGCCAGCTACTACGCCGTAGCGGCGGCTCCCAGGGAGGCGACGAGCGAAAAGCTCGAATACGCACTTGCGATCAGCCGTGCCCGACTTCAAGGCAGCTTCGATCATGGTGAGCTCATACATATCAGTGAGCAATGCTGAAGTTTTCAAAGGTGTAACCATATAGACAAATATAGTGCTAGCGGTGGTGAGTGTCACGGCATCTGAGCAGTTCACTGCCTAAAGGCGGCGGTAAGATGAAGCGTATGAATGATGCGCCGATTGGTATTTTTGATTCTGGGGTGGGCGGTTTGACCGTTGCGCGGTCGATTATCGACCAGCTCCCCAGCGAATCGATTACGTATATTGGCGACACTGCGAATACGCCATACGGGCCGAAACCGATTGCACAGGTGCGCGAACTCGCTCTCTCTGTCATGGATGAGCTCGTGGACTCGGGCGTGAAAATGTTGGTGATCGCTTGCAATACCGCATCAGCGGCGGTTTTGCGTGACGCGCGTGAGCGCTACACTCAGCGCCGCGGAATTCCGGTCATTGAAGTGATTCAGCCAGCGGTTCGCCGCGCGGTGCGAGCTACGCACAATGGCAAGATCGGCGTGATCGGTACTAAAGCGACGATCGCCTCGCGCGCCTACGAGGATTCTTTTGCAGCGGCGCCAGAACTTGAGCTTACGATGCAGGCGTGCCCGCGATTCGTGGAATTCGTCGAGGCGGGTATTACGGCGGGGCCGGAGCTGCTCGCCGTCGCCAATGAGTATCTCGAGCCGGTGAAAGCCGCGGGCGTGGATACGCTGGTGCTCGGTTGTACCCACTATCCGCTGCTGCAGGGCGTGATCAGCTACGTGATGGGTGACGACGTAGAGCTCGTTTCCTCCGCTTCGGAGACGGCGAAAGACGTCTACCGTGCGCTTGCAGCAAATGATCTCATGCGTGAAAGCAGTGATCCAGCACGCTATCAATTCTTCGCAACGGGCGACGCAGCTGCGTTTGGCACGTTGGCGCGCCGATTCCTGGGACCAGAAGTCACGGGTGTACAGGCGGCAGGAGAGCTAACACATTCAAAGGGGAATGCATGAAACTCACAATTATCGGTTGTTCGGGTTCGATGAGCGGGCGCGAGTCTGCGGCGTCGAGCTATCTGGTGCAGGCCGTAGGGCCGGATGCCTCTGGCTTGGAGCGCACGTGGAATATCTTGCTCGACTTCGGGCCTGGGGCGATGGGGCAGTCCCTGAAGTATGTGGATCCGGCGATGGTGGACGCGATGGTGTTTAGCCATATGCACGCCGATCACTGCGCAGATATCGTGGGTATGCAGGTGTATCGCCGCTGGTATCCAGAGGGCGCCCTGCCGCGTATCCCAGTGCTTTCTCCGAGTGACGGCGCCGCGCGCACTCGCGGGATCTCCGCCGACGACCCTTCCGAGACTTACGAGACTGAATTCGAATTTGTGCAGGTCAAGGCTGGTCAGCACGCCCAGTTTGGCCCGCTTTTGATTGAGTTCTTCGAGGCGCAGCACACGATTGAGGCGCTCGCCGTGCGCATCACCGGGCCGAGCGAGGCGGATCCGCAGCGCTCCGTCGTCGTCACCTACACCGGGGACAGCGACACCTGCGAGGGTGAGCTGCAGGCTTCTCGCGGCGCTGACTTGTTGCTGAGCGAGGCGGCCTTCGAGGAAGGGCGCGATACCGTGCGCGGGGTGCACATGACCGGCTTGCGTGCGGGCGAGCTTGCGCGTGACGCCGGGGCGGGTCGTCTCGTCTTGACTCACCTCCAGCCGTGGACGAAGCCGCAGGTCAATATCGACGACGCCCGTTCGGTATACAGCGGGAGCGTTGAGGTGGCTGCGCCAGGCAAGGTTTACGAGATCTGAGAATCGGGACCAGGTCCCGATTCTCACTCAATCCCGAGGCTCATTCCGGATCGCGTAGAATAGCCCCATGGCTAATTCTGAATTTACTCGAGGCGATGGCCGGGCGACTGATGAGCTCCGACCGGTTTCTATCCAGCGGCATTATCTCAAGCACGGTGAAGGCAGCGTGCTCGTCACCTTTGGCGACACGAAGGTCTTGTGTGTGGCCAGCTTTACGGCGGGCGTGCCGCGCTGGCGCAAGGACTCTGGGCTCGGCTGGGTGACCGGTGAATATGCGATGCTTCCGCGCGCGACTGATACTCGCAATCAGCGCGAGTCGGTGAAGGGTAAGGTTGGCGGGCGCACCCAAGAGATTTCGCGTCTGCTCGGACGTTCGCTGCGCTCAGTGGTGGATTTCGCGGCGCTGGGGGAGAACACGATCGTGCTCGACTGCGACGTATTGCAGGCGGATGGTGGCACGCGCACGGCTTCGATCACCGGCGCGTACGTGGCGCTCGCGGACGCCGTCTCATGGGGGATCTCGCAGGGTTTGATCCAGCCGCGGGCTGGTAAGCCAGTGCTGCGCGATTCGGTGAGCGCAATTTCCGTGGGGATTATCGACGGCGTACCGTGCCTCGACCTGCCTTATGAAGAGGATTCGCGGGCTGAGACGGATATGAACGTCGTGATGACCGGTTCGGGGAAGTTTGTGGAAGTGCAGGGCACCGCGGAGGGAGCGCCTTTCGATCGCGCCGAGCTCAGCACCCTGCTCGATTTGGCTGCGGCGGGCAATGCACGCCTAGCCGAGCTCCAGCGCGAGGCACTTGCTGACTAATTTTTTGAACCATTGGGGTCAGGCTCGAATTTTCATTTTTATGAGACGCGGGCGTCTCAGAATTTTGCAAATTCGAGCCTGACCCCAAGGGATCATTTTGAGGAGAGGACAAATATGACGCCGAAGATTATTTTTGCGACCCGCAATGCCCACAAGCTTGGAGAGATTCGGGCGATTTTGAGTTCGATCGTGCCCGAGCTGGACCCTGAGTGGATCGGCTCTGCAGCAGAGTTTGACCTGCCTGAGCCGGTGGAAGACGGCGTCACCTTCGCTCAAAATGCCCTCATCAAGGCCCGCCAGATTACCCAGGAGCTGGGTCTGCCGGCCTTTGCCGATGACTCGGGAATCTGCGTAGACGTGCTCGGCGGCGCGCCTGGCATCTTCTCCGCGCGGTGGGCCGGCCACCACGGTGACGACGCAGCCAATCTCGACCTGCTACTCGCGCAGATTGCGGACGTGAAGCCCGAATTCCGCACCGCGCATTTCCAGTGCGCTGCGGCGCTAGTGCTGCCCAGTGGCGAAGAAATTGTGTGCGAGGGGAGCGTTGACGGGAAGCTGCGGTTTGAGCGCAGTGGTGACGGCGGGTTTGGTTACGATCCGATCTTCGAGCCTGTTGGCTACGCCCAGACTCTTGCTGAGCTCAGCAGCGAGCAGAAGAATGAAATCTCGCACCGGCGACGCGCATTTGCGGCGTTGACCCCGCATATTGCGAAGGCTCTGGGGCTCAACAACTAGGGTTATTGATAGGTTTTGTGTTCTACAGGGCGAGTTTTCGTGTTTCATTCGTAATGAAACGCCGAAATTGGACAAAAAGTCGCCCTCAAGCGGCGGCCACTCACGCCCTGCCAGAAAAATGAACCATTGGGACCTGACCCCAACGGTTCAAAAAGGGTATAAAAAATGCGGACGTCATTGTCCGCTTTCCCTATCTCACATCCCGTGAGCGTGCCTGATCAGAAGCGCGAATCGAGGTATGCGTGCATACCGAACGTGCTATCCGTCTGCATCAGCTCATCAGTGATGTCCTGTGCCTGTGCGCGTGCGCTAGTCAGTGCTGCGCCGCGGCGAATATTCATTGCGAACATGTGTCACCTCCTTCTTAGGTTCTAGCCTCGTGCATGTCTGAAAAAGTTTTCAGACATTGCAACGAACGCTTTAATTCTATGTGGGTATTCCCGAAAAATGGAAGTCCTTCAGAGAAGTGCGGTGTATGTCTCCATGCTGCGTGCGCGGCGTTTCGAGCTACACGTGTCCAAGCTGCGCGAGTACCCTGCGAAGAATTTGAGCGTGGCTCGGTAGCATCTCGGCTTGCAGCTCACGGGTGAGAACCTCTGCTGGAGTGAACCACGAAAACTCCAGTGCGTCCGATTCTGGTGCGCAGTCACCTGCCATCGGGATCGCATATACAAGGGAGACGGCGTGTTGGCGCGAATCGTAGAGCTTCTCGCCTGGTGTGGGGAAGTACTCGCCGATAGTGATCGGCGCCAGAACTGGCGGGAGCTGGGGGAGAGCCATGAGGCCGAGGTCTTTTTCAATATGGCGAGTGAGGGCATCGTGAATCGACTCATGGAAAAGCACGCGCCCAGAGACAATCGAACGCGAGATTCCGTCGTCACCTGCAGTCAAAAGCAAGCCCACAGAATCGAGCTCGCCCAGGTCGTTCAGGTGAATCGGCACGATATCAACGTAAAGGATCGGCACCTTGCGGCGCACAAACTCGAGTTCTTCCGGCGAGAGCCACGGTCCCATATCGTCAGATGCAATTTCACTCATGATTTGATTGTGCCACAAAGCACTCTGAGCTGAGCGGGTGAAACGAAAACGGGGCGGGGTAGCAGAAATTGTGCGCGAATTGTGCCAAAGTAGAGGGATGGAGAAGTTTGGACGTTCGCTCGAGTGGTTGGCCCTCATCATGGCGTGGGTGATGACGGTTCTGGGTTGGAATACCGCGCGACTTGTGGGGTTTGAGCCCGGAGTGGTGATGATCTGTGCGCTTGCGACCTTGGCGCTTGTCATTGCGATGGTGGGGTTCGCTCGTGACCACTGGATGGTGTTGGCCTCAGGCATGTTGGGTTGCGCGATACTTTTCCCAACCCCGTACGGCGCAGTACCGATGGTAATTGGCGCGGTGCTGTTCTTTGCAATCGTTTCGCTGCACGTGTATCGATCTGTTTTTGAAAACCCGAGGCGCTAGGCTAGGCGTAAGAGCATTGGAGGAATGTATGAAGATTGAGGCAGGCCAGAAGGCTCCAGATTTTTCTTTGCCAAAGCACGGCGGTGGCACTGTAAGCCTGAGCGAGGAGCTCGAGCGTGCGAATAAGGGCGTGATCGTGTACTTCTATCCTCGAGCCATGACGCCGGGGTGCACCACTGAAGCCTGCGATTTCCGAGATTCGGAGAATTCGCTGCGCTCGGCGGGGTACACGGTGATTGGGATTTCGCCAGATCCAGTGGAGCGCCTCGAAAAGTTCGTGGATAAGGAATCGCTCAACTTCCCGCTTGCTTCCGATGAAGACAAGTCGGTCATGGAGGCCTACGGCGCTTTCGGCGAGAAGAAGAATTACGGCAAGATCGTGCAGGGCGTGATCCGTTCGACGTTCGTCGTGGAGAAGGACGGGACCGTGGCTTCGGCGCAGTACAACGTGAAGGCCACTGGGCATGTGGGTCGCCTTCGCAAGCAGCTGGGCATTGATGCCTAAATTTTCGTGAAACGCGGGCAGGGCGTTAAGCTTATGCGTGCGTAGGGTGACGGCGAGTCGCCCAGAAGCCCAAATGGCGGAATTGGCAGACGCGCTGGATTTAGGTTCCAGTGCCTTCGGGCGTGGGGGTTCAAGTCCCCCTTTGGGCACCATAAGAGGATGGTCTCGGGCGAATGTCTCGAGGCCATTTTTCATTGGTACCAACCTCTGCAACTTTTTGCAACAATTTGCAGTCGCTGCAAATCGGAGTACTATAAAACATGTAGCGATGAGGCTCGGGCAAAGATTTGATTGCAGATCTCATCGGCGCTCGGGTTTGATCGATTTAATAGATGTGAATAAGCCGAGTGGAGGTGAACAATGTTCAAGAACGTATTTCGTAGCACCCAGGGCATGAGCCGTGATTTCGCGGAGGGTCGTGCTCGTGAGATGGAGCTGAAGGCAGAGCTCTTTTCCCCAGCTGGTCTGATGGGCTGGAACTGATGTGACTTCTTTCTACATAGCCTTACGCTGCAGATGCATTGCGGCGGGGTGATGTGTCACAAGGAATTGATGCATCGTAGAAAATGCGGACGTGATCGTCCGCTTTTTTTATACCCAAAATCGGAATTCTTGCCTTGGCGCCTTGGGGTGCGTTGCGGAACGAGTGTCGGTCATAGCGCATTGAAACCTATTCTGATTATTTGTTTCGCCATATGGGCCGCAGCGCCAGCGCGCTGGGAATGCGCCTAAATTCTTCATGTCTAAAAACTTGTAGGAAGAATCGGGTGCGAAAGAAGGGAAGTAATGAACGGCCGAAACTCACTGCTCAGAGCTATGAAATGGATCTGGGATTTGAACTTGATTTTGAAGATTTGTGTCGGTCTCGTCGTAGGCATCGTCCTCGCGCTGGTCGCGCCTGGGTGGACGGTCATTTCCGTCTTTGGTGATCTGTTTGTGACGGCGTTGAAATCCGTAGCGCCGGTGCTGGTTCTCGCACTTGTCACCTCAGCTCTGGCGAACACTGCCCCAGGTACGAAAACCAATATGAAGTCGGTCATCGGTCTCTACGTCCTCGGCACTTTCCTCGCAGGCGTGGTGGCAGTGACCTTCAGTTTCATGTTCCCCGTGACGCTTCAGCTCACAGTTGCGCCGGATCAGGAGATCCAGCCACCTTCTGGCATTACGGAAGTTCTGGGCACGCTGCTCCATTCAATCGTGGCTAACCCAGTCGACGCCCTCCTGAATGCGAACTACATCGGCATCCTTGCGTGGGGTATCGCGCTCGGCATTCTTCTCAAGCGCGCCAGCGCCAAGACCAAGGAGGTCTTCACCGATCTCGCTAACGCGCTCGGCAAGCTCGTTCGGATCGTGGTGGAGTTTGCGCCACTCGGCGTGATGGGCCTCGTCTTTACTGCAATTGCCGTCAACGGCCTCGGCGCACTCGCTGATTACGCGCGCGTGATCATCCTCTTGGTCGCCAGCTTCGCCGTCGTCGTCTTCGTGCTGAATCCAATCATCGTGGCGATCGCGATCCGCAAGAACCCGTACCCACTGATTTTTACCACCTTGCGTGAATCCGCCGTGCCGGCCTTCTTTACTCGCTCATCGGCGGCCAATATCCCAGTCAACATGCAGCTCGCCCGCAAGCTCGGTTTGAACCCGGCCACCTACTCGGTCTCGATTCCGCTTGGTGCCACGATCAACATGGCTGGTGCCGCCGTCACGATTTCGATGCTGACGCTCGCCGCCGTCCATACCCTCGAGATTCCAGTCGATTTCCCGTCCGCGCTGCTGCTGTGCATTATCTCAGCCGTGGGTGCTGCCGGTGCCTCGGGCGTCGCAGGTGGTTCGCTGCTGCTGATCCCGCTCGCGTGCAACCTCTTCTCGATCCCGACCGACATTGCGATGCAGGTCGTGGGCGTGGGCTTCATCATCGGCGTGATCCAGGATTCCTGCGAGACGGCGATCAACTCCAGCACCGACGTGCTCTATACAGCTACGGCGGAGTTCGCGTGGCGCCGCCGTCACCCTGAGGAGTATCAGGCAGAGCTCGCCGCAGCCGCAGCTGCAAGCGGCGCAAGCAACGCCAACAACTGATCGCGCAGCGGGCGCGCCTCGCGCGAAATCTGCTGCTGAACTGCAATATATTGGGCCTTCCCCTGCGCCGTCTCGATCGTGATCGGCTTCAAGCCGATACTCGAGCAGTCGTAGGGGGAGGCTGCCATATCTACGCGCCGAGCCTTGAGGGCGAGGTCGAAACAGGCGAGCATCAGTTCGCCGGGGACGAGCGGGCCGAGTTGGATACAGGCGCGCAGCAGATCCATGTTCACGTGGATACAGCCCGGCTGATCGAGCTCGAGCACCCGTTCATAGGCAGGCTGTACGTGATTGAGCGGCGCGGCGGCCGGTGTAAAGAACCGATAGGCGTCGAAATGCGTGCAGCGAATGTGCGCTGCCTCCACAATTTCGTTGGTGCGATCCGCGCCGAGGCGAAGCGGAAGGTCGTGACGGGTAAACGGCGAAGCGGCACTTTCCTCGACACTCGCGCCATCGCCGTCACCCCTTGAGCGCGACCGCGTGCGATACACCATCGCCCATTCGTGCCAGCCCAGGCACCCGAAGCTCGGCTCGCGATCCTGCACGGTGCGCAGCAGCTGGTAGAGAAAGTTAATGCCGTGGGCGCGGTCCTGCGCGTATTGATCGGTGACGGCGACGGCGCGGCCACCCTGAGCCTCCAGAATCTCGTGCCACCGGCGTGCACCCAGCTCCGCCCAGTACTGGTGCGCGAGTTCGTAGTCTGCGCCCATGGATGGCTCCGGCTCAGCGAGCGCAATCGAGCGGCCTAGCGAGTCGAAACCTGGGTGCCAGCGCGCCAACCAACTCGGGCGCAGCGGATAGTACTCCCAGAGGAAATCCTCGATCGGGTTCTTGAGCCCGCGGCTCTGGCGGTAGAGCCGCCCAGCAGTGCGCGCATGTGCCTCGCGCTGCTGCGCCTGCGCCCGTGGCCACCAATCGCGTGCGTCCAGTACCTCGCTGATCTCCATGGGTTTAGAATATCCCTATGAAAATTGCGCGTCTATCACATCCTGACGGTCCTCATTTCGCGGTGCTGAACGAAGAGACGGGGAACTACCACCTCATCCAAGGCGATCCGCTGTACGCGGGCGTCCAACCTTCGGGCGAGGTCTATTCGGCTGGCGATGCTCGGCTGGTAGCCCCGATGCTTCCGCGCTCGAAGGCGCTGGGCCTGATGGTTGGCCACGATTGGGTCGTTGGTGAGGAGCAGGATTTGCCGGCGCTCGCGATGAAGCCGAATACTGCGGTGGCTGGTCCCGGAGCTGCGCTGGCAGTGCCGCGCGGGTCGAAGCGCGCGATTGTGCGCCCAGCGCTCGTAGCAGTGATTGCTCGTCCAGGGCGAGACGTGCCGGTTTCGCGCGTAAAAGAGCTGGTCTTCGGCTACACGCTCGGTCTTGAGATTTTTGACGGCGACGCGGCCGCGCATCCGGGCAGCGTCCAGGCTGCGGGGTTTGACGCTTCGCTCGGCCTTGGCCCAGTGATGGAAACGAAGTTCGGTGAGCCTGAGGCGATTAGCGGCACCTTTGTGGTGGGGGACCGGGTCACGGAGATTGATCTTGAGAATCCGATCGCTCAGATTTCGGAGCTGATCTCGGGTGCGAGTGCGCTCACGAGCTTCCTGCCTGGCGATCTGGTTATGTTGCCTATTGCCGCTGAGGCCTCGGTGGCAACGAACGGTACCCACGTGAGCGTGAAGCTGGAGGGGATCGGGACTCTCACCGCCGACGTCATGCTCGGCTGAGCCTGTGCGCTCAACTCAGCCGATCGCCGTCACGGTCAAAGTGTAGATCGCGACCAGCACGAGCAGGGCGCAGAAGATAAAGGTGAGCGTCGAGGCGCGTGCTTTGTTGGAGAGCGGGGAGCCTACCGCGCTGCCGATGCCCGAGCCGACGGCGAAGAGCACGGCTACCAGCCAGTCGATTTCCACCGGAGTGCCGATGCGCATCAGCAGCGAGATCAGTGAGACGACGGAGATCACGATGAATGACGTGCCGGCTGCGACTCGCATCGAGTAGCCCATCACCAGTACGAGAATCGGGATCATCGCGAAGCCACCGCCGATGCCGAAGAAGCCGACCATGATGCCGGTGAAAGTGCCCACGAGCAGGAACATGGGGAGTTTCTTCCAGCTGAGTTGCTGCTCGTCGTGGTCCTCCTTGGGCTGTTCGTAAGGGTCGTGGCCGAAAGCTTCAAGGGCGTTCTCTTGGCGGCGGGCCTTGAGGCCGTTACGCAGCATCAGCGCTGCTACGGCGGCGAGCAGGGCAGCGAAGGAGTACATCATGACTCGCGAGTCGACGAGAGCGTTCACCTTGGTGCCGATGAACGCGCCGAGCGCGGAGCAGATGCCGAAGACGAAGCCGGTGCCGAGGCGCACTTGGTGATTCTTGAAGCGCGAGGGGAGTGCTGCTGCGGAGGTGACGAGCACAATCACGAGGGACTCAGCGGTGGCGGCGTGTGGGTCTTGCCCGAGCAGATAGACGAGCACTGGGATTGCGAGAATACCTCCGCCGATTCCCAAAGCTCCTGCCAGCAGACCTACAAAAGCACCAATGAGGAGCGAGCCAAGCGCTACCATCCCTTCACCGCCCTTTCTCTCGGGTTTCTCTCGCGTATCTCGCTCCAATCTACTCTTTGGCGGCGCTGGGGATAAAGATGTGTGCTCGATTTGCTCGCTAGCTCACGTGTGGCCTTGTGTATTCGTGGCAGCGCCCTAGGCGGGGTAAACTAAGGGGCTATGAGCTATGAATCCACTGTTACGCCGGGCGAGAATGTCCGGGTTCGTTTTTGTCCATCGCCTACTGGCACGCCTCACGTAGGTATGGTCCGCACCTGCCTCTTCAACTGGGCTTATGCGCGCCACACGGGTGGCACTTTCGTTTTCCGCATTGAGGATACGGATTCCGCGCGCGATTCGCAGGAGTCCTATAACCAGATTCTCGATTCGCTGAGCTGGCTCGGTCTTGACTGGGACGAAGGTATCGAGGTGGGCGGTCCGCACGGACCATATCGCCAGAGCGAGCGCATGGATATTTACGCCGACGTAGCGGCCAAGCTGCTCGAGGCTGGTTACGCTTACGAGAGCTACTCCACGCCTGAGGAAGTGGAGGAGCGCCACAAGGCTAAGGGTGAGGATCCGAAGCTCGGTTACGACGGTTTCGACCGTGACCTTACCGCTGAGCAGATTGCTGCTTTTAAGGCTGAGGGTCGTAAGCCGGTGCTGCGTATTCGCATGCCTGACGAAGATATTACGTTTACTGACTTGGTGCGCGGCGAGATCACTTTCAAGGCTGGTTCGGTGCCGGATTACGTGATCGTGCGTGCAAACGGCGAGCCGCTCTACACGCTCACGAACCCGGTCGACGACGCCATGATGGAAATCAACCACGTGCTGCGCGGCGAGGACCTGCTCAGCTCCACGCCTCGTCAGATTGTGCTTTACCGTGCGCTCATTGATTTGGGCATCGCGAAGTACATGCCGCTTTTCGGTCACCTGCCATACGTGATGGGCGAGGGGAACAAGAAGCTTTCGAAGCGCGATCCTGAGTCGAACCTGTTGCTGCACCGCGAGCGCGGCATGATCCCTGAGGGGCTCTTGAACTACTTGGCGCTGCTGGGCTGGAGCATTTCGGCAGACCGCGACATCTTCTCGCGCGAGGAGTTGGCCAGCGCTTTCGACGTAGCGCGCGTGAGCCCAAACCCGGCGCGTTTCGACGACAAGAAGTGCGTGGCGATTAACGCCGAGCACATCCGCATGCTCGAGGTGGACGATCTGCGCGATCGCTTGGTTCCGTACTTGCACCGCGATGGCGTGCTGCCTGCGGCCAGCTTCGATGAGCTTGACGGCGAAACCCAGCGTCTCTTGACCGGCGCGGCTCCGCTTGTGCAGACTCGCATCCAGCTCCTTGGTGAGGCGACGAAGCTGATGGCATTCCTCTTCAAGAACCGCGATGAGCTCGAATATGAGGAGAAGGCCGTCTCGAAGCTGAAGGACACCACTCCGGCTGTGCTGGAAGCTGCACGCAGTGCGTTCGAAGCGATCGATGCTGAGGCTTTCAGCGCTGAGGCGATCAAGGCTGCATTCGATGAGCAGGTCGTGGAAGCGCTGGGCGTGAAGCCACGCTTTGCTTACGCTCCGCTCTTCGTGGCCATGACGGGCACGAACGTATCGCTGCCAGTGGTCGATTCGATAGCGCTGCTGGGCAAGGATGAGACCTTGGCTCGCATTGACCGCTTCGCTGCCACGCTCTGATTTTTGAACCATTGGGGTCAGGCTCGAATTTTCATTTTTTTGAGACGCGCGCGTCTCAA